>Ga0247810_10000460_pt1 | contig 44535 bp, 36 predicted proteins | sample UWRJL119311C1_FD_179918 | JGI IMG/M metagenome (GOLD analysis project Ga0247810, IMG submission 179918) | Plant litter microbial communities from Arlington Agricultural Research Station in Wisconsin, United States - UWRJ-L119-311C-1 | ecosystem: Environmental > Terrestrial > Plant litter >...
ATCCTTAATAAACCAGGCCTGTTTTTGTTCAGCATAAAAAACATGATCACCAGCGAGATACTTGCCGAAATAATCGCCAGAATCCCTAAAATATTATTGAAGATCCAGCTCAGCAAAGGAATTCCCTCAATAGATGCAGCCACAAATACCAGTGCACCTGCACCCATTACTACAAATACCATCCGCCTTGCTTTCCGCGTAAACAGCAACCTGTCCGCTTCATCATCCGCTTCACCAATAATAAATACCGTTGCCAGATACGCACAGATCGCTACCGTGAAGAGCCCTACCGTCACCGAAAACCAGCTCAGCCAGCTAAAGATGTAGGCCGACAGAAAATCATGCGCCTGCAAATCAATCTGTCCCGATACTGCACTCGCTGCAATGATCCCCAGGAAAAAAGGCGTTACCACACTTGAAATGACAAATATCGGTGTATACACCTTTTGCATGTCATCCTTTACTGCGTCATAATTCCTGAACACGAATGCCGTTCCACGTGCGATAATCCCCAGTAGCATCATTACCAGCGGGATGTGCAGGTAAATGGAAACCGTTGTATAAATCTTTGGAAAACCCACAAACAAGATCACGATCACAATAATCAGCCACATGTGGTTTGCTTCCCATACCGGACCTATCGCCTCATACATTGTTTTGCGTGTTCTTTGCCTGTTTGCACGCGAAGTAAATAATTCAATTATTCCAGCGCCATAATCAGCACCGCCCAGCAAAATATATAACAATATAGCTGTCCACAAAAAAACGATCACTACATATATCATAAGCTGTTGTTTTTATCATTTGTGGAAGAATCATACAATTTGTCTACCATCGTGATCTGCCTGAATAACAGCAGACTCACAATTACTGCCAGGGAAATATATACCGCTGTAAACAAGTAGAAAGAATAAGCGATGCCTGGCATAGGCGTTACCGCATCAGCCGTTCGCATTACCCCGTAAATAATCCAGGGTTGCCTGCCTACCTCCGTTACTGTCCAGCCTGCTTCCAATGCAATAAAACCCATTGGTGTAGCGATGACGAATAATTTGAGCAGCCACTTCGTTTCCAGCCATTTCTTTTTCTTCCATAGCGCCAGGAAATACAGCAATGCAATCCCTAGCATAGCCATACCCAGTCCTACCATAATCTGAAAAGCGAAATGCGTAACCATTACAGGAGGCTGGTCCTTTTTAGGGATCTGATCCAGTCCTTTCACTTCCCCATTAAAATCACCCGTCGCCATAAAACTCAGCGCCTTAGGTATTTTAATTCCGTACTTAACCGTTTGTGTCGCTGTATCCGGGATCCCCCCGATCAACAGTCCCGCACCCTTTTCAGTATGAAAATGTGCTTCCATCGCTGCCAGTTTTGCCGGCTGCCTTTCCGCTACATCCTTCGCAGAGATATCCCCGCTGATGGGTTGCAAACAGGCCGCAACCGTTGCGAATACCGCAGCAATTTTAAAAGCTTTACTATGAAAAAATACATTTTTCCCCCTTAAGATCATCAGCGCATGTACGCCTGCTACTGCAAAACCAGTAGATACAAAAGCTGCTACACACATGTGCAGCGCCTGCGAGAACCATGCGGCATTAAACATCGCTTTGACGGGGTCTATATTCAGGTATTGTCCGTTTACAAAATCAAAACCTGAGGGACTGTTCATCCACGCATTTGCCGCTACTACCAGAATGCCCGATAGTAAACCACTTACCCCAACTACTACTCCCGTGAACCAGTGGAACCATGGATTAAAGCGGTTCCAGCCATACAGATAAAAACCAAGCGCTATCGCCTCGATAAAAAATGCAGTTCCTTCCAGCGAGAAAGGCATCCCGAAGATCGGACCTGCATGTTCCATAAACTTTGGCCAGAGCAATCCCAGTTCAAAAGACAGTACCGTTCCGGAAACGGCACCCGTAGCAAAAAAGATCGCTACCCCTTTGCTCCAGGCTTTGGTTACATCCAGGTAAACCGTCTTTTTCTTTTTTAACCAGATATAGTGCGCCGTACACATAAAGAAAGGCATCACCATTCCTATACAGGAGAAAACAATGTGGAAGCCTAGTGAAAAGGCCATTTGGAGTCGTGCAGCGAAGAAATCATCCATAAAAACAAATGTAATAGTTATGTGCTACCCTGCCCAGTCTAACCAAATATAATTTGCCTTAGAATTGTAAATTTCAGGTCTCCTGCCTTTTCACCTCACCTATATGTCTTTCTTTTTCCCTAAACCTTTTGCGTTTCCAGTGTCTTTTTCTCTTTTCGCGCTGCCGGGCGTACAATAAAACGTAAAGCTTGATCCTTTGTAAAATAAGCAATTGTCCAGTTGTACAAAGTTTTGATCCTGTTTCTGTAATTGATCAGCGATAAAAGGTGGATAAACAACCACATCACCCAGGCGATAAAACCACTAAAAAATAGTTTAGGCTTAGGCAATTCGGCCACTGCTTTATTCCTGCCAATGATAGCCATTGAACCTTTATCATGATATTTAAAAGGCGCCGGTATTTCGTTGCGCAAAGCTTTAACCAAGTTCTTTCCTAAATTCTGTCCCTGCTGTATCGCTACCTGCGCTACCTGCGGGTGTCCTTGTGGAAAACCCGCATCTGTGCTCTGCAAACAAGTATCACCAATCGCATAGATATCTTCCTGACCAATTACCTTGTTATACGCATCAACCACCATTCTTTTGCCCCTGCCATACGCTTCTTCCGGTAAACCCTTAAAAACGATTGCCGTTACGCCTGCTGCCCAGATCAGGTTTTTGGTTTCTATGGTATCGCCATTTGCAAAATGTACCGTATCATCAATAAAATCTTTCACCATGCTATTCAGCCTGATCTGCACCCCCATCTTTGTCAGCATGTCATGCGTATATTTCTGCGATTTCTCGCTCATAGGCGCCAGTACAGACTTTAAGCCATCTACCAGGAAGATACCACCATTCGCACCTTTCAGCTCCGGATAATCTTTCGCAATGATATTTTTCTTCATTTCCGCAAACATCCCCGAAATCTCTACTCCCGTTGGTCCGCCCCCCGCAACTACTACCGTCAGCAGTTTTTTGCGGATAGCCGGATCAGTTTCTCTCGATGCCTGTTCCAATCTCTCCAGCAAAGTATTCCGCATCGAAAGTGCGTCAGATACCGTTTTCATCGGGATCGAGTTTTCCTGAACACTTTCCATTCCGAAGTAATTCGTGATACAGCCCGTCGCAAATACCAGATAATCATAGCTGATTTCTCCTGTAGAGAGGATCAGTTTTTTCTCTGCAGGCACTACTTCTTCCAGTTCGCCCATCCTGAACGTAAAGTTCTTTTTACCACGGAAAAGCTTGCGGAAAGGATAGCTGATATTAGAAGTTTCCAGGTAACCCGTAGCTACCTGATAAATTAACGGAGGAAAGAAGTTATAGTTATTTTTGTCGACCAGTACGATCTCAAAAGCGTCGTTGTCAGCTAATTTTTTCGCCAGATTTACACCCGCAAAGCCACCGCCAACAATAACTAGTTTTTTTTTGTCAATATTCATTCGTCAAATGATTCTTATAATCTATCTAAACAACAGCAAAAAATATGCAAGGTTTATCAATTCTGATCATCTTTTGTCATATTTTTCCAATCTTAAGCCTGATTATTGAGTAGTTTTACCAAACAAGATTGAAACATGGCGACATCAGCAGATAAAACAGATCACAATATCAACTTATTTAAAAAAGGAAAATATGTTTTTACAGGCGCACTGACAATAGTTCAGGAAGAAGGTGCGAGCGTGCCCTATTTTAGTGCTGAAGCTATCGCTATTATTGAAAAAGATGGCGAATTTGGAGGCGATGTGGTGAATGTTAGGGTGAGCGACCTGATCCTGAAGCAATCGTCTTATATCGATGAAAATGGAAAGGTACTCGAGGCCCACAAACTCTATGTCTGGCCGCGCAATCTGGGCAGCACCCAACAATGGACAGCCGGGAAGGAGGAATTTCTGAATGAATTTGTCATGAACTTTCCCATTGAGGTTCTTTCTCTTGAAGAGTCTAATGGCGTAATCTGGAAGTATATTACTCCTGAGGAGTTTAAGCAGATACCTGAAGGGATCGATAGTTCTGATAGTTTTAAGGAATACCGGGAGCATATGGATGAGTACTTCTTTTTGCGGAAGCCTTTGAAAGAGGTGAAGTAAAGGACTTCTCCACCTTTACCAAGTTTCACATTATTTATAAACAAACCTGGGATTCTATAATCGTCATAACCTACAGTTTTTGGCCTATTCAGCAGTTGCAGTACTCCCATTTGTCATTAATCTTTTAACAGATTAATTATAAAATCATCCTAACAATTTTCTATACAGCATTAATTGATTAGACTCCTTAATATGCTCTATGATAGATGTTGCATTGAGATCCAATATTTTATCTTCATCTAAAATAGCAAATGCCCGTAAAGAGCAAAACTGTACTATTGAATTTAAAATTATTGAACAATCATATCTAATGTCAAGACGTGCTATTATTCCAGTTACTTTCTCATTTTCAATAAAGAACTTAATACATGTTGATTCTGCATCACCATATACAATGATCTCTTCACTCCAACTTTCGCCACGCATCATATCGGCTACTAAAGCTTCAACTAGATCCATTTCACACTCAAAATCACATTTTTCATAATCATCAGGTGAAATAAAATTACTCACTCCTAGTTCAGACAAAATCTCTTTAGGGATAATTTCAAATGTGTATTGCCAAATTGCCATTGTCGTTTTTATAGATTCCTAATTACTCTTACTTCCCATTAAACCGATTAGATCAAAAAGCCAAAGGATTTTCAAAACTTATTGCCTTAAGAAAATTTGAAATTCTATTTAAAGCATAGGATATGGCGTCGTCTGGGTGTTTGTTAAGTCTATTTATTTCCTTTAAATCGTCAAATAATTGGCCAAGCGTTAATTGTTTTGGCTGTTCATATGGATTGTATAATTCTTCAGAATGTACATCCCAATAAAAATCATCTTTTATCTCTACCATTTCGGAACTCGCTATGATTTTTTTATTTGTGATCTGATCATTTTGCAAAAGCAATTCCTCGTCAAAGATTTTGAACGAAGTTTTTACCAGTTAAGTCTGCATCTGCGACATTGGATCCCATCAGGATCAATAAACCTTATCGGGTTATTTTTGCCGAAAACGCATGATTAAAACTTCCTTCAAACTTCCGCCAGTGGATCATAAAACCTTGCCCCATAATCTACTCCTGATACAGTTTTAATTCACTGGTTTTGCCAATTCATTCCAGTCCATAGTGTCATGATTCTCGTAGTAAGAAGCAATTATCTCCATATCATGCAAACGCGGCTCTTTTTTGAAACCAAGTGTTTTAAGGTAATCCCAATATTGCTGGTGATTACTAAATCCCTTTTCAATTTTATGGGACGGTGACACAACCCACCAGGATTCCTTTACCTCAACGCCCATTAAAAGCGTACTGCCAGTATGAACTAAAACAAATCCGTTCAAAACAGTTGCTTTCCTGATATGGCTAAGCATTGAATTTCCGTCTTCCATTGCTATCAAATTCATGGACCAGCCATACTTTTCACCGACTATTATTGCCTCATACGGTTTCGTAAAAGGTATTCGGGCAGAATCCCATTCACCCTTTTCAGTATAAAATTCATCAACTTTAGGCTTGCTATCTTGTCTACATGCTGACAATGATGCGAGCGCCAGAAGCAATATAAATACTTTAAAAATTTGTACCGTCATCTTGTTATCGTTTCGTTCCATCTACCTTCAACCTTCATATCTTCATTTCCATGAAAAACATCAACCCATATCGGCTCTAAAAAGCCATTGATTCCATTATATAATGCTCCTCGCCCCTCCTGTTGGCGTATATCAAAAGTATCATCAATGCTGTAATTTATATTTGTCGTGCCATTCGATTCGGCAAAATTAGCATTTAGAGTAACTCCCCGAATAGAAAGTCTCAATTCAATATCCCCTTCAAACGAAAAGAACTTGTCACCTCCCAGCTTTAATACTTCCCGCCGGTTTTTATTAATTAAAGGATTTAACTTATACTGAGCAATTATCTTCTTACGCCAAGCAAGGAACTTAGGGTCTTTCTTCACCCGACTCAATAAGTCCCCATTAACGACCGACGCCTGAGCATTTCGACGGGTTGCATTATATGCCAGGTCTGTAAAATTCCCAGCCGGATATTTATCCTTCTTCTGATCAGTCCAGTCAGTAAACATTTTAAGCGAGTTATCAAGCTTTGGAAATAAAGGTGAAATAGTAGCGAGTGTTTTATATCCTCTTATCACTACTTCTTTTAGATAGTGTATTGCATTTAAAGAATCAAGCCCAAATTTATCTACATATAATATCGGATTATTGACACAATAAGTATAAGGCGATATATTAGGCCGGAGATCCGTTATTGGATCAACCACATTCCATCTGCCAATAACCGGATCATAGAACCTTGCCCCATAGTCAATCTGGTCTAATCCATCCTGTAACTCCTTACTATTATAAAGATACTTATTCTCACCCTGACTTAACGAATTCGTTTTGCCAAAAGGATAATAATTCGTTTCCTGGAGTTTAGTTAAAATTCCATTCGCAGGGTTTTTATAAAAGACATACCTAACATTCCCTAAATGATCCTTGAGATTATACTCATAACTATAATTTACACCATTTTTACGTGCAACTCCTTCCTCTGTTTGTATATTTTCAATTGTGCCAGCATTATATTCTATACCATCAATATAATCATGATTTATTCCACCACTAGTTTTCCTCAACTTACGTCCTATAGCGTCATAAACATATGCTATTGTTGTTGTTCCTTTTGTTGCTAAGGAAGGGAGATTCAATATATTATATGTTAGATTATATCCATTTCTTCCATCTTTTATCGAGTTACCATTTTCGTCGTATGTGTACAATTCTGTGGCAAGGGGTCCGTTATTAATCTTTTTCAATTTATTACCTTCATATGAATAACTTCCTGTTGTTCCACCATCACGAGTGAGCGTCTGGATATTACCCATTAGATTATATGTTAATACTTCGCTCATTGCCAAGCCAATACTCGTACCATTAACCAACCTATTCAACTTATCATATCTGTAAGAAAATTTATTAGGAAAGCTTGCAAAGGTTCCCCATTTCTGACCTGAAATATTACCATTCCATTGAGGGTTATCACCTTCCTGGTATTGAAGTTGAAAACTGAACTGTGCAGAGCTAACATTTCTCAACCATCCCCTTGAATTATAATCATTTACACTTTGATGGAGATAATTATTACCACCATCAGTACTGTGCAAATTCTTACGAAGAATCTGTCCCAATTCATTATATTCCAATTTACTTAACACTACTTCTTCGTTACCATTGATTGACTCTATATTAGCAACCTTTCTTCCAACATGATCATAAATAAAACGATTGGTAATAGTTGTAGCTACTGTTCCTACATGATGAATTCGGTTATTTGCGGTCAGTTCTCCTGAAAATTTGTAAGAGTTTTCAATCTCATCAAAATTTGTTGGAGTTTGTGATCCCGACAAATAATGCTCTTTATAATTTTTTATTAGCCGCCCTTTTTCGTCGTAAAAGTTCCAACTCATTAACATTGGCTGTAAATTCCCGTCAAGAACTTTTATCTTTTCACCTGTTAATAATCCTTTTGTTTTCTTGCTTGCACCACTATAAGTATGATTAGCAGCACCAGTGAAACTATAATCATCATAATAATTTACAGTATGAACTTCGATGTTGGTTTGCGGGAACGCACTGTTAGTATATTCAGGATTTCCATTACGGGTTTCATAAAGAGAAGTATAAGGTAATACATCTACAGCATTCTGTAAAGATATCCTTGATGATCCATCAGTGTAAACACCGCTCATGATTAGCTTTCCTAAGACATCGTATTTCGTAAACATCCATTTACCTTCTGTTTTTAATTTTGCATCCTGACTGAGGATTAATTGATCCAAGGTATTATATACCATACTGGACCAGCTAGACATACCAGGAATCCATTTTTCAACTAGTCGTGCTCGGGCATCATATCTATATTGATAGCAGAAATTACGCATAGTCAAATCATTAATACTTCCACTATCAGGATTAGCTCCAGGGGGCAATACAAAAGTTAGATTACCTTGATCGTCGTAAACATAGTAGGTAGAAAGAACTTCTTCATTTCCTGCTTCAGTTTTATTAAATAGACGTTTAAGAATAACCCGGTCTTCCTTATCTTTATACTCTTCTATAGTGCTAGCTTTCCCATCACTTGCCTGCCAATTTTCATCCTTACTGATAGTTAGTGTTAACTCACTTTCCGCATATAAACCTAAGCTAGTTAATGAACGCTCAATTCCTCCTGTGGCTAATGGAATTGCCCGATATAATCTTACCGCAAACCCCGTAGTTTTATAATTAGTGTCTAGATTATTCCTACCATAGACAAACTTTTTAGTATGACCAATTAAGTTTCCATCCAAAATTTGCCAAGGTGCTCCCGGAGCCCCCTGCTCTTTTACCCTATTTAAAACGGATGGTTCAAATTTAGTTTCCGAAAAAGCAGTTCCCTGAATCTGGGTTACTCCTTGTGCAGACCACTCATCAGGATTATTATAAAAAGAAGTTTGATCATTTATTGCATCCGCTTTATATGCACCGTTACTGTTAATACTCTTTGCGGAATAGGGCAGATAAACCTTCGATTCCCTTCCGTAAACATCATATAAAAAAGGTTGCACTATATCTCTAAAGCTACTACTTCCCTGCACACCTACAGTTTGCAGCGGTCTTCCAAGGCCATCAAAATATTCTATAGATTGATTTACCTCGCACAATGTTCGTGCGGAATCCAAATTGATACTATTTACACCAGGTGATTTAAATATTCTTGTACTGATGTAATTTTGATTTGAAGAAGGCATTCCTACAAAGGGCACACAATTTTCAAATGAAGCCTGAATGTAAATACGAACGGATTTACCAGCAGCAGGGGCAGCCAAATGAAAGCCATTTTTTAACGTAATACTTCCTGAGGCTTTAATTTCATTTTCTCCATTATAAGTTGATAAGACAATATGCTGAGCCTTTATTTTCCCAATAAATGAAAAAAGAACAAGACTAAAGAAGAGCGTGTATTTTAGATAATTTTGCATGATCCTGAATTCGAAGTCTAATATTGCTTAATTTATATCACAGGGTGCAGAATGCCCCGTCTCTGTCCCACCAACTTCAGAAGTACCATCCGAATAAAAATATCGATACACACACATGTACGTATTACCTTTTTTGACAGAAGAAGTATAATACTTATTAGCTTCTTCACATACGCCATTAATTATCTTTTTGTGAGGTCCCTCACATACAACAGAGGGCGGAGTTCCGTCCCCTATACAATAGCCTTTACGATCTGCTTCAATCTGTCCGTTAGCATCTGCCTCGGCTTTAGCTTTCGCATCTGCGTCTGCCTGAGAAATAGATGATGTGTATTTACCAGCTTCAACGCTATAAACCTCCCTTGATCCGACATAGCCAGCTGGACACGTCTTGTAATAATCTATATAAAGCTGACCATTGGCATAAGCAGCACGATTTGGTATACCTGTCGTGAAACCCCGTTTACAGTTTTGTTCAAAATCGTCGCGATTAATTTCGTAGTAAGGCCCTTCTCCAACACCTTTCAAATTAGGTTCCACTAGTACAATTTGTCCGCCTATTCTTTTTTGCCTTTCAGCATACACCCTATACCCTGTAAAATAAAATTTATTTTGTGTTTCTATAGATACAATTCTACCTCCTGCGCGAAATTCATTAGTATATGGATATGTACCTATAGTCAGAACTACTGAATTTTGATCAAACTGGAAAGTACCTGAACCTCTCACTGTACCTCTACCTGTGCCGAAATCCAGTTCGAATGTTACTTTTGTAATATTTAACGCATTTAATCTTGATAAGGTTACGGTAGTATAATCTGTTGTATTTCCAGCATTTGCAACTGATATTGAGTAATAAAGTGAATCATCTAGATTCCCTGTGGCCACCACTTGGCAATATTTATTTATAGGTTCCCAAATTACTTCGTCCTTGGGTCTACATTCACCATGCAAGTTTGCATAAGCCTGACCATTTTCGAGCAGATCGGCATTTGCTTTAGCCTGTACTTCGCTAAAACTAACCGTAGAATAATATGAACCTTCTGGCACACTATAAGTTACAGTTGTACCATATTTATCAGAACTGCAATCATTCTTGGCATATTCAGCAGATACGGTTTTATTATAGTAATAGAATGGCACTATATTTAATTTTATAGATGCTGGACTGTTATATTTATAGTTCTTGACAATATATCCTTCTTCATCTCTGATATTTTGTAAACGCTGTAATCCATCATAATCAAAGTACTGGATTTTATCATTTTCATCGTCTGAAGATACCAATCCAACTAATGGAAGCTGAACGTATGATTTCATTACTGCATTGAATGGATAAAGTCTTAATTCATCTATAAGAGCGTCACTGGATGACAACGTTATTACCCCATTATTAACTGTCACATTGTGAGTATAGAGCATCAATCCTTTGACATTTGGTGTTCCAATAATTACTGGTGCCTCAGTGTTTACTGTACAAGGTTTTTTCGCCCAATATGTAACAGTATATTTTCCAACAGGCAGATTACTTTTCGTTATTTGACCTCCCACCGAAAAATCATACACACACTTACCTGTTAGAGCACTATTCTTCAACTCTTTAACAGCCGATTCGTTATATATCCAATTTCCTTTTCCGTCTTCTTCAAAAGATGAATAAGCAACTTGATCTGCATTAGCATTTTCTGCTTCGCCAATAATTAAGGACTTTTTATATCCCCATATATAAGCATTTTTCTTACCCGGATATGCTAAAACACCAGTTAAATTACCCATCTGATCAAAATTTGTATAACTTATTCTCTTTTTGAAAATTGACGGTATAGTTAAATTCCCGCTTCCGTCGATGTTAGATGTACTATAATTACTTAATGGTTGATCAGTTTCCGCATAATATTCATCTTTTATAAATGGTTTATTATTAACGAAGCTTTTAATCTGGCCATTCAAAAGTTTCTCCGATCCTGAAGCTGTTTGAACACTTACAGTTTTCTCAATCGGAACAGATACTATATTTAAATTAGACAAGTTTAAAATTCCTACTGCATCATTAACAGCGGTATAAGTACCATAATCTGTAGCATATTTATATCTGGAGATTAGTGTGTCACCAGTTGACCTGGTATTTTTGATAACCACAGGCTGCATATATTCATTATATTTATATTTAGTAATAGCTTCCTGTGCGACAGTTGAATCATAGCTACGAACTTTAGATTCAATCAGTTGATAACTTCCTGTATACACATCATAAAACACATATGAGTATGGAAGTGGAAATGTACCATTGTACTTTAAACTTTCATAAAAGGGTCCAGTATGGACATTTACCTCAGTCACCAAACAACCAATATTATTCATGGTTCGCGCATTAAGAATATTATATCTATTTATTGTCTGTCTTTTCAATTTATAAGTTATTCTATCTACTGCCTCAAATTCATTTTGTTCTAAAAGTTTACCCCGCTGCCAATGTAAGGTCTGTACTTCGGGCCGGTCGTCCATCATTGGGGTAATTGAATGATCATTTATCCAACTATATAAAAAAGTCTGCTTCCCTATATTTACTCCTTTCGTACCAGTATACTCGGTTACAAAGGGATAACATACATTTGTATCATCATAATCATTAAGGGAAATAGTTGGACTTACAGAAAAAACTCGTGAATTGTAAGTACATCCTAAAATGAGTTTACGTTCTATTTCAATGTGACCATACATTGCTGTACTAGTGGATGAAAATGACAATGGCTTCACAGAGTTTATTACTCCTGAGCCTGACTCTGGTGCATCTGCAGTTCCATACATATAAGATTTCACTATTGGGACATCTCCTTCTTTGGGATAACTATAAATTGCCTTTATCCTCACACCTCCCCCCAACTGATGACTTTTAAGAATATTAGAGAATTTATTTGGCTCATAATCAAACACAGTAAAACCCCCAGTTGGAAATTGAATCCTCTTTAATATACCTGCGGTTACAAAAGATGGATCTGGTTCTCTATCAGCACTTCCAACTTGCACCTTAGTTCCACCACCGTTTCCAGTCATGTAGGTAACAATTTGACTGGGGATTAATGATGTATTACCTTTACCATTAAAATATCCCCAATAATCTTGAGATTTGGAATTAACAGAAGGTACGTCTGTTGGCTTTTCATAATCGAACCTATGTGTTTGTACACTTAATTGATCTACTGATTTTACCGATATCGAATCCAATTTTAATCTAGATGAATTTTGACTAATGAAATAACTATAGAAAAAATTCACTGTCTTTAATAGTTGATACTCATTTTTGAGTTTAGTATAAATATTTATTTTATTCAACGCAGGAGCATTTAAATCATTTCTATTTGCTGGAGAAAGTAAAAATTCAACTTTACCATTGTTAAACAAAATCTCCTTCATGAGTCTCTGATTTACATTGTAAGAACTTGTCAAACCAGAGGTATAAATAGAACTAGTTACGCCGCAACCGCCCCCAGGTCCTGCAAAGACAGCATCATTTATAGTCACATAATCGATATATTCACTTGATAATGCGACAGATCGTAGATCATTATATTTATAAGATATAGTATCAGTTAGATCCGCAGAAACCATATCTGTTAATAGCCAGGAAGAAACAGCAGATTTAAAAGTACCACCTATTTGAGAGCTAGAAGTTTCAGTTGCTTCTTCACCAGCTAATGATCTGCCAAAAATGTAATTAGATCCTTTTTCATCAGCTACTTGAAAATTGAACGACCGTGTATATTGAGGATCTAATTTTCTGTTTATTTTTAGTGGTTCATAAGGAATTAATGTTGCAGGAGCATTTTTATCAGCATAAGTGAAATTGCCATACCTACCGGGAAAGGAATAAGTATAAATATCTGGACCACTGTCCATTGTGCCATTTGCCAGACTTTTTAAATGATAGTAACCACTTTCCGTTCTAGGATCGATTTCGGAAGGTCCCTTAAATACATAGTCTGGTGTCAGAAAACCCTGTTCATCCATGATACCTTTCACTTTCCTGGAAATAGCCCCCCCAGTATTTAAGCTCCATCCTAACCCAACCCAACTTGCCACATCAGTAACTTTTATTCCGGATGCATGATAAGAAAGAGTAATAGGAACAGTTTGACCTTTAGTTTTAATCTCGAATAAAGGTATGGTTATATTAGGCACTCCATGAAAAAGATTAACCTCATAATTTCCATATCTTTCCATTGCAGCAACATTAGGGGATTTAGGTGTTACTACAATTGATTTCGGAGTATTATTTTGTGCAAAAACACAACTTGATAAAAGCATTAGCATCATCAAAAACGTCAATTTCATTTTATACATCGTTTATCTTAAAAAAAGAAAAATGGTTAAATTATTATTGTGACTATTTGAATCAAAATAATAAAAGTACTAAAAACAAAGCTGTATGAAGATGAGAGATTTTGTGAGAGCCCATAATTCAATAGATTTATTTGGTGGGCTTAAGTTATAACTAATTTTTGTAAAAGAAAGTTTTATTACACCAAACCTTTGCCACCCATGACCAAAACACGGATCGGAAGGACGAAAAGAAATCACCATACAGAAAAGCCCCCTAAATTCTAAAAATCTTGAGGGCTATCTTAAATTCCTATTGATCAATTGTTCATCAACATCACCTATCTAAAATAACTGCATCTCCTGTCAATTTTGCTTCAGATACTATATTCTTCTGTTTACTTAATTTTGTTTCCATACTCATATTGGGTTTTTATAGTGTTATTGTTAGTTACTTGGGCTAATACCCCATTTTATCCACCTTATTATAAATGAAAGATTGGTAGTCAAGCAGGCGAAATACTAACTTTTTAATTTGTTTGATGGTAAAATCATCCTGAGTGTTCGGTATATACCTATCCAAATCTCTTTCCATCACGATAAGTGCCTCCTCCTCTAGTTCATCAAAATCTATTTCTTCATCACAAACCAGTATAGCAAGTGTATAAAGAATGTTATTTATAGATTCGAGATGGTCAGACATACTATTATAAGCCTCCTCTGGACTGGCAGCTGCATTGTCGTAAGAGATCATTCGGAGGTAGATATCCTCTGCTTTGTCATCAACGTAGAGGTCACTTAGAACGACATCGACATCCAAAGCATTAATATTAACCAGTGTATCCATACATCCATTTGCAGCTTGTATTAATCTACCGCATTTTCTAAATACCTGACCATCTAAAATGTTCAACAGATCACAGGTAGCCTGATCTACTTCGTCATTTGTGATGAGATCTTTCAAACATTTGTAAGGTCCTTCAAGGGCAATTTGAAAGTCATGAATAATTAATCCCTCTACAATATATTTTAATACAACAATCACTACAGGAACGATATGTTCCTTTTCATATTTAACTATATCCATATTATTTGGTATAATTTTGTTGTAAAACCAGCAGGACATCCGCCCATAAGAAGTAAACATTCCCGTTTATGCTCACTCCATTCAGGATTCCCTCTTTATTCCATCGCCTGATTGTCCTTACATCTTTTTTAAACATAATCGCCAGATCTGTTGCATCCAACAGGGGATTTTCCTGGTGCTGAGAGAGACCTGATTTCAATGCCAGATTTCTATTCATCTGATCCAGGGTCTCATTTAAAACTGTTAACTTGGTACTAATTTCTGTAAGCATAATTTTAAATTTTTTAAGATTAAACAAAAACCACCAATCCCAGCACACTCCTTAAAGAGCGGCTAATTTTAATCCGACAGCGCATCATCAGATCAAATTCTTAAATACGTTATTAAATGTCATGATATCATTTTTAATATCCTTGTTACCGATGTAAGCAGCCAGACTTATAGTGATGACTGAAACATTTCCCAATCCATTAGGGGATAGAGAAATATCCAGCACCGAAATATTTTCCTTGGCAAGTAAATCGAATACTTTATCAGGCAGCGGACCATTCACAGGCTCCAGATAAAAAAACCAGCCTTCCATCAAATTCAGACCTTCCTCTTTCCAAAGACCACATTCCCGGAAAAGATTCTCACCCAATAGCCTTAAGTCAGACAATTTATTCAGTATGATATTTTCATGTTTCAACAGTGCATTGTTGATCAGGATTTCTTTGAGGCTAAGTACAGTTACAGCAGAAATACTTTTACCAGCTGCTCGAAACTTCTTTCTCACTTTGGTGATCAGGTTTCCTGCTCCAATTATCAATTCAATCGTATTCAAATCCGGATGAAATGATGTCAATGGCATCAGGTGAATCAGATCAGCTTTCATTTCATGTGCAGATTCAAGCAGCATGTCAATGGTGCTCGGATAAAGTGATGAATGACGATCATCATTCACAATCCCGAAGTGAAATTTGCTTTGCAGATTTAATAGTTTCATGATTTTCATCTTGCAATGAATTTCATTAAAAGGACAAGAGATTCGGGCACTGAGATAAACAAAACCAACCTCTTTACTCATACAAAGCTGCTCCAACAAGTCCAGCTCCTCATCAAAATCTTCTGCAGTAATCCACTCTACATTTTTATCTACGTCCCGAATTGTCTTTTTAACCAATGTATTCAATGGCCCCAACATCACATTAATTCTTCTATGCTGAATCAGCACATTGCAAACCCGGTTTAGTGTATGTTGATAATCCTGAGAATAATAAACCTCCTCTCTTTTAAAGGAGATTCCCAGCTTAGGCTTCAGGTATTTAACCAATTCAGCAACCAAACCTGGATGAAACCTTACCTTTCTTTGCTCTGAATTTATACTCTGGTGTTTACGAATAGCCTTTAGCCATGCAATATTTAGTAGTTTTGAAATCGGATCATTATATAAGACCGTTTCCTGATTAAGCAAAATTTCTCTTTTGATTTCTTTGATGGCTATTGTCTGATTATCTTCAGCTAATCTCCTGGCATCAATCAACGACTTTGCTACTACATAAGTACCACCTCCAGCATTTGTTATGATGAGTTGATCTTCATTTTTTAATATAAGCCAGGCTTTTCGTATGATACTTTCCCCTACACTTAGATACTGGGCAATCTCACGGTAAGACAGCATTTTAGCTTCTGGGATTAACACGTTACTATAAATAGCATTTTTTATTAAATACCTTACCATTTCTACGCTTAAATTATTTGTTACCGTTCCAAATATATCTTCCAAAATCCTGCTCATTATATCAATAGTTTAATTATATATCCAAAAGTAAACATGAAATTCGTAAATTTTTTTGATGGATTAAACAAATAAAATGCTCAATAAAGTAAATTATTACATTTTGAAAAGTAGAAAACATCGTTCGCGTAAAGTTGAAAACAAAAAAGTGGGTTTAAAGGACGTTCAGCGATTTCATTTTTTCGTTCGCGTAATCCCGGGCTTTTTCGAATGAGTTTTCAACATTTAACACTACGATGTAACCACTTGATTTTCAATATGCGCGATATTTCCTTAAGAGCCAAAATATCATTGCGGACGCTATAAATAGCAATATTACAATCCATTTCCAGGAGAGGGAAGCACTAACAACCTCTTTTTTTGCTGAACTTTCTGCTTTTATTTTTTGTTTTACATCAGATTTTACCGCTAGCTTTCGCTCTTCATCGGAAGTATTCAGACCCTGCAGACTTGATTCAGATTGATGTAATCCAGTGATTAAAATCTTCTCTGCCTCTCCTTCAAAACCTTTCCCGGCCGAAAACACAAACCTTCCTTTCGGCCACAATTGAATTTGCCAGGCGGTCTGAGAAGAATCTTTTTGATAGACCATATTAACAGACTTAAGCGAATGGTCATCATTCAGGGTAGATTTTATCTCTGTGTTATTTTCGTAGCGCTGATTTGATTGATCGCTCGTTTTCTTAGTCTGTTTCATCATTCCGCAGCTCATAAAAACCAACGAAATCAGCATATATCCAAAAACTACTTTCATTTCTTTATCCCCCTTTCTGTGATCCAGTCCGCAATGCGGTAGAGTGTTCTTACATGTCTTTTTTTCCGGTAAACCCCGTCTCCTTCCCTACTGCCGTAAACATTCGTATTCCCTTCTATGGTTGTTATAAAATCGCCATCTATCCTTTCAACAATGCCTACATGCGCTATTCTTTTAAGATTAGGAAAGTATATTCCAATAACATCACCAGGTAAAGCAGAGCGAGCTAAACGTGAGGCGGGAAAAAGATCCGGCGACCAGCCAGATCTTGGTTTGTTCAATCCTTCTTTCTGGTAGACCCAGCACACAAATGCTGCGCACCAGGGTTCAGGTCGATTAAGCCCTACACTTCGCAGGTATTCTGCTACAGCGATACCATCATTGTGTCCCGTTGCTTCCCTAATACCTATCTGTTTTTCTGCCCTTAATACCAGTTTCGATCTGGTATCTAACAGATTGCGATCAGACATCCTAATGCTGCCAGTAAGACCGACACAAAGGATAGCCAGTACAAGCCTAATTGTTGCCATGGTGTTAAGATTTTAAATTGTGAAACCATATATTTTAATTCAGGCAAGCCCACCACGATCCAGAAATGCTGCAATAACCACCAGCATAAGGAACAGATAATAAAAAAGGTGATCAAACTGAGGATGATCAGCAGCGAGATATTGGGATCTAAACTGCCAGCCTGTTTGTCTATGTTGTAAAGCCACTGATGTATGACAAACCAAAGCAATAGTAACAGAACGAACAACAATACAGGTTCAGCTCTTTTGAACCATAAACCTCCTGAATGGTTTACACGCAGGAATTTATATGTTTTTATAAGTAGTGTATTCATTGGAATATTTTTTAAAATTTGAAATTTTGTTAGCTGATATTAATTAGCCCGGCCAGCCAGATCAGCATGGCCGGGCAACTGTAGATAAGTACTACGCTGGTATCGCAGTTAATGTACCCAGGTATTCACTTTTGGACGATTTCTTTAGATCAGCCGAAAGTAAAAACATCCAGCCATGTAAAAGATTTGTACCAAAACTTCTGGGAATGGTAAGTGTAGTTGCAAGATCTGATCTTTTAATCCCTGCACCTCCCTGAATGATTCTTTGTCTTATCGGATCATAAAAGAGCACCACCAGCAAATCTGTGTTGCGTACTTTTATCTCATCCGACAGGTGAGTTTCATAGGCATCCCACTTACACTCTACTTCGAAGCCGGCAATAGCGGTAGCAGTGAAACTTTCTGCAGGTTGCAGATTTCCGTTACTCAATACCATTTCACTTAAGTCGAACGCGAAATCCGGAGAAAGACCAGTGACTGCATTTTCCAGGTGGTATTTCACCGCCGCATTCATTCCTGAGGCTTTCTTTTTACCAGACTTGAAACCCAGATCAATGAAGTACTTGAACAACCCAAGCAAGGTTGTTACTAACTTAAATCTGTCTCTCTGATCAATTTGCGCCTGTACCGGCGGCTTATTAGACTTTTTAGGCTGTCCTTTAACAACATCCTGGTCATTTAATGTGCAGAACACTACTGGCCCCACACTTCCTGATACACTTCCCAGTGTACCGAAACTGTTTAATCCCATTTTTTTTGAAATTTTAAATGTTAAATAATCTGTTAATTCGAATTAAAATTTGACGTCATTCTTAAATCGTTGAACGAAAGTATAGCGATATTTCAGACAATCCTAACATCTGGAAGGCCGTGTACAGAATTGTCCTCTGGTGTCCAAAATTGTCCGGCTAAATGAATTACTTTTTTTTCAGCATAAACAAAAAAGACCTTCTTTTTCAAGAAAGCCTTTACAAAATAATGCTAAAAAGAGAGGATTACTTAAACTTGATCCCCATGCTGGTCCATTGATAATCATCCGTTTCCTGGTAAGTTCCCTTTGTCACTACCGCATCAACAATAGCAGCCGGACTCATATCCTTGTGGTTCAGCAACCGGTACTCGTTATAATATTTCAGAAAGATACTCACCACGCAAAGGCAATCTTCCGGAACATCAAATAGCAATTCTCTTCCATTCAGGTGGTCATCTATCCCCTTGTCCAGCCTGATCGTTTGCCGTAATGGCATTTTAATCTGCAGGCCATCTTTCAGCCTGAACAGTGCTACGCTCACTGTCATCATCGCATATTCTTCCCCTTTTTTGAATCTCAATCTTCCCGGTGTTTCCCAGTTCGGAAACTGAACAGCTAATGTAGTGTGCTCATGATTAATTCTTGGCTTGATTGGTAACCTGTCATTGAGTTTCGAATTGATATTAAATTCAAAATTTATCAGGTTTTTAAAGCTGTCTTCCCCGAAATGGTACTTGCCATTATCCGCATCCCTGCACTGGTTCAATATAGGGTTCAGCTCTTTGATCAGGCGGGTCTGAAACGACTTGTCATGAAATTCTGCCAGATCCCGAATAAAGCTCTCTTTGATCAGGTTATGTAATTTGCTAGACATTCCGAATACACCTGCTGCTTTTTTTGTTGCCTCTGTCTGCTTCATCTTGCCTGGTGCAGGCTTACTGCACACCACCTGCTGGTCATTCAACTCTTTAAAAACCACAGGACCAACTGTTCCTTTGAAAAATTTTCCTTTTGCTTTTGCCATGATACTGTTTTGTTTTAAGTTTAAGCGAATGTAAATCATCACTTTAACAAAGAAAAACATTCGAGTGGCGATGTTCAGAATTGTCCTCTGGTATGCAAAATTGTCCGGGCTGCAATGGAGAAAAGAATAGACAGGAGGAGTGCTCGGGGTAGCGTTAAGATAAGTCTAGGGTACGAGTAGGTTTAAACTAGGGTGACTCCAGTTCAATTCTACTAGTTAAAAAGTACTGGACTCACCCTAGAGTTACCCTAGTAGATCCCTAGAGCTAACACAACCCGTCCTATAGCACAGAGGCACTTTACCCTCATAAATGAGTCCAGGTGTTGTAGAAAAGTAGTGGTAATATTTTGTTGCATTTAATGAGCAAAAATAGAAGTGCAAATCTTCATTTTTGATAGCTTATTAAATGCAGGTGAAAATCTATAAATGAAGCAATGCTGATTGTAGTTTATCCTTTTGCTTTCAGTAATTCAACCTTCTCTTTTTCACTTTGAAGCAGGCGTTCATATAGCATCCTGTTCTCTTCATAAGACTCAATGAGTTTATCCAATGGATTGAATGTACATGAGTTTTGTCCAATTTCAACAGTATTACTAATCACTGCGCTATCACCTTGATTAGACCCTTCATAATTATGCTGAATATTGAATATCGTTTTTTCTTCATCAAAATTACGGATCGCATCAGCTGGTATATTTAACGCTTTTGCTACCTGTTCCATCAGTTCATCATTAAGTCTCTCCTTAGCTTCCATAGATGAAACCTTTTTTTGTGTCCACTCTTCTCCTAAATCGGAAGCAAGGCTTTCTTGCTTCACCCCCAATATTTCTCGGAAACGTTTCACATTATGACCTTCATGGCGTTTTGCCGGGCGATTTGCTGTAGTACTCATATGCTGTTTATTTAGATGTAAATATACTAAAAACTTTAAATGATTCGCTAAAGATTAATTAATTTATTATTTATACCATGTTATTTATTCTAAAAGTTAAGTTAAATACATCATATCGAGGTGTTATAGAAAATTAATTAGCTGTTCATTTGAAATAATTGAATCAATAACAACATGGAAAATACAATAATATTACATCAACAACTGTTAAATTGCAGCACTGAACTCGAAGAAGCAATTTTGCTTACAGCTGCTACCCTTCAACCAGAAAAAATCTTCCTGATGGAGCACCAAGGCGACGGTAATCAACGCCATCTGGTTATCATTATCTCCGAGTATGAACAACGTACTCTAACAGGGATTATACAGTCGCAGGATTTAGATCACCTTAAACAACAGAATATCACCTACAGCCTCATTAGATCCAGCCTTTATTAAGCACAATTTATGATTAGCCCCATCTATTTTACTGTCACTTGTAATGAAGAAACGCTAGCTTATGATGATGGTTATTTCGCTATACTGGAAGGTAACGAACAAAAGTTGAATGAATAAAGGGTGTAACCCTCCCATTTTTCGAACCGGTTTAGGAGACGAGAATTCAAATTCACAGATAACAAATCATTAATTCTATAATTTTTCAATCGTATCACTTTTTATAAAACTTTCAAGGTCATTGTATTTTAAAATCTTTTTTTCATCAACATCAGAAATCATCATTACAAATATATTTGTACCCCTTTTTAAAAAAATAATGTTTATAGGTATTTTTTTTGTCTCAATAAGACCTATTTTAGTAGATTCAGCAATAATATCTATCTTGCCATTTTGTTCATACTTAAGTGACATACTACGCATCATACAAGAATATATAGATCTACTATTATCATTAATAACAGTAATAGAATCAGCATCTAAAGTGAAAAGAATATTAGAAACAGGAAATACGCGCCCAGATTTGCTTTTCAGATCATAATGTCTTTGGGGCATATTATTATAGATAATTTCTTTAGACTGAGAAGATCCTCCTTCAACTAATTTTATGAAAGTGGTTAATGAAATATCTCCTTTTGTCCGTAGTTTATAAATGATAACGTCGAGCCTTTTATCAAGAATGAAACTCGAAAAAGGTTCGCGAAATTCACTATTAAAAGTAACGATTGAAGAAACCTTATTTCTAAACTCATCTCGAAATAGCTCAATATAATCTTTAGGTACTTCAAAGGAAAGTGGTTTACTTTCTTGCCATGCCAAACTAAATTGGTATACTTTGTAAAGCAAATAAATTCCAATAGATAATATAACAATTATTGGTAATATCTTTTTCATAATAGACTATCGAGCTAATGCAGGTAATACAACAGGTAATAACTCGGGTTGAAATACAGTTACAACAGCTGCTACTGCTGCCCCCCCTCCTGGCCTAAAAGAGCCTTTAAATCCATGGATTACTTTGGCACTGTTAGTATAGTAGAAATTCCCATTATAGCCTCCTGCGAGGGAAACACCATTTGAAACATTTACCCCAAACATACTCAATCCTGTTGTAACCCCAAAATCAGTAGTATTAATTGCAAGTGAACTCCCAAATAGATTAAGACTATACTCGTGTTTGCTAGGTTTTCCATTATAAATAGTTATATCAGAATTTAATATTCCCTTTTCACCAGTTTTATTTCCCGCATAGGTCGTAAAATTAATTTTGTCCCCAAGAATTGATTCTGCATTAAAATCCTTTCCGATTTGAGTAGTCACAGTACTACCAAAAAAAGTTATTCCACTTGAAAAACTGGATTTTGATCCAAAGTGGCCTGCAATTCCAACGTTACCTTTTGAATCCGTAACAGACGTATTATATCCCCATTCTTTACCAGATTTATAAATATCGCCCCCACCCCCACCAAAAAGACTACGAATCCAGGCACCCGGCTTGGTATATCCTCCATCCGGATCAACACCATTAACTGGATTATTTCCCATACCATTATATGGGGATGAATATTGGTTATAAGGGTCAGTACTCATCCACCTGCCAATTGCCGGATCATACATGCGTAAATCAAAATTATTCCATCCGGTTTCTTTGTCCATTTCGGCATATTGTCCTTGATAACCATATTTATAATTGTTACTTGCAAGGGAAAGAACAGAACCAAAAGGGTAATAATCCGAGTAGGAAACGATGTCAGCTCCTCCATTAACCTTTGCACGATTAATGACAACCCGGACATTACCTAGATCATCAGATAATTCGTATAAATAGTTATTACTTACGCGCTGATAAACACCAAGCCGCGATGCTGCAAATACAGGTATTTCTTGCTGTTTTAATGCTCCCCCATTATTATCATAAATTGCCAATACATTACCTGAAGAATCATAAACGTAAAAAGTAGATACATTCTGTATATGATCTGTTTTTTTAATGCGCATACCATCTTCATCATATGCAAATGATACACGCAAGCTAGTCTTACCAGCATCGGAATAAATGGCCGTAACTTTTCCGCTAACATTATAATCGACGTAATATCCCTGTCCGTTAATACGCTGCTGACCTGTCATCTGCCCCAAATCATCATAACTATAATTAGCATAATTATCTACACTTGTTAATTTATTGGTATTATCCTGGTAATGATAAACGGCGCTAGAAATAGTTGTGCCACCTACATTTGTGCGCGCAAGCGTATTGATATTCCCATTAGCATCATAGCTTAAATTAGACTCTCTATTAGCATTCAAAATTTCATTAAATGTATTACCTGATAAATCCGGAGTGCCGTATTTATTATTACTGAATTGATATTTATCATCGTATTCATAAGTAAACATTGCCGGATTATTCACGCCATTTCCGTAGGTACTTACTACAGCATTTGGCTTCAAACTTTTCCAACTTTGACCAACAAGATTACCATCGTAAAAATTTCTATTTACATTCGTTGCTAAGCTGTTTATTCCCGAGCCATTTCTTGTATAATCCCCATTAAAATATTCTAAAGTCATGCTAAATGCATCTTTTGCAAAGTTATTTTGAATCCCATCTTTCCCAGGATCTGCGGTTAAACTAGGATGATTTATTGTCTTAAGCCATCCCTGTGCAGTGTAAGTATAGTCAATACCTTGAAGGTTATCAGCCAATTCTAGTCGTTTTAATGGCCCATGTAAATAATACTGGTAATTCGCCTGTTGTATTTTATTTATACCATCTATACTTGTTTTAACGTTGGATAGGCGCTGATCTGAATCGTATGAAAAATAGTGGTAAAAACTCTCTGTAGAATTATTCTTTTGATAGGCCACTTCGACTACATTTCCCAGATAATCATATTTGTAATCAACTGTTTTTATACCCAGACCTATTACATTTTTGATCATCCAAACAAGTTTACCTTGTTCATCGTAACTATACCAGGTTTTGCTATTCTCATTTTCAGTCCATGATCTGGCATTTTCAATGTTATCCTGCAGATAACCAGATAGACCATAGCTAGTATCTATGATATCATAGTGAGTACGAGACCAGTCAATTTTTGTTCCACTAATCAGACCACCATTAACGCTGGTATTTTCGAGTAAGGTATTATTATTTTTAGCTGATTCAAACGTAATGGACTCAGGCAGATATTCACCAGACTCGATGACTCTCCCTACCTCATCATAGTTCCGATATGAGAATCGCCCGTTCTTTCTCTGTTTTGCATTTTGAGAGAATCGCACACTTCCATCCTTCCTGTAAATAAACTCTGTTCTGCCAGCATCTGTTGATGTAGCGCTAATCAATCTCCCTTGTTTATCATATTCGTTAAAATTAGTAAAAGGCAACTGCTCACGCGTAGTATATGCTGCTAAGCCGTTAGTAATAAGTTGCTGAACACCATTCGGCGTCATTGATGCTATCAACTCACCTTTTTGATTATAGAATTTGTATGAAATATCACTATAACCTGTAGTATAACTCAATTTAGGTTCACCACTTTTAACCACCGCTTTATAAGAGCCTTCTGGCAAGTTATTGTAATCACTAACGGTAGTATTGGTAAGAATATTGATAAGATTTATTGTTCCTCCAATAACAGTTAGGTTACCAACCTTAGTCATGTTGAAATAATGAAAATCTTGTCCTAACTGGGCAACATCGGTGTTTATTTTTGAGGCGCAATCATCACAATAAGTATCTGAAAAGCTTGAATATATAACACCATAAGTAACCTTGAATGGTTTATTGGACGTCAGTTTATAAATATGAGAAGAATTTAACGAAGCTGGTGCTACGAAGTTTTTTATATCCCCGTGATAGATTAATGTGTTATTATCATATACTTTTAACTGACCGATACCTTTTAGTTTTATGTTTTTAATATAATCTCCTGTATTGCCATCCAAAATGAACTCTTCTTTATAGGCAGTCAGATCAATACTATTATTAGCTGTTATCCAATTTCCCGGCAGCGCAGACATCAATATATTGCCTCCTCTATCTTTAATTGTTATTCCCCATTTACCTTGTGGATCTCTATCTACTGTTTCAATGGCCAAACCACTTATGCTTGTATTATCTGTATTTCCCATATTCGCATCACTGAAAAAACGCTTACGAATATTTAAATAATGGTCCAACTGTTTTAATACGGCAAAATCACCCCCATAAACCTCGTGCCCTGATCCCATTTTATGTTGTTCGCCCACGCCTGCAACACTTGCCATTCCTCCACTACCATCCATTAGATAGGAAGATCTTGAATAAGGAAATGAGGTTGCAGGAACATACTTTTCTAGAGTATTATTATCACTGTAATACCATCCTAAAGAACCTTGTTGGCTGGAATTGACCGGATCAGGAGAATTTATTTTACCAGCGACATCAAAATTATTTATGTTATATCTATTCCCACTGCTATTCTGCACAAAATCAGACTTATAACTAAATCCACTGTTGTTAACCGGAGCTGCCAGTGTTTGAATTGCAGCATTCCCAAACTGATCATAAATAGATTGTGATGCAAAGACATTTCTCGTGGTAAAGCTTTTAACCTGACTCTGCAAACCTTTGCCAGATAAATCAAAATACTTTTTACTTTCACCTATCGTATCGCCTCTCTCATTAAAGCTTCGGCTAAATACCCAGTTTAGTTCCAGGTTCTCGTTACTGACTAATGGAGGGACAGGATATATATTCACTGTTCCTATTCTTATAAGTACATCAGATCCAGCTTGGGCATGAAAACCAGGACCAAGTATAACAGACTGATTACTGGTAACTACTAAGGATTGCCCTGAAGCTACAATTTTAGTTCCTCCTTGCACAGTAGGCAAGTTGATAGTACCAGCACTAGTAATAACTTCCTGAGCAACGGAACTAAAACTGTACAAAATAATACAGCTTAGGCATAACAATATTTTAATCTTCATAATGAAAGTTTATTAATCTATGGCGCAAGGATAATTTGACGGCTCTGAGAATTCAGAAGTATACGTTCCATCATAGAAAGAATAGCGATAATAACAGGTATATCGATTGCTTCCTAATGAAACGGACCTTGTATATTGTTTTTCTCCAGTGATACAAACTCCGTTAATGTATTTTTTATTAGGACCAGAACATGGTATTGGATTAGCGCCACACTCTGAAGAACTTCCAGTTACAATCCATTTGATTTGATTGTAAGTAATACTTGATGGGTTAGTATCTTTATGTTCAGTCTCCCTTAAACCCGTAGTTACCCCACCGATAGTTTGGCAACGGGTACTATAGGTAGGCTTCCAAATAGCACTTGTTGATTTGGCATAGTTATATATGGATTCACTGAGTTGTTTTACGCCATAACCAAATGTCTCTTTAAAAGTCTTTATTAATTTACCATCGCTATCATACTGGAATTTTAAAAATAGGTTATTTGTGCCCAAAGTATAATCTAACTCACCAGTCTTGTTATTATAGACATATGATATCATATCAGCATTAACTGGCTTGAATCTGATGTCATCGAAATAGGCAGTGGCAGATCCACTGTTAATACACCCGATTTCAACAGTAATATTTCCCTGAATTAAACTCCCAGGAATCTGGGTACTTACCAAATACCAGTCACCCGCCTTTTTACTTATATTTACTGCGGCAACAATCTTAGCACCACCATTTATTCTATAGTATATTGACGAAGCAGAAGGATCACCTGCTGTCTTCATCCACACAGATGCAGAATAGCTTCTACCAGCTTTCAGCTTGCCAGCGTTAGTTGTATAAGTAAGCCCGGACTGTCCCGCATTTAATTGTGCCGATCTCTCTCCAGTATGACTCACCCCTGTGGCAATAGTAGCTGCTTCCAAAGAAAATCCCCTGGCCAATAAATTATTACCAAGCATCCCATCTTCCAAACCAGAATAATTCATTTCATAATAGTTTGCCGGACTCGCTGTTGCTACAATCTTAGACTGATCATATCCCATTTTCAGCGCTGAATAATTTCCATTCATATCAAATGATTCTAAAGCATTTGAATATTTATTATAAAGGGCTATTTGAGAAACCAGATTCCAATTGCCGGAACTGTTACCTCCCTGGAAGAATGAAGCAAACCCACTAACTGCACTCATTCCTCCTGTTCGCTCTTGCGGCATCCATTGATATGTTTGATATTTCCTCCAGATGTTCTGTTCCTTATCATTTAAAGTTTTAGTATTAACGGGCTGCTCATTGTTGTTCAACATGGTCGTTTGATTGCTCCAGGTAGTTGCATTAGCAGACAAAATGCCGACCGGTAAATTATTTTGATCTACCTTAGATACAACTTCTTCAGCAACCTGGCTAAGCATGTGTGCATTTTTTGCGTTATGAATCTTTAAACCCATTTCTGGATATACTCTATATGCTGGTTTTGTCTCCGAAACAAACCTGTTTCCGTAAACATCAGTGGATAAAGTCTTAGTTGGCACACCAGAATAAAAGTCAAATGCCAGCGTCTGGCTACTAGTTTTTAACCCTGTTTTATAATCTATAGAAGTTGATCCTGTCATGATATTTGGATAAGTTTCTCTCGTAGACATTACGTGCCTAGATTTACCATCATTATATCGTCCCTCAGCGGTTCTTTCCATTACTACACCTTGATCGTTATACCTTGCTAACAGTCCTTTGTATTCATCTCTGTTTGCCTGTGCAGAATTACCTTTTTGCTCGTCATGCAGATAATGATTTATGACCTCACTTAACTTGTTATCATTGGCATCATATTTTATGATACGATGAAGATTTCCTACTCTGCTGGTATTATTTTGTAACAGTATATTAGACAATTCAGAATATTGACTTTTTACCGATTTTAAATTCCAAAGTCCGATCATTCCTTCATTGAATACTTCGAACTGATATTGGCTTCTACCTAGCTGTTGAATTGTCTGTCCATCAGCAGTCCGTTCTGAAGAAACAGAAACATATTTATACATAATCCCCGGGGCAGGAACATCTCTTACAACACCCAATAATTTGGAAAATGATTTCAATAATTCACTCTGAAAAGCACCAGCATTCGCACCCGCACGTAAGCTGACAGCATCCACCCCCAATGGTTCATATGAGGTTGTACCAGAGCTTAACTGAGTGTTTTCAGGTTCATTGTAGTTATAATTCACGGCCATATTCACTCCTGTGATTGGCTCTGTATTGCTTACTTTTTTTATACGGATTCCACCACCATAATTATTTCCAATTCCGCCTGCCGACATATTACCTCCGTAATAACTGGTCCCTGGCTGAGTGACAAACAAGTCATTATAAAATTTCTGATCATTTATGATTACATAATTCTCGCCAACTTCCGTTACCAATAAATTAGGTTCCGCTCCAGAAGACAAACTGACACCATCTGTTATAGTACTATGATTTCCATCTTGATTTTCATCACTTAAGTATGAATAATCTCCCGAAATATTCAATTTTATCCTGTCGCCTGCACGGATAAAATCTCTTAGGTCTATCCCAAAATCAGACTTACTTTCTGCTTTAAAAATACCAGTGGCAGCTATTGGTTGCACTGTATTTATTTGAATTGCAGCATTCCTGTATAAAGCAACGCTACTATAAACATCAGATTCATAAACGATATCTGTGGTCATGCCTAATGACTGGCGCACTCTTCTTAACGACCATACATCAGTAGATTGTGCAGAAGCTTTTGATGGTAAACGTGATAAATTATCATTACCAGAAAAACTAACATAGTCGGCCTTATATAGTCCCCACATATCATAATTCTCAGGAAAAAATGGGGGATTTTTAGTAGTAGACCATGAATATCTATCACTACTAGAGGGTAAATTTATTGGAGTCGACAGATATTTTACCTCCATTGTTTTATTATAGGAGTTTCCACCTGCATTAGCTACGTTGGCCACTTGTTTGATCAAGGCATAAAATATAAATCCATTATGATTAAATTTAATTATATCCCCTTGATTAAAGTCGGATGAAGACCCCAACTGAAAATCTGCTATCTTAAATACATAAACATCTGAATTAGCCTTCTTATTAAGAAATACCACATTGTCAGATTTTTTCACAAGATCATCCGGCAACTCGTATTCAAACTGAATGGGTGGAATATTTTGTTGTCCGCCTTTACCTAAAAAAGTTAAACTATTTAAGGTTAATTTTCCGAGTCTTGGCATTGTGGAAGAATTTGGAGGAGACGCACTATAGAGGCTTCCAGATTCATCAAAACTATTCGGAGTATCGGGACAAAGACTATAGTCATATCCAAAATTTATCTTCCTTATTATACCAGCTTGTATTTGTGTTCTTATAGCAACATCATCCTTATCTATAATATTATAGCCAGACCCAGTGTAAGTTCCTGATGAGGCTCTGATAGTGTTAATATTTTCAATCGCGTCATTTTTCACCAAAATGATGTTATTCAATCTTAGCTGTGATACTGGCACACCATTATAAGGATCAGATTCATTAACACTGGAAGTACCTTTTCCATCCGCTCTGATCTCTTTTTCGAATAGAGCAGTATGTGTGGGTGTAATGACAGCATCTAGATAATATATTTCCCTTTTACCTGTAGAATGATATTTAAAATTTCCGTCAAGATCCTTTTTAGTGCCGATTCCCGGATTTCGCCATGCATATTTATCAGTCCATTTGCCGTATTCAAAACTTACCCAATAACCCCAATCACCCTGATCTACATAACCATTATTATTGATATCAACATAATCAGGTCCGGTAACAGCCGTTAACAACCAACTTGTGGCATATGGATTAGATCTATTCTGTTGATTATACTTCCTCACACCATAAATATTTTCAGTCTTAGTATATTCATCATATGCATATGTAGGAAGAGCATAGTGGTAGGTTACGCCACTTTCATTTGTTACCATGAACCCACCAATTCTTTTATCAGCATTAGTTATAGTTGTATTATTTCCAGGGTTTTTTCCCCTGTCAAAACCTGAGGCTTTATTGTCGATAAAACCCTTAAGTTTTGCCGCACCAATTTTGATTTCATCATTAGTAAAATATTCTATGTTTCTGGATGATGCGATCTTTTCATTACTGGTGTCATAACCATAATCACCGTCATTATTACCATAAGTTGGGTGAAGATCAAAATTCATCGAATTACTATTATCGGCCAGCAAGTTTTGCTGTTCGTATCTATTAGAAAAATCGTTTATAAACCTAAAGCCAAGTTTGTCAGGATTATTTGTATTTACCTTATAGTCTTCAATCCATTGACAGTCGACTTCATATAAGGAAGAAGGATCTATCTGGCATACTCGTCTTTGATAAGGAGACAGAGTTTGTCTGTTCGTAGTAAAAGCAGAAATATTTTTGCTTTTCCCAGCCACCTCCATTTGATAACCATATGGCCTAATATATCCAGAAATACCTTGACCAATTACGGCGTAAGTGTCATAATCTGCAAATGACCCTCCTGTAGATTTCATGGGGTCATTCTTACCTAGCAAATCATAACTTGAATCATTTACATCGGCCAAATAATAAGTGTCGTACTCAAGTTTATATTCCGAATTTTCTCTAATATCGGGGTAATTTAATGACCCAAAAGTAGATACTGCAGAAGCCTCATCTGACCAATAACGTTGATAATTGCGTTTCAGAGAAATGGACAACCACCCTGTTATAGGAATGGTAATCCCCCAGCTCCTTGATTGAGTTTGTATTTTTCCAGCACTAACATTTTCAACGTTTGAATAACCACCAGGTCCAGACATGGCTACACCCCCACCGCCCGAATTAAGTGAGGCTCCAATTAATGACAATTGCACGCCTTCCCCTTTTGCATCCTTCGATGACAAAGATAATCCAACACCGACCCCAGCACTTGCACCTACATTGAGACCGTCAGAATTTATTTGAAATCCTAAATTCATACGTCCATTTACACTTAGTGGTCCTGAAAGTTTGACAGATGATGCCAAATTCAAATCCCCCCCACCATAGAGTGATAAATTATGAGAAAATGGATCAACGGCTACACCTATTGATGCTTGAACTCCTTTTCCTAATGAAAGTCCTACATAACCACCTATACCTACACCTTCAAATGTATCATTAGAAACTGTTAAACCTACATTTGCACTTAATACCCCAGTTATCCCTACATTAACACCAACGGAAGTTGAATTCGTACGTCCTCCATCCCAGTAATCTCGTACTACATTTTGTTCCCCACTAAAGTCATCAGGAAAACCGCTGACAGTTCTATTGATAGCTCCTGGAGTCAATGCCCAGCCTAAGCCTGCCCACGAGGCCTCTTCATCTGGCATAATACCTGCATGATAAGAAAGAGAAAGTGGATATCCACCCTCTGGGCCAGGAATATCAATTAATGGAATATTATATGCCAAATCTCCACTGAGCAAATTCACCATGTCGGTTGTATCGACCGGTTCAAAACTCATGGAATCTGGATTTACAGGACCTGAAGTTAATGCGAATGCAATACCCGGAGCTACAATATTATTTAGTATACATAATAAGAGTGTGATTCCAACTACTTTCTTAAGCGCAGGAAATTTGTTGAGAGCCATAAATTATTGAGTTATTTCTATATTATAAAATTTTTCAATGTCCTTCTTTTTGAATTCCATCTTATGCTGTCCTATGCCAAACCCTATTTCATCCAGTTCTAATGTGCATTCGGTAAGGGGGTTACTAGAGTGGAATACGACCAACAAACTATTTGAAGCGCTGGTTCCATATGTATTTAGGAATGAACTATTATTTACATTTAAAGTATCCCGACCGTTCTCAATAACCCTGCAATACTGTGCAACATTAAAAGAAAGGTTATTTAAGATATTTGCATATTGATTAGGATTAGCTACTTGAGGGAGGGCCTCTTTACCATCTTTACTAAAAGAAAGTAAAAAATATCTAAGAGAGTCCTGAGTATTCTTTTTAGTAGTTGTATTAAAAACTAATTCTGGCCGTAGAATGAATGCTTCTAATCTCAAACCATTTTTCTGAATGACCTTACAAATACCGTTCTTATCATTTCTTAAATAAGATTGAGTATCCTTTATATTCATCCTATCAGGCGCGCAGCCTAACAGGAAAGAAAAGAACATTAAAATAAAGAGGAAAGCAATATTAAGGTGCCTCATTTGCTTCTTTTAGAATTTCATCAGTAATATCATATTCATCTTTAGCGAAAGCGATTGTACCTGATGGATTAGCAATCAAAATCATCTCGTAACCATGCGATTTTCCATATTCTTTTAAGAATTCATTTAGTTTTATCATGGCTTTCTGAGTAAGATCTGATTCATCTTTTTTCAGAGACTCGGTCATTGAAACCTGATAATCATTTAATTGCTTTTTATAAAATCGTACTGAGTCTAATGCACTAAAATATTTTTGTTTATCGTCTTTTGCTTCTTCCATCTTCATCATACTGAGTTTAACTCGCCCGGAAAGTGTATCAATTCTGGTTTTATAAAACTCTCCTTTTTTCTGAAATTCAGCCTTTGCCTGGGTTATCCCTTTATAACCGTTGTAAATTTTCAGAGAGTCTATATAAGCTATACCTCTTCTACTTTTATAGTACTGGAAAAGTAGAAAAATGATACAAGCCATTATGATAACATTATAAATCCACATCCATTTATTTCGGATTGTAGTTGACTGGTTTGAAGTGTGCATATTTAATCTAGAGATGTAGGAATGGGGAAATCTTTCCCAGTGTTTAATTATTTTAAGGCTTTTTCTGACTATTGTGGTTAAGATTCCATTGTGAGAGCAATGCTTTCTGTTCGTCGCTAAACAAATCAGAGCTTTTCTGATTTAATAGTAGAATATTACTATTTAACTGTTGTTTTTTGGCAGGACTTGTTTGGCTGCTATTCAAACTATCCATCAAAAGTGAACGTTGAACAATCAGCAAGTACAAACTATCTCTTTGTTTATCACTCAGATAAAGAACTCCCTGAAGTTGGATAACAGTTCTTGAAGCTTTTTTTTGAGCTACTTCCTGTACGTCAATTGATTTGTTTTGAGCTTTAACTCCATTAATGAAGCAAAGCAGACATAGAGTCACACATATTTTATTAAAGAGAGCGATTTTGATCATATACAACTAATGATTGCTTTAAAATTTATCAGATAGAATAGAAGTACGAATGTAAATTACTTCAGTGCAACTACACTGCACTGAAATTAAGTTTATAAAAAATTATTTGAAATAATTATTGAGTATTCAATAAATTTCAAATGCTCTCAAATAAACTTGAATTGAATATTAAACACCCATTAGTGAGGTTTCATAAACATCTTTACTAGACGGTTTTCCTCTTTGAAATTTGATCATAATGAATCCTTCCTCCACATAAGAGTAAGTTTCTTTCACCCTATTATAATATATAGGAGCATTAAAAGCTTCCTTCATGTAACTTAAGGTGACGTGAAGTGTTCTTTTTGAAATGCCAAGATGAAGGGCGAATTTTTCAGGTGAACCGGTAGATTTATGTCTGATAAGAGAATCAATTGCCAATATCCTTGATAGGCTAATTTTCATAGGTGAGAGTGTGAATTATTTTTCTTTAAAAATACCAAAATAGAGCAACAAATCGTCATTAAACAATTATAAATTTCTGTAATATAATAAAAGACATCATATATATTTTTTCTAAATCCGCCATCATCAAAAGCTGTTACTCATCTGAAACATCGGCAGATACATCGCAATCAAAATCACCCCCACTGCCATGCCCAGAAAGATAATAATCAGTGGTTCCAACAACCCGCTAATTGCATTGGTTTTATACTCCACCTCTTCTGTATATTGCTCAGCAAGCTGCTCAAAAAAGTATTCCAACTTATTTACTTCTTCTGCTATTTTAATCATCTGGATGAACTTTACAGGGTAAAATTCATTTTTCCCCAAGGTTTCCGATAAGCTGCTCCCATGCAAAATATCTTTCTCTGCTATTATCAAAGAATCTACTATCGGATGGAAAACGATCATCTGTTTGACCATGCCTAAAGCTTGTAATAAAGGAGTGTTCGTACCGGTTAACAGGCGCATTGTATTTGCAAATCGTGCCAGATAAATCTTTTTCACAATATCACCAGCTACAGGTATTCTTAAAATTACTTTTGCAGAAAAGCGTTGAAACCATTCCTGTTTTCTGCTTACAAAATATAAAACAACCAGCGCAATGACCCCAAAAAGCAGCACATAGATATAGCGGTCAAACCAGTCAGAAAAGCTTACAATCAATGCTGTCAGATAAGGAAGTTTCCCACCGAAGCGTTTAAACACATCCGCAAACATGGGTACCACGAACTTGATCATGAAAAAGATTGCCGCGAAGGAAGTACTCAAAACTAACGCAGGGTAAGTAATTGCACCTATGATTTTACGGCGCTGCTGCAATTTACTTTTGAAGTATTTGGCCAGCTCATTTAATACTTCTCCTAGTCTTCCGGTTTCTTCACCAATTCTTACACTGTAATATTCGTAACTGCTGAACTTGTCGTGGTTCTTTAGTGTTTCAGATAAAGACTGCCCCGCGACTACAGCCTCCTGAATTCCTCTGAATAGTTCAATATCCTTCGCTTTAGTGTAAGAACTTCCTGTCAGCTCCAAAGATGTCTTGATATCAATACCTGATCGGATCAACGTGCCTAATTCGTTATAAAAAGCTTCTTTCTTTTTGTCTGGCAACTGACCATTGCCAAAAGAGATATCTTTATTCAAAATATCAAACACAGAGGTTTTTGGGGTCGCCACAGCAACTTTCTTAGACCTTTGCTTATAATTGGATATATCTATTGGTGGCATAATTACTTAAATAAATCAGCAGAACTATAATTCTTGTTTATATATAAAGGCATATTGATATCTTTATTCATCAGGAGCATTATATGGAGACGGTCAACTGTATCAGCAATATTTGCTTCGCGATCTTCAAAATAATAGCTCACCTTCTGCACTGGAATTGTGAATGTATCCGTATGCAAATCTTTTATGCTCCGGAGGATTTGTTGATCAGTAAAGGAGTAATCTATAGTCACACTATCCTCCTGAATAACCAGCCCCTCTTCTGTTTTGATCACATGCAGGGCTTTCTGAAAATCCCTTTCCAGCACGTGTTTTAGATTCAGCACTAAATCTGCCTGCTGGTTCCTCTCAGCGAAACGTATATAATACCCCTGAATCAGGCTATATGCCGTATAACAAATGGTAATACAAATAGCAGAAATCAGCATAGCTACAGTAACCTCCATGAGTGTGAATGCGTCGAGTTTATTCTTCATGTGGCTTCGATTGATATAAAACATGAATTTGTCCTAACTGCATATCTTGCTGAGTGGCTTTAATTTCCAGGTGTTTTAATCCCGGGGTCTCATTACTGTCTATTAAAAAGCGATAAAGAATACTATCTATCATTACTTCCGGCTCTTCAATATATCCCAACCGTTTTACCTCTTTGGCGAATACATCAAGCTGTTGCTGTGCCTGGATTTTCTTTGGAGAAGGGCTGCTGTATAAAACATTATTGAAGATCTGGATACCCAGGGTAAAAACCACCATGATAATCACCATCGCGATCAATACTTCAATTAGGGTAGAAGCTTCCAACTTGGTTAGTTTAGCCATTTCAATACGCTCCTTTCTCCCGTTTGCCCTTCAAATATTCTTGAGCTTAAATAATATTTACTTCTGGCTTTTCTGTTAAAGGTGACATCAATCAGGAAGTTTTCGTACAAGGTAGCGGGTGTTTGCATAATGAAACGCGTACAGGAAACTTTACCTGCCACGAACATCCCCTTTTCCAGTTTCAACATACCAGTAGCATAGACTTCACCATTCAGGCGGCTCTCCTTTTCAAAACCAATCAGTGTTTGCAAAGGAGTTCTTTTATCCTCATAACTAAACACGATGCCGTTAAATAGTAAACCTTTCCCAAAGGATATCTTAGGCTGATCAGTAGCCCCCTTAGTCCGCAGTACCCCAATGGCGGAAGGATAATTAAACGTAACATCGTCGCCCACTACCACAGAATCTCTGGCGAAGATCTGGCAGTTCCCTTTGAAGCCGGTTTCCACTGTTACCGAATGTGCATAAATCTGGATGTTATTCAGCACTGCTGTTGCCGAAACCGTCACGGAAGAATCTGATACCAAAATCATATTTCCTTCCAGCTGATTATTGATCACGGTGCCCGGCATCAGCCTGAAAATCTGTGTAGAATCTTTAAAGGATATTGTAGCAGTGACTCTCGTTAATAAAGGATAGCCGGTTATATCCGATTCCATTCTTTTTTGAACTTGACTAACGATATCCTTGTTCAATCCCTTTAATGTACGCGTACTGAAAGTTGTAGTTCCTGCAATCAGCTTTTTATCACCTGTATAAGGCTTACCTTCTGCGTAAGATTGTTTGATACCCGATTTAGGCAAAGCGCCATTACCTATCAGCTGTGTTTTACCACTTACAGAAATCGGACGATCTTCATCACTGAGATACAGTACGTCAAGATCCTTTTCTGTATTGATACCAATAAGAAATGCTTTGCTTAAAGTATCTCCATGAATATAAGATTTTACCATTGCCACATCAAAGATTCCCCAGTTTTTACGCTGCAGCATAATGCTATCCGTCTGCTCTTTGAACAGATCCAGTTCCAATTTTAAGTCGGACGTACCCGCATCATTCAGCAGATAAGTAACACCAGAATTCATATTATTCAACAATTTATTATAGCGCATTTCCTTGAGGTAAGCGCCCCTGAAATGTGCCGCCAGCATAATCAATGAAGCAGTAATTACGGCTATCAGAAAAGCCACAACAATAGCAAAATATAAAGCGCCGGCTTTGAGCATTATTGAAGTTTGTTAACTTTTTCTTTCAAGATTTCTATCTGTTTATTCTGCTCTATCAGGTATAAAGTCAGTTCTTCAATCTTCTTTAACAGCTTTGCATTCATCTCGCCAAGAGCGATACCTTCTTTCTCTACAGCTTGTGTGCTGGGCATGTCTGGCAGGTGTTTGTTTGCCACGATGAACTTTTCCAGATTAGGCAAGGAGAGGGATCGATATGAAGATTCAAAGACATAATCCGGCCAACTTGCAGCATCAACATCTACCTTGATTTCCTTGGCGTGTATAGTACCATTTACAGCTAATTTATATCCTAGTGGATCCTGCGTACCAATACCGACATTTCCATTTCCACGAATCCACATCAATTGAGTTTCTACTCCTGTCTGGCTATAGTCGGAAAAGGTAAAACCTCCTTTATCACCACCCTGACGATTTGCAATAAAGTTTGTTTCGCCACCGCCACCAGATCTGTTCCAGCCAATGAGCATTTGACCTGAACTTTTGAGGAAACTCAGGTCTCCCAGCGCATTATAAGGATCAATACTTGCCCCTCCGGTTATCATAGTCCCCGTAACATGTAATGCTGCTTTCGGCGCAAGATTACCGATACCCACATTGCCATTTCCCGCTACAATAAAATTCCTTCCCAACTTAACTCCTCCGGTAAAATCTCCTTCATAATTCAGCGTCAAGACATTACCATCATCATGGACGAATGCTCTACCGCCTGATCCTCGTAATGGATAACTAAAAATAACATCTGCCCCGCCATTGAATCTAAATTCCGGTGTTTGAGCCTTGGTATTGATTGTGCTTATTGCACAGATCAACAGGGCTAGGATTTTATATTTGTTCATCTGTTTATTTCTTTTGTTTCTTTAAAGCATCTACTTCATGTTTCAGATCAATCACATAAAGTGTCAGTTCTTCAATCTTTTTTAACAGTTTCGCATTCATCTCACCAACAGATATACCATCTTCTTTAACGTTTTGTGCAGTTGGCATATCTGGTAAGTGTTTATTGGTTTTGATGTATTGCTCTATTTCTGCTAAGGAAAAAATCTGGTAATCCTCTTCGAAAACATAGTCAGGCCAGTGGGCGATTTCTACTTTGATTTCGTGGGCGCGGATTTTACCATTTACAGAGAGCATTTCCTGTGGAAGTGAAGTTCCTATACCGACTTTACCGTCCTTATCAATTCGCATACGCTCAATATTTGAATCAGTATTGAATGCCATGCATCCCCCGTTTTTATCACCACCTCTGAAAAAATTGATTGAGCTGTTTACAACTCCATAAAAACTATGCTCTAAAGCAAAACTTTTAGAATCGTTAATTATACGCGTACTGAAACCTCTAACACCTAAAAAAGTACCTTCGCCAGCACCATCACCTTCGGGCATTCGACCTAACACAGAACCTAATATGCCTCCGCTGATATCAGCACTCACATCAAGTGGTGCTCTTGGATTAGTGGTCCCTATACCTACAGAATTGTTGGCGATACTCATTACCATTCTTCCCCCACCTGCGGCATCAAATGGACCAGTTGGATATCCTTGATTATAAAACCGAATACCCCCATAGTAGGTATGAGCCGAAAAAGTTAAGCCATAATGGTTATTTATCATATAAGCTGTGCCACCAGTATAGTTTGGACGTGCATCTTGTGTATTACCCGTGTTAATACCCCATCCGTTATGTTCCAGTCCACCAGCGCCTTTAGTAATCTGATTGAAATTTAAACTATTGAAATTTCCATCCTGAGCGAAGCTTTGAGAGAAAAGGCAGAAGAAACCTGCCAGGAGAAGCGTTAATACTTTTACCATCTTAATTTTGTTTACTTATCAGTTGCTCTAACTTTTCCAGACGTTTATTTTGAGTATCATTAGCTTCCTGCAAATTGATGATGTACAAAGTCATCTCCTCTATTTTCTTTAAAAGCTTTGCATTCATTTCACCTAATGCTACACCGTTTTTTTCTACATCTTTTGCAGTGGGCAGATCTGGCAAGTGTTTATTGACTTTGATGTAAGTTTTCAAATCTGATAAAGAGGAGTATTTATAGTCCTCTTCGAATACATAGTCTGGCCAGCTCGCTGCATCAATATCAACTTTAATTTCTTTTGCATGGACATTCCCATTTACAGCTAGCTTAAATCCATTTGGACTTGCAGTACCAATGCCAACATTTCCTAAACCATCTATTCGCATTCTTTCAAGATTTGAACTGGTATTAAATGAAATGCAACCTCCATCTCTATTACCCCCTCTAAAAAAGTTAATTGAACTGTTTACAACGCCATAAAAACTATGTTCAAGTGCAAAGCTCTTTGCTTGGTATTCACCGGTAGTACTATATCCTCTTACACCTAAAAAAGTTCCATCACCAGTATTATCCCCTTCCGACAATCTTCCAAACACTGTTCCTAGCTTTCCGCCGCTAATATCTGCCCCAACATCTAGCATTGCTCTTGGCTCCGTTGTTCTGATGCCGACGGCATTATTGTTTATACTCATAACCATTTTGGCTCCTGTAGAAGGCTCATATGGACCAATAGGATGTCCTTGGTTGTAAAATCTGATTCCTCCATAGTAAGAGTGAGCTGAGAACGTAAGACCTTGATGGTTATTAAACATAAAGGAACCCTCAGTAGAATTAGGTCTAGGATCCAGCGTATTATTCGAGACAACACCCCAACCATAATACTGTGAAGCGCCGCCACTTTTAGTTATTTTATCAAAATTAATATTGTTAAAAACGCCATCCTGGGCGTAAGTCTTAGAAAGCAAGCATAAGCTACCTGCTGTGAGAAGAGTTAATATTTTTATCATCCTAATTTTGTTTATTTATCAGTTGCTCTAACTTTTCTAACCTCTTATTCTGTGCTTCAATTAACTTCTGTTGGTCAATGATATAAAGTGTCATCTCCTCTATTTTCTTGATCATCTTTTTATTCATTTCTCCAAGCATAAGACCATCATTTTCGATAACAGAAGCAGTAGGTATTTCAGGAAGGTGATTATACGTTTTAACGAAGCTTTCTAGATCAGATAAAGGGAGTAACTGGTAGTTTGGCTTAAATACATAATCTGGCCAATTAGTCGTCTCAACTTTTATTTCATGAGCGCGAACTTTACCATTAACCGAAAGCATTTCCTTAGGATTATCAGTTCCAATTCCAACGTAGCCGTTCGTTAATATTGAAAAATAATCAATTGCATTATGTCTTATCGAAAACTTCGACTGTAGATTTGCTGGAAATTTTATTAAGGACCATTGTCCGAAACCCGTACCTATTACTCCTGAAACTGCGCCAAGTGAAATACATGAATAACCTATGTTAGAACTTGGCAATCTCAAATTTTCATTATAATTATTTCCAAGAGGATTGCCAATGATAGTCGTACCACTCACTTGAAGTGGTACAGTTGGATTATTAAGTCCAATACCTACATTTCCATTACCATCTGCAATAACCAGCTTCTGCCATGGATTCCAAGTAGCCGTGTGGCTACCATTTCGATAATAAAGACCATTTTGGTTAAAGTTTAACTGATAATTTAATCCACCTGTAACATCAATCCAGGGAGCCACAGTCATCATTCCAGAATATTCGCCAGTTATAGCTGGCAAACTTACAATGGAGTTCTGTTTAAACTCAAATTTTACTGAGTTCTTAAAATTACCAGGAGCATCATTGATATTTCTTGTATCGGAAACTAATACCGAAGTTGCCGTTTGTGCAAATGATGATTCATAGCATATTAAAAAGACAAATGCTAATGAGAGAGAGAGCGTTATTTTCATAAGTATTTTGTTAATTATTGATAGGTGCACCTATCATATCTTGATTGGTCACTTTAGTTTTAGGTTTTTTCTTGAAAAATTGCTTGATTTTATAAAAGATCCCGGTAGTCTTTTCTTTTTTCACTTTCGGAGCTACAACATTGCCATTCTTGTATTTAATAAGCTGAGTGCTATCGCCAACATAATTAATCAACTTGCCATTGAGCTTACCATGCAAATACTTACCTTTTTCAGTAACCCTGCCATTTTCATCATATTTATAAAACCGCCCTTCAGCAATGCCCTGACGGTAATTAATATTACTCGTTAAAGTACCGCTATACGTCCAGCTGTTCCAATGCCCAGCTTTTAGTCCCATTTTGAACTCGCCCTGCTCCTGAAGATTATTATCTAAATAATAACGAGTGTAAGTTCCATGCAACAGCTTACCACTAAAGCCACCCTGAGTAATTTTCACCTGATTATTGCTATACCAATGATAAGATTTGGAAGGGTCAGTGTAACCTAATGATTGATCATTGGATTGCACATGCAAAGTCACCTTGCCATCAGGGTAATTAATCGTATGCTTATAGTTATCCAGGTAAAAGGACATTTTTTTTTGTGCCTTCGCAGGAACAAAAAATGATAGCGTAAAGCTTAAAGCGAGCAGGTAGATGCGCATATTATTTGATAGTAATGTATTTTGTAATATTTTGATATTTAACCTTTACAGAATCGCCGGCGTATTTAATCAGCTGCAAACCATTGAGACTTTGCCCTTCTGCCAGCATTGCTTCAGCACCGTTGACTTGCATAATCGCCACGTGTTGTTTCGTAGTTGGATTAAAGATGTAGCCACTATACTTTATGGCCAACCAGTTCACCTGCGGCTTTTGTACAGGCATATTATTTGGCATTCTGAATTCACTGGGTGCAACAGGTTTTGCGGCTTCTATGATTACAGGAGGCGCTACAGCAAATGGATCGCGGTAGTTTAAATTAAGTTCAACCTGATCTGTCTCATGATTTACCAATTTGAAATATTCCGGTTTGGCGCCATGCTCCACAATAGCAACGGGTTCCTCTTCTTCACTCATACCGGCATAAATCCGATAGAAGATAATGCCCCATACCCCCGCGACACATATAATGAGTAAATAAGTGAATTTCTTACCTTTCATGTTGTGTTATTGGATAGTAAAAGTGAAGTAATCACTGTAAGCTCCTTTGTTCCCGGACTTATCTATAGCCCTAACTCTCCACATCAGTTTTTCACCAATTTCGCCAACAGTAAGACTATAACTAGTAGAGGTTAATGTTAAGGGAAAGGTTCCATTGATCGGCGTAGTTGCATTGTTCTTGTATACTTCCAATTCGTATTTTGTTGCATCAGCTGGAGCATTCCATCGCAGCGTAACTGGCTTGGTCACGCTTTGCTCATTTATAGGAGAAGATAATACAACCTTATCCGGCGGAGTAACGTCGTAAGTAAATGTTCTCACTACAGACCATTTAGAGTTTAGCGTAGCAGTTTCTGCACGTACACGCCACTGGTAGAGTCCTTCGGCGGTCATGGTTTGAACAGAACTCAAGTTACTCGTTACTACATTAAAGGTGAGTTTATTTTCGTCTGCGAAGTTGTTTTTGTCTATCTGCAACCTGTAGTTTGTCGAACCAAAAAGGCTTAACCAACCAAATTGTATATCCATAGTACCTGTAATAAAACCTACACCAGGAATATTTAACTGGACTTGCTGATCTGCAATTGAAGAAGGGAATATCGTAAAACTTCGTGTAGTATATGCTCCACTGCTGCTTCCATTTTCTGGCCTTATTCTCCATTCATATTTACCTGGATCAAGCGTATGTTCAAACTTATCAGTAGTAACCACACTATCCATGATAAAAGTAGCAACGCTGTCAAACTTAGGACTCACGATCTGAATGCGGTAACGTAAAGCATCTTCATGCCTTTCCCACCAAAACAATTGTTTGTAAGTTGTACTTTCCAGTTTATCTCCCGGAGCCATAAGCTGAACGGTTTTACCACCAAGAGATGGCTCAATAAATTCGGAGCATCCATAAAGCAGGAACAAACAGGAGATTAATATTGATAAATTTCTTTTCATCTGTTTAAGTATTATTTTTTGATGTTTTCAATTAATGATGACAGTTGAGCAATTTTCTCGTCTTGTTTCAATACTCTTTTTTCCTGCTCTGCTAATCTTTCATTTTGCTGAATAAGGTGCAATGTGAGTTCTTCTATTTTCTTTAGCAGCAGCTTATTCATTTCTCCGAGTGCTACACCATCCGCAGCAACGGTTTTAGCTGAGGGTATTTCAGGGAGATGTTTATGTATTTTGATATATGTAGCGATATCAGTAAGTGGAGAGATTTTGTAGTCATCTTCAAAAACGTAATCTGGCCAACTAGTCGTTTCAACTTTAATCTCTTGTGCGCGAATGTTTCCATTTACAGAAAGTTTTTCTTTTGGAGTGGCGGTACCAATACCAATATTTCCATTAGAGGCGATCCTAAAACGTTCATAGTTTGCGCTGTTGGTTTCGCCATTACCTCCCGCCGAAACTGTATGAATAGCAAAATATCCTGCATAATTATTTACTTCACCAGACTCTTTTGCTCCAGTAAGAAAAGCAAATGAAAAATCAGGAGTTGATGATCCAGTTTTACCCCCGAGAGCTATGGTTCCACCAGTTCCCACAGCCGGAGCATCATTACTTGAGAAAATTACAGTTGGACTTACAAACCCGTAATTATTTTTAGTTACAGTACCTCTAACATCTAATTTCGCACCAGGAGTGGCAGTACCAATACCGATCTTTCCGGTAGGAAGAAAGTTCATGTAAGCACTATTATAATCCTGACCAATCCAACCGTAATACAAATTTGAAACTCCATTTACGACACCCCCAATGGCGCCTATGCCAAAGAAATTTTGTGAGTTGTTCTCATTTACAACATAATAACCACGTGCCCAGTCACTAGTTTCCCCTGGGAAGTTTGCCTTGATTTTAATCCCATATGTAGGATAATCTAATCCAATTAACACATTGCTATCTTGGGATTTTGCTGTAAAACAGCTCCAAACTAAAAATATTAAGATAAAGAGTGCTTTCATATCTATTTGTTTTTATTTTTTAATGACTTCTTTATGTTTTCATTTTCTCTGTGCAGCTGAGAAACATGTTTTTGAAGATCGATGACGCTTAACGTTAACTCTTCTATTTTTAGCAATAATTTCTTGTTCATCTCCCCTAATTCTATTCCATCCTTTTGAACTTCGGCTGAACTTGGTATACCGGGAAGATGTTTGTTGAGTTTTATAAATTCTTCTACTTTGGCTAGAGGTAACTGTTGGTAATCATCAGCAAAAACATAGTCTGGCCAGTTAGCTATCTCTACTTTAATTTCGTGAGCTCTGATTTTTCCGTTTACTGAGAGCTTGTCTGTTGGGGATGTAGTTCCGATACCAACGTTGCCGTTAGACGCGACTCGGAACCTTTCATAATTAGCACTATTCAACTCATTGCCACCACCACCAGAAACGGTATGGATTGCGAAGTATCCTGCATAGTTGTTAGTCAAGTTAGTTTCTTTTGCACCAATAATGTATGCGAAAGAATATACTGGGCTAGAATTACCCGTTTTACCACTAAGAGAGATTGCTCCACCAGTTCCAACAGCTGGTGCATCCCAGGACG
>Ga0247810_10000461_pt1 | contig 44466 bp, 37 predicted proteins | sample UWRJL119311C1_FD_179918 | JGI IMG/M metagenome (GOLD analysis project Ga0247810, IMG submission 179918) | Plant litter microbial communities from Arlington Agricultural Research Station in Wisconsin, United States - UWRJ-L119-311C-1 | ecosystem: Environmental > Terrestrial > Plant litter >...
TGCCAAGGAAAAAGAAATCAAGAACTTTACCGATGATGAATTAAAAAGATTGAAATGATCGAATATCATGCTCAGTTAGGAGGATTTTGGTACTGGATTTTAATTAAATTCGGCAGAACCAAATTATCTGATGAACAAGCTGAGAAAAACAGAAGACGAAATTTATTTTTTCTCTGTTTTATAAATATCATTTTTGTACTAATTGTAACAGTATTTCTAATTTATCCGATATATTCCTAGCCCTGATTGCAATGGAAATCCTTTTTATTTTTTTCTTTAAAAAATAAAAAGATTGAAATGGAAAGCAGGATTAGCTCCTAAAAAAATTATTTAAAATGAAAAAAATAGTATTCTTACTTCCGTTACTTGCCTTAGTATCTTGTTATGATGCCGAACACAATTGTAAAGATTTTAAAAACGGGAAATTCAAATTTGAGTTTGACGTAAATGGCGTAAAAAAAACAACTATTTTTGAGCGTAAAGACGGTATAGAAATCGAAACTTTTGAAGGAAAAACAGATACTTCAACCGTACGCTGGGTAAGTGATTGCGAATATATTTTACAAAAAAAACATCCAAAAAATATGGCCGAAGAAAAAGCAATCAATATGAAGATCTTAACGACTTCTAAAGATTCTTATACTTTTGAGTTTGGAATGGTAGGTTCTGACCAAAAACAACGCGGAACTGTTGTAAAATTGGATTAAGTAATTTAATAAAACTTTTTTAGAATGGAAGTATTTTTGAATCCCGATGCCTGGATTGCCTTATTGACACTGACTTTTCTTGAAATTGTTTTAGGAATTGATAATATTATCTTTATCTCGATTGTAACAGGTAAACTACCCGAAGAAGATCGAAAAAAAGCAACCCGAATTGGTTTATTCTTAGCCATGTTTATGCGTATTGCTTTGCTAATGGGAATCTCGTATTTGATTGCTATGAAAGCCACGATCTTTAGTATTCACTGGGGTTGGTTTGAAGGCGATTTTACAGGTCAGGCCTTAATTTTATTCGCGGGAGGTTTGTTTTTAATTTATAAAAGCACCAAAGAGATTAGCGAAAAAGTAGATCATAAAGGCGATGAAGAAAAGACTATTGGCACAGCTGCAAAAAAATCTTTTTCGAATGTTATTGTCCAGATTTTATTAATCGATTTGATTTTTTCTGTCGATTCTATTTTAACTGCTGTTGGTATGACGAATGGCGTAAATGGCGCACTGACAATTATGATTACTGCGGTTATTATTTCGGTTTTGGTAATGATGCTGTTTGCGGTTCCGGTTGGAAATTTCGTGAATAAAAATCCTTCTATTCAAATATTAGGACTTTCGTTTTTAATACTAATTGGCTTTATGCTAATTACCGAAAGTATGCATTTATCGAATGCTGCGCTTGCAGGCGAACACATTGGCGCGGTTCCTAAAGGGTATTTGTATTTTGCGATTTCATTTTCGCTTGCTGTTGAGTTTATCAATATGAAAGTTCGAAAGAAACAATCATAAATCATAATTTAAAAAAGTTCCATTCATGGAACTTTTTTTATATCAGCATTTCTTAGAAAACAATAAGTACTTGTCACGTTGTATAAAACACGAAGAATAAACAAAACTTCGTGCCTTTGTGACTTTGTGCCAAAACCAAAAAAGTTTAAGCGTGTTTCTTTTACATTTCTATTTTAAGTATTACATTAGAACCTAAATCTTACGCATGAAAAATACCATTTCGCATAGAGTTGCCGACTTTTTAAAGGGTTTCCCTCCTTTTAGCTTTTTGCACCAAAAGGATTTAGAAAAATTATCCGAACAAATTTCTATTGTTTATAAAGATAAAGATGCTGTGATTTTTGCAGAAAACGAAGAAACTCACGATTCGTTTTATGTAGTACACAAAGGCGCTGTTGCACTTAAAAAGAGCCAAAAGAACACTGTTTTAGACATGTGCGATGAAGGAGATATTTTTGGCTTGCGTCCGCTTTTGGCTCAGGAAAACTATATTATGGAGGCCGTAGCTCATGAAGAGACCATACTATACGCTATTCCTATTACCGTTTTTAAACCTTATGCACTTGAGAACAGAACGGTTGGTAATTTCCTGATCGAAAGTTACGCGTCTAACACCCGAAATCCGTATTCAGATATCCATAAAGATAAATTGTATGGTGATGATTTGCTACACGACAATAATTCCGAAAGAGATTCTTTTGATTTACAACCCATCAAATATTCGAAGAAAATTGTCACCTGCGGACCATCAACCACTGCCAGAGATATTGCAAAAATCATGACTAAGAAAAAAGTCGGGGCCATATTGATCGTTGACGAAATGTTGCCAATAGGGATTATTACCGATAAAGATTTAAGGAATAAAATCGTGACGGGAGATTATTCGATCCTGACGACTGCAGAAACCATAATGACCAAGCCCGTTATTACGTATCCTAAAAAAATGACGGTTACAGAGGCTCAAATGGCGATGATGAAAAGTAACATTAGTTATTTATGTTTAACTAAAGATGGAACAACAAATACCAAAGCAGTTGGCATTTTATCGAAGCATGATGTTATGGTGGCTTTAGGAAATAATCCTGCTGTACTAATAAAAGCACTTAAAAGAGCTAAAAAGGCAAAGGAAATTAAACCTATCCGGGCACGAATCATGCAATTGCTGCAGGGATATTTAGACCAGAACATTCCTATGACGCTGATTTCTAAAATCATTACAGAACTTAATGAAGCTTGTACGACACGTGTTATCGAAATTTCGTTAGAAAAAATGAGCAGTCCGCCGCCTGTAAAATTTGCATGGCTGGCATTGGGAAGTCAGGGACGAAGCGAACAAATGCTGCATACGGACCAGGATAATGCGATTGTGTATGAAAATGTTTCCGACGTTTTTAAAGACGAAACCCGAGTATATTTCTTAAAATTTGCCGCTCTTGTCAATAAAGGGCTTTTTGAAATTGGTTATGATTATTGTCCTGCCGAAATGATGGCCTCGAACCCAAAATGGTGCATGAGTCTGGAGGAATGGAAAAATCAGGTACATCATTGGATTACCAATCCGGGGAAAAATGAAGTTTTATTGTCGTTTATATTTTTTGATTATAGTTTGACATATGGCGATGCTGCGATTGTGGATGAACTATCGGAGTCTATTTTTGAAAATGTAAAAGCAAATCCTATTTTTTATGTTCACCTGGTAAGTGGCGCTTTGCAAAGTCCGTCACCAACGGGCTTTTTTAGACAATTTCTGGTGGAACAAGACGGAGCGAATAAAGACCATTTTGATATCAAAAGAAGGGCTTTGATGCCACTTACTGATGCTGCTCGAGTTTTGATTTTATCACATTCGGTTAAATCGATCAGCAATACCGCGGAACGTTTTGAAAAACTGGCCGAGTTAGAACCTAATAACAGGGAATTGTACTTATCATGTTCTTACTCATTTAAAGCCTTACTTAAATTCAGAACCAAACAAGGACTTTTACATCATGATTCTGGACAATTTATTGCTTTGGAATCGTTATCGAAAATGGAAAAAATTAAACTGAAAAGAACTTTTAAAACCATTAAGGAACTTCAGGAATTGATTTCGGTACGTTTTAATGTTTCAAATCTGGTATAGTTATGAGTTTATTTGATTTTTGGAAAAAAGAAGAAGATCTCTTTGATGAAAATATTTCGATAGAAGAAACGCGTTTTGTCGTTCTGGATACCGAAACTACTGGTTTTGATTATGACAATGACCGTATATTATGCATTGGCGCATTGGTACTGCAAAACGGAACAATTGCTATTCAGGATAGTTTTGAGGTTTATATAGAACAGGATCATTACGATAAATCGACAGCTCAGATTCATGGCATATTAAAAGCTTTCGTGATTCAGCGCCCCACCGAATTAGAAGCTTTGCAACAGTTCCTGTCTTTTTTAGGCGATTCAATAATTATTGCACATCATACTGTTTTTGATGTGACCATGATCAACAAAGCCCTTGATCGAAATGGTTTACCTGAATTAACGAACAAGCGCTTAGACACCGCTATTTTGTATAAAAAAACACTGATCAAGTCTCATTTGTTTGAGCGAAAAGATCACTATACCCTAGACGATCTGGCAGACAAATTTGATATCTCTAAAAAAGACCGTCACACCGCTTTGGGCGACGCGTATATTACCGCAATTGCTTTTTTGAAAATTGTAAAAAAACTGAAAGAAAAAAAGTATATTAATTTGAATGCTTTGTTTAAATAAAAAAGCCTGATTTTCAAAATCAGGCTTTTTAGTAAAATTACTCTTCTATAAAAAGTCGGTACGGGAATACGTTTGATGATCTGTTTTTTAAATTTTTCATAAAACTATCACATAAATAATCCCATTCTGTAACTGATAAATGGTCTTTCTCTACTGAATTTACTTTTAAATGTATATCAACAGTACGGCTAAAACCAGCTTTTACAGAAATCTCTTTTCGGGTTCCTTTTTCGATCTTAACATCGGTAATGCAGCTTTTAAAATGGTTAAAGCTAAATGCTTTGATATCTGCAAAAGTTACAATTCGGCCACGCGTTAGCAAGGCGTTTCGATAGGCTAAAATACGATCTTTGTTATTCTGTTTGTTTGTGCCACCAACAGTATTTGTTACCAATATTATTTCTTTACTTACAAATGACAAATCCTCGCCAGAATTTAAAATTGTACCTGCTTTTATATCATTTCCTTCTTCTGCACAAGTTGACCAATAATTGATAGCAAAGGTTTTACCTACTGATTCATCAATTCTGGGCTTAATCATTAAATAAGGAGCATTATTTTTAGAAAAGCTACTCTCTTTTGCCTGTTGTTCTACTGAAGCTAATAATTGATTAATTTCGACCAATGAACTGTTCATAAAATCTTTTCCTAAACCTGCAAATGAAGAACTTTCGTCTTTTAATAAATCCAATACATTTTGCAGCAACTCTGAAGCACTTCTGGAATCGAATCTCGAAACTCCTCCGGTTCTTAATACAGCGTTTCCTTCTTCTATTACACCATCTTTGAATTCTTTAATTTCATAGCGATTATTAAATCCGTCCAAAACGCTATCTACATCAAGATACGTATTGTTTTCTGTTTCCAAAGCTACATACGACAAGAAAGTGCCCACTGTTTTATTAATAGTATGTTTCTTTTTATTGATAACCGGAAAACAGTTTGTGGTAAAGGATACATTGTCTATTATTTGAGGAATTAATGATTCCGGAAATACCATTTTTATCCAAATAACTGGATTGCCACTTTTTGATACTTCTTCAAAACATTTATATTCCGGACCATATTCTTCAATAGTTTTATATTTTAAGCCTCCTTTTAACGTATAAAAATTGTCAAAGTAAAACTCATTCACTTCCTGCATTACTTCGCTAAGATGTGTATAATTTCTATTAATTATACTCTCGATATCAAGATGATTTACAGGTACATTATATCCTTCTTCTACCTGAATCTGAATACCATCCTGAAAACACTTCATTTGCTTTAGATAGTAATGAAACATCTCTTTTTGGTGGATGTTTTTAATATCAATGTATAACATTAAATCCTCCAATTCTGATACATTCTGATTTTTAAGTTCTATACCCAAAAAGACTACTCCTGATGGTAATGAATTTTTATAATCGCGAACAGCATCTTTATAGAAAAGATTTGAAACCTCAAATAGATTTCTTTCATAAGCAACATACTTTACTTCAGCAGAAGCTAATTTTACTTCTAACGTAGGCGAAAGTGCGATCTCTTTTGTAATTGGTGCCAGTGGATTATAGATATTATGAATTCTTCGGTTTACCGTCACTTGGTTATGCAAAGAAACTTTTATATTGTTATCTATTGGCAAAGCATGTACGATCGCTCTGGCAGGTTTTGCTCCGGCTGTAACTTCAGGAAACATAATTTCTAAAACCCTTTCAACCACCCGGGTTTTAGAATCTTCAAGCTCGTGCGCTACTTTTTCTAACTCATAAGACAACGCATTAAGCATCATTGATACAACAGGATCAAACGATGTCTCCATCTCAACATCTGAAAAGCCCCACGATCTAGCCGCTCTTTTTAAAACTCTGTCTTTTATTCGTTCTTGTCTCATTGTCTTATCTTATTCTATCTTTTAGTAGGATATAATTTTTTATTAGATGGTTTACTGTAAACTGCATTGCTTTATTTTTAAAAATCTATTGCAAAATTTTATTTCAGAAAAACATCTATAGTCTCAACATTCTCGGAACTACCCTGAAAATCCTGATCAACAGGAATTCTTTTATAAGAAAGATTACAATAATATTCACCTCTGTCTTTTCCCGCCTTGATTCTCGCAGCAGTATTTTTAAAATCAAAATATTTGTATCTTTTATTTTCTTCTGTTTCAATTATAAGGGTATCGGACTTTAAAATTTTATAATCGATATAATATTTCTTATCAGAATCTTTACTTTTTTGGTATTTGATTTTTTTAGTTTTTCCATCTTTTCCAACTAGAATTATCTGAAAATTTTTTATCATTTTAGTCGTACTTATATTTCTATAAAAAGAAATATAAACTCTTCCACCATCTGCAACAAATTGGGATGAATTACAACGATTATTATTCGTATAATCTTGTATTTTAAATGAACAGTAACGAAAAACAAAAAAAACAATAATCACTGCTAATAAATTCAATACTATTCTCTTCATTTATTTGACTTTAATATGTCAATTTTTTAATTAGAAATCAAAAAAACATTAAATATTTCGCAAAATCACTTATTTAAATTCTTACCATTCAAATAGATAGTATCCGACTCTAAAAAAAACTCTACAGAATTAATTTTCATGAAATTATAACAAAAAAATTTACCTTTATCCTTTCCTGCTTTTTGCTCCCAACCTTCATTTCTGAAATCATAAATTCTAATTTCTTCATTTTTTAATTTAATTAATAAAGTGTCTGTTTTTAAAACCTTCTCATCAAAAAAAAATATTTTATCTAGTGGATTTTCTGGGTTTACTCTTTCATATTTTATTTCTTTTTTATTTTTTAAAGATATTATTGAAAGATTACTTAACTCAATATCTTTATAGCCTTCATTAAAATCTATAAAAGTACGTTTACCACCTGTAATAAATAAACTCTCTTCACAAATTTTAATTTCGCCAGAATCTATCGAAATCCTTTTTATAAAATAAACTAAAATTGTAATAAGTCCTACTATAATTAATAAAACAAAAAAAACGTTTATTTAACTTTGATGTAGCCATAAAAATTATTTATAAAATGTTGAAGCGTTATTTGCTCTTTTAAATATTCAGTATTTCCTCCCCAAGTATATACTCTAAAATCAAGTTTGTAAATTGCGCTGCCGCCTTCATCCAACCATGGATACTCTTTTTATTGGTTTTCGTGATGTTTCATCATATACATATCCACTATAGCATTTTTGTAATTTGCCCCAATTTATGAGTAAAATTAAAACCGGTAGTAGTATATATTTTTTCATCTTATGATAAAATTAATTAAACTCCTAGTAGTAATAATAGGATTTCATTAGAAATAATTTATTTAGTTTTAACCTATTAGTTTTTACTTTCACAAACAGCATATTCGCATTTACTGGGAGGAGCTGGATTATAAAAAACTAATAGTTTTTTTTATCTGTTGAAAAAATAACTTCTAATAAAATTCTTCTACTTGTTACTTCTTCATTGTTAAAGTATCCATTTCTTCTCTTAAAAAAATAAAATAAGAACCAGGAGGATGATAATGATCTACTTCTATTAAAATAAGACTATCTCTATATCCTTTTTTTACAAAAACTAAATTAGAATTATTGTCAATTTCTTCCTTTCTTTTTAATTTAAAGAAGCCTTTTTTATCTGTTAAAACATAATTATTACTTGAATTTCTATTTATAACTTTTACTCCAACCAAAGGTTTTTTAATTTCATTAAAAACATATCCTTCAAAATTATTTTTTAAAGGTTCTTTTATTAAAAATATGTTTATAGATAATGCTATAAGAAAATCAATAATGTTCCTAAGAGAGAAATAAAAGAGAATAAAATACGAGATGATTTTTTGTTTGTTCTATCATAAATTATTAAAATTAAGAAAGTAAAAATTATAAAACTTAACACAATGAATATGAAAAAAGTAAAACATAATAAATTTTACTTCTTTTTGCATAAACAAAAAGAAGTAAAACAATAACTAATAAAAAAAACAATGTCATTTTAATTTAATTTTTGTTAACCCAATTAAACATAAAACATCTTTTTTATTAAAATTTTGTTTTATTTTATTATTAGATTCCAGTCTGTTTCTTTTTTTTCTAAATCTCCCTTTATTTCATATTTTGATTTTTCTATTTCATCAAAAAAAGCTTTTTTATCATATTTTTTAATAACCCTACCTTGCAAATCAGCTATTTTGATACTAAAGTTTTCAGGGAATTTTATAGTGTCTGACAAAAAAATAGGAGTTTTAACAAATTTTGTTTCTCCAATATCTAAATAAACAGTATCAATTTGATTATTGGCAATGTCAATATTTAGATTATTTAAAATTTCTTTATCGGAGTATTGAAAATTAATATAAGCTATACATTTATTTTTCTGCAAGTTACTGAGCTTTATTTTTTTTACAGCAGGTTCTGGTACTGTATTTCCTGAACTATTATTCCATAAATAGATAATAATAACTATATAAATTAATGTATAAAAGAAAGTAATAACGATGGAATATATCAGTTTCCTTTTTATGCTATGTCTCTTAAATAAAATTTTATTTGAGACTAAAAGAATAATAATTATTGATATGAAAAAAAATTGTATCATTTTATTTTTATTTTAGATAACCAAACTAGACTCAATACGTCTTTTGGTATTGCAATAAGTCTTTTTTGATCAATGGGATTAGGAGTATTATTATAGTATTTCATTAAATCAATTTCCCCTTTTGTGGGATATTCTTCTCCTGAACTTTTATTCATATAATCAATGTATACATACTTTTCAATAATAGACTCCTTGCCTGCCATAGGCTTAGTATTTTGAGGCAAATAATATGAACTTCCTTTATGTTGCCATGAATATACTGTACCACCGTATGCTTGCAAAATTTCATGTCCAATTTCATGTGCTGCGGTTTCTTTAAATTTAGAGATTGCATCAAACGCCCCTCCACTGTCACTATCATTATAAAAACGCCAACCATCAAGACTATCACTTTCCCAATCATTTTTTACATATCCCGTATTATACGAAATTCTTTGAACGATCCCATTAGGTAGTGCTTCCATAAACTCATCATCTAAATTGCCGTCAGGATAAGCCCCTCCAGTATTTCCTGAGCGTGAGGATTTACCATTTGTATTAAAAATTAAAGGAATATTATTTAATGTTTTTCCTTTTTCACCAGAGTTTAATGCTTTAACATAAATTTCGTAAGCCATACCATCCAAAACTACATTTTTTCCTCGTCCTGAATTACGGCTCCAATAATAATTTAATCCATCTAATACATATTTCTTTAATTCTTCAAATGTTTTAGTCCTGGTTTTTAACGGATCAATCTTATATTTAGAAGTAACTTTCTCAGGTACTTTGTCCCAGTCACAAATTTCCACTGCACTTTTAGGAAATAAACTAAACTCTGTATCTATATTACAACCTAATCCTTGTTCTCCTCCATCTATTAGATTAACTCTTAAATTAACATCAATTCGTTTTTTCTTTTTATCGATTTTTACATCTGTCCATTGTACTTGGCTATAATTTGCAGAAAAATCAATAGTTGCCGTTTTTTGCTTACCATCTTTTATTCCAGTAATTATTGCTTTTAAGTTTTTACTATTAAATTTTGTAGTATCATAGATTTCATTATTATCAAAACCATCCCAGAAAATTATATATTCCCCTGCAGGCCAAAAACTTTCTGATTTTTTATTTTTAGGCTCTTCCTTACTTATGCTCTTACCTGATTTTTTAGTTTTACTTGTAATAACTACTTCACTTAATTCATTAGTTGCAGAATAACATGTGTAAATGATGCCGTCTTCATTTTTCACATCAAGTTGCCATTGATTTATACCTTGACCGCTAATTTTGAGTTTGAATTTAAAAAACTGATTTTCTTCTTTATTTTTGAAATCTAAAATTCCAAATGGAACTAGTGTTGTTTCTTTTTTATCTAACTCAAAAGTGATATCAAAATCAGTAGCTTCTATTTTCTTTGGTACAGGAGCATCCTTAGGTTCCCCATAATTAATTCCAGTATCACTTGTTTCTGTAATGGCTTTACCTGAACTATAAACAATATTACCATCAGAGTATATATTATGATCTCCAACAGTTGTTTTTGTTATAGTACCGCCAACAATTCTTATTCTACTCATATATTAGTGAGATTTAGATTTTTCGGCACTATTATTCTGCAATTCTTTTTTAGAGTGTTTGTTTATTCCTCCTTCACTACTTGTATCAATCCCTTTTACAGCCACTTCTTGCCTTTCTTTAGCAGTATGCGACTCCAGATTCCCTTCAATATTTTCCATAAAATTACCAGTCACATTTAGCATATGATCACCACCAACGCTCGTATTAGACATTAATCCAATGATACTGGTTTTATCTGCCCCGGCACTTTCCATCAGATTCATTCCGGCACTTACACTAATATTTTGAGAAGCATTAAAATTGATATTTTCAGCATTCATATTGATTGTTTTGGTAGAAGTAATATCGATATTTCCGCTAACACTATTCAATATTATTTCGTTTCCTCCCACATCTGAGATAATAATACTTTCGTCTTCTGTAAATTTTATAATAAGTCCGCTTCTGGTGTGAATCGCTTTTATATTATTTTGGCTATCTGCATAAGGGCTTGTATCTTGTCCGTTATATTGTGCTCCCATTACATAAGGATTCTGCACATTACTACCTTCAAAACCTACCAATACTTCCTCTCCTATTTCCGGTATAAAATAAAAACCTTTACCAGCGCCAGTATAAGGCTGAACCATACGAATCCATTCTGTTGTAGCGCTTCCGCTTACGCCATAAAACTCTACTTTTAGGCGTCCTAATCCTTCAGGATCATTATTGTCTATTACTTGCGCAGGCTGACTTTCAGCTTTTGCAAAAACATGAACATTAGTATAATGTGGCGCAGCAACATCGGCAGGAATTGCTTTGAACTCGCAAGAGTAATTTCCGTGTACCTGAGAATGATGCGTCACTTCAACAGCAATTAATTCGTGCTCAACCGTTTGATTTACTATCGTAAATACCTGTCCAAGACCAATTGGGAAATAAGATATTCCACTATAATAAACACTATTAGCATCACTAGCTGCTGTTTGCAGTGTTACCATTTCGTCTATATCCTCTTTACTATTTGCATTGACTGTATAAACTCCATTACTTAAATCTGCGTTGGTAACTGTTCCCTGGTTATAGCCCACAATAGACGAAAAACTATCTTTACTTCCTGTAGAAGTTCTTGCTGAAGAATTTCGAATATTAGATGCGCTATTGTAATCGTAGCCTGATAACGATATTTTATGCGAGACCATGTTCGTTTGTATCTTAAAACTATGAAGTGAAGCTCCGTTAATAAGCTTTACTTTACTGTTTTTTGTTTGACCAAACTGCATGCGCATTCCGTCAAAATAAAACCATTGTCCGTAGCGCGTCGCTAATCTTTTCAGAAACTCAAAACTGGTTTCATTGTATTGTACTAAATAATTGAACTCTTTAAGATAAGTAGATTTTATAGAATCCCTTTGATAAAATTCTCCCGGACCTTCGCTAAAAATACTCAGCACGATATCATCCATTCCACGCTCTTTATACGTTCGTGACTTTTTCATATCATCAAGAACAATACTATGGCTTATTCCTTTTACATGTAAACCAACCGGGCTGCCATGAAGATCTACAGAAGATAATTCTGTAATAATACCTTTACTCATCAATCTAATTCCGGTAAGACTTTTAAAAGTAAAAATTACCTCATCGCCTAAATAGCTTCTTAGTGCTTTGGCCTGATCTGCCGGTTTTATAATTGCTTTACCTGTGTACTGCCAAACAAATGAAAAATGATGATGATCAGCCATTTTTTGGGATAGCTTTAAATCATAATAAACAACGTTTTGGGTAAAACTTCCTATAGTTACGTGTACTTGTTCTGAAAAATGTGACATATAATACGTGCTTGGTTTTTTAATTAGCTTTTACAATTTAATCTAGAGCAATCCAGTTATTTGAAAATTTAGCATCTCCAAAAGTCAATTCTTTAGCAACAAGTTCCATCGTTATTTTCATCGGCACTTCGGTTGTACTTGTAAATTGCTCATCGTAACCAATACAAAATGCCTTTGCAAACGTTAACTCTTTCATTTTGCTTAAAGCATCTCTTCTATAAAAAACAATTTTTCCGTCTTTGGTCAAATCTCCATTTAACATCCATGATAAAAAATGACTGTTTTGACTTGCTTCGATTATCAATTTTATAATGCCTCCTTTAGCTTCTCCCGTAGGTTTACTTGTGGTATCAATTAGTTGTTTAAAACTAATATTAAATTCAAGAACATTATATTCTTCGCCGTCTATATGTAATTTAGATAAAAAACTCATTTTGTATATTTATTAGATTATTAAAAAATTGGTGTATTAAACTCAACACCCAATAAGGATTTTGGGTGTTTTTAAACAAAAAAGGAAGTCCAACAAGTGAACTTCCTTTAATAGTTTCAAGCTTAAGAAAGTTTGATAAAGTTCAAAGGATTATACCCAAGCATTATCAAATTCTCCTCCACCCATCGAAATTTTACGTGCAGAGATCATAAAAGTCTCCGTTAAAGGAGTAGCACTGTTATGATCAAAGTTTTCTTTGTACTTAACCATGTAAGCCTCTGTAAACTTTAGCTCTTTTAACGTAGCGTTTGAGTCACGCTTGATGAATTTTACTGATCCGTCTTTTCTTTCGAAATTGTTGGTCATCCATTCAAACAATTCTGTACTACCTGTAGACTCCACTTCAAGCATAATTCTTCCTCCACGTGTTACCGTAGATGGACGCCCTGAAGCATCTGTTTCCTGAGCTAAATCATAGCTCACATTTAGTACTTTGTAATCTTTACCTGCTACTGTTAATGATGTTAAAAACGACATAATGTAAAATTTTTAATTATTAATTTATTTATTTATGCTGTAAATATATAAATAAAATCTTATTATTTTATTTATTTTAATATTATTTTATTTACATATTTTAATCATCAGAATTTCAACACATTACATTTCGAAATACTTCATTTTTATGTTGCAAAAAGGAAAGAATCGTATTGAAGAATAGTTATTTATACGATAAAGGCCCCACAAAAAAGTAACCTCTAAAATCAAAATTTCTATTTGTACTTTTTATCGTTGCTTCTATGATAATATCCACCTTTTTTTTGGCTCTGCTCACATCATCAACTAAATACATTGTTTCTGAAAGTTCTACTTTTAATTCATTCACTTTTATTCTTTTCTCATGAAAAAGTAACGATTGTTTCATCGTTTTCGAAATGATTTCTTTAAGCGTATTTTCGTTCATCAACAAATCAAAATCAATCTCCCAAATTTTAGATCCAAAGGTTTCATCAAATTTGCATTCACCAAATGTGGTTGTCGCCAACAAAATTATCTGCTGTGCAATAGAATGCTCAATAGATGTTTTTTCTAATTCTTTTTTTTGTATTACGCTATTAAAGTCGATAGGTAATTTATAGAAAGCTCCTTTCATCTTTATTTTTAAATATAAATTAACTTATCTGTTTGTCCTTGTTTATTCACTTCAACTGCCTTAGAAACCTGTTTTCTTTTTATAATATGTAACTGCACTTTTGGAGTAATTTTCAAAAATTTCTCCCGATACAAAATATCACCTATAAATCTTTGTCCCTTTTTTTCGTCAACAATCACAAAGTAACTTGTTCCTTTTTCTACTTTAAGCGCATTAATATCACCGGCAAAAATTTGAATATTTTGTTCTTCTTTCTTAAAAGTATAGGTGAGCTCGTCCTGATTTAACTTTCTATATTTAGAAATATCAAATGTTTCGATCTCTTCTTTTAAAGGTTCAAAAGGAATATTCTCAAAAAGAAAGTTTTTTGGTGCCAAAAACTTTAATCCCAAAAAACTCCATAATCCTTTTTTTGCCTTTTGTTCTTTAAAAAAATAAGTATCGCGGGTTACTTTATACAATTCTTTCTCATTGGTTTTATCATCTGTAACAATCATTTGATAAATTGGAACTTCAATTTCTGCAGGAAAATCAACTCCTTTTAATTGTGTATTTAAATTTACTGTTCCTACTTCCTGTTCAGATATCATTATACTGATAGTATGCTTTTTTAAAGCAGAATCTGTACGTACAATAACTTTACCCTCGCCGCTTCCTGCATAAAAAACAGAACCGTCGTTATCCGTAAGTCCTAATGAAAGATTCAATTCTGGAAATGGCATATTTATATTTTTAAAATTTTTAATTGACTTATAAATCTACTTTCAGTATTTTTAGAAATAGATTGATTATTCTATCTGTTTTTCCTGACCTTGTACAATTTTAAACAATGCAGATAAAATTTTATGTTTTGATTGTCCTCTGTACTGGGACTGAATTCATAATCTTTTTTTAGTGTATAAAATTTAATGGTGTTAATATTATGGCCCATTAATTTTTTGATATCCCGTCGGGTTAATTCCAATGCAGCTGTACCGTCGCAGTTTACTTTGAATGCATTTTTTAAAACATACATTTCTCCATCTTTAAAATAGAGTTCCAGCGGCTGTTCTTGTTTTACGCAAACATTGTCTGTGAAAATTTTAAAATATAGGTAGATTTTACTTTTTCTTTTTCCAAGCTGAAATACTGCATATTCATAATCTTCATTAAAAACACGTAGCAAAATTGGTGTCGCACTTGCAAATAGTTTTCCCGAAAGTAATAGTTCATTTTGCGAAATAGGACAACTTAAAGTGTCAATCGGGTTTACTTTTTGTGCTTTAATCGAATTTGAAATTGAAAACAATCCGATTAAAAATAAAATTTTAAGTACGTTCATGAATTTGAATTATTTGGTTTGACCATTCAAAAGATCAATATTTTGTTTAAAAAAGGAAACACATTTTATTGTGCTTCCTTTTTTTAGAATTTACTGTACAACTATTATTTTTGTTCGTAATCTGTATCCCATTCTGTACCGTCAGTTCCTTTTTGACCATCCATTTTTATAAGGAAATTTTTTGCCGGGAAATAAGGTTTCATATGTATGTCCATATAAATTCTGTCTTTCTGAATTGGATCTTGTTCAAATCTGCGAATTTCAAAATTCTCGATTAATTTATCCGGACCTGTAATTCCGTCAAGGAAAGCAACGATCTGATTCATAATCTCTTTACGCGTTTTTGCTGTAAAGTTTTCGAAAGCACGACGGTTAAGGAAATCCATTAACACTTTAGTCACGTAGTCAAAAACACGAACTACAGAATACGTTTGTAACCCTAAGTTATCTCCGCTAAACAATGTTTTTGCAGAGAAAGCCATTACTTTTCCGTACTCGTTTACCATAGGAACCAATCCTAAGTTTTCAAGATTTGCAATTTCGCTTTTCTTAAGGTCAAATTTAACACCATCAACTTCATTGATTCCACCAAATTTTTTACCGGCAGTAACCTGAGACATTAATGTTTTGTAAATTTTTCCAGCAAGAGCTGCTGATGGTGCAATGTGTAAATCTTCGTTTTCACCAATTTGGTCAAATCTTCCGCGACCTACTAACCAGTTACAAGTCATGATTACATTAGAACGATACACTTCGCCACCGGTTAAGGCAGCAGCATCAAACATTTCCATTACATCATCCGGTTCGTCAAGGTGTTCAAAATCAGTAACTAACATTACCTTGTTTTCATGCGCAATTTTTGCCCACTTCTCGATTACTTTGTTTGAACCCAAATAACCTGGAATTACCAAAATACCGTAGTTGTTTTTAAGATCTAAACGATCGTAATTGTCTACTAATTCAGAGTGAATTGCATCAATAAAACGAGTATTATCAAGATCTTTTAATTGCTCTAAATCAGCATTTACGATCGTAACATTTTTAACTTTATCAGTCTCCGTATTTTTAAAAAATAAAGCAATCGTTCTGTAAGCTGCTTCGATTTCTCTTGTGTCTTCAACTGCTTTAATCAGGTTTTTTTTCAATAACGCTTCAGACTCTTTGCATTTGTCTTCACTTTGCGCCACCATATCCGTCAAAGCTTCATTATTGCTCAAAACAGAAGACCAAAGTTCTAATGTTTTTAAAAGTGTTTCTCTTTCTTTGGTTTTATTTACTTCTCCAAGAAAGATCTTTCTTCTTGCTTTTCTCTCCGGATTAAGGTTTTGGATTCCTTCAATTGACATTTCTAATAAATCAAAACCACCGTATTTCGCCAGTTTTTCAACATTTTTTTCAATTGAACCTCCAACTACTTTACGTTCTAATACTGCCGTATCACCGTCATTACTTTTATATGCTTCTTTATTTGACATCTCTTAATATTTTAAAATTTATTTATTTTCTTTTAATTCATTAATCAGCGTTCCAAGACTTTCTAATAAAGCTTTTTTCGCTTCCGGGTCTTCTAAGGCAGCTTTTAAAATTTTATTCGATTTTAACTGACGAATGATTTTTTGATATTGATCTTTCTCTGTTTCCAGATCAGATAAAAAACTACTTTGAGACGTAATTCCTTTAATACCAAAATCTCCTAAATTTTTAAAGTTTAAAGCTTCTACTTTCGTAGCTCCGTCAACCGTTTCAAAATTTACTTTTACTTCTGGTTTAAAATGTTCAAATGCTTTCTCAACACTTGTGATACCTTCTACCAATTCTGGCTTTACAGGTGCGTCAACTGTTAATTTCTGAGCAACAAGTGTTCTGTTTTGAGGGATTGCAGTGATCGCTTCATCTGCATCTAATTTTACTTCATTGCCTCCAATTCCATAATTTGATAACATAGTTTTAAGTTTTTTAAATTATTATTTTTATTGTTGATTTTTATTATTTGTTATTATTGATTTTGATAGATCTGACGACAGACATCTAAATCCCTGCTCACTTTTTCTAACTCTTCTTTATAAGTTTTAGCCGATTGGTTCAAACTGTCTATTAAATGAGAATTATGGGTAAGGCTTCTGATTTGCTTTTTATAATCAATAATATTCTTGTACGCCAAAATAACATTGTTATAGAGTTTTTTGTTCTCTGTAGTATCTTTTGGTATTTTCTGATAAATATTGGCGATCATTACATTTGCCAGACGCTGCTGAAAATCATTGTCTACTTTAGGCGAATTAATAGAGTCAATTGTCATTCTGATACTATCAATTTTTACTGAAAAGTTGGTTTGATAGTCGTATTCCCTTTTCATCATTTCATTCTCGGCCTTCAGCATTTTATTTTCGGCTTTTGGCATATAAAAATTGAATGAAACGGCAATCAGCATCACCGAAAAAGTAAGGATAAATGCTATTAAAAAGGCGATAAACGCTTTCTGACGTTCTGTTTTGTTTAAAACTTCCATAAATTATTAGTACTATTTTATTTTTAATCTTTTATAAAGAAACCGTGACGTTTCGGGTTATGAACAATATCTTTTTTATCTGTCTCAGCAACAAACAATTCGATATTTTCTTTTTTCTTACCAATGTAATCCAGCTTATTAAGTGTCTCGAACAACTTCTCTATTTTGGCCAGGGCATCCATCGTGAGCGTTGCAGTTTTATCTATGTGAACATGATCATAACCTGCATTGATAAGTGATGTAAATAATATCTCAAGATCTCCTTGCGAAAGATCACACCATTCAGCAAAATAGTTTAGTAATTCTTCTTTTCCTGCACCTGATTTCGAATCGATAAAATTCTTCATTACTCTCGCAAAAGAAACCACTGTACTCAACATATTGGCCGGATGCTGGTGCAATGAAAACCAACGAAATTGCGTAAGATGGGTTCCTAAAAAATAGCCGGTATTGTCTGCCAATTGCATTACTGTCTGAGCCAAAACCCCTGTTTGTTGTACTCGATTAATCTTTTGAGAAATCTGAACCGAATAAATTTCGATTTGACCAAACGAACGTGCAATTTGCGCCTGCATGTCGACTAATTTTGGATGACAGGCAACTGTTACAGATGGCGGAATATAATTTTCATCTAAAATTGTAGTATCCCCTATCAAAACCTTACCAATCGCCAGATAAAAACCTCCATATCCTATTCCCGAACGAAATTCTTCAGCTTTGATTAGGTGCAGTTTATATTCTGGCTGTGTGTACGGATATCTTGGCGGAACTTCATCAGGATCAGGTTCTCCAAACGGAATCCTCTTTTTAGAATTGACCGAAATACATGCCAGCAAAACCAATTGTTCTCCTGGTTTGATCTCATACGTATCTTCTGGATACGGAACCTGAAGATCTAAGGTATCTGTATTGCTTTTACTAATTTCAATTCTCGATCCGTTAGGGGTAATTGCATGACATTCTTCTACACGTACGCGAAGCAGTTTGTGATTGTCTATTCCTAATGTAATCTTTGTCGCCTCTTTGTTTTGATTCCCTGAATCCAACAAACCATAACTCATAGGTGTCGTATGAATCCCTATCGCATCGTTTACCAACTCAGAAACGTTATCCTGCATCGATAAAAAATGACTTTTGTTGATCTTCATCCCATCAATCCAGTTTACGGGAAAATGATTTAATTTTTCTATCATGATTCTATATTGTTTTTATTTTGAAATAAGATTTTTCGTTTCAACCTTATTGGTTATTCTTTTTTCTATTTTGGATTTATTAGAAGTTTCAATTTTAAATTCTGTTTATTTTATTCTTTCACCTCTTAATATAACAGGTTTTTTCGGGTTAAATAGCAACAATAGCGCGCACTGAGCCCCTTTTTAACAGTAATGTTTATCTTTCAAATTTGAATATCAATTGATCGTAAAGCGATTAACTTTCGACAGCTATCAGATGAAAAATTTATCTTAAACTTTGAAATTAATTAACATTGCAAATTATATTACTTTCCCTATTAATAATAAATTCAATCTTACTACTTACTCTTTATAGATCCATCAGGATTAATCTGATATGTTATTGAAAGTTTGTTTTTCTTCTTATAAATTTTATCAAAAACAGAAACGGACAAATCCTTACTAATTATAAATGTCTGATTATTAACAATTACATCTTCTGGAGCTTCTCCATCAGGGCATTGCAAGATTAATTGCTTTCCAATAATTTTTTTATCTTTTATATTTATCAAATACGTAGTTGAAATATAGTCTTCAACTTCATCTTTTATCATAAAAACATAAGTATCAAAATCTGAACCTAAATTATCTATACAATAAATACTATAAGGCTCATTTTTATTTATTTCCTGATTAATTAACTTGGTTATCGATAATAATTCATTACTGTTATAAGACGGAAATTTTTCATCGCAAATAATATTTTCTTTCAAATAACATGAATCTATGTATTTTTCATAATTAAAAGGAAGTTGCACTTTTTTCGTCAATACACCATTTTTTCTTGATAAAGTAGCTGCTTGAGGAGAATAATATTCTCCTTTAGGTTCTTTTACAATTTTCCACTCAATATGGTTATCAAAAATTTTTATTTCTGCTTTACCATTTTTGGCTCCAAAAAAACTACTAAAACTTAATTTAATATTATCATTAGTAATTAAACCTTTAAGGTTATTTATATTATCAAAATCGCAGTCAATTTTACTGCTGTTATTATAGATCGCGCAATATTGTCCAAAAACAGAGTCTTTTTCAATTCTTGTTATTTTTATTGTAAATTCTTGTGATTTATCATCTGATCTCCAATTCCAAGTACCTATTAAATTTTTGATGTTTTTATTATTACCATTTTTAACTAAAATTTCTTTATCATTTTCTTCAATATTTAACTCTCGGTCTTTCTTTTCAGAATTACATGAATTGAGAATAAATACGAAAAGTGTTGAAATCAGAATTATTATATTTTTCATAGTTCATTATATTTAAAATTCCTCCGGCTAACAAAAAAATCTCGTTGCTCGCTTGGGCTTTTCTTTTTAATATGCCAAGGAGCTTTATGTGAATTTATTTTTTTGCTAAGCCTTTTTCGCTATTTTTCCCTCATTAGTCAAAATATAACTATTTGAAGTAGTAGAATCAGGACTTGTAGTTTTTACTACAATGTTATATTCCTTATCTATAGAAAATGATGTTACTTCTTTATCACTAACGTTTTTTGGTTCAAACCATTCTCCTTCAACGTATAAGTTTCCTACCACAATGTTATTCTTAATAGTTAACAAATAATATCTATAATTAAAATCTCCACAATCTTGAGGTACTAAAACAATACTAACATCCCCTTTATTTGGTAGTGCTAAATATCTAAGCTTATCTTCACCACAATTGTATTTTTCAATTCCTTTAATCGAATTACAATCAAGGAAATTAAATTTAACCGTATTTATATTTATGGGTTGATTATATGGTAATGCTATATTACTTGCTTCAAAGCAACTATTTCCTGATCTGTCAGTAGTACTAACATTAACACCATTATTTATGTTTTTGCCAAAATTTTTAAAAGAATCCTGAGCATCAGGCATAAGTGTTTTTAAAACATCTTCATTTTTTCCTTCTAATTTTACACTATCTAATTTATTGTCTTTATCGTAATAAAAAATATAAGTCTCATAGTATGTATCTGATAATGCTTCATCAATATACATTTTTACAATAAATTTTACTTTTATTGTTGTACGAGATTTTGCAACATATTCTGGTGTATAATTCATCGCACAACCAGAGCCGCAACCTATAACAAATGATTTATTAGTAAAATTTTTTACTTCATTAGATGTTATATTCAAACTTTTTTTAATCCTTTTTTCTTTATTTAATATTTGTTTTTTCTTTTCAGAATTACAAGAATTAAGAGTAAATACGAAAATTATTGAAATCAGAATTATTATTTTTTTCATAGTTTATTAATATTTAAAATTCCCCCAGCTAGCAAAAGTCTACAACTTTTGCTAGCTGGGGCTTTTCTTTTCAATATGTCAAGGAGCTTATTTACTTTAATTTTTATTACTTTAATTTTTTTATTTCATATTCTTTATTCCCTGGATTGATAAAGTAAATTGGATTTCCTGATATATAAAAATGATCTTCTCGCTTTTCTATAAAGATGACTCCCATATCATCTTCATAATTCTTATTGTATAAAATCTTAATCTTATTGTCACTAACATTTTCTCCTATTATATTCGCATAATTTTCTTTACTACCACCTTCATTAATATTAACCAGTATATTATCTATAGATTTAATATTAATATCAAAAATGGTTGCTATATTATCTCTATTCTTTGCTTCAAAATTATATATCCCTTTAAATATTTGATTAGTATTACTATCACTTTTAAATATTTTTTGCCATTCTTCACCTTTTTTAAATGCTACATTTTTTAAAGTATTACCATTTCTATCTGTCAAATTTTGATTAGCTCCAGACTCCAATAATAATTTAGCTAAATCAATATTTGAATTTTCAATTGCAATCTGCAATGGAATTAATGTATAATCCGTTTGTACAAGTTTTGCACCGTCAACATTAGCACCATTTCTCAATAATAATTTAACAATTTCTATATCATTAAGTTTACAAGCTAATACCAAGGGAGTAAAACCTTCTTCATCATATATTTGATTAACTTTTGCTTTTTTGTTAATTAAAAATTCTACAATTTTATTTTTTTTGTTTTCAATTGCAACATATAATGCATCAAATTCATATATATCATTTTTTTTGGCTATTTCAATATCTGCGCCTTTTGAAATTAGCTTCTCTACATTTTCAAGATTGTTATCTTTACAACTCACTCCTAATTGAGTATAGTCGAAGCCATCAATTTTAGAGGTAAAATCGTTTATTTTACTTTCATCTATCACTGACTCTTGTGAAATCAATGTAGATGAATTATTATCAGATTTTAAAGAATCTAATTTTTGATCTTTTTTACATGCTGCTATAAAAATTAGAGCAAATATTAGTAATGCGACATATTTGTTTTTCATTTTATGATATTTTAATTTCTACGTGAATAGCAGGTTCATTTGAATCGTAACTAATTTTTGAATTTGGAGTAACGTTACTTAGTGGATGGATTACTTTTGTTACTGCACTATCTTTAACTAACTCTCTTATTAAATCTCGTGGGTTTTTTACTCCACGAGTGAAAGAAATATCAATAATATTATTTTTATTATAAACTTCTATTGGAACGCAATGTCTTGATATCTAGAATCTTTCTTAGCTAATTCTTTTATTTTATCATCCATCTTGATTATTATATTTTCTTTTTTTTCAAAATTAATATAATGAATTCTATCTTCATTACCATATGTTTTTTCTCCTATAAAATAAATTTCATTATTTGTAGTATAAAAAAAACGATGTAAATCTACTTCCTCATAAAATTCTTCTATAACAATAATATTTTCGTCAGCATTATTAAATAAGTAAACTTGATGCCCAAACTCAGATAATAAACCTTCTAATGAATAAAAATACTTTCTATTATTTATACCAAATGAAAATGAATCCTTATTAAATAAAATGGAAATATCTTCTTCAATATTAGAACACGAAGTACATGTGTTTTTTTCTCCTAAACAGGTTATTTTTTTTTGTTTAAATATTTTTTCTTTTTCATTATTTTCGTTAAAATCAGATTCAATTTTAAGAGGATTTAATACTTCTGAATATAATTCTTCAGAAATTTTTACATCATTTATTTTTTTTTCTTCAACCTTTTTATTTGATGGGGAAGACTGCTTACAAGATGATGTAATCAAACAAATTATATATAAAGTAAATATTAGTTTTTTTTTCATTATAGTTTTTATTTACATTTTTCCTCAGCTAACAAAAGCTTAGCACTCTTGTTAGCTAGGACTTTTCTTTTCAATATGTCAAGGAGCTTATATATTTTCTAATTTTTATTATCAATTTTCCATTTTTATACGCTGAATGAGCATTAACTGTAGAGCTCTAAGGCTATTACAATTTAGCTTTTACACAATTTTTATCTTTTTTAGACAAAATGTTTAATAGTTCTTGTATTGACTTATTCAGATTAAAATCTATGTTTGTTATAGTACAAGTTTCTTTATAACCATCTTGCCATGACGTTGAAAATGTTTCTAAAGTTTTTAAAATAAATGTATTGCTTTTAAATACTATATGATAATTTTCTTCATAACTACCTTTGTCTGGAAATAAAGTGGTTATATTAAACCCATGCTCGGTTTTTGTTATATCTGATATTTGATTACCTCCATCTGCAGAAAAATTTACAGTTTTAAGTACCAACTTAAAATTCATGTCATTTTCACCTAAAAATATCAGTAGTTCATCTCCTTGATATCGATTATTGCTAACTATTTTATCATCAATTCCATCTTTATTTATATCAAATGTTTTAATAAAGTAAGCTTTATTATTTAGGTATTGATTAATATTATTAGCTGCTGTATTGTTTTCAGAAGCGTTATCTTTTTTAATTTTGGTAGAAATTTCATAATTTTTCTCATACAAAAATTTATCCCCTAAATATAATTTACATTTTAATAAATCATCTTCTTTTGAAATATTTACTTGTAAATGTTTAAGTCCATACTTATCTGGATTATCTTGTTTATAAACTAATGTATCATCAATTTCTATTACAGAAGATAAGTTTTTATCAATGTAGTAAATTCCTAAATTACTAGAATAGTAATCGCGACCTTCTATTAGTAAAATAGTATTACCTAGATTGGATTTATACAAATTAAAAACTATATCGCCAGTTTCATAATAAAAATTTAAGACTTTCTTTATTTCTATTTTATTTTTTATAAAGGTTAATTTCTGATTGTTGGGGTTAGAATTAAGGACTACTTCATAATCATTGTAAATAGCTTTATCTAAATCACCTTTTGTTTTATTTAAAGGCTTCTCTAATTTAAATACTTCTACATTTTGTTTAACCGAAACTCGTTCGCCTTTCGTCTTTTTTACTTCTTTAACTGTTTGTCCATAACATTGTAATTGCAAAAAACATAATGTTAGTAAAAGTATTTTTATTGTTATTTTCATTATCTTTTCTATTTATAAATTTCCCTCAGCTAACAAAAGTCTACAACTTTTGTTAGCTGGGCTTTTCTTTTCAATATGTCAAGGAGCTTAAAAATATTTTTGATGTTAGTTGTAAGGTTTAAATTATTCAGATACTATTCTACTTCTGTGAACATATCCTTTTCTACCATTACTAGTTTCAATGTATAACCATTTTTGATCTTTATTGTCTATAATATTTATATGAGTACCTGATTTAATTTCTCCTAAAATATAAGCAGAATTCATAGCATCATCTCTCAAATTTGTATAACCGTCCTTATCAAATATCTTATAGTTATATTTTTTTCTTAAGATTATAAATATTTCATCTGCTCTTGATTTTTTATCATCATAAAAAATCAATTCTCCTCTCTCATCATATCCATTACTTTCTTTATTATTTTTTTTATTAATTATGGAACTTTCTTTAGATTGAAGAGCTAATGCTAGTTCATCTTTGGATATAATATAACCTGTACTAAGAATAATGTTTACTGCACTTAAATCTTCTTGGTTAATTGCAGAATTCATAACAGAATTTAAAGAAAGACTTAAGTCATACTTTTTAATAAAATACTTCAACCAATTACTATCATATAATATTCGGAATTTGTAAATGTTTCATTATTTACTAATATGTTTAAATTTTCTACATCAAAATCTTTTATAGAGGTTTCTTTTTCAAACAAATCTAAATCTATCTTAAAATCTAATTCACTTTGTATAGTCGTGTTTTTCAAATCCTCGGGGGTAAATTTTATTATTACTCCCTCATTAAATAGATCAGAAAATTTAATAGTTTGACTATTTGCATTCATATTATTATCTAGATTTGAATTCGCAGTTTTAGTGACCTCCTTATTTTTATGATTTTCTTTTTTATCCTCTGACTTATGTAATTTCTTACAACCTAATAGTAACAAAATAAAAAATACTGGAAAAACACTTATCTTCATAATTCTATTTTAATTTTTTAATTAATTCAATATCTTCTTTAATCTTCGTTTTTTCATCAGTATCATTGGTTTCACAAAGTTTACATTCATATATTATTAGATAGTCGCTTTTTACACCATTAAATACTTGTTTCTTCTTTTCAGAATTACACGAATGAAGATTAAATACGAAAATTATTGAAATCAGAATTATTATTTTTTTTCATAGTTTACTACATTTAAAATTCCTCCAGCTAACAAAAGAAATTCCTCTTGCTAGCTGGGGCTTTTCTTTTCAATATGTCAAGGAGCTTATAAATTTTTTATTTATTTTCCTGGTTTTGTTTGACTTAACTTAATCAGAAAATTTTCACTAACATCTTCAAAATTAACTTCATTAAAATCTTTTTGCGTCCAAGTTTTTGATGGTATTTTTTTATCGTGATCGGCTTTGTCAAAATAAGTTTGACTGTATTTGTAGAGTAATATATTTTTCCCAATTACTTTAAAAGTAAGGTAGGACGATATTTCAATGTAATCTGAACAAATTTGGCTTTCTATTGTAAAATAGTTATCCTTAGAAACTATCGTACTAAATCCTTCTGCGGCACAATTAAAATTATTTTTACGTATTATCAAATTATTATTATACCACGTTTGATAAGTTTTATCAGGTAGCCCCTTTTTTATTTCCATAGGAAGTCCAAAATGAATTCTCTCAAACTCTCCTTTCTCTTCGTCATTTGTATAAAGTATAATTTTATCTTTTATTCCGTCTTGATCTAAATCATAATCATACGAATAAGCAACATTTCTATTTTCATTTAATTTTAAAACTTTATCAAAAGAAAATAATTTTGGAAATAGTTTTAAAAAATAATTATTATCATGATACGGAGGAAGGACATTTTCTTTTAATTGTTTTATTAAATTCCAACTATTATTAGTTTGATCTAATAGATAAATATTTGCAATGCTATTATCTTTAATGTTTACACTCTCTTGGGAACATAGATGATCTCTTACTATATATTCTTTATTAATTTTGTATAAAAAAATATTATATAAATTATAATTATTTTTTAAAAGACCACTAATATGCTTATTTTCTGTTTCCAAATCGTCATATTCATACTTATATATTTTATTATATTTATCTGTCCAGAAAAACCTTAGCGTATCGCTTTTAGGTATAAAGTGCATAGTAAAATAACCTTCATTTTCACAATCAAGATAATTTACAATCGGATGTTCTGACAAAGAAGAACCATCAATATTTAATAAATAGCCTTTTAAATATCTTTTATCTAAAAAATTAATATTTTCATCATTATTATGATTTTTAATTCCTTCTTTTGATTTTTCTATTATTCTAGTTTTGTTTTGCCCATTGCATGAGTTTATAAAAAAACTCAATATCAATATTTTTAAAATTATTTTCAGTCTATTCAATTTTATCTCCATTACTATCAAATTTTGTTTTCATGTAATCTTCAGCTTTTACTCTATAACTTCCTAAACTATAAAAATTGTAGCTTCCCTCACCTTTTGTAGCTGCTTCTATATGACAATGCCAATTTTCTTTTTTAATTCCACGTCCAACAACTCCATTTGGCAATCCATCATAAGATGCATTACCAGTGCTACCAGATTTAGCCACTTTTTGTCCATGCTTTACCACATCTCCTTCTTTTACATAAATTTCATCTAAATGACAGTATAAAATAAAAACCTCTTTACCTTCTTTATCTTTAGATTTTATCATCAAAGTGTTTCCTAAACTTTGGGATTTATATTCATTTGTTTTAAATGAATCAACAATTTTCCCTACTTTTCCACACATTAAAGAATGTATATCTTTATATTCTGGACCAGATAATATGTCTATCCCTTTATGTCCTCGAGTAGTATTATAACCATATCTGTTATTATTTTTTGATCCATTATCACTACTTATTTCTGGATTATCCCAAACATCAGCATAATTAAAGCATTGTGATCCATCATCTGCACAACTTCCCGTATCTTTTTGACAATCATTTACTTTAAAAATATTAATCATATTTTGTAGATGCCCCCATCTTAAATCTCTGGTTGGAGTCTCACTGTTCACAATATCAACAACAGCATCAAGATTTTTTCTTATAATCCCTTCTTTTGCTTTTTTTTGACAACCATATTCCTTCCAATATGCCATACTAGCTACGGTTCCTTCACTAATATTATTAATGTTATTTGCATCTATATCAATTCCATATTCCGGGTAGTCAGTTCTAATTCTATTATTAATTTTTGTGTATTTTTGTTTATGAGTGATTTGAATAATTCCCCTACCTCTATATTTCCAACCATCACCACTTTCTACATCCCCATTATCCTCTTTTAATGCATAGGCTATGTTTGCAATCATTTGAACATTAGCTGAATGTTCCGTTAAATTTGGTCTATTATATGTTGTCCTTAAAAAATTAATATTTCTGTTATCAATTCGTCCATAAGTAAAAGCTAGATCATTAGGTGGTCCGTTTCTTAATCCTGTTGTACTAAATCGTGTATAATGCTCCGTAAGTTTTTCAACAGCATAATTCAATCCTTCTCCATCTTTTATATCAATACTTACACCAACTTCTTCTCTTACTTGTGCAAAGAAATGAGCTTTTTGTTGACATGTATTTAATCCAAATTTGCTGTTTGCTAAATTAAAGGCATTCATTAGTTCTTCTTTTTTAGCTTTAGTTGCACTAGTAAAGATTAGATCTAGTTCATCAAGTTCTAATATACCACATCTAGGACATTTTCCTTTTCCAATCACAAAATACTGTCCATCTCTTTTCAAAAACTCACCTTCATGTTTTACAGTCTCACCTTGACATTCGGCTTTTAACCAAAGGTGTTCGGCTAGTGTTTTATAGGTATCAAAACTAATTTTGGAACCACTAATGTAGGTTTGGTTTTGCAATACTTTTTCTACATCGTCTGCAAAAGCAGTTTTTCCGGCTGCTATTTTTGTATTGCCTTGTTTTCCTTCTTTTACGTTGTTCAATATTATTCCTGCAAATTGCTTTTTATTCGAATTAGTAATTGCAGTTTCACTTTTAAATGTATAGGTGTAAACTCCGTCTTTTTTCCCTTTAAGGAGTTTTTCTTTCCATTTTTTTAAATCTTCATCAGCTTTTGGGCGAAGTTTTATTTTTACCTTTGCTAAGTTGTTTTCAACAGTTGCTTTTAGTGTTGTAAGTTCTGCTCCATCTTCTTTGGCTTCCAAAACAGGTACATCTGCATCTGCGTCTATCAGAATGATCTCTTTCTCTTTTATTGTAATAGATATTTCTTTTCCATTCAATAAAAATGTTTTTGCAACAACATATACTTCCTCTTCTAGTGGAGCGCTATTTATTTTTATAAAATTTGCTCCCAATTTGTATAAATTAAAAGAGATAGCCTCTCCTATTTCATATGTACTCTTTGTAAGTGCATTTTTAATATCTTCAAGTTTAGCATACTTTTTAGAAGCCTTTACTTGTGGGTCTACATTTTTCTTAATAATGGCAGCAATCTTGTCTTTGTCAATATTGGCGTTTTTACTTTTAAATTTATATTCGTGCTGGTCAGCAACCTCTGCTGTTTCCAACGAAAATTCTTCTTTAGCAAAATATGCAGTAATAATACCTTCTGTTTTTACTTCTTCCTCTGTAGGTGTGTCATCTATTATTAAAGGAGTGGTATTAGTTGGTATTTCAAATACGGGCATTACCCTTTTGTTTTTTATAGTAAAAGAAAGTAATTTGTCACTACCATTAGCATTTTTTATGTATTGTCCTGTAATGTCAACAGCTTTTATGTAAAAATTTTCTAAATCTTCAGGCAATCCCGGAATTTTCATAAAACATGACATGGTTGAAAACTTACCTTTGGCTGTTCCGTTTATGCATTTTGCATTTACGGTTTGTATAGGCACATCAGTTTTTTTCGCACTGTACGACTCTAATGTCAATGTGTCACCATTTAAACCCTCTGTTTCTAATGTAATAAATAGGTCGTGACCATAATTTATTTCGCTATTATCTGATGTATTTTCTTTCTTACTCCAGGAAGAAGAGGTTATTTTTTTTTCACATTTACCAAATACATATAAACCAGTGTTAATTTGATCATGTACACCATATAAACTGACTTCTAAGTAGAAGGCATAAATTCCACACAGTTTTTTAGGAAGCGTAACACCATAAGGCACTCCTGCTGGTTTTACTGTCTTGTTAAAAATTTTTGTCTTTTTCTGATCCATCCACAGCCATGTAATATTTCTTCTTCTTTCTTCCTCGGTAGTTTCATTATACCATTCGCCAACGACAAACGAAGCCTCTTGATTTGGATTTATACAAATTATATGACCAGCAGATAAATAATCGTCTAGTTCTACGCTGTTTGATAACCTCTTTATTTTTTTTACACCCTTTGCCATTATATGCTTTTTGAAAATAATGAAAATTACTTTTTAACTATATATTGTTCCTTCGTCTGTATATGCAATTTCGACTAGCTCTTTTATATCTACCATCGGATTTATTTGTCTTTGCAATTCTGGTTGAGCATTCTTTGCATTCTGTTTACTGACTTCTGCTTTTTGCCCATGCTTGTCAACAGTAATGCAATCGGCTCCTCCAATAGGACAGGTACCTTTGCTGTCTTCTAGCAATATTTTTCCTTTATTAGATAATGTAACTTTTTCATAAAAACCACTCCATTTAGTAATTACTGCCTGACATGGTAAATAATCACCATTCCCATTGGGTTGCATTTTACATTTACCAAAAGTGTTTTTCTCTAATGTTTGACCAACTTCTTTATCGGTTGCAATGAGTTTTTTTTCAGCATCTTTATCATTGGCGTAATGCTTTTCTTGCGTTTTTACCTTTAATATATCTGTTTTAGGCTCTACACTAAACTTACATTTTACGGTCGCTCCTTGTACAACTACATGTTTCCCACTCATAACTTTACCTTATTTAGATGTCAAAAAATATTGCTCTCTTTAATTTTTAATTATTTCAAACTTTTGCTTTACTTTTTTTGTTATCAAATAGCTCAATTGCAATAATTGTTTTTATAGATTTATCATTCTCAATATTGCATTCAAGATTCATTTTTTCTATAATGTAATTATCCGAATTTAAAAAGTAAACTGCACTATAATTCACTTTCAGAGGTGTATAACCATATAAAAAACCAAATCCTGAATCTACATAATTAGCTTTTTGTTCTATCTTAATAAAACCTGCATCATCCAAATTAGGAGCCATTTTGTGTTGTACACGAAATACAGATTCTCTTTCTTCTTCTAAGGGAAATAGTAAATCATTCTGAAATCCATAATCAGCAGTATACTCCACATGTATACCATTAAAAAAAGTTCTCAAAAAATAATCAGAACGAAGTGATTCCAATAATCTCTCTGGATTCTCTAGTACATGTTCTGTATTTTCTATGTAACTTTCCACTACTTCACCTTCGTAATAATCTAAAATTTCGTTTTTAATTTTTCCCCAACGACTTTCCACTTCAGTATAATTATAAATATCAATCCATTTACCAAATTCGTCTACAACAATTTTTAACGGATACAAAACTTGAGCTGTCTTAACTGCCAACCCACTTATCATAGTGTCATGGAGCCTGCCATTTATATAAATATCAGCTGCTCTGGCAATTTCAAAAAGATGATACTTACTTGCATCAACAGCAATCCATTTTACATTCATCTTGAGTTCTAAAACATCAATCTCATCATCAATTTTAGAAGTATATTTTACTTTGTAATTTTTGTCTGTACGTTCGGGTGAAAAAGGCAATCTATAATCTTTTCCTAAAATTACTTTTTCAGGTTTCTTTTCTTCTTCATCCTTTATTTCGTTAGCAGATTTTTCAGGAGCCAAAATCACCAATTCGAGATGGCTTTTAAAATCAGCTTCGATCAAATCAGGAAGAGGACAATATATATTATGATATCTTCTGAGTTCGCGAGCATCAATGCCAAGCTCAAGAGCTACACTATCCAGTGTATCTCCTTTTCGTATTTTATAAATACGATGCTTGCCATAGGGTGACATTTCAGATTCTTCTATATAATACATTGACTCTAAATAATTAATCTTGTTCTACGGGAATTTTTTCTTCTTTAGTTTTTTCCTTGTTTTTATTTTTTTCAACATTAGGATCATAGATAAACCCTTCTTCTTTCTTTTTACCTGAATCTAATTTAGGTTCTTTCTTTTTCTGTCTTTTACAAATAATGACCGAATTCTCCGTAATACCATTCATCCCTAAAGTATACTTAGCATCAACATATTTTGCTGTTTGATACCATTTTGGCTGTAGAAAAAATACCCAATTGCAATTTTCTCCCTTATGCTGTAAATCTATTTTACTTTCGGCATTATGCTCATTATAACCTGTTACTGTATGATAAAATAAAGCTCCAAAATCAATCCTTACCGGACCTTTCGATCTTATAGAAGTATAATTAACACTCTCCTCTTTTTTCTGAATTAACAAAGTAATCAATAATAAATCTTTCATTTCTACTGTATCAATTTCCGGAAACGGATTTTTTCTCTCCGGTATTTTCCAGGTAACAAATTCTTTAGGAGGAATTTGCATCATGTAATTAAAAACAGCATATACACCCGTTGGCACAATAAATACCAAAAAGTGTGAACACATCAGAAAAGTCAATGCAATACCGTTTAAGGCCGTGTAGATAATCACGAATAAAACGCTGGAGTACAACGTAACAACAAGTGAAAAAAGTAATTCGATACTAACAGCTCCCTTTAGATTAAACTCCTCAAAGTACCAACGATACAGGTAAACATTCAAAATACCAAACAGCAAAGAGGCTATTTGATAAAATAGAAACTCATCAGACAGTTCTGTAAATAATTTATTGTACCCTAAAAAAGCGACCAGAGCGTAAATCAATACAAATGAAAAAACGTAGATATAAAATTTTCTTTTATACTTTGTGGCAAACTCTTTTACCTTATCGCTAAAAACCATTGTAAGTATAAAACTAACTGCTATTATTATCACTAAAAATACAATAAGCCTAACGTCTATAAGTGCTCCTAAATGCTTTTTTATCATTACTAAATTCGTGTTGTATACCCTAGCACAGGTTGTTTACTAAAATTAAATTCTTCAGTTTCTTCATTCATTACTAAAATTGTTTTTACCTCTACTTCCATCGGAAAAAAATGCTCGTAAAAACAATCTATAAATATTTTTATTTCTCCATTATCCAAATAATGGTTAAAAGGTTTATTGATTATAGGCCCTATTTCGATCGTTAGATTCATGGAATAATCCATATAATTGTTTCCGCTAATAAAATCAACTCCTAATCTGTTCTCTCCTAACCTAATTTCCTGACCTTCATCACTATATTCTTTAGAAGTTGTGGCAGTAAAACTTACCTTTTCTTCAATAATACTTTCCAGGCAACGACAAGCTAAATCAATATCTCCAACAATTTTAAACGCATAAGGCAAAAGCTGAATAAATTTTGACACCAAAACTGCCGGATAAATATGCGACAGACCCCAAAAATCATAAAAGAACTCAAGTGGTTTACTTCCATTTAGCTTATACAAAAAATCTCTTTCAACGCTTTCTATCTTTGTCCTGTAATGAAAAATTTCGTTTTCAAAAGGTGTAAAAAAATTACGGGCTTCTGCTTCCTGTTTTTTTTGGTGCTTGTGCTCCCTAATCATCTGCTTTACCGACTTATCGGCATTATTCTCACTTAAACTATGAACAAAACCTTCGGGAAGCGCATCATACATACTGTCTCTCGACAGTTGCATGTTTAAATATTCCTGCTTATCATAATTATCATCCTGAATTTCTGCGCCTAAAACATCACTTCTATAGGCACGCGAAAATTGTCCATGGTTAGAAATCGTAATTTCATCCTCTACTACTTCATTGCCCTGCAAGAGCTCATTGGCTATAACTTCGGCCCTGATATCATACGAAATGCTTTCGATTTCACAGACCAGTTCTTCCAGACTTTTTTTACTTTTTCTTTGCATCGTCATTGATTCGTCCTGCGCCTATGTAACGTAACTGAAAATATTCGTCATTGAAATTATATATGGCAAGCCCCTTGTCAGTGCAAGCTAAAATTCTATCGTTGTGCAGGTACAAGCCAACATCAGAAATTGGGTGATCTTTATCGTATCTAAAAAAGACCAGGTCACCTTCGGCAAGAAAACTTCTACCGGTAAAAATCTGAATGGATTTTGATTTCCACATACCTGCAGGATCTTTAGGTAATGTGGTTTTGTAGACATCACTGTACAAAGACTGTAAAAAATAAGAACAGTCTATTCCTTTCTTAGAAAAACTTTTTTCTTTATAAGGCGTATTGATCCACGGGTCTATGTAAGCGTATAATTTGTAGTTTGTAATTTTATTAGGCATGACAGCCAATACGATGGAATATTTTTCTTTAAGAGCTAAAATATCATCACTTAAGTTATCAGAATTGTCATTGACCACTATTTTATTCTTTAAACCTACTTCTTGCATTTGGGATTGCTTTTTTAGCAGATCTAATGAATAATCGTATTTAAACGGGATTTGAGAAATGTATTTCTGAGCATGACATTCTATGCATAAATGCATCATTAAAAACAATAAAACTGCATGCCTCATAAAAAAATATTATTACTATTTTACCAATTTTAATTTTGGTAACAATTAAATTTTCACTTTTAAAAACCTAAGCAACATCAAAAACAAATCTAAAACTACAATCACCAATAATTTTAAAAATAAATAAGAATTTTCTTTTTTTAAGCTAACTCACTTATTATTAATTTATTATGAATTTATTTACTTTTTCAAATCATACGGTTGCAAACCTAGCAAATTATTTTGTAAGAATACAAAATATTTTTGTAAAATTTATAATACTAATTTAAGTTTTTTTTAATTTATAATAACTACTTTCGCTTTTCATTTGTTAAAAAATATCTGACATTATAAAATATTTAAAAACTTAAAATGATTAAAAAAAATATTGACATTAGAGTAGTTTTTTTCTTTGTCATCTTGTTATTAATTGGAATTATACTTTTTATTGTCCAGCTTTTCAACCATGTAGACTGCGAAGATGCGAAGTTCTATATGTTCTCGGATCATTCGCAAACCGATGAATCTATTGAGTTTTATGATAAAACACCTAATGCAAAATCCTGGAAATGGGACTTTGGAGACGGGTCTGAAATTGATGTAAGAAAACATACTTTTCATATCTATAAAAAACCGGGAAAATACTTTGTAACCCTAACCATAAATGGGGATTGTATGCATACCAAAGAAATCAATATTAAGTATAAATATGCCGAAGATATTTTAGGAACTCCGCAAATTATTGTGCCTAAAATCATCACCGTTGGGCAGCCTGCTTATTTCAAATCTGTATCCGAAGATGCCAAAACCTGGGAGTGGGCATTTGGTGAAAACAGAGGTATAGATGAGACTTCATCGAACCCTGTTTATACTTTTTCAACAGCCGGCGAAAAAACCATTACGCTTGTTACAAACGGAAACTTTAGTACGGTAGCAAAAAAAGTTATTTATGTTCATCCCAGAGTCATAAAAAAGACAAATCCGCTGGATGTAACTTCGTATGTATACGAAAAAAGCGCTGAAGCTTTTGCATTACCAAGAGGAACTGTAAAAAAAGATCCACTCGAAGAAATGCTGCAATACGTTCCTGTAGCTCCCAAAACAAAAACACAAAAAGATAGTATAAGCACGATTAAAAAAGCGCCTAAAATATCTGAAGATCAGTTCGAAATTTTATTAAATAAAGTAGCTGAAGGAAGCAAAGTAAAAGATGATTTTACTGATTTTTTATGCGATGATCTGGATGTTCCTGTCGTAAAAAATGATACAGATCTAATTACTTTTTCTCAATTATGCGCTGCTATTAAAGGAAAAAAAATAAGAATAGAATCAATACGCCTTAATAAAGACAAACAAACCAACTGCGTTAAGGGATTAAATATCAGCTATAAAGTCAAAAAATACCTGATCTGGTCTAAAGATTAAATTGTCATGGAAGAAGAAAAAAACGTTTTCAGTATAGAGTTATTAAGTGCTTTTGAAATTGCAAAGAAAATTGCTAAAACTAATTTAAACAAATACTATTCAGCCTCTCACTTACTAAAAGCCATTTTAAACCGGGATTTATCTCTCTTAAAACGTCTTGAAACAATGGGCAAGGATGTTTATTATCTTGATGAATGGGCCGAAGTGAGAATGGAAGAAGAACCAAAAACTACTCATGTTCTCGATGCTGAACCAAGCGATCTTATTGATGAAATAATTAAAGAAGCAGAATCAGTGCGTATTGCTTTGAATGACGATGAAATTAGCCTTTATGCTATTATTGTTGCCATTAGCTCTCCCGGCGTAGGTTTTAATTTCGATCAAATGAAAAGCTATCCTATTTCTCGAAATGAATTACTGGAAGATCAGATAATTATTCCGCAAGCAGAAGGCATCGCAAAACAAGATGTTAAAAAAGGTTTTTTAGGTAAATATTGCATTCATAAAAATATTGAGAAAAAAAAGAACCGAATAATTGCCATTGGTCGCGAATCAGAACTAAATACGATCAAAGAAATTCTTTGTCGTTTTTCGAAACCAAACGTATTATTAATTGGTGATCGCGGAATTGGCAAATCGATATTAATCGATACACTTGTACAACATGTTATTACAAATCAGGTTCCTGAAGTTTTAAACAAAGTTCAGCTTTTTGAACTCGATTTATCTTCTTTGATTGCCGGAGCTTCATACAAAGGCGAAATCGAAGACCGTTTAAAAAACTGTATTCAGGAATTGAGACAGTATCCAAAAGCTATTTTAATTATCGAAGAAATTCATACTTTATTGGATAAAAATGGAGGAGATTCCGGAGTTTCTAATGTTTTAAAAGGTGAATTAGCAAAAGGATTAAACATTATTGCGACCTCTACAATCGATGAATATTCTAAGAGAATTGAAAAAGAACAAGGACTTTCAGGAATGTTCGAAATAGTAAAATTAGAAGAATCTGATGATGACACTTTATTCCGAATGATTCGCGAATCTATTAAAACGTATCAGGAACATCATAAAATACAAATTGATGACGAAACTATCTCTGAATCGATTCGGTTATCCAGAAGATATTTAAAAGAAAAAAGTTTACCGGAATCCGCTATTAATCTGATTGATCACACGATGTCAGTTCTAAAAACTTCCGGAGAAACATTCTTAAAAGAAAAACAAGCTCTTCTTGATAAATTGGCTGTTCTAAAAAACAATGAAACCAATTTATCTGAAGAACAGTTAATCAAAGAATGTAATTGGTTTTTGACTGATTTAGTAAATAAGACTACCTTTTTGATAGATATTGAGGAGCAAAATGAAACTAAGACATTAGACACTTCATTATCAATTATAAGTTACACTGAAAACCTACTTAATATTCTTGAACAAAAAGCATTAGACAAACGAGTTCATATTGAAGCCTTTGATTTGTCTCTTATTATTGCTCAAAAAACAGGTATTCCCGCCGGAAAATTAAAAGAAGAAGAGAAACAAAAGCTTAATAATATTGAAGAAGTTTTAAACAAAAGAGTTATTGGTCAGGATCATTGTATTGCAACCGTAGCTGGCTCTATTTTAGAATCAAGATCAGGATTAAGTAAAGCCGGACAGCCTATCGCATCTTTCTTTTTCTTGGGCCCAACCGGAACCGGAAAAACAGAATTAGCTAAAAGTTTAGCAGAATTCCTTTTTCAGGACGAAAATGCCATCATACGATTTGATATGTCCGAATTTAAAGAAGAACATTCAGCAGCCTTACTTTATGGTGCTCCTCCTGGATATGTGGGTTATGAAGAAGGTGGATTGTTAGTGAATAAAATCAGGCAGAAACCCTATTCTATAGTGCTATTTGATGAAATCGAAAAAGCTCACACTTCTGTTTATGATGTTTTTCTTCAAATTATGGATGAAGGAAAATTACATGACAGACTAGGAAAAGAAGGTGATTTCTCGAATGCCATTATACTTTTTACATCAAACATTGGTGCAGACCATATTGTTGAAACATTCAACAGCGGTGAGATTCCAACTTCGTCTTCTTTAATGGAAATTATGGGTAATTATTTCAGACCTGAATTTTTAGGTCGTTTGACTGAAATTGTACCTTTTGCCCCTATCAGTAAAGAAAATGCCTTAAAAATATTTGAAATCCATCTTAAAAAAGAGTTCATGGATTTGTTAAAGAATATCAATATTAAAGTTGAAATTCCTATGGAAGCGAAACTTTATCTTGCCGAAAATGGTTATAATGCCAAATACGGGGCAAGGCCTATAAAAAGCATTATAAGAAGTCATTTAAGAAGACCTTTGGCTAAGAAAATAATCTCAGGAGAAGTTAAAGATGGCGACACCATGACCGTTGTTATTGAGAATAACGAGATAAAATGGATTAAAGAAGAAATCGTAAATATTCTCGAAAATTAATTGACAGAATGTATTATAAAAAAACGCTAAGAATCAATTTCTTAGCGTTTTCTGTTTTATATTAATCTAAAACCAAACCAATCTGGCCGTCATCATCTAATTCTGTTTCAACTGAATCATCTTCTGATAATTCTGGTTTTTCAGGAACTTCTTCAATTGGCTCTTCATAAGGTAATGGATCCAATAAATTAACTTGTTTTAACTTATCAGTTGTCAGTTGATTTCCTAATGCTTTAAAGCCTTTTACGGCAATAAAATCTTCGACATCTATATGTAAATCTTCTTTCTGAACTCCTTTTACTTTTGCAAATATTAGTTGTGCTACCGGACGATAATCTGTTGATACAATTTCTAATTGCGAATTTGGATGGTCTGTAATAAAACTTTCTTCTTTTCCTTCATTTTCTACAAGGAAACGCTTCAGATAATACCGTTCTTTTTCTCCATCATAATAAATCGCCGAAATTGGTTTTTTAGGATTAAATTTCTCTAAAACAATCATATCTTCCTCAAAATGGGTTGACAATTCAGGAATAATGACTTTTAATTTACCTGCCTGACTAATTACTAGGATTTTATCACTTGGTTTAAACTCGCCAAGCAATTCACCTCTGGCATCAACATTCAAACGTTTAACGGTATCATCAAACCAAACTTTTCTTGGCAATAAAGTCGAAATTCCTTTTTCTTTTAGCTCGATTTTCTTGATTGGATATTTCGTTACCAAATTTCCTTTCGAAGCTCTACCTTTAATAGCAAGCTTAGCAAAATCAATATCGAATTTCAGTTTTTTGATTGTTCCTACCTGACGTAATAAAATGGTTACAACCTCAGCTTCTCCATTCGGATTATGTGAAAAATAAACAACCTGAGAACCATTCGTTCCGTTTGTTAAATCGTACGCTTTATCTCTGGTAACACCCGAAACATTGAAACGTTTGATATACGAAGGACCTGATTTACCATCACGATACATCATATTATAAATCGTACGTTTATCACTTTTATCAAAAACAGCAACATGAATAATATCTTTTCCGATAAACGTTTTGGCATCAACTTTTGTTACCATTAATGTTCCGTCTCTTAAAAACACAATAACATCATCAATATCAGAACAATCCCCTACGTATTCGTCTTTTTTAAGGCTGGTTCCAACAAAACCTTCTTCACGGTTTACATACAATTTTGTGTTACGTAAAACTACTTTTGTAGCCTCAACATTATCAAAAACACGAAGTTCTGTCTGACGTTCGCGACCTTTTCCGTATTTCTCTTTTAATTTGGTGAAGTATGCAATAGCAAAATCGGTAAGATTTTCTAAATGATGCTGTACCTCTTTCATTTCGTCTTCTAACTTGGCGATGAAATCATCGGCTTTATCTGAGTCAAAACGAGTAATACGAATCATAGGGATTTGGGTCAAACGCTGCAAATCATCGTCATTGATTTCTCTAACGAATGATTTTTTGAAAGGCTCGAATCGATCGTATAAATATTTGTAAAGTGATTCTCTATCTGAATACAGTTTGAAATCGATGTACATTTCTTCACGAATGAAGATTTTTTCTAAAGTAGAAAAATGCCATTTATTTTTTAATTCTTCTAACTGAATTTCTAATTCTTGTTTCAGCAAATCAACAGTTCTGTGTGTCGAAATTTTCAACATTTCAGAAACTCCGATAAACAATGGTTTGTTATCCTCGATAACACAACCTAAAGGCGCTACAGAAGTTTCGCAAGCGGTAAAAGCGAACAAAGCATCGATCGTTTTATCTGGAGAAACTCCCGGGAAAAGGTGAATTAAAATTTCAACATCTGCTGCTGTATTGTCTTCGATTTTTTTGATTTTGATTTTACCTTTATCATTGGCTTTCAAAATACTATCAATCAAAGTAGTCGTATTGGTCGAAAACGGAATTTGCGTAATCACCAAAGTATTTTTATCTAATTGCGCAATTTTAGCACGTACACGTACACGTCCGCCACGAAGTCCGTCATTATAATTCGACACATCGGCGATACCTTGTGTCATAAAATCAGGATATAATGTAAAGGCCTTTCCTTTTAAAATCTTGATCGAAGCATCGATTAACTCATTGAAGTTATGAGGTAAAACTTTAGTCGAAAGCCCCACTGCAATTCCCTCTGCTCCCTGTGCCAATAGCAACGGAAACTTTACCGGAAGATTATTTGGTTCTGCACGACGACCATCGTATGAAACACCCCAATCGGTAATTTTTGGAGAATACAAAACCTCCAAAGCAAATTTAGATAAACGTGCCTCGATATAACGAGAAGCCGCAGCTCCATCGCCTGTTAAGATATTTCCCCAGTTTCCCTGGCAATCAATCAATAAATCTTTCTGACCAATTTGTACCATAGCATCACCAATACTCGCATCTCCGTGTGGGTGATACTGCATGGTGTGACCTACAACATTGGCAACCTTATTATAACGACCATCATCCAACTCTTTCAAAGAGTGCATAATACGACGTTGAACGGGTTTAAAACCATCCTCTATTGCAGGAACTGCACGTTCAAGAATTACATAAGAAGCGTAATCCAAAAACCAGTCTTTGTACATTCCCGTTACTTTCGTAATAACGTCTTCTCCTTCTTCTTCCTGATTTTCGTAAAAATGCTGTCCTTCAAAATTCTTAGCATTTACACTAATAATTTCTTCAGAATCATCTCCGTCCTGATTCTCATCAAACTGGTTTTCTTCAGAATTATTCTCGTCGTCGTTCGGAATTATGTTATCGTCTTCTTCGTCTTTCATTTTTATGCTGAATTTATTTCAGTATATTATTTAATTATAAGAAAGATATGTTATTATTAAATATCAAAATCTAATTTAAACTCTAAACTTTCCATTCTTACTAATAAAATATTTTTGTTATATTTTTATAATCTTTTTACACTAATTAATTTAGTTTCTTAACTATTTTAATTTTTGTCTAGTTCTTTAATAAATCTCTCTTTAAGTCCCCCTAATTGAACATCAATTATCTCTAATATTAATTTTGATCTATCTTCGATAAATTGTCTATAATTTATGTTCCCGTTTAATAATTCTTCAGCATTACTTATTAAATGTGTCTGTAAACAAACATCTACTTGAGGATTTTTTAGATCATGTAAATAAACAGAAGGTGCTTTTTCTCCAAACTTTATATTTGGAATTTTTTCAATTATCATTTTATTAAGAATAGAATTGGAATTTTCGTTCTCAAATGATTCATTAGAAAAATTTTTCTCTAAATATTTCGAAGGAAAAATATGATGTATATTTATTTGGTTTTCATAATTAATTAAATTATCATTCCCTAAATTTTTAAATTTATTAGTATAATTGAGAACTGACATTATACCAACGAATATTGCTCCTTTAGAAGTTAATTCTAATAAATCCTCAAACTTAAAATCGAATTTAAATTTTTTTAAATAATCTTTTGTGAATTTTTCACCTTTAGCCACCTTTTCTAACATTTTACAATCTTCGACTATAATATCATTAGAAGAGCCAATCATTCCTCCTCCGTATCTAGTATTTAAAAGTGAGCCCCAAAGCCAAAATTTAAAATAATCCATTTGACTACTACTAATTTGAGAAAAATCTTTATGAGGAAGATTTCTTAAAAAATGAATCATTGGAATATACATTGTTTTATAAGAAATATACTCGTTTTTGAAAATCAATTTTTGACTTTCAATAAAATTATATGACTTAATATATAATTTTGATGTCTCATCCCAATTTTCATTAAAATCAGTTCCCGTTAAACTTGTTAAAATTGTTTTTCTATCTACTTGTTTTGCTTTTAAGAATGAGAAATATCTAACAAAGGATTCTATTACAGCATTATCAAACAAAATTCCTTTATTTTTTGTTTTAAATTTATTTATTTCTCTATCTAATTTGAAATCTTTATAAATTTTTGCCGTGATGATGTCAATAAAACTTAATTCTGTTCCCTTTGAATTACTTCTCTCAAAAAACATACAAAATTTTTCGATTCCCATATTAAGAAAGAAAACTGATAACAAAGTTTTATCTTGAATTTTACTATAAAGCAATCTTTTTAAATCTAATAACAAATCAAAATATCGATCTTTTAACTCTTCATTTTCTCTTAAAAATTCATATCTTTCAACTAATGGATTAAAAATTAGCTTTTCAATATCTTTATCTTTCCATGTTGCACATTTATAAACTTCACTTAGTTCTATACAAAAAGATTCCTCCGAAATTTTTATAGATAAACTTTCTATTATTTCATCAAAATCACTAATCTCAATACTTGGTAATGGAATTGATTGTGGCTTTTTAAAAATAAAATAAACTTTATCAAATCCTTTTAATACCCTATAAAGAGAAGTTATTCTTTGTTGACCATCTAGCACAACATCAATTTTAGAATATTCAAATTCATTGGATTGGTATAAGACATCATTTAACTTTGCTCGGCTACCTTTTCCAGATCTTGGCCTTGTATCAATAGCTCTACAAGTTAAGTCAAATTGAGGCTTTGACATAACAAATGTTCCTATAAAAATCCCTCGAATTATAGAATCAAATAAATCTTTAGATTGTTCTACTGACCAGACAAATGGTCGTTGAAATTCAGGCAATAATAACTTTTCATCTTCAGCTTGTACTAGTAGACTAGAAATTGAAGTATAATCAGGCTTAACAGTTTCTTCCATTTTTATTTTTTATAATTCTTCAACCGCATCCAACTCCACCTTCAAATTCTTGATAATAAACTCTTGTCTGTCAGGTGTATTTTTTCCCATATAGAAAGACAACAATTGCTCAATCGAAGTATTTTTATCCATCATAATCGGGTCAAGTCGAATGGTTTCTCCAATGAAATTTTTAAACTCATCAGGAGAAATCTCTCCCAAACCTTTAAATCGGGTGATTTCCGGTTTTGGTTTTAGTTTTTCGATCGCATCTCTTCTTTCTTCTTCTGAATAACAATAGATCGTTTCTTTTTTATTTCGAACTCTGAAAAGTGGTGTTTGTAAAATGTATAAATGTCCTTCTTTAATTAATTCAGGAAAAAACTGAAGGAAAAAAGTAATCAACAGCAAACGAATGTGCATTCCATCGACATCGGCATCGGTTGCGATTACGATATTGTTGTAACGCAATTTCTCCAATCCGTCTTCGATATCTAATGCGGCTTGCAGTAAATTGAATTCTTCGTTTTCGTACACAATTTTCTTTGTCATTCCGTACGAGTTCAAAGGCTTACCACGTAAACTGAAAACTGCCTGAGTATTCACGTCACGTGACTTTGTGATCGATCCGGAAGCCGAATCTCCCTCGGTAATAAAAAGTGTACTTTCTAAATTTCTTGGGTTTTTGGTATCAGGAAGATGCGCTCGGCAATCTCTTAATTTTTTATTATGAAGATTAGCTTTCTTAGCACGATCTGTAGCCAGTTTTCTAATTCCTGATAATTCTTTACGCTCACGTTCAGCCTGCAAAATTTTACGCAATAAAGCTTCTGCTGTTGGAGGATTTTTATGTAAATAATTGTCTAATTTGGTTTTAATAAAGTCGTTTACAAAAGTACGAACTGATACCGGCGGCGTTCCATCATCAGAACCCATATCCATAGAACCTAATTTGGTTTTGGTCTGAGATTCGAAAACAGGTTCCATTACCTTGATACTGATCGCACTCACAATCGATTTACGAACATCAGAGGCTTCGAAGTTTTTGTTGTAAAACTCACGAATGGTCTTTACAATTGCTTCTCTGTAAGCCGCTAAGTGCGTTCCTCCTTGTGTGGTATTCTGACCGTTGACAAAAGAGTGATATTCTTCGCTATATTGCGTTTTACTGTGCGTTAAAGCGATCTCAATATCATGCTCTTTCAGGTGAATAATTGGATATTCAAGATCTTCTTCGCTGATTGTTTCTTCTAATAAATCACGAAGACCATTTTCTGAAAGGTATTTTTCGCCGTTGAATATAATAGTCAAACCATTGTTTAGGTAACAATAGTTCTTTACCATTTTGATTACATATTCTAAACGGAATTTATAGTTTTTGAAGATCGATTCATCTGGCGTAAAGGTTACTTTTGTTCCTTTTCGTTTTGTTGTATCAATTACATCTTCTTCAAGAATCAGATTTCCTGCTGAAAATTCGGCAGCTTTTTGTTTATCGTCACGAACAGATTCTACACGAAAAGCACTCGAAAGTGCATTTACTGCTTTTGTTCCGACACCATTTAAACCAACCGATTTCTGGAAAGCTTTAGAATCGTACTTTCCTCCGGTATTCATTTTCGAAACTACATCGACTACCTTTCCTAACGGAATTCCACGTCCGTAATCACGAACTGAAACCGTTTTATCCCTGATCGTCACCTCAATAGTTTTCCCCGACCCCATCACGAACTCATCGATACAGTTGTCTAAAACCTCTTTTAAAAGAATATAAATACCATCATCAGGTGAAGAACCATCTCCTAATTTCCCGATATACATTCCGGGACGCATACGGATATGTTCTTTCCAATCGAGTGATCGAATATTATCTTCGGTATATTGATTTTGCTCTAGCATAAAGTGAATTGGATTTTTGGCTAATGTACCATTTATAGTCAAAAAATGAAAGC
>Ga0247810_10000462_pt1 | contig 44418 bp, 42 predicted proteins | sample UWRJL119311C1_FD_179918 | JGI IMG/M metagenome (GOLD analysis project Ga0247810, IMG submission 179918) | Plant litter microbial communities from Arlington Agricultural Research Station in Wisconsin, United States - UWRJ-L119-311C-1 | ecosystem: Environmental > Terrestrial > Plant litter >...
TGGAGAAAAAGAGAAAAGGAAAAAGAGAAGTGTAGAGAAGGAGAAATGGAATCAATGAGGGCGTAACTTCGGATTTAAAGAGGCAGAATGAGAGCTCTACTGCCTCTGCCGCGTCAAAATACCCGATTTCTTTCGTTGCTATGTGAGTGTGGCTTTCCGTTTTGTCGTGGTTCGTCCTAGTCAATGCTAAAGCCGTCGCCTCGGAGTTCAATTGGCAAGCTGGTTGTGGAATGAATATGACAATATAACAGAAAGGAGACGGAGGTTATAAGGCCCAACAGAGATGAGAGCTCGATGGCAAGGAGAGATCTAAGGTATGGAGATCATTTAGGTAGCTCACAGCTACTGTAGTTTATCGCAATTTCAAGTTCGAAAGTGAGGCAAACAGGCACCATGAGATGGGACTTCTGAGCAGAAGCAAGATGATAAGCATAGAAAATAATCGCGCGCGGTCTGAAAACCCCACCAGATCAGTACTTGTCCTTTCTTTTTAGCTATGTGTTTATGACATTCGTGATGGAATAATCTGCTTGCATTCGAGCCGCATCTATACCTTTCCAACGAAGCAGTCCAGAGTTCATGCAGTTGCTACAGACAGACTAAGAGGCACTTAATTAATTTTGTAAAATAAACTGGTGTCAGTAGGAGGTTTTTGCGAGTAATACGGTATAATAGTATCATGTGGAGGAAAGGATCTCAAAGTATCCATCTTTTTGACGTCGAATCGACAAGATTAACCAATTCTCGATTTGAAAAGCAGACTATACACTTCCTTGAATCTCAAAAGTCCCAGCTTCCTCTTTCACACGGACTAAACTCAGGCTAGAGATTTGTGCAAGATAAATTCCAAAAAACGTAATCCTCAGCTGATTGGTGAACGAGACCAGCTTCGTCATCCTTGATCTCTCAGAAGTATCCATAAAATAGGAGCTTTTTTGATCTCTAGCCACTCACACTCATTTCAGCTGAAGGAAAGTTCTGAGGTAGATTGACGTTGATTTGCAACACAAACTTAATTCCAAGATCGCCGAGGAACAAAATGTCATTTTTTTTTTGCTCAACCAAGTCTCTTCGCCACAGTATCTCGTTGACATGAAGAATGTCTTTCTAAATGCGAAAACGCGGTAGGAAGAGACGGTGAAGTCTTGGCTGCAATTTGTAAAAGCTGAAAGAGTAGTTCTTTAATTGTTGAAATAGCTATATCATGTTTAATACTTTTGTTAACGCAGACCTATTACAGAACCCATATACTTTGAGAGAAAATTTGCCATTTGCTCGAGATCTGGCGGGAGAAAATCGAGAGCGTAGTTTTGTCGTTGCTTGAACCATCTGAAAACCGCAGCGGTGGTGAAAGGGAGTTGGGCGATATCTCATAGAGCGAGTTGGTGTTGATCCATTCGAGGTTGTTCGGTAGTACCCTGGGTCGATCAAGAGAGTACGGTTCAGAAGGCTAAGACTCCGTGTTCTTCTCGGCCTAATTAAAAGGGATCACTTAGCATTGCCTTGTCGAATTAAACATTATGAATTTTTGGAAAGAATATCGTGAAGTAAATTCGTTGGGTACAGAAACTATGCTATCCCGCTATATTCAACGCTTACCATTCGAACCGAAGTTCATATTTTGTGCTTGATAAAACTGGCCACTGCCAATGTTGTACATGTTTCCCTGGGACTGATTGATCGCACCAGATCCAGAATGGAAAGCGCTGAAGCGGCTCCCTTCATTTACTTGATCTGGTATGGAAGATGGCAACGCCCCCAGTTCTTCGATGGCGTCGGCTATGTCTTTTTGTTGCGCTTCAGTCAACGCTGCCATTTCGTGATTGATGGCGAATTGTTGCAGGTCTTCAAGCATTCCCTTCATGAGAGCCTCCACCTGACTTCCTCTGCCCAAGGTCCGCGCCGCGGCGATGTATTTTTCTGCCCTAGGGGCGCCATCTCCAGACATCACGATCCGGAAAAGCTCTTCCACCTTTTTGGCTTTCATTTTACAATTTTCAATTACTGGTCTGGCCCCGTGACATGATTCCTCGTCTGAGTATCCGCCCTCAATATAGTGCTTAGCGGAGCCCAGAACCGCCCGCACGATTGGGAGACGGTCGGCAACCTCAGAGAAAGCTTCTGGAAGACCGTGTGTATCTGTCTCAGCGTCATATATCTGCGTGGTGCCATGCACGATGGAAATAATAGAGGAGATCACCGCCAATACAGCAGTAGCCTCGGCGCCGGCCATGGTTGGGCGTTAGAGTGGGATCGAACACAGGTGCTGGACGTTCTGTTTGGCGATCAAATAGAAAGCTTCAAAGGTGCTCCTGAGATGCGACTCGGATGAGGCTGATGAGTGTAGCAAGAAGGTGTGTAGCAATGAGCGAGGCTGTGGGGAGGGGACAGGTAACTGCTGTATATGCTCTGCTTCACTTTTTAAATATTGAAAGAAGCTGCGGCATCACTTCGGATACTGCAAGGTCGACACGGTGCAATTGGAACTCAAGAGCAGAAGATCTGAAAAGGGAGGAAGAAGAGGTGGTCCGAGCCTGACTGCAGCACTGCAGAGCATGATATACGTCGATCAAACCAGTGAGTAGTCCCCAGTTCATCGGGCACGGTCCGCTATATATATCTCTCCACTAATGTTGCGAACAAATCAGCCTCGGTGCGACATCTTAAAAAGAAAGTAAAACAAACATGCTTTCTTTTTAGATTCGAGGGCTAGACTCGGTCCTTGAACGCTGCTGCGGGAGTGTGAGACTCTTGTCAATTGAAAATCAAGGGCAACAAGAATAATAATTTTAATGAGATAGCTAGGTATACTGGTTATCGAGAACTGGATGATTTGGTGGACGAACTTAATCTATGGGTAACTCTATATAAGTTAGGTTACTTGAGAAGAAGTTTAATTCAACCTATAGGGTCTTAGTTGGTTGCCAAGAATCCAGACAAGGATTGTATAGTCTATATCCAGCAATCTATAGAAATTGCTTCCATTATTCATTCTGTGCCTCTCATAATTATAATATCATTATACCTTTCCATAAATAAAAATCCTTTATGAAAATACACAAAGCCTTGGTGACTCGTGATTTCGTGCCACTATATGGCTAGGGAGAAATGCCAGCAGAGTCTAATCTTTACTTGCAGATAACGACATATGAACAGATCCGGCGCCCGGCTTCGCCGTTGAGCTTTGAGGATCACAATCCGATTCGCCCTGTAAAGTAAATATGTGTGTTTTATACTATAGCAAAACTCTACGTCAGATTTGGCCTTATCGATACTGTGGCTACGCGCAAATGAGCCTGCTTCTGGCGCTGGATAATTTACCATACAAGATGCAATATATGAAGGGAGCGGATGCATCAGTTCAAGAAACCAGATCTCTTGAACAAGGAGGCGACTTGCCGTGTCAGAAGTGAAAACAGGCGTATTTTCACTCTCATGTGGAGATATGTTTTAGTAGCAAAGCAGCGGTTAACTCCGATCAATATTTCACTACAAGTCAACGTCATGGCTTGAAAAGTAGATATTGAATCATGAGAATTGTGGTCTTAAGCTCTCGCAGAAATACTAGCGGACTGCAAAAGCGTTAGTATAGAATAGAGGAGGTGCAGACGCAGCAATGCACACCACAAGCTACAAGACCAAAGGATTCAATAATAACGACCTCAGGTGAATAATTCTACTCTTGATTTTCCAAAACATGTGTTCGAGAACACGTGGATGACTAGAAATTTTCTTTCTTCGCTATGGTTGTCATGCCATGTTGGATGTTGTTAACCTCTTGCAGACAGAAACAATGGGTATAGAAACTTAGATAGGAAGAGGTGGACCAAGCTTGAGATAAGAATCATGCATATAAAGTGTATTTTTCAGAAACACATGGCTGGAGAGACATGTTCTGAATTGGAAAACAGCTTCTGATATAGCTTTACTGGATATAATCCGAACGAATAGACTAGCAAATAGATATATAGCACAACTCGACCAAAAGATACATGGCAAAGCACCACGTGATGACGACGATGGAGGGGTCGCGGGTCCACTTTCCCAATCGGCAACGCGAGACAATCTTATAATTAAGCCCCTCATGTTTGACCGCTTCCGGCAGAAAATAAAAAAAAGATTCCCCACCAGCAGAGTGGATGAGATTTGGCGGAGAAAAGATCTCAATCGCCACAACTATGGCTTCGATACATTTGATCATGCTCGGAGCATAAAGAGTAAGTATTGGTGCTTCGATGGCAAAAGAGTTGGAGTCAGAATACCCCTGGACATGACTCGAAGAATGCGTCACTCGGAAAAGGAGGGTCGTCTCAGCCTCATCCTCGGGCCACGGACGGTGTCTAAGGGGGACGATGAAGCTAAGAAGCTAAGAAGCTAAGCTGAAGGGAAGAGGAGAAGAATGAATGGGAAAGTGGTGGGAGAGGGTTTTGATCTGATCTGATTTGATCTTGGAAGACAGAGAATAATGGTATAGTTTAGCCATTCAACGGAGGTTCTGTCTCCATGACCATTAAAGACCGAAGAGTTACAAGATCAGGGAGTTGAGGATTTATATGGGGTTTCCTGGATCCAAACAAAGAAATGATTAACCAAAAACTGATATCCCACCTTTTCTCTCTCTCTCTCTCTCTCTCTCTCTCCAAGCGCCGATACTGACCCCTCTGGTTGGTCTTCATATAGCATCACGTACGGTGACGCTGTACCCCATCATCCCTACTGTACGGTGCCAGGAATCTAATCCCCGGAGCCAGTGGTAAGATGACTTCCCCAGTAATCTGCGCGGCTGGACGAATACCAGCGCGCTTCGACGATTTAGCAGAGATTATAGGAGAGCAAGTAGACATAGCAGATGTAACAGGTCGGTCTCCCTGACATGATCGTGCAGTGCAGAATGATGGTAGCGGTGAAGAGGTCTGGTGCGAGCGAATGAGCAGCAAAAGATACCGACCGTTTTAGCCCATCCCCAACCCAGCAAACTAGTGCGGGCGGACTAAGCGAAAAAAGTTAATATCTCACTCCTCCTCCCCGACAGGAATCTTCTTCTTTTTCCCCCCCAACAACACATATCCAAACCCCCAAAGACAACGAAGTCGCACTCCATATCACGGAAACAAACACCCATACCATACATACCCCTTCGTCGAAATCATGCCACAGGCAATCGTTGCGCTGTGAATACCCACTGCGGGCCTGCTCGACCGAGCAGGTTCGTAGTCCTTCAGCCCACCGAGACTTCCATTCAACCTATCGACTTTGACGAAGAATACCAGACTCTCCCAAGTGTCTCGACGCCGCGTTCGGCTGGATATTGAGACGTCTGATCATTACAATACACTTTAGATTGAGTTGCGCTCTTCGCATTTGCTCGAGGCGAGGCTCCATCCGCAAGAGTTCTGCCACCACCCCCGAATCAAACACCACCCCCTCTCAGAACTCAATACACATCTGGACAGCCTCAATTGGGTTCAGATAACTCGATAACAATATCCCTGGGGAGTTTAAGCCCAAAGCGAACGGTAACTTGTAAGAACAAGTTCACCGCCATTTTCAAGGCAGCACCCACCATTAGTCTGCATAACTACCAAACTCACAATGTCACGAAACTTTCAATACAAGGCAAAGCCTGTACCGGCCAAGAAGCCTACAAAGAAGAGAAGGTAAGCAACTATCAACCGCATATGTGATATGCGTGGCATGCACACCTGTCCATTTTCCACCTCGATGCTTCCTATATCGCTGCCCCTGCTAACCGGTTCGGCAGCTCACACGTAATTTACGATTCTTCCGACGATAACTATGACGGGGTCAATGATATTTCAGACTCGGAAGAAGACGAGGCAGATGTAACAAAGGTCGAGGAGCGCGCCATTCTGGAAAGCGAACAGGATGACGATGATATAGAAACTCCTCGGCCAACACAGGAAGACGAAGAAAGCAGCTGGGAAGGATTTGATGGAGACTCTCAGTCGGTGCTTGGTGACGATGTTCCTTTCTTTGACGACCACATGGCTCGTACCCAGGAACCAGACATTGATACTGCAACATGGGCGGCTGCGTCAAGTCTCGCATCCGATGATGAGAGAGTACGCAAGGTTCGATTTGATTTGTCGGATTCCGACGATGAGGAGGAGAGTGATAATAATTTTGGGTTTCCGGATATTTTCGTACCGCAGAGTGAGCTTGCAACATCATTCCGACGACAAATCGAACAGGATCAAGGCAGCGAGGATAGCTTTTGGGATCATAACGAGAGGACCGCACCACCGGTGAAGGAGCAGAATGCTAGCTCTTCTGACAGTTCTAGTGATAGCTCTCTCAGTTACGATTGTATGTTTTTGAATAGATATATGGTTGTGGTCAATGCTAACCTGGTGCAGCCGATGATGATGGGGAAACCACTGATGAGGATCTAGATCTGATTTCAAGATGTGTCCCAACTAGATCGGTGCTTCGACGTCCTTCTACTGATTCTGGATCAGAGGAAGAAATCAACCCTGTTCGTACGCCAATGCGAGCTGCCCGAGGACCTAGACTCGGTATCTGGACATCCACTCCAGGCAAACCATTTGTTATCATGGACGACAAAAAGAAGATCCTGAAGGTGTTTGGTCAAACACCTATTTCTCGGAGACACACTATCGCAGAGGATACACGCTCGAATGTAGGCTCTCCTCGAAGTGCTGTCGGCCAACCACTGCTAGAGATGTCACCAATGATTAGCAACTCTGCCAATCTCATGATGAGCGCTATGTATGCTCCTATGGACCAATTTGCCGGCAACGTGCTCGGCCCACCTGAGGCATTCTTTCCTTTCACCAGCATCAGCCCTAACGGGGAGCTGACCCAAGATTCCACCTCCTCTTTCGACGATGACGATGTCGACGACGAAAATCTGTGGAAGCTGGACGACTTTTTACATTTTGGCCCCGACTCCTCTGGCGACGAAGCAGGCGAAGAAATTGGCGAGACAAGCTCAACAATAGATGGCGAAATAGGCACCCCGCGTCCTGTAACAGCAACCAGCGAAGATCAGTTCAACCCCCTTCTCTCCAACCCTGCCCTTGTCGGCGCGTTCCGCAGTAATCAACATCGGCATAAGATCTTAAGTCGGAATAGCAATACGACTGAAAACTCTTTGTTATTCTCTACCTCTATAAACAGTGCCGCAATCCGTGGGATCAAGAAGGGACGTATATCCGCTGCCACTGCGCCTATCGCCACCCCTCGCAAACGCGCACCCAGACCCGTTGATCTATCTAGTCCTTCGACGGCACAAGGACAGAAGCGAAAGTTCAGCGGGGAACCCATGGGACATAAACGTACCAAAAGTTTGAACTAATTCCCAAGGAGGAAAGGTTCTTGCATATTGGACGCCTATATTGAAGCTATTGTACCACTATCATAGTGTTGGATTCCTCGTTTCACGAAAGGAATAATGGCTAATAAAACGTTTGAGGATGGCGTGCTCATTCTTCATCTGCTTTTTGCTGATGAAGATGAACATCCCTGACCTCCTTTTCATTTGTCTGCTTTTATCTCAATACACTCTTCCGGCTCGAGACAGACTTGCATTGCATCGCATATGTTTTCTGTATCGATGAACAAAAAGCGATAGATATCCTCTCTGCTATTGCATTGCTTGCTTTCTGGCATTCGATTGTCAGCACTGCTCACTCGTCGCTTTTTACTACTTGGCCATCTCTATATCTACGATCTATCCCTTTGAAATAGAGCATATATTGCCACGCTCTTCGAATTCAATTGGAATCCCGTCCCCGTTTCAGCTCGCTCTATCACTCCTGACATTGTTAGAAGATGGAGTCATCACATTAAGCATGATTTACGCATACCCACGAAAGGCGTTTTGGCAGTCTCAGTTGATTGGCATGGAGGCATGGGAGGACCTGGGGACGGGAGGGATTAATTTGTGAATGAGGGAAGAGAAGTGAAGTCTTTTGGTATGCTCTTTGTATGTTATGAGTTTTATTTTGGAGAGAAGAATAAAAAATCATGTCTATTATCTTTGCACGGCTCTCATATTGTGACATGGTGTTTTGAAGCTCGAACGAGATCTTGAGAATGGTGATGTACAAAACTGCCTTGCATCAAAGGTCGGCCCTACAAAACAAAACAAAACCACCACGTGTGGTACAATCCAAACAGCTAGATGTACTTATATAACGGAATTGTGTCTGTAGTCTCAACGCTCGAGAATGTACCAGCTTGATGTTTGAGAAGGGATGATGAGAAGATTGTTAACCGAGAGGTGATATGACAACTCAAGATAACGCAACAACAACAACATTCCCTCCTGACGACGAAGTAGGAAAGCACACCAGCTGAACCTTCGCCATGATTCAGTGGCGCTGCCATTCTTTGAAAAACCTCGCATTGGAGATAAAATCCGTAAAAGCCTTGACGAGTGAGAGCGAAATAGTGGAAACGGTTTTAAATCTTGTGCTTTATTTACTGATTCTATCCATCTGCATCCTCAACAAATCCCTGAGTGGTAGATGGTGGTGGGAAGGTTGGTGATATACCCTTTCGGCTACAAATATATGAATGAGTCATGGTTGAAAAGGGAGGCGATGCAGCATCTATGAGCTTCTATGCTGTAATAACCTGATAGATAATTAACAACATGACAACTCCCGAAACTAGGGCTGGCCTGGATCAATAAAAAAAAGAAAACGAGCCAGCACACATAACTGACAACCAACCATGCACTTGTGCATTAACATTAATAATGAAGTATTGCTAGGTCAGGTTTACCCAGTTTCACCTCACTCGCCTCACTGAGGACTTCAAGCGCAATCGCTTCAAACACAATCTTTGAGTAGAGAAAAAGAGACAAGGCTGACAAGAATATGACAGCAGCTTGAACTATAACAGCATAACAAACCTAACAACAAGGACATCACACCCTCTGTTTCTTCTTTTTCTCTTTATTGTAACTAGTTACTAAATCAATGCTTTTTGGACTAAGTGATAGGATACACGCCGTCATAAGATAATTGCATTTTGAATATTGCACAACTCAATCCACTCCCTCCTATCTTCCTCCCTGCTGGTCATCTGGTCGTCATTACGGGCCAATTTCGTCTTGTCTTTCTAAGTATGGTGCCAGTGATGTTTATATACCTTTTGGGCTTGCGTCTCTGACTCACGAGCCTTGGATCATGAATCATGAACCATGCAGGTGAATCACAGATTTCTCTCGTCTATTCACCACCCCAAGAGTGTTTTGCCTCCTTTATTGCTTTTACAAGGAGTGCTAAAGGTGAGATCTTGGCTTTTACGCAGCCTCATCCTCGAGCAATGCCGCAAGAGTTATAGACGCCAAGGGGCTGGTAGATCATACTTAGCAGAGAAGTAATATCGAATGAGCGTAAAACAGGAATAACGTCGAGAAATGGGATTGGCAGGGCTTGGGGTGCACGCAGAGCCCCATCTCATTCTTTGCATGGTTAGCTCCGCAATTCGTTGGTGCTTCTATCGTGGATAAACTTATACACCCCTTTGGCACTCGTCTAATAACCCAAGATGTGAGGGAGAATTATTTCTATGACTCGGACTCTGACTCGGGCGACGAGGACGATATACCGATTCCGATATTTGTTGGCGCTTTGGAAAGACTACTTTGTTGCAATTCAAAGAGTAACGTTTCATGCTAGCTTTGAGCAGATACTTGAGTCCGGCATGTTTGGAAGACTAGGCGAGGAGTGTATTCAGCTTGTTGACCCCTTTGATGAAGACAAAATATGTGGATACTTTGAGCTGTGGCAGTCAGATCCACAGAAGGACCGAAAGTCTGCGAAGTTCTTTGGAATGGCACTATCAGCAGTAGATTTTCATGGGAAGGCTAGAAGATGAATAGATGAGGTTGAAACTACATGGTTAAGGCATGAGTGGTGTTATGCTAAGGAAAAGGGAATTTCTGGCATTGATCAATTTGATCAGATTTGGCTTGAATGAAAGCCTGGAGAAAACAGTGGCTGTATGCTTACTGGGGATGTGTTTGAGAGAATGGATGGGTCTCGCGCGTACAATAGGCAATTGTATCTCAACCGAGATCACTCTTGGGTTAGAAAGACGCTGAAAGAGATGCCTCGGTTCGTACCAAGGATTATGTTTCGCTATTGTCCTAATAGATGTCATGGGAAAGGGTCACCCGGTAGCGACCAATATCGAGATTTCTTAACCAGAGCTATACTTTTAACGAGGTGAGGTTGAAATAGTAAGGATAGAGGCTGAGAGAATAATGGAGGGAAAATATTTGAGTTTGCGAATGCACCGGTGTCACTGCTCGATTCCAGATCCTACGAGTTTCGATCTGGTAAGAGCTTTAAAAATTGGTGTACCATTCCAAATTGGCCTCCATTATTCAAAAAGCAGTGAAGAAACGACCTTCTGAGCAATGCGTTGGTTCACTTACCAGCCAGAACCGTTAAAGCACTCTAAAGACCAGAGCTACAAGAAGCTGCTTTTACTCGAAATATGATATCTTGGTCCTAACTTCCTGATTAGTGGGCTGACAATGATTGAGCGCTATTGAACTTAGAAAGGTGGTCTCACCAGGGTGAATGAATACTCATCATTTGCTGCGGTATATAAATTGACTCGGTGTACCGATGCCACGTGCTTAGAATACGGGACAACGGTGACCTTGACTTACATGAACAGGAATTTTTATTCTCAGTAGTTTTTATTTGGAGGACAAAATTAGCTCGTAAGTGCTATGTAAACTTCATGTTGAGATGAACAATTGTTTGCCTTAATCTAAGCAAATTCACAGATACCACCTCCGTCTTTGCATAAACACAGTCAGCTCCAACGCCAATCCTGGACAGAAAAAAACCAACCAAAATGTACCTAATTTATCGTAAGATGCGAGTTGTGCGTATTGCAAATGATGTAATCTTAAACCCTACTAATCCGAATTGTTCGTATTCGTCTTTCTGCAAAACCGTTTCTTACTCCACTTGTTAGTCCGGGAACTATCTCTCCGTGAATTATCTCTCCGTGTGATACGCTTCCGGAGGTTGAAATAAGGTTCAACCAGCATAGCCTCAACGCTGTTGCGCGTAAAAGAGCAACTTATAGTCAGCAGTCTGTCCGGACCCCATTCACAGGCTCCACCTCACCACGATGACCAGGACACCGCATTGCGTTTTGGGTTGGATCGTCCGTTTATACAACTCACGCTGCAAGTTGCAGTTTCAGCGATGCGGAGAACTCTTGGGGTTGCTTGGGATTCATGCAAGCATTGTCCCTGCCCGACCGACGCTGGCCTTGGCTGACACCGCGAATTGGAATACCAGATTACGAATACATCATCTCCAGTTTGGTATCCAGTAGGCTATAGACTCTGCCACGGTAATGTTGCGAAATATGGTGATGAATGCTTTGCGTGGCTTGTTCTTGGGGAGCGGTGGAAGAGCAGGAACACCGATAGCCTATTTGGAGTGCGACGGCGGGGAGAGGATGAGTAAAATTGAATAGTCATCTCTTGCGCGTAGAAGATGTGTAGACCTGTGCTCTGGGGTAACTTTGATTAGTCTGGGGTCTAATGGCTAGAGGATGCGCTTGTGAAGCTGGACGGCAAGTGTTGAACTCTAATGAGCATGGCGATGGGTGAACAGAAATACTAACAAGTATCCAAACGACCAGGAACGGGGATTGCATTATCCTGTTCGGTAGGATGACAGCGGCCCAGCCCATTGACGAGGATTGCTTTCGCCAATTAAAGAATTGATGAACATGATCCAAGACGGTAGTACAGCAAAGCGATGCAGTGTGAGGTGAACCTGATGTCTGACCATGGGACGGGTGGATGGACAAGGGCTTAACCCAAGTCGAGTCGATAATCCCTTGCGATCAACACTAACGCGAACCCCAACTCTTAAACCCAACTCTTCTCCCAACCATCAACGCCCAAAGCAGCCCCGAAGTCAGGGTTGCAGCGCCAGATTGTTAACTAATACATGCTGCCCCTGTGCACATCACCAATCCAACCTGCATTATTGGTGCGTTCGACCGGGAATCATCCATCTAAGCCACCACTCGTCGACGAATCTCTCTTCCTTAGCATCACTCGATTGTTCAACAGCCTTTGCTGAGCTAGTGTTGAGCCGCGCTATTGCTTTTTATATATCATGGACGTGAAACCCTATGATGCTGACTTCAGCCCAGTAAAGTCTTGTCTACTACATGCCTGGCGCGTCGCTTCTCTACCTACAACAACAGCGACAACACTCTATCAACTGAATATTGACGACTATTGAAGACGGATTGAGCCTTTTTACACATTGAAATTGTACTGAGACTATCTCAAGCGTGAAACTAAAAGAAGTTACCTCCACCATGGGGATCATACGTCAATTGCTCCTGGGAGCTGCTCTCGGTATGTCAATCTTCCCCAGTGTTTGTCTCGAGAACACAACAATATCTGGACTCATCTAACACTCCCCAGCGCCCTCTGTCCTATCTCAAGTAACAGTCACACCCGGCCGTGGCCAGAACAATCCTACCTACAAGATTGCCATCCCCTCTGGCTCCACGATCTCGTCTAACTCCGCTGGTCCCATCTACTTCTCCATCAGCGCCGCTTCCAACACGCAATGGATGGCCCTCGGTACCGGAGATGATATGAGCGGCTCGACAATGCTTGTTGTCTATGCTGACGGCAGTGGAAACGTCACCATCTCAGGTCGCAGCGGGCGGGGAGAGGTCCAGCCCCTCAACGATAACACCATACAGAGCGGCCTCACCCTGCTCGCGGGCAGTGGTGTCGCAGCTGATGGCGCGATGACCGCAAATATCAAGTGCACAACCTGTAGATTGCAGGGAGGTAACAGTAACTCGGAATGGATTTTTGCGTCGAGACAAGGAGATGCATTGAACTCAAAGAGTACTTCTGCGACGCTACAACAACACAATGGGGAACATGCAGCCTTTTCCGTTGATCTGAGTCAGGCATCAATTGCGCAGGATGCGAACCCTTTTGTTGCCTCTGGAACCACCCCGTCTAATTCGGGAACCGAAACGACTGGGGGAACGACTCCATCGAATAGTGGGACGTCAGGCGGATCGGGCTCTGGGGGCAGTTCCTCGGGAGGATCGAGCAGTAGTGGTGCCACTCCGATCGTCTCCAAGTCACAGAAAGAGCGAACAGATTACCAGAAAGCTCATGGAATCATCATGGGTGTCACGGTGGTTCTGCTTTTCCCAATTGGGGCTATGGTTATGCGTCTAGGTGCTTCCCCATGGATGCACGGTGCTCTACAACTCTTTTCTTTGGCTGCTCTGATTGTGGGTACTGGACTTGGTGTGAAGCTGGCGAAAATCACGGATTCTGTATGTATACTCTCTTCCATTCCTCTCTTCTCTAGATGTGTTTGCTAACCTCATACCAGCTGTACAAGTCCGATGGCCGCAGCCACACAATTTTCGGCACCGTTCTGCTGGCTCTGTTCCTCATCCAACCCGTGCTCGGTGTCTTCCACCACTCCGCCTATAAAAAGTATCGATCCCGTACCACCGTCTCCCACGGTCACATTTGGTTTGGCCGTCTTATCATGGTTCTCGCGATCATCAATGGTGGTCTAGGTTTAAAGCTCGCGGCCAACACCACGGGTGGGGAGATCGCATATGGAGTTTTGGCGGGTGTGATGTTATTGGCATATGTGGTCTTGGTGGTGCTAAAGAGGAAAGGTACAGCTGGAAGTGGAAAAGGTGTAGGATTCAAAGGGCTAGGAGGGCGGAAGGAGGCCGGGCTTCCGAGCGACCACAGTGTTGAAATGCGGTAGATGACCTCGAATCCTGGGGGAACATGTAGTTCGTGACGGAGTTTGGATAGGATAAGGACGTTTCTTAGGCGTTGAGATTGGGATTTGGCCAGTATCCGTATGATTTCGGCCGTTAAACAGCATTGGTGTCCTTGGTAGTTTTATGACTTTTTTACCTAGAAAAATTAATTTAAACTAAGCAGAAACTAGATTACATATTATATATCACGTGTTTTTGCTAGAGAATTTTAGTGTTGTCGCTTGATATGTGTTGACAAGGGATATTCTAGCAAGTGGCAACAGAACTTTCCTGGCAACAACCACGGGTCCGCTTTTTCGATATCCAATCACAGCTAGTAATCTACAAGTAAATCCTGAATAAAGGAGATCTCTCAATCATGAGAAAAACTTCAAAACCATACTCCCTTTCAGTGGTCAACAAATCCAGATCATCTCCAACATAGGAGGGCAATCCACTGCTCCCCGGCTGTTTGTTCGTGACAGGAAGAGAAGCTCCTACGGGAGAGAAGAAGGCTATATAACCTCCCACCTAGTCCTTTCTCCTGGTGGTAGATGTGAATCCCCTGAGAAACATGTGTGTGAGATTAAACGAGTGAATGATCACACATGCATGTCTTCTTAAATTGGTTTCTTATAGATGGAGTCATTGGGAAAAGGGGAAGTGTGAATGTATGTCAAGGAAGAAGGCTGCAGGTTAGTGGTCGAGTATGAATATACGAGGTATGAGATGCTTGTTTTCTTTTTCACGCGAAGAAAATACAACGTGCAATAAGCACGGTGTTGAGGTTTGTTGGCTTGTTGGCTTGCTGAGGTGTTTTGCTTTAGCTGGAGCATATTGTGTGGCCATGAGCTGGGATGGATGAGTTCTTGCTTTATGGAAAGAGCAGAATAGAGATAAATGGGCATTGACAGCGAGGAATGATATGATAGCAGGCTTTCGAGTGACAACAAAGATCAATCCGCGAATATACTTACTCTCATTGGTATTGATGTCATGTTTCTGAAATTCCTCACTGAGCATGCTTCATATGTTTCTAGTACCAATCCTATTAGGGCAAGCACAAATCCAAACCCTCAACACTTACAAGTCACTGGCTCCAAAGGACCCTAGAGCAGCGATAAGTTTGTGATGAAGATGAGTAAAGAAACAGGACCGTTTTTATACTTGGACTGTATGACTGTTATGTATGTTTCGACCCCGGTGACTCGTGCGAGGTGAATGATCAGCACGTTTAATATGACCATTGGGAGGGATGGAAGTGATATAACTCTCTGATGGTAGATATAAGAAGTCGAAGATTTGTGTAGTATGGACTCCTAGTTGAAGAGTGGAATTGAATACAGCTCAGAATCAAGGAAGATTGCCGATTAACATGAAATCCCAGTTAATGGGTCTTGAACTTTAGATGTGGCTCTCAGGGATTACTAATTCACTTGGTAATTAAAATAAGTGGTGGCGTACTAAGTTCCATCAAGAGCTAGAGGAATTGAATTGTACTTTCGGCAGAGGAATTATGGACCAGAAAGTTTGTTGAAAGAAGTAGATCTCAATGCTAAAACAAAGCAAGTGATAGCAGCATAATTGGACATGGACACACAGATTAGTGAGATGCTTCGGTCGAGTTGCTTGTAAGTGCATCTTCACTTTCAAGCCAACATGGGAATTTCGATAAGGAAAGCTCCAAAGATCTCAGGCATCTCAAATGTAGTAATTTTGAGTAGAAAGACGAAAATCCAAGAACAAAAGTAATGGCTAACAGACTTTGTAATCCTTTCTGCCTAGATGAGAACTTTTGGGAGTTTTTGCTTTAGTGTAAAATGACCTTTACGCCTTTCTGCAACCAGCAGTTGTGCCTTTACTGGTCATCAACGCCTAACACCTATGCTTTCACCTCAACATGCCGACCGTTAAGAAGACCTTCACTGGCAATATCCTGAGATCCGCTCTTCTCCTGGTGCACATCCTGAACAGGGCCTTTCCTGCCATTTGTGGTAGGCTTCAAACGAACACCATTCACATGACCGTTAGGACCGTCTTTAGGCGGTGCCTGAAACCCTTCACCCATGTCCGAAGAGTCCACAAAAGCTTCCAATCCAGCTCCCTCACGTGGATACTGAGCAGTGTGCTTCTTATGTAGCTTTAGAACACGTTTCAGATCATCATCTGTGTACTCGTTGACGAATTTGCATTCTCCCAAAGGTGCAGGGACTGCCAATCTCAAAGCGCCATCTCTGGTCTTTAAGATTGCGGCAGTGCCCTTCTCAATCACATCATCGTTGTATAATGGATGATCGATGCTGAGCCCAGCTCGTGAGAATAGCTTCAGAAGACGGGTATGATCTTCTTTTGGTAGCATGCCACGGTCAAGTGCCAAGGTTGCTGTGTAAGCCATGTCAATACTGATAGCGTGGCCGTGTCTCAAAGGTGGATTTGGCTGCAGCTCGTGAAATGGTGACCAGCTACATTTCATTAGTTCGAAATCTTTGAATAAGTTCAGTCTCGCAACCTACGTATGTCCATAGGCGATGATTCTATCAAGCATGATTTCATGAAGGTTGGGTGTTTCCAGAACCAACATCTCGTGAATTGCATCATAACATATCTCATTCGCGATTTTCTTAAGGTCTGGATCGTCACACTTATAATGACCAAATCTCGTGTCGATGATTTGCTCACAAGACTTGTCTAGCTTATCAAAAGTCTTTAAATCAGCACACGAGCTGATCTTGATGATCTCTGCAAACCCATTCCTGACTTGTGCAGTTGGGAGAGTCTTTAGGAAGCTGAAGTCCAAGAATGTCCAGATAGGCGCATGGTAAGCTCCTAGGCGATTCTTATAGTTTCCATAGTTGACGGCGACTTTGATACTGACGCTAGCATCAATGAGACCAATGACGGTGGTAGGGACACGAATGAAATTGGTGTTTCTCCGATAGCAAGCACAAGCGAATCCAGCCACGTCAGTGACGAGCCCTCCTCCAACAACCAGGACTGGCTCTTTGCGAATGATGCCAAATTCTGTCATGGAATCTACGATACCGAGCAAAGTCTCCATGCTCTTTGCTGTCTCGCCCACAGGCATGGCATGGAAAGTGAGCGGGAGTTTGTAATGATCGAAATAGTTTTGGATCTCTTGACCGTACAAAGATTTCATGTTCTCGTCAAGAACTGTGAGTACGCGACCCCATCGTGAGTAGCAATCGGCGAGTTGCTTATTTGAGGTGTTGAAAACTCCTTCGACGAACGCGAAATCATACTTGATTTCTTCGTAACCGCGCACAGCGAAACCATTGTCGGTCTTTGCAACCGTCGCCTTCATGTCCGACATCTTGAATCAAGGTTAAGGTAGCAAATTCAGAATCAATAAATCTCAAGAAAACGATTGTTAAAGTCGTTGGCAAGAGAGAAGACAAGAGAGAGGATTGTACTGTATTTGCAGCATAATGTCAGATATATCAACGCGAAGTCCGTTTCTGTATAACAGGGATTATCAAAATACTTAGCGTGATTAGTTGACGTAGTTGACTTATTTGTTTTGAATTTGATTCCGCACATGATGGTTCCATTGAAGCTGTGCTGCTTGGGTAGTTTCCGTAAACGCGGGGATTATAGTTTGTACCGCATAATATCAACATCATCATACTCATAGCGGTGTTACCAAGAGGCTTGTGTCATGCTATACCATGAGCTCGCTACTGCCGATTTCGGGCGGTTAACTAACGGCCACTTGTATCACACTAAGTTTGTAGTGACGTACGTGATAAATTTACGTTATTCAATATTGTGTACAGTTTGTAAATCTACATTACCGTCGAACAGTGATCAGGGTTACTTTATATTATATCATTCTTTGTAACCACTTAAACTGAAGCCAATTTTCTTCTATTTGAAATAAGATATGAGTGTGAAAACTATGACCCTAAGTGAGGTTTCGGCAGATTATAGGGAGAAGGAGGAAGTATGGGTTAGTAAGCCTAGCTCAACTGGTGATCAGTTCTAAGCGAGAATAGTTCGACGATGGAAGGGAAGAAAGACTCCTCCAACATGTGACGGAGAGACTAGACAAAAACGCAAACATTGAGGATAAAGCACAGGAGGTTATACGTCTCATCGATGATTTTGGCGTCAACCACGCCTACATGATGAATGTAGGATCTAGGAAAGGAAGAATTGTTACAAGTTTGATACAAGAACACAAACCACAAACAATGATAGAGTTGGGTTGCTACGTGGGCTACTCAACGGTTCTATTTGCTGCAGAATTGAAGGCAATTGGAGGAAGGGAATATATTTCCTTCGAACGAGAGCCGAAATTTGCACGTGTTGCATCTGCTATGGTCGATCTGGCAGGTCTGTCTGACATGGTTCGGTTCGTGGTTGGACCGAGTTCAAGTAGCTTGCTACAAGAAACAAAAGCTGGTCGTCTCAACAAAGTAGACATGGTGTTCCTTGACCACTACAAGCCTGCGTATGTGAAAGACCTGAAGATTCTGGAGACTTTAGGAGCCATTCAAGTTGGCTCGGTATTAGCCGCCGACAATGTTATTGAGCCTGGAAACCCATCGTATCTAGCATATGTTCGTAGCAATCCTGAGAAAAAGAAACAACTTGCTAGTGAGGAACAACAGTCAAAGCTGGCCAGATTTCCGGACAAGACTGTAAACCAGTACAAGGAGTATGCAGCTGATGATACAGAGTTGCCAGGAATACCAGAAATTGAGTATGAGAGTCGGATTGTTCATAGTCATGAACCAACAGGCGTTCCGGATGGCGTGGAAATTACCGTGTGCAAATCTTTGCCAGCATAGATCTAAATTTCAATATTCTTCTGCAATTCTTGATCACAACTTCCTTATCTCGCTATATACCAAAAATCTTTCCAGTACTAACATTTAATTGCCTCCAACGTGTTCTATGCCAACTAGCCATCACTAACTTCAATGGCCAATACAAATGATTGAGTACAAACCATGGCAGGGGATCCCACCAAAGAAATACTGGGTCTCGCCAAATCAACAAGTGCTCAACGCAGTTCAAAATCTCTCGAATTGCACTGGGTCGTGACTGATCATTGGCAAGTATCAGGTCAAATATAGAGGCAAGTAACAAAACGACTACATCGTGTGCAATCCAATAGAAGCCAAAGTCTGAATGGTGGATCGGTTTCAAAATATCACCTCGATCTGCTCCATCCAAGGCCTCTAGATATCTATCTGCTAGTTGCACTTCCAACTTTTCAAACATTACCACAGCAGTATGACATCTAGGATTGCACTCAATCGGAACGATACTTGCGCAAAATCCATCTTCAGAATTTGTATGACGAACCAAGAAGTCGAAGCTGATATGTCCAGTAGGATTGTTTCCAAGGCCAGTAGCATAATCTTGGGTGAAATTCAGCATCTTTTGATACAATATAGAGTGCACATCAAGAGGACGGTAATGCATGAGCACCGATGAACTTGGACAAGCTGTGAAGGCTCGTACTTTGCCACGGACAAGCACAGCTTGCGTACAGTACTCCTCGCCACTTTCGATATACTCTTGCAAAATCCATTGCCGACCTTCGGTGTAATCCAAAGACAAGAGAACCTGCTCAGCCATTTCTAAGTTTTGAGGGCTTAGGAGTGGAAGCGAACCTCGAGTGGTATCATCCACACTTGCGCTTTTTATCATGAACTTGACTTCGGCTGAGGAGTTTCGGATATAATTTATCACACTGCTCAACTCTTCACCACTCCCAATTGAACACCACTCAATATTAGCTAGCTGTAATTCAGAAGTTTTCCTCATAAACTTTAGCTTGTCATCGAGGGTTATGATAGTGTCCTCATCGAACTGGAATGTCTTGCACGTGGTCTTCTCCCGAATTGCACGAGCGAGTCTAGCATCTTCAACAGCTGTTGCTACACCGGAGCAGCTGATCCACATATCGATTTTCTCAAAAATTATGATCTGAATGACTTGAGATATATAGGCTTGAGGACCTAGGCTTTTGGGGCTTTTGAGGGTGAAAAACTTCTGGATGGACGACGAGAATCTACCACACGGCAAATTTCCCGGTTCACTGAAATCGGCGCCAAATACCTCGCAACCACCCAGATACATGGTTCTAGCCAAAAAGAGTCCCTTTGTCATTCCAACTCCGGTGACCAGGATCCGTGGTGTATGATAGCCATCTTTGTTGGGAGACTGTCGAGGTGCGCGAAGTACCTGTGTTTGGCGTAGTACGAACGCAATAAGGGTGACCAAGGCACTGATAGGAAGCAAAATAACACTGAAAGATATAACGAGACAATTTCTGAGATGATGAAGAATCCATGAGTTATTGTTTTGTAGCGCGAGCATGTTTTCAGTTTGCGAACAACCAAATGCTCCGTAATAGTGAATGAATTCTGACCACTACAGAGTTGTCTCCGGCTTGGAGAAGGTTGCTGGTCACTTGGCATTGTCTTAGCCTAGTACACGGTTAGATTGAGCTCCCGCTAAATTCTCGTCTATTACGTCAAGACATATTTCTTTTCGCAAAAGAAATGTATAGGTGCGTAAATCGGTCTTGCTCTGACCTGCTTTGTAAATACCTACTCTTAAATAGAGTTCATATTTTTATATAGCAGGTATCCTAGCCAGCTAATACCTAGGCATACAACTACACTAATCATGCACAAACTATTATTGGCATTACAATAAAACCGTATTTGAGATATGTTGAGAAGCTATTTTAATTGATGGATATAGCTTTATAAATTGTCAACGACTTAAGGTTGTATTTCATAACCCTAATCTACTATCTGCCGTAAGTTTGAGCAGGAGCTGGTGTATTACCAAGTATATCATCAATTTCTTTCATTACTTCCGGTGTAAGACAGTTAATTAAAGCCAACGCCTTACAGTTTTCATGGATTTGCTGAGGAGACGATGCACCGAGGATAACCTGTTCCTTATTAGCTAGCCACAACTCAAGTTGAATTTCCACACGACCAAAGCAGATAACACTTACAGTTGAAACGTTGTTATTCTTAGCAACCCAGGCAAGCGAAAGAGCCGCAACTGTTCCACCGATACGCTCTGCGATTTTTGTTAACTCTTTGACCTTTTGAATCTTTGCCTTTCCTAAATCGGTTTGCAACTCTTTTATCAAGGACTGAAACACAGATTCATTTGTTTTTAGTCGAGAGCCGTCAGGTATACCCTCATTGTATTTTCCAGTCAATAAACCACTTGCAAGTGGACTCCAAACCGTTGTTCCATAACCGTATTTTCGATACAATGGAGCATACTCATACTCGACTGCGTCACGAGAAAATGCATTATATTGTGGCTGGTCAGCGATTGGTGCAATAAGACCATATCGATCGGCAATTTCTGTAGCCTCAATTATTTGTGCGGCTGTCCATCCAGATGTACCCCAGTAGTAAGCCAAGTTGAGATTCCGAATGACTTGTGTGAATCCTTCGACTATTTCTCTCATAGGTGTTGCAATATCCGATTGATGAGCTAGCACAATGTCCACATAAGGTGTGTCGAGCCTTTCCAAACTACTTTTCAATCCCTCAATGATATGTTTTCTACTAAGTCCCATGGTGTTGGGCTCGTCCCGCCCTGTACCGAAAAATATCTTAGCACTGAGGATATATTCATCTCGTGGCCAGTTGAGCGCTTTTAAAGCACGTCCAATAGCCCTTTCACTCTCCCCATTCGCATAGCATTCTGCAGTATCAAAGAAGTTGATACCATTGTCCCAGGCAGCTTGGAGACAGTCCTTCACTATTTCTCCTTTCTGTGTGCCACCATAAGTGAGCCACCCACCAAGGGAAAATATGGATACTTTGAGGCCGCTGGGGCCAAGATGGCGAAAGAACTAGGAAGAAATTAGAAACTCATGCGATATTGGTGACGTTTTGGGGGAGAAGTTCACACCATGCCATCTTTTAATTTGTATGAGGAATGGACTGCAGCCATATTGTACCGCCTGCAAACGAGTCTAGTCCAGAATGAACCAACAGGTTAAGGTGAGGGCCTGAAAGAAGCTCCAATTCACGAGTTCAGGATGTAAGCGAGTATCATTCACACTTTTCTATAGTTTTAGCCAAGAATAAAATTTAGCGCTAGTTTACCACATGCTGGCTCAGGTATCACGACCATTAATACGAATACGATCGGGCTGCAAGTTGGTTCTTATGTAACCTCGGGCAATTGCCCGAAAATAATGATTAGATCATTAACCATGTTTCAAACGATGATGACGAATAGACGTCAGATTAAGGTTGGCGCTGTTGTGCTTATAAGGATCGACAACTAGCGTTTCCGTTGTCGCTAATCTAGATGGTCCCTGAGCTGCCTTGATCTGAACGTGACGTTCTTGTGAGTAATCAACAGGTCAAATGGTTTCGTAAACGAAGGCATATACATGCAATATTGTGACCTACCTAAGTTCACGAAGGCGATCGACCATCATGCCGCGTAGCAAAAAGCCATGCTATTTCACGTGTACTCTATCTGATGCTCACTCATACAACCAAGCCAATGCAGAAATCAATACACGAAGGACTGCACAAGGGATAGTATGCGAAAACAGACATTACAGTACGGTCTCTCAATTTGTAGATTTCTTGGCGAAAAATTATGGAAAGAGACTCGCCGTCGGGTGCGTGACCCCGCTCAATAACGGGGAGACTTTCACTGAAGAACTGTTAAGTATAGTTTGAGACACCTGTCAATATTGACTTTGAGACTGATCCAAATGCGTAGCATTTGAGAAAGTATCTCTGTACTCTCGTCGAGCAGGGGAGTATATGTACTCTCAATTTGAAAAAAGCGAGGAAAGAAGCAGGCCGGGAAAGCAATGCATTGCATTATTAGCTTCAAGTTCTATTATTTTTATGTTAATTTGGCTTGGTCTGTTATTCAAAGAATATGAGGTGTTGTTAATTGCGTACGTAAGCTCAGAATGATAACTCAAAATGATATCAATTTCTGCTGACCTGCAATATCAGACCACAAAGCTCAGCTGAAGCTATCAGACAGCTGCTAAAAGAGGCCCGATGTTCTGTTATCGTCTATGATACTGACCATGAAACGCTTGTAAAACGCTCTTTAGCAAATAAACTAGGTTACCGACTCTTCAGAATCCCCTGGGGGTCTCTACAGTCATTAGAAGATTTTGATGCTTGTCAAATCAGCTTAAAGTCTACATCGACACCGAATACCATGCTATCATTGGAGTCTATAGCTTTCTATTTTCACTCATCTGGCACTACAGGAATGCCAAAACTCATCTCACAGACACACCATGGAGCCGTAGGTATCCTACCTCTACTACAGGATCTCGATGACGAGGTGCTTCTCAGCACGTTTACGACAACACCCCTGTACCATGGTGGAATTGCCGACATATTCCGATCTTGGAGTGCAGCTTCCACACTGTGGTTATTCCCCGAAGGAAAACTACCTATCATTGGACCTACGGTGTCAACTTGTATCCAAAAGATTGACGACATACACTCTGTTGATAACAATCAGAAACTTGGATACCTCTCTTGCGTTCCCTACGTGATGGAGGCACTCACCGAAAACCAAGTATTATTGGATAGACTACGAACGCTAGATCTTGTTGGAGTTGGTGGTGCATCAATGCTGGAGGACCTGGGTGACAGACTTGTGGCAGCGGGTATTAATCTAATTAGTCGTTTTGGGAGCGCGGAGTGCGGGTTTCTCCTCTCATCCCAACGTGAATATAGGAAAGATACTGGCTGGAATCAGCTTCGCTATGAAAGCACAGAAGGACTACGATTTACTACTAAGAACGATGGTCTTTGCGAATTAGGCGTGACCGAATACTGGCCAATGGTTTCCACAGCTATACACGCAAAACGTCCTTTCAACACGCACGATCTGTTCGAGATGCATGGTAGTAAGCCATGTACATGGAAATTTGTTGGAAGATCTGACAGCCAAATAACTCTGAAGACAGGAAAGAAGTTTGATCCAACAGCTATTGAAGGGCTACTTCGTAAACATGACAGAATACTGGATGCTTTCATTATTGGTGATAATAAGCCGTACATTGCTGCCATTCTCTTTGTTTCGAATGAGGATATAAATCCGCCACATGATCGTTTGGTTTCCAGCCTTTGGAAATATATCCAGACAATCAATGAAACTCAACCACCGCATGCCAAACTATCTAAGTCTAGTTATCTTGTACTTGGTCCAGTCGAGCATAAGCGTGTTCCCAAGAACAACAAAGGCGGTATAATTCGGAACGCATTTCTCATGGGCTTCGCCAACGAGGTTTCAAATCTTTATGCCCCATCCATCTCCCAGGAGAACTCGCAATGGTCAACCGCTCTAAGCTATCAGGAACTTAAGAAATTAGTCACAGATTTTGTACACTCAGTGGTCGACTCATCGCATGTTGCAGATGGCGAAGACCTTTTCGAGGCAGGAGTTGACTCTATACAAGCTATGCAAATTCGAAAACAAATTTGCGACGCTCTACCTGCAAACTATCAGCCACTGATCCTAAGGGACTTAGTATATGAGTGTGGCTCTATCTCTAAAATCTCTCATTTCCTTGCAGATCTTCCGACTCATGATGGTCGACTATCCAACATAGACAAAGACAGACAAATAATTCAAAGACATGACATGCATGAAATGGTTGCTAAATATACCACCATCCAGCCGGAGCTACTACGCCAGATGCTTATGGTTTCTGGTTTAGATATCACCCACAAAGAAACCCCAGTATTGGCCTCTGGGAGGACACACCAGTTCAGTGATCTAAAGACTGTAATTCTCACAGGAGCAACCGGATTTCTGGGGATTCATATCCTTAAAAACATAATTTTGGATAAGTCAGTCACAAAGGTGTATGTGTTGACACGTGGTTCTTCTTTAATACCACCACCTGCATATTCCGATCAACAAGAATTAGCCAGGGCTCGGATGCGTACTCTTCTTTTGCAGCATGCTCTTCTTTCTACTATTCCAGCTGGAGATCTTGAAAAAATAAACTATCTACCATGCGTGCTTCAGCACCCGACCCTTGGATTGCCCAATAAACTACTTGGATGTGTAGCTGAAGAAGTCACGCATATGTTACACTGTGCGTGGGAAGTAAATTTCTCACTTTCTCTGAAGAATTTCTCTTCACAAATCGAAGGAACAATTCGTCTATACAACCTTCTGCTTTTGAAACCATCCAAATTTGCCAAGTCCTTCATATTTTGCTCCTCAATAGCCAGCGTCGCAAATAACAGCAAATGTTTTGGAGATATTTCAAGAGACCCGAGAGATGCAAGTGATGTGGGATATGCTCAGAGTAAATGGGTGATGGAGAACGTACTCACCAAGATTAGTGAGGAAGCTTTTGAGGACTGCTCGCGAATTTCAATATCAATCCTGAGAATCGGGCAGCTCAGTGCCAATACCAAAACTGGGATATGGAATCGAAAAGAGGCATGGCCAATTATGTTGGATACCTGCCTCAATGGATTTAAATCGTTAAATGAAGCTAGTGGTGGTAGAGTAAAGGAGAAAATGCTGATACCTAACCTCGCTAATACAAGTCTCCCGCTGATAGATTGGCTTCCAGTAGATGTCGCCGCCTTGAGAGTTCTTCAACATCCTTTAATGCCAAATCTCCAAGATGGCCCAAAAATACAAGTTGCCCAGATTTGTGGTAAGAGACTTGTATCGTGGGGAAGCGTACAAGACTGGGTCCTCAATTGGGCAAAGTGCCAGGGCAAATATGGCAAGATAACAGAGCCAAACGATTGGTTAGATGAAATAGAGGAAAGAGGACTGGGGAAAGCAAGAGCTTTGATAGGATTGTGGAGACAAAATTGGGTCAAAGAAGGAGCAGCGAAAGATATTAAACTGTCTATTTTAAGCCAAAGGACAACGGAACAAGATGGTGACATGAAGGTGGAAACCCATCATGAAAACGGAACTTATGAACTCGATCAGCGTTATTTCGAACGGATCATGGATTGGATCATTGCAGCAGATTTATGAAGTAAGGTTTTGACTTTCGTGCCCAGGTAGACTGATGAATTGCTAAAATGGCTTGTCAAGTAGTTAAAAGATCCCTAAAAATTCTTTCTCCTGATTATTGATGGCGAATAGACATAGTTTCTGTAACAGAAAATGCTGACGAAGACAGTTCCACTAGCTGGAAGTCCAATCACACTTCATTACGCAGAAGTGTGGGTTTGTGGCCAATTAGGCTGATTGACGCCTCGGGTTCCTGAACATCCTAACCGTATAATATCCAAACGATGTGTATATCATCATTTAACTCTACCCGTGTAGTGGCTCGCGTATAGGTCCACCATAGCCATGTCTTATGGAAAGAGGGGCACGTATATTAGCTCGTATGTCTTAATTCCCATCGCTCGCGGATCAACAAACATGCGGAGAAGCGGAGCCGGATAATATAATAATCCACTTACTAGATAATTATGTTGAAAAATTCCATGAATCATATTCTAATCCAAAATGCGGGGATTATTGCTTAAAGGAAGGTTTAGGAAAGTTGTTGAAAAAATACCACTTCGTAGTTGAGGTAACATCTGAAGTCGACCTATTCTACTCACAAATGAAGCCTTATTTTGCTCTTTCGGCGTTACTTGCTTTTGCAAATGCATCAGCGCTTGCACCGTCGAAGAATTCGACCTACTTCAATCCTGTCCTCCCAGGATGGCACTCAGATCCATCCTGTACCCAGGTCAATGGCACTTTCTACTGTGTAACATCAACTTTTGGATCATTCCCGGGGCTTCCCATCTATGCGTCCAAAGATCTCATTAACTGGAAGCTCATCAGCCATGCTTGGAACCGAGAAAGTCAGCTATCTGGCGTCAGCGAGCAAAATGATCAACAACAACAAGGCATGTACGCAGCAACCATACGCCACCATGAGGGAGAATACTACGTGATTTGTGAATATCTTGGCCTACCAACTGGAATTATTGGAGTCATCTTCAAATCAAAAGATCCTTTCAGTGAAAACGCCTGGACAGACCCTGTAAGGTTTCAAACAGGGAAGATCGATCCTGATATTTTCTGGGATGACGATGGAAAGGTATATGTTGCTACACAAGGTATTATCCTCCAAGAGGTCAACCTGAAAACCGGGGAACTCAGCCAGCCGCCAATTTCTTTATGGAATGGAACAGGGGGTGTCTGGCCAGAAGGACCACATATTTACAAGAAGGATGGATATTATTACCTACTCATTGCCGAAGGTGGAACAGCAACGGACCATTCAATTACCATTGCCCGCGCTCGCAACGTCACTGGCCCATATACTGCGTATGAACACAACCCTATTCTCACAAACCGTGGCACGAATGAGTACTTCCAGACTGTTGGACATGGTGATTTATTTCAGGATGTACAAGGGAACTGGTGGGGAATGGCTCTTGCTACGCGATCTGGTCCGCAATATCAGGTCTATCCTATGGGCCGAGAAACTGTACTATTCCCGGCAACCTGGAAAGAAGGAGAGTGGCCTGTGTTAGAGCCAGTTCGGGGTAAAATGAGTGGATGGCCTCTACCTCCCGAGTCGCGGGATCTTCCTGGGGATGGACCTTTTAACTCTGACCCCGATGTATACGATTTCCGCAAAGGAACAGCTATTCCCAAGAACCTGGTTCACTGGCGTGTACCTCGAGCAAACGCGTTCTCCGTGACTTCTCAAGGTCTAAGCATTGTCCCAAGTCGTAATAATCTCACAGGCACACCATTCTCTAACGATGAACTAAGTGGACAACTTGGGCTTGCATTCATTGGCCGTCGTCAGACAGACACTCTTTTCACTTTCAGTGTCGACCTATCTTTCAAACCTCGTGTCGTCGACCAAGAAGCAGGTGTTACTATCTTCCTTACACAAGTTAATCATATCGATCTCGGAGTGGTGCTGCTAAAAGGAAATAAAGCAGAAGATACCCAATTGTCTTTTCGCTTCCGCGCGGTAGGCACTGGGAAACCTCCCCCTCCCAAGATTGTTCCTGTACCTAAGGGCTGGGAAGGAGACTCTATCCGACTACAAATCGACACTGCTAATGCAACGCATTACAACCTTTCCGCTCTCAAAGCATCGGACCCAAAGACTAAGATCTTAATTGGTACAGCATATGCTGGCCTTGTAAGTGGCGGAAACGGTTCATTTGTAGGGAGTTTAGTGGGTGCTTATGCAACATGCAATGGGGCTGGTACTAAGGGTCAGCTTGATTGTCCTTCAGGTGGTGATACCCACGTTACGCGCTGGAGGTACAACGGGAAGGCACAATATATTTCCGCAGACACAAGCATTGCAAGCTGAGATTAATAGTGGACTACATACTATTTGATTGAAATCCCAAAAATTAACACATGGAGTGTAGTTTCTGTTTTTACTTTCCATTTTTCATATCTGCGTTACGTTTTTCACTTTTGTGATAGCAAATATCTCTGTGTAGTGAAGTATGTATAATTTCATAAGCTAGTAGGAACAACCACTGAGATATAGTTGAGTACAACTGAGTTGCTAGTGGGGAATAGTGCTCATTGCAGGAATACCACTCGTGGGACCAATCTTAGCCTTCAACTGAAAAACAAAAGCTGATGTATAAAAAGTAAGCTCTCAGCTTCAAACTCGCTTAGTCTCTGTAACCTCTACCGATTGTTGCGTTTGAAGGATCTGAATCATTGTATAATAAGGAACTCAGCCACAAGAGTTAGTGGAAGCATATCACGCAAATTCAAAACTAACCATGGCTCGTTTACAATGATGCTCAAAAAGAGTTTACGTAACAGGTTGGCCAGCAATATAAAACTAATACTTGAACTGATAGCTATTAAATTCAAATGGTAAATGCTAGTATTCTCTATCTGATAATGAGGCCATAAAGTCACACAAAGAACAGTCTAAACACTAGCAAGACTCCTGGAACTCCAAATTGCGGTTCCGACAACAAAACGCCGCCACGCCAAACTCAGTAACAGCCACACTTTCTCTCATTCCTTCCTCTTGTATGCAGGTCATGCTGAAACTTGCAATAGTAGACTGTTCACTCCTTCCTCAAATGATTTCGCAACGATCACTTATGTGATGACTGGTCTTTTCCCATTTCCGGCGGTTGAAGATTCTGGTGGAGATACTTCTGATACTCTAGCCTTAAAGTTTTTGATCTCTTCGCAATCCAGAAGTTTTGCCCTGAATTCGACACAGCCGAGCGGGTTGTCGAGATATTGCCTTCCTGCCAACAGTTTAAGTGCCGAAGGATGGATGGGGTTGCCTGATAAAAGAGGGCTTCAACCCGAGATTTCCCCAATCAAAAGCCTCTCCCCAACCCAAGAATCATGATGTCAACCTAAAAAGGGGTGTCACAAAAAAGAAACATTGCCCAAGGAAGCTAAAATGGGAAGAGAATTTATTATATGTGCGCTTGACTGGTAAGTAACAAGTTCGATGTGCATACTAGCGTGACCTGGCTATTAATAGCTTCACCTAACCACGGCATGTGTACTCGAATGTAACCTAGCTGAGCCTTCCTATCGTCTCCAAAGAACAAATCCAAAATTTACACATTTTCCATTCTTCTTCTCAATCGATACCAAGCTTGACCACCTAGGATGGAGGATGACGACATACTCTTGGACTACCCAGCTCTACCAATCGATCCTAGCGACCTCGCCTTGAGACCTTTATATTTTGACCCTGATTTTGTTATCAGTTCCTCGACACCACCAGAAAAGAAGCAGAATGTTGCAGAGATAGATGAACTTAGAACTCTAACAAAGGCTTCTTCGTCCACCATCTGCCTCAACACCACCGAGCTTCTGGAACAGATTCTGGAAAACTGTCTATTTATCGATCTTCTAACCCGCCTTCCGCGCGTTTCGTCAACCTGGAAATGTGTCATCGAAAATAGTCGATATATCCAGCAAGATTTGTTTTTCACTCCATGGGCTCCAGGTGAATACGCCATTTATACACTTTTTGGCATTCCAAAAGGGGGAGGACTGGCTTAGAGCATATATGATTAACCAAGGCCCGGAACCTAAAACTGATGAGAATGAAGATACAGATAATGATGCTGACGAGGCGGGTTGGGATCCGCACTCGGCCATAGAGTGATGGTTTAGATTCAATTGGCAGCGCGTTGAGGCTGATCCTCGGTTCATGTATCAGAGTGCAAGTTGGCGCCGTATGTTACCTCTCCAGCCGATTACCATGACAATTTGGAATATGTTCCGTACGAGATCGGGACCGTACCATGACAAGTGTATGAGGAGTATTAGGGAAAGGGAAGTTGTTGGGAGAAATATATGAGGATATGCTGCTCATTTGTAAGGATCCGTTGTGTTGATCGACAGTAACTTGGGTAAGAAGCAATGAGAGATATGGTACGATGATGCAAGTGGATATTACGCTACAGCCTTATCCAGATGAGGGTGAGGAGGATGTTCTAGGCATGAGAAGCGATTCAATTAACAAGATTCGAGGAGCAGTGCGGTGGACGCATTTCGACGGACCCGTTTCAGAAATAGTTTTTGAAGAATGGGGCAAGACGCCTTGGATTGAATGGCTTGACTAGCGCTTTACTGAAGTTGAAGAAGATGAAGAAGGGTTTAATGTTAAGGATCTAAAGAAGCTATATGGATGTTGACTTGATCAAGTGAAGCAAGTTCTTCATTATGTATTTTAGTCTAGAGGAGTCTTTGTGGTGTGATGGAGCAATTATCTATGTATAAAGTACAGTACTAGGTAGTGGGAGTTGGTACGTGAGCCACAATAGCTACAGTAGACAGACTAGGACCGCGGCCAGAGAGTATGAGCCTACGTAGTGATCTTTAGACTAGTTAGGTTTAATTCTTGGGAACTCTTAAGGATTCTCATAGTTTGGAGTAGCTATTCAATATGCCTCGCATCAAGTTGATCTTGCCTCTCAAGAATCTTTTTTTCTGCACTATCGATTATAAGGAAATCCACAATAGACCCCAAAAGGTTCTCAACAAGGTTGGTCACTTCTCTTCCTGAGTTACCGGACAGATAAACACCAGGCCCTTTTTTAAACAAGAATTGCCATATATGCCATTGCGCAAATGTGACTATGAATAGATTACACGCGATATGTGCCAACACAATGACATTCGCCGAAGTTCTCACTGACAGATGCAAATCGGAGGAAAAGAGGAGTTTCGCTTACTTTTGGGCACCAACAGTTCATGGGGCTAGCATTTTAGACTTTCGCTGTAGGCTGTCCGTAGTGATGAGATAACGCCAACCTTATGCTTGGACTTGAATGAGGCCCCCACCCTCCATCTTAGATAGAGTATGAGACAGAATGCACAAATTGGAAGATGAATATCGATATTTAGCACCCCCGCTCTGCTCTCATAAAGGTAAATACCACCCTGATCTCATGTATCGACATGGCTTCACTGTGGCTCAACATGGCCGTTAGATCAATAAAATCGAGGAATTGATCACTAGACAAAGATATAACATCTTTTTGATACTCCCTAGGTGCAGTGAGTATGAGTCCCTTCATTTTGCACTACTTGGACAAAATGATCGTGAGGAATGGCTCCTGGTGTATCGTACAGTGAGGGTGAAAAAGTAGGTTAGATCATAGGCCTAGAATGTGATGTAACTTTTGGATTTATTCTATTTAGAAATACTGGTTCTTGCAGGTGATGGATTGAGTAAGATACCCAATGCCAATATAAAGATTAACATGGTAGGAGTAGAATTCTACCTCGCAAAGATCAGCGGTGTAGTGGGAAAGAGTTTCAACAGCTGGTAACAACAATACCTACGAGATATAGTAGGTAGTGTAACTCTTTCATTCCGCCTTGTGTAACTTGAGTAGCAATAGTGATACCTCAAGTCCCTTCGTTGAAGTACCCTAAAGATCCTACCTATGCACATGTGTGATACACCATTTCAAGACATTTCTCAGTTATTCGAAATACCTCAAAGGAATGTGCTCCCCACAACCTACTCCTTTTTCCCGGAACTCGTATCCTGCAGAATTATTTCCTTGGTAGCCGCGATACCTCTCTTACCCTCTACCTCGGTGATCTCGTTTGTGAAGCTCACGCCCTCCCCATCGGTTCCACCCTCCGAAGCAGCTTCGGAATCCTTTATAGCCTGCTCTCTTGCGAGCTGCATCTCAAGATCCGGATTTTTGTTTTTCCACCTGGCCATGAACCATGTCCCAAACATCAAAATGACCCACATTGCGAATAAGAAGACGGTAGCGGCAGGGTATCCATGTTTCCATTCTGGCGCTTCGACTGCAGGGAAGGTGAAGAGCGGAACCCAGATGTTGGTGCAAAAGCCAGCAGTCATCATAGACGATATAATTAAACCTCTCTCCCCATAATTTTCTTTGAGCGTAAAATTTACCCAGGAGTACTTGTTTTTTTTTAGCTATTTGTGAGGGAAAGATGGGAGGCGGTTGGGTTACAAGAATTGGTGAAGCCATTCCGGACAATCCCCCGAAATAAAACGCGACAAACTTAAGACCATCAGGGACACTCCATACCGACAGAGTTATCAAAGCGAAGAATACAAAAGACTGTAAGTGTTAGTCGCATGCTAGTGGATAGTCTGGGATATATTTACAAATTGAAAAGTAAATAATCCTCGTAAACTTAGGCAGCCAGCAAGAGTCGTACCAAGCCTGAAACATTGGGAAGTCAGTCAATACATGTTTAAGAAATCTTTAGGATGGGAAGCCATGAAAATTCGAAACTTTGGAATGTCTTATGAGTTTAGACACATGTCTCTACTTTGGAAGCCTGAGGGATCTTGCTAACACGGATAACTTACCACGAGGACAACGCTTGTATAAGGCTGATGAAGGTAGGAAGGATATTCCGAAGTGCTACCGAATATCCTGCAGCTTTAAGCCACAGTGCCATGTAACCTGTCCAGTAATGTGCTTGGACTAGACAACTATACATTTTCTCAATTAGTAAACAAATAACTAAGGTGTAAGGTCGAATATCTTTACTTACACATAGCATGGAACACATATCCAAAACATAGGGCGTTTGAGGGTGTACTTAAACGTCTTCCAGGTTATTCCATCCTTTTCTACAACCGGGATACGTTTTAGAGCAAGAGCATGTTCTTCCTCTGTGAAGAACCATCTCTTAGGAGAGATGGGAAGCCCTGGCCAGAATGCAAAACCAAGAGCAGATATCGGGAGGGTGATGATACCGTCTATTATATGCAAGAAATTTTAGTATCTCTATGGTATACAAACTTAAGCTGGGAAGCTGTTGACTTACGAATTACGAATAACCATCTCCAGCCCGTCAAACCAAGTTTTCCATTCAAGTTCCGATAAGCAGCAGCTTGAAGGTAGCCAGAGAACATAGAACCTAGCGAGTTACCCATAAACCAAACTCCAGCTCGCTTGAACAATTCTTCGTTTTTGAACCAACTTCCAACTAAAAGGTCAAATTAGTAAATAGGTACCAGTTGCTTTCGTAGAGATAAAGAGCTTACGAATCAGGTGGGTACCACCAAACGATGAAGCTTCCAGAAATCCTGTGAGAGCACGAAGTAGATAAAGATGCCAGTTTTTCGTAACCCTAGACTGACAGAATCCAATGATGGCCCAAGTAATCTGGAGGGTGGGGAGGAGGAATGGTGCACTACAAAATTGATTGTCAGCGTGGACCCTGAGAAGGCTATATGTCAAATAATATTTACATCTTTGCTTTTGTCTGTAAGGTCATCAGCGGTATCTGCCCAACGACATAAGCCGCATTATCTAGAGATGGGATTTCAGTGACCGAAATTCTGTTTGCAATGGGATTGGAAGACCTACACGACATTTTGTAGTAATTGAGCTCATTGCCATAGGCGTTGAGATCTTCTTTCATTCCAGAGACATAGGCATTTGTAATGTTTTGTTGGCCGAGAAACTATTTCAATTATGAGCTTGCTGCTTCAGATTTCAGGTAGATGAACTTGAACTTGCTCGACAGAAAACTAGAACATGTTAAAATAATGAGATTTTTTGGTTGCTATTCAGAACATGGACTTACAACTCAGACATCCAAAAATTAAAATTGTTAGATCCAGTTTCCGCAAGAGTTTTCGTTCAGCCAAAGGATACTCAGAAGCTGTTTGGGTGTTAGACTCATGTTCGATATGTAATTCTATCCACAAACAACAAGAACTCACGATACCAGTTAAAAACCGAGAATACCACTGCCCCAACCTCGTTGGCCTTTAGTGTATGTGTGAACCCCATCTCTGAGAAGCTTTTGCACGATGAGCAGTGCGTCCACAGCCAGAGGATATATGTTTATAACAGTTGTGAGGATCCACTGATTTGATAATTTTGCATAGAATGGGATTCATGAGTCCATCCAGATACGCAATCTTGCCAATAATGACGAAGGATGGAATACATGATATTAGATGTTGAGCTACCACCCAAGTGGGTTTTCCGTCAACTTGGCGACCCAGAAATTGAAAGCACATCTTCAACCCCATTGTTTTGATCCTATTCTTTCCATCACTACACAAATGCTTGGCTACCTGGTGCCATTTGGTCGTCAGGAACCAATCCAGCAGGCTTAATTATGGCCGTCACCCAACGACCCCTCTGCCAAAGCTCACGCAGGACACTAAAGAACCCAATTGATATCTTCCAAGGGAGATCAACGAACGAAGGAAAATAATTTCCTGTAGGAGGATGATTGATGGTTGAGATATTATTTATGTGTATATGGCGCAATAGATAGCGGAATGGCGTCCAAAGATCACATTGGGGTAACTCCACATTTCGTGACCCAGCACCCACTGCCAACTCGGAGTCTTTTCCCGCCAAATTTACCACCAAGCCCTTATTACACTTTTGTTGACTTGGAGGAGTTTGTTTGCTGAGAATTATTTATAAGTAACAAAAACTGACTTGAAAGCTCAATTTCTTCTTGCTTTCAACCCATCAAACATCTTTCTACGCTTATCAATTTGCCCAATATGCCGTCGGCCGTTCCACAGCTATATCAGGTATGATAATTCGGCCAAGAGGTCATCGTCCAAGTTAAGTTGGTTGCTGATAACGAGATTTCTTACAGTATGATCACGTCCCAGAAACCCAAGAGGACCTAGAATGGGCCGATTGTACGTACCAACACTATAGACTATTTGATTTATCCGAAAAGCTCGGTCTAAAGTGGTTACTGATTATGGATAAAATTTAGTGGCAACTGTTGATTTATCCAAGTATGGCACGCCAGAGGGGAATGCAGAGCTTGCCCAGACTCTTATCGATGCTATCCGAACCAAAGGATTCTTCTATGTGAAGAACTTTGAGATCTCTCAAGAGGCCGTAGATAGGCAATTCGCCCTTGGTCAGCGGTTTTATGAACTCCCAATCGAAGAGAAGAGCAAGTATGTGCCGAACCTTGATGCTGGAGAATACAACGGTTACAGACCTGCTGGTCGCCGAATTCTGGGTGGAGGAATTCCTGACAAGACCGAGGTGTGGAATATGGCTAGTAGGTCGAGAATTTCCAATTATGATTCCCAGATTAAGCTAATAATTACTTGTAGCGAACAACGGACACATCATCCAGCCTGTCCCGGAGTTGTTGAAAGATAATCTCACTGAGATCGAAGGGTTTGCAAAGGTAGGCGATGACCGGTATATTTTGTGTTAGGCCTGAACTTACTGGCAAACGCAGAATCTTCATGACAAGATCTTAGACCCTTTAAATCATCTCATCGCTCTAGCTCTCGAGTTACCTCCTGACTTTTTCACCAAGATCCATAGATGGGAGGTTCACGACGAATCCCACCTCCGATACATGAAGTACTCGAAGTTCACCCCCGAAGAGATACAGCAACTCGGTGACGGTCTTTGGTCCCGAGGACACACTGATCTGGGTACAATCACTCTTCTGTTTCGCCAACCAGTGGCTGCACTTCAGATCAAAGATCATCAGACCGGAGCTTGGAAATGGGCGAAACCACTTGACGGAAGCCTAACTGTCAACGCTTGTGATGCGCTCAGCTTTTTGACTGGGGGATACGTCCAGTCAACAATTCACCGGGTAATTTTACTTTCTTTATTCCCTAGCATAGCCATGAAACTGACTTATTCTTCAAGGTATCTGTCCCTCCGAAAGATCAACAGCATGTTGATCGTCTTGGCCTTCTTTACTTTGCGCGTCCACAGAACGATGTGGTGCTCAAGACCATCGACTCTCCCGTATTAAAAAGGGCGGGATATACGCAAAATGAATTCGAAAAGAATGGTCACCCAGTACCGACCATGGGAGGTACGTTGCTTCTTATTGGAGGAGGAACATATATATAATAAGTCCTCACTAACTAACTTTTGCTAGAATTTACCACCCTAAAGCAAACTTGGCAGCAAAAGTCTAAGCTAGTCTACGAGCCAAATGAAGGGGAACAAATTCTTCCTGGGTTTAAAGGACAGTACCACGTTTGAGAAAGTAAATAATCCAACAATACTCAAGGCTTAGAAAACATTGAGTCTCGGAGGTGATGAGCTATGAGTAGCCATATCACTGAAAAAAGTTCACTATGAATTTACCCCATGTAAACGACAATATTGAAATGCCACCCTCTACTTCCCTGTGGCTTCTCACAGTCTACCTTTTTAAACAAAGCAAATATAGTCTTTCAATCTTAGATCGTTACTTTACGTACTCAACTATTTTGTCCCCGCCTTATGTAAGATTAGCAGTGTAAACCCGTATTTGTCAAGAGTGGTAGAGGATTTTTCCAAAATTACCTCGCGTAACAAGGCCATTTCCCGAGAAAACTTTTTTACCCAACTCCCTTTCAGAAATATTGTTTTGGGATAGATGCTTGTACTTACTAATTTCGACTCTCCATAAACTTGATCTACAAACGAATTCAGTACTTCAGCTACTGTACATCCCATAGCCTTGGTACGAACCATCATCTCCATCTAGAAGATATATCCCTTACTGTCGCGTACTCAGAATTAGGAAAAGTCTCTTGCTTAAGTTGGTATACAATGCATCACTCCAGTCACTAATGAATAGCTAATTTTGAAGCTGTAGAGGTTCGGTAACCACTCTTGTACATAAAAAGAGCATTACGATTATGTTCAGTGTCACGGTCCCATTCGTGACGCCTTACATATGTGTAAAACTTATCATGAAATGACTAGGGTGTATTGAACTTATCGACATGTGCTTTTAACATCAGTGACGCCAAGTAAACAGGTTCCTGGAATTTCTTCCCGCTTTGGTCTAGAACTATTCAGTGGCGCGCTTGTGTGTGTAGCTGAGGTCTCAGCCTCACGAAGCTAGCCTAGTATATGATATAGGTACCAAGATGATCCCATCATTTCACCTTATGTAACATATTTTGTCGCCTTACCCTTTTCTCGATCTATGTAATTAGAGCCAAGGATAAACATAATCAATCAATTAAACACCAACGATTGTACTCAAATTAGATGATGCTGGTAGCGTAGTCTATCAAAACATGAGTAGATGTTTCCCATGCCTGGCGAGAAGATCCAAGGAAAGCGCACAAGTTCCAGAATCAACGAGAGATAGAAGAGATCATCAAAGTCTCCCAGACTCAGCGAGGTATAATCTATCACCCAGATCCATTGATATTGAAGGGGGTAGGACTAGCGAAGCTGTAAATTCAGATGCAGCAGCACAGGCCAACCATTTCGATAACCCGCCCAGTCCCACTATCACCGAGACTCAGGTACGACCTAACATATCGTTTCCCTACCCTCCTCTGCAGCATGTCGAAGGTGAGTTTAGGTTGCTTGTGATTAAAGCCGGCCAGGAGGGGGATACTATTGAGTGCACTTTAAGCAATGCATTACACTCGGACAACCCGGTCTACTCCGCACTCTCGTATTGCTGGGGCTCGATGTCTTTACTTAAATCCGTCCATGTAAACGGTCATTTATTTGAATTGGGATTGAACTGTGAAGCCGCGATCCGGATGCTGCGACAAAGAGATATGGATGTTAGTGTTTGGATTGATTCTATCTGCATAAATCAAAACAGTATAGAGGATAGAAATACCCAGGTTCGTCAAATGCGTCGCAAATACCAGGATGCTCGAGATGTCGTTGTATGGCTGGGCGAAGCGGAAGCCGACTCGGGAGAAGCTGTTAAGATACTGGAACAAATAAGTAAGATGGGTCGATATAACACAGCCCAGTCCTCCAAAACCATAGGAACCGACCTTCAGTGGGCTGCCGTACGCAAATTTTTCAAAATACCTTGGTTTGAACGAGTGTGGATTGTTCAAGAAGTCGCTCTTGCGAAAGCTATTAGTATTCATATTGGTCCTTACACGATAGAATGGTCAACCTTCGTAAAGGCAATTCAGTGGTACATTGAGGATATTGACTTTGTATACAAATCAATTGTAGATTCAGATTCGTTCTTTAACAATGCCTGTTCACTACGCGAGGCATGGGCCAGGAGAACCTTTCTAGAAGGCAGTGCCGACAGTATTCAATTTTTGTTAGGAGTATTCGGTCATTGGAAGGCTACCTGCCCTTCGGACAAAGTTTATGGGCTTCTAGGACTATCGAATGAACACGATGCAGAAGGCTTATTGGTCGATTATGATCTATCCATAACACAAATCTTTTCGAACGTTGTTCGATTTCATATTGAGCGAGACAGAAGACTTGATATTTTGGCGCAGTGCCACAATCCTCCCATATTTCAAGGTCTGCCATCCTGGGTTCCAGATTGGACGCCCGATCGGATGTATAGACAAACTCTTTCTGAATCATACCGACCACCTGGCTCAGCAAAGGTCCTTTTTCAACCGGCGGACGAAGCTGGCGGCAACCGATGGCTCATACCTGTAAATCTCCCACTCCCAGCCGAAGGTTACGGAACTTGGGAGCAATCTCCATCTATCCCGTTAGAAATGAACTTCTCTGCTACCTTGCACACGAAAACAGAATTCAAGTTTCCAGCTCAAGAGAACATGCCAAGCTTTAGATGTTTGCAAGGTGCTGACCCATCCGCTGAAAGTATCATGGTGCTCGCGGGATGCGTAGTCGATGAGATTGAATCCGTCAGTAAGCCGCTGTTTCGTCCGAAAGAAGACGTTGATGATTCGAAGTTTATGCTCGAATGGGAAGAATTTGCTCTTCTTTCCCCTCTTGTAGATGGGGTCGAATGTCCTTATGGGGGGACCTTGGAGGCCAGAATCGAAGTATATTGGCGGACACTAATCACGGATCGGATTTTCCAATCACGGGGTAATATTCGAGCTACAAAACAATGTGGCCGGCTTTTTGAACAGTGGCGATTAAATATGATAAACAACGCAGACCCAGCGGATGTAAATGTACCAGTAACAGAAGCTACTGTTGACTTCAATGACCCTACATCAGCTTCTCAGTTCCGCTACAACAAGCTTGCAACCGAAAGCCTATCCCAAATCAAACAAAACGCTGCCAAAAACGCATTCTTTCTTGACTTATTCTCGTCACCTAACTCGGATATTTCTCCAGCCCAAATTGAAACATACAATCGTTTGTTAAATACGCCTACGAACGTGTTTCAGGAGGAGTATGAAATATGGAAAGAACGAGCGGGTTCATCATCGAGAGAGATTGGACAAAACACTGCTGCTCCAGTGGTGGAGAAACCAGATACAGATCTGCCCGACTCAACCATGGGAGCGCCATCACCAACTTTACTTAGTGAAATAAATGATATTAAAAACACCACTCCACAAGAAGTGAAACATATTTATCCCACACCTTCGAACTTTATCTTTCCTCAGAATGAGGTCAATGTTCGCTCATTCGAAGCATCAATCCGGCATTGGGGCTATACTCGGAAGCTCGCACGTACGACCAAAGGCCGCTTGGCTCTAGTTCCAGAGCACACTCGCCCTGGCGATCGGGTCTTATTGCTCTATGGTGGTAGTGTTCCGTATATCTCACGACTAAACACAAAGCGCGGGGTTTTGGCAGATATTGTTTATGACGTAGAAGGTAGATATGGAGAACCTGGAGACAGGTATGAAGGTTGGCAACCTTTGGAACAGTTTGTTGGTGAAGCATACGTACATGGGATCATGGATGGAGAGGCCATGCTGAAAATACAGGTTGATGGGACACGGGAGACCGAGCAGGACTTCTGGTTTGAATAGATCAACGTGAAAGAGTTCAGCAGAAAAGAAAGAGAAACGATCGCTTCAAGCTTTTGCTTTTACAGTCGATGTTAACAGAGGGGGGGGCCTTGCCTAATTATTAAATTGCAACCACTTTTTACTCTTAACATGATCGACTTACATAATTCTAGGTTCTAGTTAAATTAATATATTTTAGCGACTACTTCCCAGAAATTATGTCTGCCAAGTCCGCAAGCTCTTGCCACCTCTCATCCTTCTGGATCTCTATCGTCCTTTCTGGAGTCATGACTTTGAAGTCAGTTTGAGACTTCGTACCATATGTATAGTTGGGCTCATTCCACACAAAAGCTTTCAAGTCTTGAATCCAATCTTCCATAAGAGCCCTCTCATCTGTGGTCGGACCATGCTGTATAGAGAAGCTTTAATGGTGTTAGCCAGATAATTTCGATAAATACCAGAAATATATACGTACTTCCATAATGGCTTGTCCATTGCATGTGCAACCCCAAAAGACTTTGGTACTACGTCCTCGTTGATGAATGAAAGCCGGTAGGAAATTCGATATCTCCAGATATCATTGATGTCAACGCCATGTCTTATTAGGCTGTCCACTAGTGATCTGACAGGTGCTCTAACCTGCCCATCCGAGACAATCCTCCCATAAAGCAGCTTCCAATCTTCAATGTTAGTCGTATTAGGCACACCGTAGTAATTTACCACTCTTTTAACCACATGTGGTGCGTAGTAGTTTTCAAGCTGCAACTCAAGGCTTTCTATGTCTGGCGACTTAGGTGGATTTGTTACTGCATATAAAGTCTCCTCATTGAGCATTTCACCTATCAGTAGTTTCAAACCACGATCTTTGAATCTGGCTGCAAATTGGCCATCTTTATGATACTCTATCAAGCCAGCTTTTATAAAACTTCCGTCGGTAATCGGTCGGAAGGTGTGGTATTTAAGCTCTTTGATTGCAGAAACAAGATCAGTTGCACTAATGAGCCGCAGCTTTTCTAATTTTGCTGCTCCGCTTATGTTTAGAGGAATGCCAAAATATTGGCATACTTCATCAAATTGGGGCTGGACCTCTGGAAGTGTCTTTGGCTGGGCCGGAATTGCGTTTGAGAACATGACCATGCGGTGGAACAATTGATCCTCAGAAGAGCGTTGACCTAACCTAAAATCATACAAAGCTTCTGCATGCACGGCATATGCTCCCGCACTGCGTCCGGCTAGAGTAATATTGTTTGGATCCCCGCCAAAGGCAGAAATGTTTTCTTTGACCCATTCCATCGCCAGCCTAATATCCCAAAGCCCGTAGTTACCACCTTCCTGTCCCTCTTCTTCTGAGAGTGCATCTCCGGCGAGGAAACCAAAGATATTCAGTCGGTAGCCTACCGCGACTATAATCCCTTCAAACTTGCCGGTGGAAATCAGTTCTGTTGGGTCCATGGTGACATCTTGTGATGGATCGCCGAGTTGAAACCAGCCACCATGAAGCCAGAAAAATACTGGCCATGGCTTGTTCGCGTCTTCAGAGTCTTTCTTACTCTCAACAGGTGTCCAAATGTTCAGTTTCAGGCAATCCTCGTCAAATCCATGTGGTGACGCCTTGACCGGTTTATCATCATCTACTCCTTTCTCAGCATGACCAACGCTCGTGTACCCAAGCCACTGGGGGCATACTGGGCCGAAGTTGGTGCAATCAATCATCGGTCTGGTGTCCGGTGATGGAAGGTTGGGAGATGGAATAGGTCGAGGTTTTTGCCACCTATGGTCCCCAGTTGGAGGCAGTGCGTATGGCACACGAGCATACCTGCGGGACTTAGAATCAAATTGTAGACCCTTGAGGGTGCCTGAAGCTCCTGGTAGGGTAACTTCACACGGCGTTTCCTTGTAAGCAGAGATGGTATTCCCCATGTTGATGCTCAACAAGGGACGTCTGGATAGGTATATGTGAAGATCAAGGGCAATTGAGGGCAATTGAGCTTTGGTTAAGTTTGCAAGTTCGTCGCTTGGGGGTTGGTAGTATGAATGTCGAAAAATCACACCAATCACAACTTATCCGAGCTGCCTCAATTCCAGTCTAAAATGCTATTGTGTATCCCAATCAATAAAATTGTAGTAATGAACTGAAGTACTTTTATTGATAGAATGACAATCCACTTGGAGAATGGGGGTGCTATGATGTACTACCAGCCAGTGAAGTGAGAGCAGTTGGTGGAGTCAAACTGCCACTTAACCGCGGGTGCTTCCGTATCAATACTAACAACCGGGCCAGATCCTGCCGAATATTTTGATGTCTAATCAGGATTCGTAATTCCTAGAGTTCCTACCCGATACTATACTGTGTGACCAGCACCTATTATTTCAAACAATCAGACTTGTTCCCAAATCAAGAATTTAGTTCATGCCAATGGAGTTTGTAAAGCTGCTGATTTAATTCAGGAGATTGTTTGCAAATAAGTGTATTTCCAGTGCAGGGAGCAAAAAACGGAGTCTCACATAATTTTTGAGAGAAAAGACAACCAACATATTAGAATCGAAGATATAAGAAAGCCAAATCCATAAGGGTCTATCTCCTTAACATATGGTGTCTCTAGTAGTTATTCAAAAGATCCTTGACTCTCTTCTTTCCGAGTTCTTTTGGAATCTTGATTCTCTGGTGGTGAAAAGATAATGTCGAATCGTTCTTCCATTATATCCCTTCATCTTTGCCTGTGACTTGTCTCTGGGTCATGTCTACGAGATGGTTTCGTGCTCCCAGAAAATCAATGTCATACTATATTACTGATGTGAACTTAAGGGGAGTCAGCGATTTACTTACTCGCGTATCGGCCCTCTCCAAACCCTCAAAAAGTGGAGCTGATGGGCAATGCCGGAACTCGGAGCGGTATCATTTTGACAGTACATTTTATGATCTTGATACAGAATTGGATATTGGATCAATTGAGCCAATCAATGAATACAGCATTTATCCAGCAAATTGAAATGCACGAAAGCTTCGATGTCTGAAAGCGGGTTGCCGGATGGTCATACCTTGGCTGCTGCGGGCAAATCCCCCCGTAGCGATGAACAACCAGCGCGGGTTTGGAGAGCTTGTCTTGAATGTCGCAGGAAGAAGGTAAGAATCTGGCAATGCTTTCAATATGAGGTACTGTAGAAAGAGAAACAGCTGATAGGTTTGCAACGTGCTAGAGCAAATGTGATGGCAAGGACACGTGCAGGCTGTGTATGATTAAAAAACAAGAATGTGTGTACGCAGAGAGCCATGATAACGCTTCTTCTAGTCGTCAGTATGTAGATCACTAGCCCCTTACTGAAAATTTGCTGACTATTGTAGGTCAGGGGGTAATTTGGAGAAGCAATGCCTATTAATGAAACAGCAACACCTTCGAATGGGCCAAGTCATGAAGCAGCTGGATGATATTGTTACCAAGCTGGATAGCATTCTTCCAAATGAATTAGTTCAAGGCTTGACCCAAGTTCCTCCTGATGGGCCTATTGGATTGCCAGTTGTGACTAAGGATTCGAATCACGCCAGTCCAGAAGTATTCGTTGATACTCTCCAGTACAATATCGGGGAGGAAGAAGAGCGTACTGAACAGACTGGGGAGGGAGGATTAAACAGCGTCGAACAGGATATATTAGACAAAATTGAGTGGAAAACGGTGGACCATGTGATGACAACTGATTCTTATGGGAAACTTAGATTTGTTGGGGGTACTAGCACCATGATTATGATTGAAGCCTTGAAAAGTCTAACTCCATCAACTGGTGCTTCATATAGCCCAGCTGAAGCCAACGTGGGCGGAAAAAGTGTTAGCAGCCTTGAGCTACCATTTTTCAGACGGGGTGTTACTTTCCCACGCCTTCCCAGTCTTCCAAAGGCTGAAGAGTTGCTTCGGCCACCAAGATACGTTTCCGACCTCTTGGTAAACCTCTATTTTGACCAACTACACTTTACCATGCCGGTTATCTACAGGCCGCACTTTATGCAACGCTACTACTTGCTGCTCAATGACCGGACGGGCTCGAGTCTCGACTCCGGGTTCCTGTCGGTATTTTTCGCGGTATGTGCTTGCGCATCCGGACTCCTGCCCAAGGAACATGGCGGGTCTACAAGTTTTTCTGGGATACAATATTATGAAAATGCTATAACTCTACATTACGCTTCCACCGGGGAAGGATCGATGGAACAGGTACAGTGCTTGGCCTTGTTGTCAATGTGCTCTGCAGGATGGAACACGTTGGCCCAAAGTTGGAAGTTCGCAGGACAAGCCATCCGAGCTGCCCAAGACCTTGGACTCCATAGATCTCCTGCAAGAGGTGCTGGTGAGGTATTGAAAGAAGAGCTTTGTCGTAGAGTATGGTGGAGTGTGTATGGTTTGGATCGGTTGCTCTCAGTGTGTCTGGGGCGGCCGATGGGCGTTGAAGACGATGACTGCGAT
>Ga0247810_10000463_pt1 | contig 44370 bp, 54 predicted proteins | sample UWRJL119311C1_FD_179918 | JGI IMG/M metagenome (GOLD analysis project Ga0247810, IMG submission 179918) | Plant litter microbial communities from Arlington Agricultural Research Station in Wisconsin, United States - UWRJ-L119-311C-1 | ecosystem: Environmental > Terrestrial > Plant litter >...
CGTTCTCGGTGAGCGAGAGGTACGGCAGCTGGATCGACGTGCTGGTCGAGGAGGAGAGTTCCTTCTTGGCCTGCTCGGCGGCCTCCTTGAGGCGCTGCTTCGCGATCTTGTCCTTGGAGACGTCGACGCCGGTGGTCTCCTTGAACTTGGTGATCAGGTAGTCGACGACGCGCTGGTCCCAGTCGTCTCCACCGAGGCGGTTGTCACCGGCGGTCGAGCGCACCTGGATGGTGGAGAAGTCGTCGTCCTTGCCCACTTCGAGCAGCGAGACGTCGAAGGTTCCGCCTCCGAGGTCGAAGACGAGGATGAGCTCGTCCTCCTTGCCCTTGTCGAGGCCGTAGGCGAGTGCCGCGGCGGTCGGCTCGTTGATGATGCGGAGCACGTTGAGGCCGGCGATCTCGCCGGCGTCCTTCGTGGCCTGGCGCTCGGCGTCGTTGAAGTACGCGGGAACGGTGACGACGGCGTCGGTCACGGGCTCTCCGAGGTACTGCTCGGCGTCGCGCTTGAGCTTGCCGAGGATGCGGGCCGAGATCTCCTGCGGCGTGTACTTCTTGCCGTCGATGTCGACGGTCCAGGTGGTGCCCATGTGGCGCTTCACCGACGAGATGGTGCGGTCGACGTTGGTGACGTTCTGGCGCTTGGCGGTCTCGCCGACCAGCACGTCGTTGTCCTTCGTGAAGGCGACGACCGACGGGGTCGTGCGGAAGCCTTCCGCGTTGGCGATGACGGTGGGTTCCCCACCCTCGAGAACGGCGACGACCGAGTTGGTCGTTCCGAGGTCAATTCCTACTGCACGAGCCATGTGCTCTATCTCCTCTGTGTAAAGAATGTGTACGGCCCGACCTAAGTTGAGCCGCGCTGTATCAAGTTTGAGAGACGCGAAATTGTTTGTCAAGTTCATGGCAGAAAAGTTGAGTCACTCTGGCTCAACTCTCAGCTTCGCGGGGCGAAGCCGGATGTTTCCCTCCGGGCGTTACCCTGTGACCATGAGTGAGCAGACACCGAAGTCGATCCCCGCGACGGCGAACACCGGGGCGATTGCGGCAATAGGCCTGGATCTTCAGGAGGGCAAGGTCGTCCCCCGCAAGCAGGTCATCTCCTGGGCGCTGTGGGACTGGGCGACCCAGCCCTTCAACTCCGTGATCCTCACCTTCGTCTTCGTGGCGCTGTTCCTCGTCAATCCCGAGAACGGCTACTTCCTCCAGCCGGAGATCGCGGCGCTCCCCGTCGACGATCCGGCCCGGGAGGCCGCCTATGGAGCCCTCAACGCGCAGTACGGTCTCGCCGGATTCCTCGCCGGGATCCTGATCCTCCTGGTCGCGCCGGTCATGGGCCAGCGCGCCGACGCATCGGGTCGCAGGAAGCGCCTGCTGATCGTGAACACCGCGGTCGTCGTGCTGTGCATGCTGCTGCTCTTCTTCGTCCAGTCCGCCCCCGCGTTCTTCGTCCTCGGCATCGCCCTCGTCTCGATCGGCACGGTCTTCCAGGAGGTCGCCAACGTCAACTACAACGCGATGCTGGTGCAGGTCTCGACACCGAAGACCGTCGGCAAGGTCAGCGGCCTCGGCTGGGGGCTCGGCTACATCGGCGGCATCCTCGCGCTCGTCATCGTCGCCGTGCTCGACGCCGTCTCCTGGTTCGGACTGGATGTCAGCGACGGCCTCGCCTACCGCCTCATCGCCGTCGGTTGCGCGATATGGACGATCGTCTTCGTCATCCCGATCATCGTCAACGTGCCGGAGACGCCGCCCTCGGCGCAACGCGAGCAGGTAGGTTTCTTCCGGAGCTACGCGGTACTGGTCTCCGACATCAAGCGCCTGTTCCGGGAGCAGCGCGAGACCTTCTGGTTCCTCGCCGCGAGCGCGGTCTATCGCGACGGCCTCGCCGGCGTCTTCGCCTACGGCGCCCTCATCGCAGTGGGCACCTTCGGATTCGCCTCGGGCGATGTACTCATCTTCGGCGTCGTCGCCAACCTCGTTGCAGGTGTCAGCACGATCATCGCCGGCCGCTTCGATGACCGCTTCGGTCCCCGTGCCGTCATCCTCTTCGCCCTCACCGGCCTCGTCGTCGCCGGCGGCGTCACCTTCGTCTTCCACGAGGCCGGGCCCGTACTGTTCTGGGTCTTCGGCCTGCTCCTGTGCGCCTTCGTCGGACCGGCCCAGGCGGCCAGCCGATCCCTCCTCGCCCGTGTGACGCCCGCCGGTCGCGAGGGCGAGATCTTCGGCCTGTACGCGACGACCGGACGCGCGGCGAGCTTCCTCACCCCCGGCCTCTGGACGCTCTTCATTACGATCTTCGGCTTCCAGTACTGGGGCATCCTCGGCATCGTGCTGGTGCTGGCCGTCGGCCTGGTGCTGATGCTCTTCGTGAAGGCCGCGCCGAAGGCGCACTGAGCCCCGTCATCGTCCGTAACCCGCGAGACATACCCAGCCGGGCACGATTAGCTGGACGCATGACTACCACCGCCGAAAAGGCCGCCCTGCTCAGCTCGCTCCACGTTCCGGGAACCCCGCTCATCGTCACCAACGTGTGGGACGCCGTGACCGCCCGCATCGTCGCCGGCGCCCCGGGTGTGAAGGCGCTCGCCACCGCCAGCCACGCCGTCTCCTTCGCGCACGGCGTCGCCGACGGCGAGGGCCTCAGCGTCGAGCAGGCGCTCGAGACCGCGCGCATCGTCAGCGCCGCGGTCGACATCCCGGTGTCCGTCGACTTCGAGAAGGGCTACTCAGCGGATGCCGCGGGTGTCGAAGCGAACGTCGCCAGACTCATCGAGGCGGGCGCCGCGGGCATCAACATCGAGGACAGCATCGGAGCACCGAAGGCCCCCACGTTCCCGCTCGACATCGCCACGGACCGGGTGGCCGCGGCCCGCCGCGCTGCCGTTGCAACCGGGGTGCCCCTGGTGATCAACGCCCGCGTCGACACCCTCGCCGGCGGCGGCGAGTGGGACGACGCCATCGAGCGCGCCAACTCCTACCTCGGCGCCGGGGCGGACGTGGTCTTCGTGCTCGGCCTCACCACGGAGGAGCTCGTGTCGCGGGCCCTCGCCGAGATCGACGGCAAGGTGTCTGTGATCTCGGGGCCCTCATCCGTACCCCTGAAGCGGCTCGCCGACCTCGGCGTCTCCCGCGTCAGCTTCGGCCCCGGCGTGCTCGGCCTCACCCTCGCGCACCTGCAGGCGGCGGCCACGCAGCTGACGGCGCTGGGCGAGTATCCCGAGGAGCTGGGCTTCAAGTACTAGGGACACCCGAGCGGGCGGAGTAGCGTCGGCGTCATGGATACCCGCCCGCTCGGATACTGGCTCAGGCTCGTCGACCGCCTCATCGACGAGCAGTTCGCGATGACGCTGGAGGAGCACGGCATCACCCGCCGGCAGTGGCAGCTGATGAACGTGCTCGCCCAGGCCCCCGCGAGCGTGGAGGAGCTCGATGCCGCCATCGCGCCGTTCCTCGCCGCCGCGACCGAGGAGCGCGAGCGCGAGTCGTCGGTCGAGCACCTCACCGAGCTGATCGAGAGCGCCTGGGTCGACGCCACCCCCACCGGATACGAGCTCACCGTGCGCGGGCAGGCCGCCCTCGAGCGGCTGGCCGTGGTGGTGGCCGAGCAGCGCACCGTGATCACCGCGGGCGTGACGGATGCCGAGTACCAGCAGACGGTGTCGGTTCTGCAGCGGGTGGCCGTCAACCTCGGGCACGCCGAGTAGTATCGCCCCAACGTGAGCTAGCCTCGAACCACGGCCGCCGGCCGGGGAGACGGACGGTTCACCATGCGGGTACGCGGCTCGACGGGACTCGCCCAACTGGGCTGGATGATTCTCGGGTCGGCTGCGGGCAGCACCGTCGCGCTGTCGGTCGTTCTGCTCGTCGGAGTCGACGACCCGGCGATCGCGTTCGGATGGATCGTGAGCTTCCTGGCGCTCTCCGTCGCGCTCAGCGTCGTGCTCACCCTGGTGCCGTGGGGCGGCTACCTGCTCGGCTCGGTGATCAGCCGACGGTGGGACGGCGACCGCGAGTCGACCTCCCTCGTGGTGGGCGCGGTTGCGGCCCTCGTCGTCGGGGGAGCGGCGATCGTGATCTCCGTCGCGATCGTCGACGGCTTCACCGGTGTCTACATCGTGCCGATGCTCGGCGGCCTGGCCGGCGCGGTGCTCGCCGTGACCCTGGCCCGCCTGCCGCTCGACAGGCGGTACGCGCGACGCCACCCGCCCGTCGCCGAGTAGCCCGGCCGGCCGCGCTCCCCACAAGCGCCCGCGTTTACGCGGTCACGAAGGCGTACGCGATCAGCAGCATCGTCACGAAGAAGCCCGCGATGAAGTTGAGCGCCAAGAACTTGCGCCATCCGCGATTGGCCCGCTCCGCGTCGGCATCCGCTATCGACCAGAACGGTGCGCACACGGCGGCGTACGGCAGCACGAGCACGGCGGCGAGCGGGCCGGGCCACTCGGTGAACAGCAGCAGGACGCCGGCGAGCAGGTAGGCGACCACCGCCAGTCGCGTGGTGGCGCGCGCGCCGATCACGGTCGCGATCGATGAGATATCGGCCTCGCGGTCGGCGATCACGTCCTGCACGGCGCCGAAGGCGTGCGAGGCGAGCCCCCAGAGGAAGAACGCGGCCAGCAGCGCCCAGAGCGCCGGGGTGAAGACGGCGCCGGCGAGCACCAGCCCGTAGACGGCCGGCGACACGAAGTGGGTGCTCGAGGTGATGGAGTCGACGAAGGGGCGCTCCTTGAAGCGCAGCCCGGGGGCCGAGTAGGCGATCACCGCGAAGACGCTGATCGCGAGCACCAGCCAGGAGAGCGGATCGCCGACGATCACGAGGAAGACCAGGAAGGGCAGGTTGGTCAGCAGCGCGGCCCACAGCGTCGGGCGGTGCATGCTGCGGTCGAGCAGGGCGCCCTCCACTCCGCCCTTGCGCGGATTGCGCAGGTCGGACTCGTAGTCGAAGACGTCGTTGATGCCGTACATGGCGAGGTTGTAGGGGATGAGGAAGTAGATCGTGCCGAGCACGAACACCAGGTCGACCTCGCGGGTCACCATGAAGTACCCGGCCGCGAAGGGGAACGCGGTGTTGATCCAGCTCAGCGGCCGGGAGGAGACGAACAGCGCCCTAAGCACGATCGGCGCCCTTCCGCCGCGGCGCCAGAAGATGCCACAGCGCCGGCAGCAGCACCACCGCGGCGATCGCGTAGGCGAAGTCCTCCAGCGGGGCGATGCCGACGAAGGCGCCGCTGATGAGGTCGGGGTTGTAGTCCACCAGGCCGATTCCGATCATCACGTTGTCGAAGACCGCGGTCGTCGCCAGCAGCACAACGCCGGCGAGGAGAACGGATGCCCATCGCGGGCTTCTCGAGGAGAGCACCGCCGCGAGCGCCACCAGTGCGACGACACCGAGGAAGATCGCATTGAGCGACCAGTAGGTCACGAGCGCACCTCCGCACGACGGTCGAGCACGCGGCCCGCGAAGCCGTAGAGGTTCATCGTCACGTAGCAGAGCAGCGCGAGGAAGAAGAGCTCCTCCACCGGCAGCTCGTGCGCCACCTGCAGCCCGGTCATGAACGCGGTCTCGCCCCGGAAGAAGATGCCGAGCCCGATGCCGAAGAGGTCCCAGGTGACGAAGAACGCGATGCCCACCCCGAGCACGACCGCCGCGCGCAGCGGCGCCACCCAGAAGAACAGCCGGAAGCGCCGGTCGAGCACCACCATCCCGGTGAGCGACACGAGGAGCGCCGCCAGGTAGACCAGACCCATCAGACGGTGGCCTCGAGCGGTTCGGGCAGGGCCTCGGTGGAGGTGTCGCCGCGCAGGCGCTTCACGAGGATCTCGGCGCTGATCAGGCACATCGGCAGGCCGATGCCGGGGATCGTCGATCCGCCGACGTAGTACAGTCCCTGCACCTTCTTGCTCTTGTTGCCCTCGCGGAAGAAGGCGCTCTGCTTGAGAACGTGCGCCGGTCCGAGCGCGGTGCCGCGCCAGGCGTTCAGCTCGCTGGCGAAGTCGCCGGGACCCACGGTGCGGCGCGTGGTGACGCGGGCGGCGAAGTCGGGGATGCCCGCCCACTCGCCGATCTGCTCGATGATCGTGTCGGCGAGCTCCTCGATGCGCGCGTCGCCGCGGCCGCCGATGGTGGGGTCGGCGGGGATCGGCACGAGCACGAACACGTTCTCGCTGCCCTCCGGCGCCACGTCGGGGTCGACGCCGCTCGGCTTGCAGACGTAGATCGACGCCGGCTCCGGCACGGCGCTCGGGCTGCCGAAGATGTCGTTGAAGCCCTTCTTCCACTTCTTCGTGAACAGCAGGGTGTGGTGCTCGAGCTCGGGGAGCTCGCCGGAGACGCCCAGGTAGAGCAGCAGGGCGCTCGGACCGGGGACGCGCTTCCCCCAGTGCGCCGCCGGATAGCTCTGGTGCTGCGGCTCGAGCAGCGTGGTCTCGGTGTGGTGCAGGTCGGCGGCGGACACCACGATGTCCGCGTCGAGGGCGACCTCCGCGCCAGCGGCATCCGTGTACTGAACACCGGTCGCGGTCTTTCCCGTCACCAGGATGCGCGACACGGTGGCGCCGGTGACGATCTCGACACCCTCGGCCACCGCGAGTTCTACGATCGAGTCGATGACCCGGGTGAAGCCGCCCATCGGGTAGAGCACGCCGTCGGCGAGGTCGAGGTGGCTCATCAGGTGGTACAGGCTGGGCGTGATGTACGGCGAGGAGCCGAGCAGCACGGCGGGGAAGCCGAGGATCTTGCGCAGCCGGTCGTCCTTCACCGTGCGCGCCACCAGCCGGGAGAGCGGCTGGGTGAGCATCACGGCGAGCTTTCCCGTGCGGTCGATCACGTCGCGGTCGATCAGCGGACGCAGGTCGGCGAAGGTCGTGTAGAGGAACTTCTTCTTCGCCATGTCGTAGGTGTCGAGCGCGGACTCGAGGTAGCGGTCGAGCTTCCTGCCCGCGCCCTTCTCGATCGACTCGAAGATCTCGATGTTCTCCTGCCGGTAGGCGGAGATGTCGATCGGCTCGGTCTCGCCCTCGAAGTACACCCGGTAACCGGGGTCGAGGGTTACCAGCTTGAGCTGCTCCTCGGAGGAGCTGCCGAGCAGCTTGTAGAAGTGGTCGAAGACCTCGGGCATCAGGTACCAGCTGGGCCCGGTGTCGAAGCGGAAGCCGTCGGCGGTGTAGCTGCCGGCCCGTCCGCCGAGGGCGTCGCGCATCTCGAGCACGGTGACCTTGTGCCCGTCGCGGGCGAGCAGGGCGGCGGAGGCGAGGCCGCTGATGCCGCCGCCGATCACGACGACGCGGCTCACGCGCGGGCCCTTCGTCCGGCGAGGGCGCCCGCGGCGATGCGGAGCTTCACCGGGTTCGGTACGCGGATGCGCGTGGTGCGGAGTCGGTCGGCCGGCGTCGCACGCAGCCTCAGCGACAACTCGGCGAACAGTCCCTGGGCGAGGGCGACGGCCTTGCGGCTGGAAGCCGGCAGGTCGGGGATGACTGTCGCGGACATCCGCAGATCGTCGTCGATATCGTCGAGTAGGCGGATCTTGTCCTCTTCCGTGAATGAATCGACGCTGACGCCGGGAAAGTAGCTGCGCCCCAGTGTCTCGAAGTCCGCTGCGAGATCGCGCAGAAAGTTGACCTTCTGGAAGGCGGCGCCGAGCGCCCGGGCGCCGGCCACGAACCGCTCGTCCTCCGCGGCGCTCAGCCGGCGCTCGAGCAGGAAGGCGCGCAGGCACATCAGGCCGACCACCTCGGCCGAGCCGTAGACGTAGCGGTCGAAACTCTCCGCATCGTGCTCACTGGCGGTGAGGTCGGTGCGCATCGACTCGAAGAAGGGCGCGGTGTACTCGCTGCCGAAGCCGGTCTCGCGGGCGGTGAGCGCGAAGGCGTGCACAACGAGGTTCGAGCTGAAGCCGTCGGCGCACGCCTGCTCGGTCTCGCGCTCGAGCTCGTTCAGCGCCCGGGCGGCGCCCACGGAGTCGAGCCCCGACTCCACGGCAGCGCCGTCGACGATCTCGTCGGCGACGCGCACGAGGGCGTAGATGTTCTCCACGTGCTGGCGCACACCGGGGCCGAGCAGGCGCGCCGCCAGGCCGAACGACGTGGAGTAGCGGCGGATGACGACGCTCGCTGTCTCCTCGGCGACCCGGTCGTAGAGTGCCCGGCGGGTCACTTGACCCTGCCGAGCACGGCGTCGACCACGGGGTGCAGTTCGACGCGCAGTGCCGGAGGAATGTGCGGCTCGGCCAGTCGGGCGAGCGCGCGGTTGGCGTAGTAGCGGGCGAGCCCCTCGGCGAACGACTTCGCACCGCAGGAGGTGAGCACGTCGCGCACCGCCTGGGCCTCGTCGTCGCTGAGGTCGTGCTTGCCGATGAGCGGGGCGATCGAGTCCCATTCGGCGGTGGAGGTGGCGTAGGAGATCATCACCGTGCGCTTGCCCTCGCGCAGGTCGCCGATCGTGGTCTTGCCGGTCTCGGCCTCCTTGCCGAACACCCCGAGCAGGTCGTCGACAAGCTGGTAGGCGATGCCGATCTCGCGGCCGAAGTCGCCGAGGGTCGTGATGACCTCCTCGGAGGCGCCGGCCAGGATCGCGCCGGCCTGCAGCGGGCACTCGAAGGAGTACACGGCGGTCTTCAGCCGCGCCATCGTGAGGATGTCGTCGACGCGCGGCACGTCTTCGGCGTTCGAGTAGTCCACGTCGATCAGCTCGCCGGCGGCGGAGGCGAAGAGCGCGTCGTCCATCACCTCGAGCAGGCGCGAGCGCACCACGTCGGAGACGCCGCTGCGGTCGATGAGCCGGTAGGAGTTGAACAGCGCGAGGTCGCCGGCGATCACCGCGGCGCTGATGCCGCTGTGCTCCGCGACCTCACGGGAGCTGCCGCGCGCGGCGGCCGCATCCCGGTAGCTGCCGGAGATGTTGGCGACGCCGCGGCGCACGAAGTCGTGGTCGATCACGTCGTCGTGAACGATCAGCGCCGTGTGCAGCAGCTCGAAGGCCGCCCCCACATAGGCCGCGGCCTCGAGATCGTCGCCGCCGAGCGACTGGTAGGCGGCCATGACCATGCGCGGCCGGAAGCGCTTGCCCCCGATGGTGTTCTGTTCGAGGGTGTTCCACAGCTGAACGTACTGCTCCCCGAAGGCGGCGGCGCGGTTCTTGGCTAGGCTGAAGAAGCGTTCAAGCACAACGTCGACCTGTGCCTGCCTCGCAAGAGAGACGCTGAGCAGGTCGGAACCATCCATTCGAGCAGGATACCGTGAGCATGACCCAGACCGAGCAGGTAGTTCTTCTCTCCGAGGACGGTTATCCTGTCGGCACGGCCGACAAGATCGCCGTGCACACCACCGACACCGCGCTACACCTGGCCTTCTCCTGCCACGTGATGAACGAGGCCGGACAGGTTCTCGTCACCCGGCGGGCGCTGAGCAAACTCACCTGGCCCGGCGTGTGGACCAACTCCTTCTGCGGCCACCCCGCCCCGCACGAGTCGATGGAGGACGCGATCGCCCGCCGCGCGCAGCGCGAGCTCGGGATCACCGTCTCGCGAGTGGAGGTCGTTCTCCCCGACTTCCGCTATCGCGCCGTCGACGCATCCGGAATCGTGGAGAACGAGGTGTGCCCCGTCTACCGGGCGTATACAGCGGATGCCGTGGTGCCGAGCGCAGACGAGGTCGCGGAATTCGAGTGGGTCGAGCCGCAATCGCTGCGCAACGCCGCCGCAGCAGCACCCTTCGCCTTCAGCCCCTGGCTCGTGTGGCAGCTCGACGAGCTCTCCGCCCACCCGACCGCTATCTAAAGAGGACCACCATGACTTCCATCGCCCGCATCATCGACCACACCCTGCTCAAGCCGGAGGCGACCGCGGCCGACGTCGCCGCCCTCGTCGCCGAGGCCGTCGAACTGGGCACCTTCTCGGTCTGCGTCTCGCCGAACATGCTCCCGCTCGTCATCCCGGCCGGCAGCGACCTCAAGGTGGCCGTGGTCTGCGGCTTCCCCTCGGGCAAGCACACCACCGCGGTGAAGACCGCGGAGGCGCGCGAGTCGATCGAGCTCGGCGCCGACGAGGTCGACATGGTGATCGACGTCGGCGCGGCCAAGGCCGGACGCTTCGACCTGGTCGAGGCCGACATCGCCTCGGTGCGCAGCGTCATCCCCGCTCCCGGGATCCTCAAGGTGATCATCGAGTCCGCCGCGCTCAGCGACGACGAGATCGTGGCCGTCTGCCAGGCGGCGGTGAACGCGGGCGCGGACTTCGTGAAGACCTCGACCGGCTTCCACCCCACCGGCGGCGCGACCGTCGAGGCCGTCGCCCTGATGTCCGCCACGGTCGCCGGACGCGCGGGCGTCAAGGCGAGCGGAGGCATCCGCTCCTACGAGACCGCCGCCGCGATGGTCGCCGCGGGCGCCACGCGCCTCGGCGTCTCCGGCAGCCGCCAGGTTCTGGCCGAGGAGGCCGGCGCGGCCGCCGCGACCCCGGTGGCCGGCGCGTACTAGCCGCTTCCCCCCTCGCAACTCAGGCAGTCTCGCGCCGGCGCCCGCTCGAGCCGCGGAATCCCGCGGCCCGCGCGGCGCATCCGCTCGTCCTGCCTGAGTTGTGACGCGCTCAGGCGCCGGGGCGACCCGCGTCGGTGTCGGAGACGTCGGTGTGCACGAAGTTCTGGAAGGAGCGGCTGGCCGTCGGGCCGCGCTGCCCCTGGTAGCGCGAGCCGTAGACGCCGGAACCGTAGGGGCTCTCGGCCGGGCTGGAGAGGCGCATGAAGCAGAGCTGGCCGATCTTCATGCCGGGCCAGAGCTTGATCGGCAGGGTCGCGACGTTGCTGAGCTCGAGTGTGACGTGCCCGCTGAAGCCCGGGTCGACGAAGCCGGCCGTGGAGTGGGTGAGCAGTCCGAGGCGGCCGAGCGAGCTCTTGCCCTCGAGGCGCGCCGCGATGTCGTCGGGCAGCGTCACCTGCTCGTAGGTGGAGCCGAGCACGAACTCGCCCGGGTGCAGGATGAACGGCTGGTGCGCGTCGACCTCCACCAGGTGGGTGAGGTCGGGCTGATCCTCGGCCGGGTCGATGAAGGGGTACTTGTGGTTGTCGAACAGCCGGAAGAACCGGTCGAGCCGCACATCCACACTCGACGGCTGCACCATTCCCAACTCGAGGGGCTCGAGGCCGATGCGTCCGTCGGCGAGCTCGGCCTTGATGTCCCTGTCAGAAAGCAGCATGGCCACAGTTTATAAGCGAGAAGCGGATGCCCCGGCTTGTCCAGCAGGACGCCGCGGCTAGAATGGTGGCCGAGCCGCGTACTCAGCGGCCCACGCGAATGTAGTTCAATGGTAGAACTTCTGCTTCCCAAGCAGATGGCGCGGGTTCGATTCCCGTCATTCGCTCCAGACTCAGCGCGACTCCGGCCACGCGGACGCCTCGGTGGAGGCGGATTCGCGCCGGTGCCGCAGCCCCTCGATGAGCAGCCCGACGCCGAAGGCGAAGGCCTCGGCGTCTCCGGTCGCAAGCCGCTCCGCGTCGGCCGGGACCGCGCCCATGCTGTCGTACTGCAGCCGCTGCTGCTCGTGCGAGACGTGGCCGAGAACGAAGTGCAGCAGCGCCGTGGCGGCGCGCGCGCTGGTCTCCGCGTCGAAACCACGCTCGAAGGCGAGGCGCAGGCGCCTCAGCGGGGTCGATGCGCCGAGGCCGAGCGCGAAGGTGCTCGACACCACCTCGGCGCCGTCGCGGTAGGCGAGCAGGGCGTCGCGCAGGCCGAAGGCCTCGGCCGTCGCCGCCTCCGCCCACCCCGACTCGGGGCCGGTGAGCGGGCGCGCACGGTCGGCGATACGCTCGGCGACCTCGGCGAGCAGCGTCTGCTTGTTCGGGAAGTGCCAGTAGAGGGCGCTGGGCTGCACCTCGAGGGCGGCGGCGAGGCGGCGCATCGTGAGGTCGGGCAGTCCGACGTCGTCGAGAATGCGGAGCGCGGCTGCGGCGACGTCGTCGCGGGAGTGCCGCACGGCCCGTGAGCCCGAATTCCCCGCGATCGCCATGGCCTCACTATAGTTGAGAACGCCGTTCAGGTGAACAGCGTTCAGGAGGACACGATGACGAGCAGCTCCACCCGGGTCTCGGCGGGCGCGAGACGCGGCATCGACGCCGCCGACATCGCCCGCATCGCCGTGTTCGCGGCGATCGTGGCCGTGCTGGGCCTCCCCGGCGGCTTCTCCGTCTTCGGCTCCGTGCCCATCACGGCGCAGACCCTCGGCGTGATGCTCGCCGGCGCCATCCTCGGTGCCTGGCGCGGTGCGGTCTCGATGCTCGTGCTGCTGGCACTGGTCGCCCTCGGACTGCCCCTGCTCTCCGGCGGGCGGGGCGGCCTCGGCGTGTTTGTCGGTCCCTCCGCCGGCTACCTGGTCGGCTGGGTCGCCGGCGCCTTCCTCGTCGGCCTGATCGTGCGCGCGGGCGGGTCGCGGCCCACCTGGCCGCGCACCATCCTCGGGGTCGTCGTGGGTGGCATCGTGACGATCTACGCCCTCGGGATCCCGGTGCAGTCCGCCGTCACCCGCCTGCCGCTGGCCGAGACCGCGCTGCAGAGCCTCGTCTTCCTCCCCGGCGACCTGGTGAAGGCCGCGATCGCCGTGGCCATCACCATGACCCTCGTGCGCGCCTACCCGAGGGCGTTCCGGTCGGCCGTCGTTCGCCGGGCGTCACCGGCGGAGCCGCGATGACGGGACACACCACCGGCCGCATAGTCCTGCTCGGCGACTCCGATCCCGTGACGCTGGTCGCAGCCGTCCACGCGGTGCGCGCCGACGGCGGTATCCCGCTCGTCGGCGACGAACGCTGGAGCGAGTCCTACCGGCGCGGCGTCACGGAGTCCCTGGCGTCGGCCGAGCCGGCCGCCGACGCGGCCTGGGCCACCCTCACCTCCGGCAGCACCGGGGTTCCCCGCATCGTGCTGCGCACCCACGAGTCGTGGTCGGGCTCCTTCGCGCCCGTCGCGGCACTCCTCGGCGTCGAGCCCGGCGACGTGCTCTACCTGCCCAGCCCGCCGGTCTCCTCCCTCTCGCTGTTCTCGATCGCGCACGCGGCCGCCGCCGGCTTCGCGCTCGCCCTGCCGCGCACCCGCGCGGTCTCGGCCCCCGACTTCGCGGTCGCGACGCTCTTCCACGGCACCCCGAGAGCCCTGCGCTCGGTGGTCGAGATCCTCGAAGCGGATGCCGGGGCCGCACGCCGCCACCGTCTGCGAGCGGCCCTGGTCGGCGGCAGCGATCTCGATCCGGTCCTCCGCGCACGGGCCGAGCGGCTCGGCCTGCGGGTCGTCAGCTACTACGGCGCCGCCGAGCTCTCCTTCGTCGCCGCCGACCGCGGCGACGGGCTGCGCGCCTTCGCGGGCGTCGAGCTTGCCACCCGGGAGGGCGAGCTCTGGGTGCGCTCGCCCTACCGCGCACTCGGCTACCTGCACCCCGACGAGCGCCAGGCGCTGCGCGTCGACGCACAGGGCTGGGCCACCGTGGGCGACCTCGCGGAGCTCGGCGGCGTCGACCCGGCCGACCCGGTGCTCACGCTGCACGGCCGTCGTGACGGCGCGATCCTGAGCGCATCGGCCACGGTGGTTCCCGGCGACGTGGAGGCGGTTCTGCGTGCCCTCCCCGGGGTGCTCGACGCGGTGGTGCTCGGTGTGCCGAATGCGGGCGTCGGCGAACTCGTGGCCGCCGTCATCGAGACGGCGACCGACGGCACCGCGCCGACCGCGGCCGCACTCCGGCTGCGGGTGGCCGATTCCCTCACGCCGTCCCATCGGCCGCGCCTCTGGTTCGGAATGCCGGAACTGCCCCGCACCACCACCGGCAAGCCGGCCCGCTCGGAGCTGCACCGCCGTGTCCTCGCCGGGGAGGTGGCCCCCCTTGACTGAGACCGGCCCGACCCCCGCCTCGACCCCGGCCCGCCGAGCGCTCCGTGAGAGCGCCCCCGTGGTGGTGGCCGCCCGCCGCACCGCGATCGGCATCCGCGGCCGGTCGCTCGCCGGCTACACGGTCGACGAGCTCGCCGCGCCGGTCATCCGCTCTCTAGTGTTCGACTCCACCGCGCAGATCGGCGGATCGGCCGGAATCGCCGACGTGGTGCTCGGCAACTGCCTGGGCCCGGGCGGCAACACCGCACGGGTCGCCGCCCTCGCGGCCGGACTCGGCCCGAGCGTTCCGGGCATGACCATCGACCGCCAGTGCGGCAGCGGGCTCGCCGCCGTCATCGAGGCGGCGACCGCCATCCGCGCCGGCGACGAGCGGCCGCGCATCGCCGGGGGCGTCGAGAGTGCGTCGACCGCCCCCGTGCGCTCCATCGACGGCGTCCCCTACTCCCGCGCACCCTTCGCACCGACGGGATTCCCCGACCCCGACATGGTGCAGGCGGCCGAAGACCTCGCCGTCGCGCTCTCGATCCCGCGCGAGCGGCAGGACGCCTACGCGGCACTCAGCCACGATCGCGCCGAGGCCGCCGCCGCACTCGGCACCTTCGACGCCGAGCTGGTCGCGCTCGAACCGTCGGCGGCCCACCGCGCCGCTGGTCACGGCGAGCCGGCCGGCACAGCCCGCGACGACGGCATCGGCAGCGTCTCGCGGTCGAAACTCGCCCGCTTCCCCGCGCTCTTCCCGGGCGGCACACTCACGGCGGGCAGCTCGAGCCGCATCAGCGACGGTGCCGCCGCCGTGCTGATCGCACCGCCGGGCACCGCACCCGGACTGGCGCTGCTCGCGCACGCGACCATCGGCTGCGACCCGGCACTCCCCGGTCTCGGCGCGGCACCGGCGATCCGCGAGGCACTCGCGCGAGCCGGCGTCGACACCGGGGCGATCGCCGCATTCGAGATCGTCGAGGCCTTCGCCTCGCAGACGCTCGCCGTGCTCGAGGCGCTCGGCCTCGCCGACGACGATCCCCGGGTCTGCGCCGACGGCGGCGCCCTCGCCCTCGGACACCCCTGGGGGGCGAGCGGAGCAGTGGGCGTGGTGCGCCTGTTCTCCCGCCTCGTGCGCGGCGGCGCACCGGCCGGCACCCTCGGCGTCGCGGCCGCGTCGGTCGGTGGCGGCATGGGCGCGGCCGCGGTCTTCGAGGTGGTGCGATGAGCATCCTGCTCGACGACGTCGCGGTGCGCCTCGGCGAGCGCCTCGCCCTCGAGGGGGTGTCGCTGCGGCTCGACCAGCAGCGCATCGCCGTGATCGGTGCGAACGGCTCGGGAAAATCGACCTTCGCCCGTCTGCTCGGCGGACTCGTCACCGCCGAGAGCGGCGACGTCTCGGTGCTCGGACTCGACCCCGCTCGGCAGGCGAAGGAGCTGCGACGGCGCGTGGGGTTCATCTTCAGCAACCCCGACGCGCAGATCATCATGCCCACCGTCGCCGAGGATGTCGCGTTCTCCCTGCGCGGCGACCGCCTGCCCAAGGCGCGTGCCGCCGAACGGGTCGCCGCCGCGCTCGAGCAGTTCGGCCTCGCCGAGCTCGCCGACCGCGCCGCCCACGACCTCTCGGGTGGGCAGAAGCAGCTGCTCGCCCTGTGCGGGGCCATGATCCGGCGGCCCGAGCTCGTCATCGCCGACGAGCCCACCGCCTACCTCGACGCCCGCAACAGCCGGCTGATCGCCGGGCACCTGCTGGGCGAGGCGTCGTCCCACCGCCTGGTGCTCGTCACCCACGATCTCGCACTCGCCGCCCGTTGCGACGTGGCCGTGCTGTTCGACGAGGGCCGCCTGGTCGCGGTCGGCACCCCGCTCGACGTCATCGACCGCTACGAGACGAGCCTGCAGTGCTGACCCTGTACCGTCCGGGCACCGGCTGGGTGCACCGGGCACCGGCGGGACCCAAGGCCCTGGTGCTGCTGGTGATCGTCCTGGGGCTCTCGCTGCTGCCGTCGGGCTACGCGGCCGCGATCGTATGCGGAGTCGCCGTGCTGCTCGCCTACCTCGTGACCGGCCTCGGCTTGCGGGAGCTCGCGCGCCAGATCGTCGCGGTGCGCTGGGTGGTCGTGATCACCCTCGGTGCCCAGCTGATCTTCCTGCAGGCCGAGCCGGCGGCGGCCAACACCGCGCGGGTGCTGGCGACCCTGCTCATCGCGGCGCTGCTCGTGCTCACCACGCGCATCGGCGATCTCCTCGACGCGGTCGAGCGGGCGCTCCGGCCGCTCGCGCGCCTCGGGATCGATCCGGCGCGGGTGGCGCTCGTACTGGCCGTCGCCATCACCACCGTGCCCGTGCTGGTGCGCCTCGCCGCCGGGGTGCGGGAGGCCCAGAGGGTCCGCGGTGCGGGCGCCGGGCTGATCACGTTCGTCATCCCGTTCCTCGTGGTGTCGCTCAAGCACGCCGACGACCTCGGTGAGGCCCTCACCGCCCGCGGGGTGCGGTGATCGTGCGCCCTCCGCTTCCCGCGCAGAACCGGCCGCGCGTGCTCGGCCCCACTGTCGACGCCCAGACCCGGTGCGTGCACTACCGCACCGCCCTCGACGTGATCGCCATCCGCTTCGCCTGCTGCGACGAGTACTACCCCTGCCACCTCTGCCACGCGGAAGCGGCCGACCACCCGGCGCACACCTGGCCCGCCGCAGAGCGCGACCGGCACGCCGTGCTCTGCGGCGTCTGCGGCACCGAGCTCACCATTGCCGAGTACCGCCGCACGCAAAAGTGCCCGGCGTGCTCGGCGGCGTTCAATCCGGGCTGCTCGCTGCACGCCCACCTCTACTTCGATCCGGACCCCGCGGCGGACGCGGGACCCGGATCGGCCTAGCGCGCCAGCACCGGGTAGTCCGTGTAACCGGCTGCACCCGCACCGTAGAAAGTCGACGGGTCGGCGGCGTTCTCCTCGGCGGCGGCCTTCCAGCGCGCGACGACGTCGGGGTTCGCGATCGCGGCGCGGCCGATCGACACGGCGTCGGCCAGGTCGGCCTCAGCGATGGCGAGCGCGTCGTCGCGGGTGGTCGCCTCGGCGAACCCGGTGTTGATGATGAAGGGTGCGCCCACGCGCGCGCGGATGTCCTGGGCGAGGGCGCCGGCGGGCTCGGGGTGCATGTAGTCGAGGAAGGCGAGGCCGAGGGGCGCCAGAGCGTCTGCGAGCAGTCCGTAGGTGACGGCCACATCCGCTGCATCGTCCTCGATCACGCCCTGGATGTTGCGCTCGGGCGAGATGCGCAGGCCCACCCGGTCGGCGCCGACGGCCTCGACCACGGCCGTGACCACCTCGACGACGAAGCGGATGCGGTTCTCCGGCGATCCGCCGTAGGAGTCGGTGCGGGTGTTGGAGCTGGGGGCGAGGAACTCGTGCAGCAGGTAGCCGTTGGCGGCGTGCAGCTCGACGGCGTCGATGCCCGCGGCGAGCGCGCGGCGGGAGGCGGAGACGAACTCGTCGACGATCGCCGGCAGCTCCGAGGCGGCGATCGCCTCGGGCACCTGGTGTGCGGTCTTGCCGTTCGGGGTGCGGGTCTCGCCCTCGATCGCGATGGCGCTCGGCGCCACGCTGCGGGGGGCTCCCGAGATCTCGGTGTGGGTGACACGGCCGGCGTGCATCACCTGCATGGCGATCAGACCGCCCGCGGCGTGCACGGCGTCTGCCACGCGCGCCCAGCCCGCCTGCTGCTCGTCGGTGACGATTCCCGGCTGGCCGGGGAAGCCCTTCGCCTCCTCGCTCGTGAAGGTGCCCTCGGTCACGATCAGCCCGAGGCTCGCGCGCTGCTCGTAGTACTCGGCGATGAGCGCGGTCGGAACGCCGTCCTCGCCCGCGCGCACACGGGTCAGCGGGGCCATCACCAGCCGGTTCGCGAGGTGCAGTGAGCCGAGGTCGACGGGGCTGAAGAGGTCCATGGGTTCCTTACGGTGGAATGCGGCGCGCTGTGCGCCTCCACGGTAAAGCCACCCGGCGCGTGCGGCATTCCCGCCGCGTCACACTCCGTCACCCGGAGGCACGCTAACGCCCGCGGCAGCCGCCCCCGGTTGCGTAGTGCCCGCCGCGGCCGCCCGACACGTCGGGGATCCGGTAGACCTCGCCCGTGGCGGTGGTCACGAACGCCGTGTCGCGCGAGAAGTCGAGCGAGGTGGGCAGGTCGAGTCCGTCGACCACCACGGAGAGCGTTCCGTCGGCGTTGACGCGCAGCAGCTCCCCGCTGTCGCGCAGCGCGGGAGACCCGGCGGGCACCCCCCCGGGCGAGTCGCCCTGGGAGAGCGCGTAGAGCACGCCGCAGCGCCCGAACTCCACGTCGACGAGCAGGCTGTAGCCCGACGCGACCTCGCGCGGCACCGGGTTGCGCGGCTCGAAGGCCATCACCCTGCCGGTCGCGGGCAGGTGCGGAACCGGTCCCGCCTCCGCGTAGAACACGGTGCGGCCCGACACCGCGAGCCCCGTGGGCACCACGTTGCCGAGCTGCAGCAGCGTGGTCATGCCGTCGTCGCGCGCGATCCGGATCACCCGGTTGTGGTGGCCGTCGGTGACGAGGAATCCGCCGCGGTAGGGCTCGAGCGCGAACTGCAGCCCCTGCGGGAGATCCACCGGGAAGCCGGGCGGGTTGAGAACCGAGAAGGCCCCGAGATCGGCGGCGAGGGTGAAGGAGTCCGGACCGTCTACGCGATAGAGGCCGCTCGCCTGGTCTCCGCCGACATCCGCCCCCACCACACTCACGAGAACGTAGGCGGTGCGCCCCGCGAAGGCCACGTCGATCGCGCCGCCGAGCCCGATCACCCGCGGCGGCAGCCCGCTCGCGAACACCGAGGTCTCGCCCGTGCGCGGGTCGATGCGGGTCACCTGGCCGAGCAGGGCCTCGGTCACGTAGAGCGCGCCGTCGGGGCCGATGGTGCCGCCGCTCGTGCCCTGCAGCCCCGACACGAGCAGCTGCGCCTCGGGCGGACTGTGCGGGTGGCCCGTCGCGGCTGCGGCGTCCGCGGGTAGCAGAAGAGCCGCGGTCAGGGCGGCGACGAGGGTGGAGACGAACAACGCTGGTCGTTTCGTGCGCATGGCAGGTCCTCCGGTGGGTTCCGTGGTTGCAGCGCCATTGTGCTCGCGCTTTTCGTGCGGAGTCAACCGTCTCCGAAGCCGATTCACGACGGCAGCGGTAGTGTCGTCCCATGGCCGAGCTGGTTCCCATCCCGTCGCCGGGCACACCCCTGTACTACGGGGCCCCCGGTTCCCCCCTGATCGTCGTCGCCCACGACTGGTACGGCCGTCTTCCGTGGCTCGACGCCTACGCCGACGCCCTCGCCGCGCAGGGGTTCCGCGTCGTGGTACCCGACTTCTACCGCGGCGTCGCCACGATCGACACCGAGAGCGCCGCCGGCCTGCGCGACGCGCTCGATCCGGAGGAGGCCCTCGCCATCATCGACGACCTGGTCGCCGAGGGCCGGCTGGAGGGCTCGGAGCGCATCGGGCTGATCGGCTTCTCGATGGGCGGCTGGATCGCCCTCCTGCACGCGCAGGGCGGCGACGCGGATGCCGTGGTCGCCTACTACGCGACCCTCGGCCTCGAGGAGCACGGCATCATCCCCTGCCCCGTGCTGCTGCACCTCGCCGAGAGCGACGGCTGGAACCCGGGGGCCGAGCCGGAGTCCTTCGTCGCCCGCCTCGAAGACCACGGCACCCCCGTCACCCAGTTCAGCTACCTCGGCACCGAGCACTCCTTCGCGAACGCCAACATCGCCGCGACGGTCAACACCCGCGCCGCCGCGCTCGCCTTCGCCCGCACCGCGTCGTTCCTCGACCGGCACCTCAGCGAGTAGCCCCCGTCCTCACGTCCCACAGGTGGTGCACCGGGTCGTGGATCACGTAGCGCGCGAAGCTCTCCACTGTGAACTCGGCGCCGTCGCTGCGCCGCCCGCTGCGCTCCCAGCGCGCCCCGTCGACCGTCTCGAAGAGCTCTGCGAGAGCGGATGCCGCCGAACCGATCCCGGCGGCGACCTCGGCCGGGTTCTGCTCGTTGTAGCGCTCCGCAACGGCGGTCGCGTCCTGGTCCCAGTTGTCGAACAGCGGATCCTCCCGCTCCAGCATCAGCTCGAGACGTCCCGTGCAGATGCGGTACACGTCCCGCACGTGCGCCGCGTACTCGAGGGACGACCAGGTCGCATCGTCCGGGCGCTCGCGCACGCCGGGTCGCTGCAGCACCACCGGCCAGGCCGCGGCATTCTCGCGGACCAGACCCGCGACATCCGCCGCATCGACGCTCGCGGCGTCGAAGCCGCACTCCGGGCAGGCGCGCTCGATGACCCAGGTCCAGTTCTTCGTATCGGGTGTAATCGGCATAGGCCCATGCTCGCGCGAGCGGCATACCCGCTACCGTAGATTTCGTGCCAATCTTCGAAGACTCCATCGTCACCGCCGTGCTCAGCCACATGAACAACGACCACCCGGAGGACAACCTGCTCATCGTGCAGGCCTTCGGACCGTCGGACGCCTCGTCGGTCGTGATGACCACCCTCGACCACCTCGGCGGCACCTGGACCTTCGAGTCCGACGGCGCGAGCGGCGAGCTGACCCTGCCGTGGACCGCCGAGATCAGCGAGCGGGCCGAGATCCGCCGCGAGATCGTGGCGCTCTACGACGCCGCCTGCGAGAAGCTCGACATCGTCCCGCGCCCGCACTAGTGACACGCTCGCCGAACCTGCTGGTGGCCCGGGTGCTGGGCGCTGCGCTGCTCGCGCTCGGGATTCTCGGGTTCACCGCGACGCTCCGGGTGGACTTCGCCGACCCCGAGGGCGGTCTGCTCCTCTGGCTGCTGCTGCTCAACAGCCTGCAGAACTGCGTGCACCTGGTGCTCGGCGCCGTGCTGCTGGCCTGCGGCCTCGGCTCCCTGAGAACGGCACGTACCGGGAACGCGGTCGTGGCGATCGCGCTGTTCGTGCTGGGGATCATCGGCCTGTTCATCACCGGCTCCCCCGGCAACTTCTTCGCCTTCAACGGCGCGGACAACGTGCTGCACTTCGGTCTGGCGGTGGTGCTCCTGGCGGTCTCCGTGGGCGCCGAGAAGGACCCGGCCCCCTAACGGGGTTGCCCCCGGTTACCAGCGGGATACCGCCCGGCACCGACGACTCACTAGTATTAGGGTTACCTAACCGACCCTTGGAGTGCCACCGTGTCTGTCGTTCTTCCCTTTTCCCAAGCCCTGCGCGAGCGTACGCGCGGCGGCCACAGCGACAGCGAGGGCGCCAGCTTCATGGGCGATCTGATGACGGGCAAGGGTTCGCGCGACGACTACGTGTCGCTCGTGGCTCAGCACTACTTCATCTACGCGGCGCTCGAGGCGGCGGCCGAGACGATGAGAGACGATGCGGATGCCGCGGCCTTCATCACCCCCCAGCTCACGCGGCTGCCGGCGCTCGAATCCGACCTGCAGTTCCTGATCGGCGACGACTGGCTCGAGCGCATCGCGCCGCTGTCCACCACCGCCCGCTACGTCGAGCGCATCGACACGGTCGCGGCCACCTGGAGCGGCGGATTCATCGCGCACCACTACACCCGGTACCTCGGCGACCTCTCCGGCGGCCAGATCATCCGCACACTGATGCAGCGCCAGTTCGGCTTCGAGACCAACGGCGTCGGCTTCTACCTCTTCGACGAGATCGCGAAGCCCAAGGAGTTCAAGGACACCTACCGCTCGCAGCTCGACGCCGTCGACTGGAGCGAGGACGAGCGCGAGCGCGTCATCGACGAGGTCATGGTCGCGTACCGCTTCAACACGGAGCTCTTCGTCGATCTCGCGAACGCGAAGGCCACCGCCGCGGCCTGACGGGCGACTAGGCCTCGATCGCGGGCACCGCGGTGGCGCGGTCCATAAAGCGCTGCACGTGCTCGTCGACGATGATGTCACTCGGGCGCAGATCGCGGCTGAGATAGAGGCCGTCGAGGGCGCTGATGCGGCTGAGGGCGACGTAGGTCTGGCCGGGCGCGAAGGAGCGCTGCCCCAGGTCGACGATCGCGCGGTCGTAGGTCTTGCCCTGCGACTTGTGGATGGTGACGGCCCAGGCGAGCCGCAGCGGGAACTGGGTGAACTCCGCCACGATGTCTTTCTTCAGCGCCTTGGTGAGCGCCGAGTAGGAGTACTTGTACTTCTCCCAGACCGCCGGCTGCACCTGGTGCACCTCGCCGTCGACCTCCACGTGCACGTACTGGTCGACCTTCGTCACGGTGCCGACCGAGCCGTTCACCCAGCGCTGGTCGGCGTCGTTGCGCAGGAACATCACCTGCGCGCCGATCTTCAGCTGCAGCGCCTCGTCGGCCGGATAGGCGCGGCCGCCGAACTCGCCGCTGACCTCCGCGTTCGCGGTGAGCAGCTTGCCGGGCAGTCGCGCCAGCTCGGTGGCGTTGATGCGGTTCACCGCCGCGTTGGTGGTGGCCAGGGTGATGATGCCGTCGGTGGGCGCCTCGCGTGCGCCCATGCCGTTGAGGCGGCCGGCGATCTCGGCGGTCACCCGCCCGTGGCGCACCGCGTTGAGCATGTACTTGAACTCGCCCTCGTGCTGGCGGTGGATGGTGGTGAGCTCGTAGATCTTGAGGTCGGTCTCGTCCCAGACCTTCGCGTCGAAGAACCACATCGACGTGTACTGGTCGGCGAAGTAGGCACGCTCGTCGGCGTCGCCCGGCACCGGGGCGAGCTGGTACGGGTCGCCGAACAGCACTACCTGCACACCGCCGAAGGCCTCCCGTTTGCGCTGCCTGGCCTGGCGCAGGCTGCGGTCGAGGGCGTCGAGCAGGTCGGCGTTCACCATCGAGACCTCGTCGATCACCAGGGTGTCGATGGTGTTCAGCAGCTTGCGCACCTCGGCGGTGTGCTCGATCTCGTGGTCGGCGATCACGCCGATCGGCAGCCGGAACAGCGAGTGGATCGTCTGGCCGCCCACGTTGAGCGCGGCGACGCCGGTGGGGGCGCAGATCACCACCTGCTTCGAGGTGTTCCACGAGAGGTGGTTGAGCAGCGTCGACTTCCCCGTGCCCGCGCGGCCGGTGACGAAGATGTTCTCGCGCGTCGTCTCGATGGCGGCGAAGACCGCCGCCTGCTCGGGAGACAAGGAGGGCGCGTTCACTCCCCCAATCTACCCGCTGCGGCCCGGCGATCACCGGTGCTGTGTACAGCCGTTCCGGCATCCGCGTTGTTTAGGATGTGTGAATGCGCCGTACCGTCATCACCTGGTCGGCCGTCTTCGCCCTGCTGATCGCAGGATTCGCGGCGTCGGTCGTCGCGCTCAACGCCGACCTCTACAGCGCGCACGGTTTTGTGAAGGGCTACCTCTCGGCCCTCGCCCGGCAGGACAGCGCCAGTGCTCTCGAGGTTCCGGGCGTGCAGACGAGCAACAGCGCGGCGCCCGACCTGCTGACGGATGCCGCGATGGGCCAGCTGAGCGACGTGCGCGTCGTGCGCGATACGGCGAATGCCGACGCGACCCACACCGTGGTTGTGGAGTACACGATGGCCGCGCCGGACTCGAGCGAGACACCGGGCACCTCCACCAGCGAGTTCGTCGTCGCCCGCGACGGCACGCGCCTCGGCCTCTTCCCCACCTGGCGCTTCGTCACGAGCCCGCTGAACACCGTCTCGGTCACCGTTCAGCACGACACCACCTTCGACGTGAACGGCTACACGGTCACCTCCACCGCCGAGGCGGGCACCCCGGGCACCTACCTCGTCTTCGCGCCCGGGCGCTACGACGTCGATCACGAGTCCGCGTACCTGACCGCCGAGACCGTGCCGCTCAGGGTGAGCGCCATCGGCGAGATCTCCGACGTCACCGTCGACGTGCAGGCCAACGAGGAGTTCGTGGCCGAGGTGCAGAAGCATGTCGGCGCCTACCTCGAGGAGTGCACCACGCAGCAGGTGCTGATGCCCACCGGCTGTCCCTTCGGAAAGGCGCTCGCGAACCGCGTGGAGTCGGCCCCGGTCTGGTCGATGGCCACCGAGCCCGCCGTCACCATCGTTCCCGGAGTCGAACCGGGAACCTGGGCCGTTCCGAAGACCCCCGCCGCGGCCCACCTCGTGGTCGACGTGCGGTCGCTCTTCGACGGCACCCTCTCCACCTTCGACGAGGACGTGCCCTTCGAGGTGCAGTACGCGCTCACCTTCGAGGCCGACGACCGCCTGCTCATCACCGCCGTCTACGAGTAGCGCGCGCGGCGCTTGCCCGGCTGCCGATGGTGCAGTTGTGCACGCTTTGGGGCGCCGAACCGGGACACAACTGCACTATCGGCGGGCAACCGCGCCACAACAGGCAAGCGGATGCGACGCGCCTAGCGCACCTTGCGGCCCGCGCGCGCCGCGAGCATCGCGTTGTAGGCCTCGAGCTCCGCGTCGCCGTCGCGCTCCGCCTTGCGGTCGTAGCGCTTCGAGTCGCGCTCGTCGCTGCGCGACCACATGATCGCCACCGCGATCGCGAGGGCGACCGTCGGGATCTCGCCGACGCTCCACGCGATTCCGCCGCCCGCCTGCTGGTCCTCGATCGCCTTGATGCCCCAGCCCATCGAGCCGTACCAGTCCGCGAGCAGCAGGCCCGTGCCGGTCATCAGCGACAGCCCGAAGAAGGCGTGGAACGCCATGGTCGCCAGCAGCACGAGCAGGCGCAGCGGGTAGGGGGCGCGGTGCGGCGAGGGGTCGACCCCGATCAGCGAGTTCACGAACAGGTAGCCCGTGAGCAGGAAGTGGATGATCATCCACTGGTGGCCGATGTGGTCGGTCGTCGCCCAGCGGAACAGCGGGGAGTAGTAGAACACCCAGAGCGAGACCACGAACAGTCCCGCCGAGACGATCGGGCGCGAGAGGAAGCCGAAGTACTTCGAGTGGGTGGCGAGCATGATCCACTCGCGGGCGCCGCGGCTGCCGTCGTCGCGCTTGCGGATCGCGCGCAGCGCGAGCGTGATCGGCGCAGCGGGAACCAGCAGCACCGGCACCATCATGCCGAGCGTCATGTGGGCGAGCATGTGGATACTGAAGAGGTACTTCTCGTAGAGGTTCACGCCGCCGTTGGTGATGTAGAACAGCAGCGCGATTCCGGCCACCCAGAGCACGGTGCGCAGCACGGGCCAGGAGTCGCCGCGCTTCTTCAGGCGCCAGACGCCGGCGAGGTAGAAGAAGATCGCGAAGGCGCAGAACAGCACCCAGATGAGGTCGAAGTTCCATGAGGTGAACAGGCGGGAGAAGCTCACCGGCTCGGGCAGCGGGGAGCCGGTGAGGATCTCCGCCGGAGTGGCGCCGCTGGTCGCCGAGGCGACCACCTCCGGCTTCGGTGTGGCGGTGCGGGCCAGCGCCGCGGCCACGCCGGACGCGAGCCCCATGAACGCGAGCTCGGCCGTCACCAGCCACCAGAAGAACTTGCGGTTGCCGGTCGTCGTCATCCGCCCGATCAGATACCGCCGCTGGATCACCCCGAACACCCCGAGCGCGCCCAGAGCACCGACCTTCACCAGCACGAGGATGCCGTAGGGGGTGAGCAGGTTGTCGAGCGTGCCCACGCGGATCTCGGCGCTGACGTAGCCGGAGGCCGCGACCACGACGAAGCTGATGACGGCCAGGGTGGAGTACCGGCCGAGCAGCGGCACGATCCGGCCGCTGTCGAGCACCCGGGCACTGACGACCAGCGTGAGCAGCCCGCCGAGCCAGACCGCGGCGAACACGATGTGCAGCCAGATGGCGCTCGTGGCGGCGTCGTGGCTCTCGGTTCCGCCGGAGTGCCCGAGAAGCGCCATCGGGATGAGCCCGAGAACCGACCCGACGGCCATGAACAGCACCGCCGTCTGGTTGCGCACGGCGAAGCAGAGCACGGTGAGGGTCGCCGCCACGAGGGTGGTGGTGAGCCAGGCGCGACCGATCTCCGTCTCGGTGAGGAAGGTCGCGAGCAGCGCGCCGAAGCGGTCGTCGAGCGAGATCGGCTGCAGGTAGAGCGTGAGGAAGCTGAAGAAGCCGGTGAAAGCGGATGCGACGGCCCAGACGGCCGCGGACCCCGCCGCGATATCGAGCGCCAGGTGGAACTCGCGTTTGTCGCGGTTCATGGCGAAGGAGGCCAGCAGCAGCGCGCCGATCGAGCCGGCGGCCCCGATGTTGACCATCAGCTTGGCCAGGGGGAGTCCGTAGCGCACAACCGCGCCCGGATCGGCGATCAGCTCCGGGTCTGCGCCGCCGCCGATGGCGAGCGAGGCGAGCACGGAAGCGAGTGCCACAAGGAGCAGGAGCGCAGGCCCCACTATCCGAACGATCCGTGGCATCAGATCAGTTTATGCGCGCGAAGCTGTGCGTCCGACGGGGGAGAGAAAGAAAAGGGGCGCCGACCTCTCGGTCGACGCCCCTCCCACGTTCAAACGACTACTTGGAGTCCTTCGCAGCAGCCTTGAGCTTCGAGCCAGCGCTCAGCTTGACGCCGAAGCTCGCCTTGATCTCGATGGCCTCACCCGTCTGCGGGTTGCGTCCGGCGCGAGCTGCACGGTGAGTGCGCTCAACTGCCAGCCATCCCGGGATGGATACCTTCACGCCGTCGGCCACCGAAGTGGACAGCACGGAGAAAAGAGCGTCGACGACGCCGTTGACGGCAGCCTGGCTCTGGCCAGACGCTGCGGCGACTGCCGCGACGAGCTCGGTACGGTTTAGTGACTTGTCAGCCATGAATGTCCTCCTCGGACGTTGTGCAGTTGGGTGATCCAACCGACTAAAAGCCGGTGAACCGGAAGAAATCTACCAGCTTGACTTGGTAATTCCGGGCAATTCGCCCCGGTGAGCCATATCGCGGAAGCGAACACGGCTGACACCGAACTGGCTGAGGTAACCGCGGGGGCGGCCGTCGATGGCGTCGCGACCGCGAACGCGCACCGGGGAGGCGTTGCGGGGAAGCTTCTGGAGGCCGACACGGGCCTCTTCACGCGACTCGTCGGTTCCGGCGGGGTCCACGAGGGCCTTCTTCAGCTCAAGGCGCTTCGCGGCGTAGCGCGCGACGATGACCTTGCGCTGCTCGTTCTTTGCAATCTTGCTCTTCTTAGCCATGTTTAGCGCTCCTCACGGAATTCAACGTGCTTGCGCACTACGGGGTCGTACTTCTTGAGTACGAGACGGTCGGGGTCGTTGCGACGGTTCTTCTTGGTCACGTAGGTGTAACCGGTGCCTGCCGTCGAACGCAGCTTGATGATCGGACGTACGTCCTGTGCCTTAGCCATTAGATCTTCACCCCACGAGCGAGAATGTCCTTGACGACGGACTCAATGCCACGTGCGTCGATGGTCTTGATGCCCTTTGCAGAGAGCTGCAGAGTGACGTTGCGGCGCAGCGAGGGGACGTAGTACGTCTTCTTCTGCACGTTCGGGTCGAAGCGACGCTTGGTGCGTCGGTGCGAGTGCGAGATGGTGTGTCCGAAGCCGGGAACGGCTCCGGTCACCTGGCAGGTTGCTGCCATGATGGTCTTCTCCTTAGATACCGTAGGACGAGGTGTCCTACCCAAGATTTCTTGTCGGCACGCGCAGAACCCCGTCGAGCCGCGAGCGGCAGGGGGAGTTGGCGTGCAAGTAGACCGGCATAAGTACCGGCCAGCGGCCCAGCTTACGGGGAAATCGCGGAATCCCGCAAGTTTGCCGCCCCGAGCGCGTCTCAGCGGCCCGGGTACTCCTGCGCGATCGGCAGAAGCGAGCACTTCGCGCAGAATCCGAAGACGTCGACGATGTGGTTGGCGCGGGTGAAGCCGTTGTCGGCCGCCACCTTCTGCGCCCAGGTCTCCACCGCATCCGCTTCGATCTCCACGGTGAGTCCGCAGTTGCGGCAGATCAGGTGGTGGTGGTGGCTGCCGGGCGTGCACGCGCGGTAGAGGCTCTCGCCCTCCTGCTGCAGCGAGTCGGCCTCGCCCTCGACGGCCAGGTCGGCGAGCGCGCGGTAGACGGTGGCCAGGCCGATGGGGGAGCCGGCCTCGCGCAACCCGGAGTGCAGGGACTGGGCGCTGACGAAGCCCTCGGACGAGCCGAGAGCCTCTCGCACAGCCTCACGCTGCCAGGTGTTGCGCTTCATACCGGCGATTCTACCGTTCTGGCCGGTGCGGATGCCGGTGCGCGCCTGCGCGGGGACGTGCGTGCGCCGACGATGCGGCAGGCCAGGTAGATCAGGAAGGAGATCGTGGTGATGTAGGGGCTGATCGGCAGCGAACCGCCGAGTGCCAGCAGGATGCCGCCGACCGCGGAGACGAATCCGAACAGCATGCTGAGCAGGGGGACGACCAGCGGCGACGAGGAGACGCGCAGGGCGGCGGCGGCCGGGGTGACCAGCAGCGCCAGCACCAGCAGCGACCCGATGATCTGCACCGACACGGCCACGGTGAGGCCGAGCAGCACCATGAAGCCGAGCGAGAGGGCGCGGGAGGGGACCCCGCGGGCGGCCGCCACGTCGGCGTCGAGGCTGTCGAAGCTCAACGGGCGCCAGATGAGCATCAGCACGACGAGCACGAGCACGGCGATGCCGATCAGCAGACCGAGCTGGGGGATGTCGACCGAGATGATCTGTCCGGTGAGCAGGCCGAACTTGTTGGCGCTCCGGCCCGGGTAGAGGGCGAGGAAGAGGATGCCCAGCCCCAGGCCGAAGGGCATCAGCACGCCGATGATGGAGTTGCGGTCGCGTGCCTTGGCGCCGAGCAGACCGATCAGGATGGCGGCGAGCAGCGATCCGACGAGCGAGCCGAGCACGACGTTGGCTCCGAGCAGCAGCGCGCCCGCGGCGCCGGCGAAGGAGAGCTCGCTGATGCCGTGCACGGCGAAGGCCATGTCGCGCTGCATCACGAAGACACCGATCAGGCCGCCGAGGATCCCCAGCACCGCCGCCGCGATGATCGAGTTGTGCACCAGCCCGAGCAGCTCGCCGTAGTTCTCGAAGCTGAACAGGCGGCTGATGATGTCGCCCCACACGTCGTTCACTCGACGACCTCCTCGTGGTGGTCGTGGTGGTCGTGCCCCTCGGGCACGCCGACGACGATCACGCGGCCGTGGCTGCGGATCACATCGACCGGGGTCCCGTAGAGCTCGGAGAGCACGTCGGAGCGCAGCACCTCGTCGGGCGTGCCCTGGCGGAACTGCCCGCCGGCGAGGTAGAGGATGCGGTCGACGACGTCGAGCACGGGGTTCACGTCGTGCGTGACGAAGACGACGGCGGTGTCGTGCGTGCGCCGGCGCCGGTCGATGAGCTCGGAGACCGCGCGCTGGTGGGGCAGGTCGAGGCTGAGCAGCGGCTCGTCGCAGAGCAGCAGCACGGGGTCGCCCGCGAGCGCCTGCCCGACGCGCAGCCGCTGCTGCTCGCCGCCGGAGAGGGTGCCGACCGGCTGGCCGGCGTACCCGGTGGCGCCGACGGCGTCGAGCAGCTCGTCGACGCGCTCACGATCGCCGCGGCGGGGGAGCGGCAGGCCGAAGCGGTGCCCGTTCACGCCGAGCGTCACCAGGTCGCGTCCGCGCAGCGGGGTGCCCGGCGGAACGAGCTTCTGCTGCGGGATGTAGCCGACGCTGCGGTCGCCGCGGCGGATCGGGTGGCCGGCGAGACGCACGGTACCGCTGTCGAGCTTCTGCTGGCCGAGGATCGTCTTGAGCAGGCTGGTCTTGCCCGAGCCGTTCGGCCCGAGCACGGCGAGGAACTCGCCCGGCCGCACGTCGAGATCGAGGTCGGTCCAGAGGGAGCGCCCGCCGAAGCCGAGGGCGCCGTCGTGGAATTCGAGTACGGGTGGGCTCTGCACTACTGCACTGCGGCGGAGATCGCGCTCAGGTTGTCGGTCATCCACGAGACATAGTCTGCGCCATCGGGCAGCGTCTCCGTGAATTGGACCACGGGGATGCCGTTGTCCTCGGCGGCCTTCCGCACCTGCTCGGTCTCGGAGCTGGCGGTCTGCTCGTTGTAGGCGAGCAGCGAGACGGAGCCGTCGGCGAACAGGGCGAGGGTCTCCTTGAGCGTCGCGGGAGCGACATCCGTTCCCTCCTCGATGGCCTCGGAGAAGGCCTCGGGGGTCTGGTTGGTGAAGCCGGCCGCCTCGAGCAGGTACAGCGGAACCGGCTCGGTGATCGCGGCGCCGAGGCCCTCGGTCACCGGGTGCAGCGCCTCGGCACCCGCCTCGAGCTCCTCGATCTGCGCGGTGAAGTCGGCGAGGTTGGCCGCGTAGGTCGTGGCGTTGTCGGCGTCGAGCTCACTCAGCTGCTCGGCGATCTCCTCGGCCACGTGCTCCACGCCGTGGAAGCTGTACCAGACGTGCTCGTTGAAGCCCTCGATGTGGTCGTGGCCCTCGTGGTCGTCGTCGCTCTCGCCCTCGGTGTGCTCGTCCGCCTCCAGCAGACCGGATGCCTCGCTCGCGTTCACGACGGGAACCTCGGTCGACGAGGCCTCGAGCAGCGTGTCGATGAAGGGGTCGTAGCCGCCGCCGTTCTCGATCACGAGGTCGGCCTTGGAGAGGGCGAGCTGGTCCTGTGCGGAGGCCTCGAAGCTGTGCGGGTCCTGCGCCGCGCTGTCGATGAGGCTCGTGACGGTGACCAGGTCGCCGCCGATCGACTCGGCGATCGAGCCGTAGACGTTCGTCGACGCGACGATCGACAGTCCGGACGCGGTGTCGTCGGCCGCGGGGGAGGAGGCGCATCCGCTCAGGGCGAGGGCGGTCGCGGCGAGGCCGCCGATGACGAGGTGGCGGGGGGTGTTCGAGCGCATGGTGCCGTTTCTAAGTATCTGTAATGAGATTCGTTATCAACAGTATGCGACGAAAAAGCGCCCGGGCCAAATCGAGGCCCGGGCGCTCTCTGAGTCAGTCGAGCAGCAGCGCGGGCTCCTCGAGCACACTCGCCACATCGGCGATGAAGCGGCTGACCACGTCGCCGTCGACCACCCGGTGGTCGAAGCTGCCGGCCAGGGTCGTGACGAAGCGCGGGCGCACCTCGCCGTCGACGACCCACGGCTTCTGCTTGATCGTGCCGAGCGCGACGATGCCGACCTCGCCCGGGTTGAGGATGGGTGTGCCGGTGTCCATGCCGAACGACCCGAGGTTGGTGATCGTGATCGTGCCGTCGGCCATATCGGCCGCGCTGGTCCTGCCGTCGCGGGCGGTGAGGGTCAGCTGCTCGAGGGCCACCGCGAGCTCCTTGAGCGAGAGCTCGTTGGCGTCCTTCACGTTCGGCACTACGAGCCCGCGCGGGGTCGCCGCGGCGATGCCCAGGTTCACGTAGTGGTGCACGGTGATCTCGGCGGGGGTGAAGGTGCTGTTCACCATCGGGTTGCGGCGCACCGCCCAGATGACCGCCTTGGCGGCGATGAGCAGCGGCGAGACGCGGATGCCCGCGAAGTCGGGGGACGACTTGAGGCGCTTCACGAACTCCATGGTGCGCGAGGCGTCGATGTCGACGAACACGCTCACGTGCGGCGCGGTGAAGGCGCTCTGCGTCATCGCCGCGGCGATCGCCTTGCGCACTCCCTTCACGGGGATGCGCTCCTCGCGCTCGTCCGACCACTCGGGGGTCTGGATGTTGCGGAACACGCTGGCCTGGCTGGCCTGGCGGATCACGTCGTCGCGGGTGATCTCGCCGGCGAGGCCGGTGGCGACCACCTCGGCGAGCACCACGCCCAGGTCTTTGGCGAGCTTGCGGATCGGGGGCTTCGCGATGATGGCGGATGCCGACGCGGCCGGAACCGAGGCGGGGCGCGTCGACGGCACCACGGCGGGGGCCACGGGCTGCGGAACGGCCAGTCCCGACTTGCGGCGGCGCGAGTTCACGCCGCTCTTGGTGCCGTAGCCGACGAGCACGGCGCCGGGCTTCTCCGCGGCGCTCTCGGTGGAGATGCTGGTCGCGGTGTCTTCGACCGCACGCAGTGCGTCGCTGTCGGCGACCGGCGCCGGCGCATCCGCTTCTCCGGACTCGCCGGAGGCGCGGATGATGACCGTGCCCACATCGACCGTCTGGCCGGGTTCGGCGAGCAGCTCGGTGACGGTGCCGGCGAAGGGCGACGGCAGCTCGACGAGCGACTTGGCCGTCTCGATCTCGACCAGGATCTGGTTGACCGCGACGGTGTCGCCGGGCTTCACCTTCCACTCGACGATCTCGGCTTCGGTGAGGCCCTCGCCCGCATCGGGGAGGAGGAATTCGAAGGTACTCATGAGTTCTTCTGCCTGTTGATAGCTAGTACGCCATGGCGCGGTCGACCGCTTCGAGCACTCGGTCGACATCGGGGAGGAAAATGGTCTCGAGCTTGGCGGGCGGGAACGGCGCGTCGAAGCTGTTGACGCGGAGGACCGGGGCCTCGAGCGAGTAGAACGCTCGCTCGGTGACGGTGGCCGCGATCTCCGAGCCGATCGACGCAAAGCCGGAGGCCTCGGCGGCGATGACCAGGCGGCCGGTCTTCTGCACGCTCGCGATAATGGGCGCGTAGTCGACCGGGGAGAGCGAGCGCAGGTCGATGACCTCGACGCTGGTGCCCTCCTCCGCGGCGAGCTCGGCGGCGGACAGCAGCACGTTCACCATCGGACCGTAGCCGAGCAGGGTGATCTCGGTGCCCTCGCGCACGACACGGCTGGAGTGCAGCGGCGTGCCGTTCGACTCGAGGTCGACCTCGCCCTTCGGCCAGTAGCGGCCCTTGGGCTCGAAGAACAGCACCGGGTCGTTGCTCGCGATGGCCTCCTGGATCATCCAGTAGGCATCGTGCGGGGTGCTCGGGCTGACCACGCGCAGGCCGGGAGTGTGCGCGAAGTACGCCTCCGGGCTCTCCTGGTGGTGCTCGACGGCGCCGATGTGGCCGCCGAAGGGCACGCGGATCACGATCGGCATCGAGATCTGGCCCTCGTGCCGGTTCGTGAGCTTGGCCAGCTGGGTGGTGATCTGGTCGAAGCCGGGGAAGATGAAGCCGTCGAACTGGATCTCGAGCACGGGTCGGTAGCCGCCCATCGCGAGACCGATCGCGGTGCCGACGATGCCCGACTCCGCCAGCGGAGTGTCCATCACGCGGTGCTTGCCGAACTCGGCCTGGAGGCCCTCGGTGATGCGGAAGACGCCGCCGAGCGGGCCGATGTCCTCGCCCATCAGGAGCACCTTGGGGTCGTTCGCGAGTGCCGCGCGCAGGCCCGCGTTCAGCGCCTTGGCCATGGGAAGGTTCTCGATGCTCACGCGTCACCTCCGAAGGATGCGTCGTAGTCGGCGAGCCACTGCTTCTGGGCGGCCATGACTGGATGCGGCTCGGAGTACACGTGGTCGAACATGACGTTCGTGGAGGGGGTGCCGAGCGCGAGGGTGCGCGTGCGGATGTCCGCCGCCACGTCGTTCGCCTCCTCGGCGACCTCCGCGAAGAAGGCGTCGCCCTCGCCGCGCGAGCGCAGCCAGGTCTCGAAGCGGGCGATCGGGTCGCGCTTCGCCCAGTACTCCACCTCGCTGTCGAGGCGGTACTTGGTGGGGTCATCGGAGGAGGTGTGGGCGCCCATGCGGTAGGTGAGGGCCTCGATGAACCGGGGACCCTCGCCGTTCCGCGACGCGTCGAGGTTCTGCTTTGTCACCGCGTAGCTGGCGAGGACGTCGTTGCCGTCGACCTGCACGCCGGGAATGCCGAAACCGCTCGGACGCAGGTAGAGCGGGGAGCGCGACTGGACCTCGACCGGCACCGAGATGGCCCAGTGGTTGTTCTGCAGGAAGAAGACGACGGGCGCCTGGTAGCTCGCCGCGAACACGAGCGCCTCGCTGACATCGCCCTGGCTCGTCGCACCGTCGCCGAAGTAGACCATCACCGCGGAATCCTTCTCGGGATCCCCCGTTCCGGTGGTCCCGTCGAGGGTCATCGCCATGGCGCGGCCGGTGGCGTGCAGGGCATGGGAGCCGAGCACCAGCGTGTAGAGGTGGAAGTTGTTGCTCTCCGCAGGGTTCCAGCCGCCGTGCGTGGTGCCGCGCAGCAGTCCCATGATGCCGATCAGATCGACGCCGCGGATGCGCGCCACGACGTGCTCGCGGTAGGACGGGAAGATGTGGTCCTGCGGCATGGCCGCGAAACCGGAGCCGACCTGTGCGGCCTCCTGTCCCATGCTCGGCACCCAGAGACCGAGCTCGCCCTGCTTCTGCAGATTGGTCGCCTCGGCGTCGAACGCGCGGATCACCACCATCTGGCGGTGGAACTCGCGCAACTGGTCGTCTGAGAGGGCTTCGATGTGGGGGAGGTACTCGGCCGTCGCGTCGCTCTCGACGAGAGTCCCGTCCGGCGAGAGCAACTGGACCGTCGCTGCGGTGTAAGACATTTGACTAATCTAACGTGGCTTCGCTGGCCGACGTTCGTAGCCTGCCCACAACCTCTTGCGACGCCTTGAGGAGGTTGTCCACAGATTCGTGCTCGCCGATGCTGATGCGCAGGCCCTCCGGGGGCAGCGCGCGCACCACGATCCCGTGCTCCGAGAACACGTCGGCGGCCCACACCGTGAGCTCGCCCGTGGGCAGCCAGATGAAGTTGCCGTGCGGCTGCGGGCTGGCCCAGCCCTGGTCGACGAGGTCGCGCCAGATCGTGTCGCGCAGCACCGAGAGACCGGCGACACGCTCCAGCAGTTCCGCCTCGTGCTCGAGCGAGACGATCGCCGCGCGCTGGGCCGGCTCGGTGACGGAGAGCGGGATAGCGGATGCGCGGGCCGCGTCGAGAACGTACTCGGCGCCGAGCGCGTAGCCGACGCGCAGGCCCGCCAGGCCGTAGGCCTTCGAGAAGGTGCGCAGCACCACGAGGTTCGGGTATGCGGAGAGCAGCTCGGGGCCGGAGACCGCGGACTCGTCGGTGACGAACTCGGCGTAGGCCTCGTCGAGCAGCACGAGCACGGTGGAGGGGATCGACTGCATGAATGCGGTGAACTCCTCGGCGGTGACGATCGAGCCGGTGGGGTTGTTCGGGCTGCAGACGATGACGACCCGCGTGCGGTCGGTGACGGCGGCCGACATCGCGGCCAGGTCGTGCCGGCCGTCGAGTGTGTTCGGGATCTGCACGCTCGTCGCCCCGGCGACGAGCACGAAGCCCGGGTACGCCTCGAAGCTGCGCCAGGAGTAGACGACCTCGTCGCCCACGCCGGCCGCGGCGGTGATGAGCTGGGCGAGGATCGATGCGGAACCCGCTCCGACGTGGGTGTTCTCGAGAGCCACGCCGTAGCGCGCGGCGAGGGCCGTGCGCAGCGCGATGGCGGCTCCGTCGGGGTAGCGGTTCACGCTCGACGTGGCGATCGCCGCGAGTACCGCGGGGATGGGGTCGAAGGGGTTCTCGTTCGACGACAGCTTGAACGCGTCGAGCGCGGCCGCCTTTCCCTGCCGGTAGGGCTGGAGCGATTCGATCTCGGGGCGCAGTCGTACTCTGGGTGCGTTCACGCCCCCAGCCTAATTGCGGCTCCGAGAGCGAGCGGTGCATAGTGGTCACATGCAACGCTTCCTGGTCCGACTTGTCATCAACGCCATCGCCCTCTGGCTCACAACGCTGATCGTCGCGGGCATCGCCGTGGTGCCGTTCGCCCCCGGGGAGACTCTGCAGCAGGTGCTCACCTACCTGATCGTCGCCTTCATCTTCGGCATCGTGAACAGTGTGATCGGCAACACGATCCGCATCGTGGCGTTCCCGATCTACGTGCTCACCCTGGGCCTCGTCTCGCTGCTGGTGAACGGACTGCTGCTGCTCATCGTGTCGTGGGTGTCGGATCTGCTCGGCTTCGGACTCGTCATCGAGAGCTTCTGGTGGGGCGTGCTCGCCGCACTGGTGCTCGGCATCATCGCGTGGATCTTCGGCCTCTTCGCCCGCCCCCTCGAGGGACGCCAGAAGGACCGCCGCTAAGCTCACGGCGCCGGCCTCTCCGCCACGTAGCTGGTGGACACGATCGACGTCGCTCCCGCGGAGAAGCCGTTCAGGCGGTCGACCACGTCGCTCACCCGCTCGCTGCCCGCGCGCTCGGCCAGTACCGCGGTAGCGCGGTACTCGTCGCGGTCGTGAGAGGGGACCGCAACGCCCTCCGGGGTGTCCCGACCCGCGAAGGCCTCCCGCTCCACCAGCACCGCGTCGTAATCGGTGCGCACGCCGCCCAGGGCCGGGACGATGTCGTCGGTGTGCTCCAGCTCGAGCACGGCCACGGTCGACGGGACCTCGATCTGCCCGATCGGGGATCCGGCGGTGAACAGGCCCGCGGTGTTGTAGTCGCCCGACGCCGCGAGCCGCGCGGCGATGAGTCCGCCCTGCGAGAACCCGGTGAACTGCACGGGCGACTCCGCGGTGACCCCGGAGTCGGCCATCGCCTGCCGCACGGCCTCGATCGACGCGGCGGGCATCCCCGCCACTCCGGTCACCCCGCCGGTGAGGTCGAAGGGCTCCTCGCCCGCCACCGGTGAGAAATCGGCGGTTCCGGTGATGTAGACCTCGAATCGGTCGGGCGTGCCGGGCTGGCTGTACCGCTCCACCAGCACGTGGGAACCCACCGCGTCGCCCTCGGCGTTGTGCGTGCGCTGCGGGATGCGGTCGATCCGCTCGGCGAGCCCGCTCGGCGGTGCGTGCACGTCGCGCTGCACGACCGCCTTGGCCGTCACCTCCCTCGAGAGCAGCGGGGTCTCGGCGAGCATGCCGAGCCGCGAGCCTACGACCGAGAAGAACCCCGCCGAGGTCGCGACCCCCGTGATGCCGGCGCCCTCGTCGCCGAGGGCGCGCGCCGCTCCCGGAGGCATGCGGAGTGCCCCCGCGATCACATCGTCGATGCTCATCACCCCGGCACGCACCAGGGCGACGGTGCCCGGATTGGTGAGCACCCGGTTGTTCTCGGCGAGCCAGGTGCCGAGTGCACCGGGCATCCGCCTGCTCCATCCCGGTACGGCCAGCGACGCCAGCGCGGCCACCGCCAGCCCGGCGACGGCGACGGGCAGTGCAGGGAGCATCACCGTCACCAGCATGGGCAGCAGCATGCCGATCCCGTAGCCCAGGCGTGCGGCGAGCTCCTGCACCGCGCGCTCGGCCAGCCGCTCCGCCCGGCCGTAGCCCTCCGCCGACAGCCGGAGCATCAGGGCGATCGTCTCCGCACGCGAGCCGGCGGCACCGAGCAGACTCGCGGCCCTGTCGATCTCGGCCTCTGCCTCGAAAGCGCTCACCGGCGCATCCGTTCGCCGCAGGAGTCCCGCACTCACCCGCGCGTCGATGCGGGCGAGCTCGCCCACCGCCCGGCCGAGCTGCTCGGACACCTCCTCGAGCGCCTGCGCGTCGGTGAACAGCTCGTCGCTCGCCACGGCGGCCGAGCCCCCGCCCGAGACGACGAGACCGCCGCCGGCGCCCTCACCGGACACGGGCGTCAATCGTGGCCAGGGCGCGACCGCTGTGCGTGTGCGCGGCCACGACCACCGCCAGTGCCTCGTCGAGGCGCGCGCCGAGCTCGCGCACGCTCGAGCGGTAGGCCGTGTGGGCGGGTCCGCGCCACCGCGCATTCGCATCGCCCGTGGGCACGGAGCGCCGCAGCGCCTCCAGACGGACACGGAGGGCGGCGAGGGCGCTCGTCTGGGCGGCGAGGGCCGTACTCGCGGCGTGCAGCTCGGCACGGCGCTGCATGGCCTCGGGCAGCAGGGCGTCGGTGGGGTGGGGGAGCGGGTCGAGGATCACGCGTCCATGCTGATCCCCGTGGGCCGCCCGCGGGGCGTTCACGGGCGATCCGTGGGCTTCTCGCCCGGGGTCCCGGCTGTGTAGGAGAGGAAATCTACGGGACAATGGGCGAATGAGTTTCGAGCGCATCTTCGACGAGTCCGCGCTCTTCAAGGTCTGCTTCGTCTGCACGGGCAACATCTGCCGGTCGCCGATGGCCGAGGCCGTGTTCACACAACTCATCGCGAACGCCGGACTCGAGGAGCGCATCGGCGTCTTCTCGGCGGGCACCGGCGACTGGCACGTGGGGGAGCGCAGCGATCACCGCACACTGCACGCGCTCGCCAGCCACGGCTACGACGGATCCCACCACCGCGCCAAGCAGTTCGACCCCGGCTGGTTCGACCAGCTCGACCTCGTTGTCGTCTTCGACCACAGCCAGGAGCGCATTCTCAAGGCCTGGGCGACGACCGAGCAGGACCAGTCGAAGGTGCAGCTGCTGCTGAGCTTCGACAAGGAGCAGTCCGGCGTCCACGACGTTCCCGACCCCTATTATTCGGATGCAGCCTTCTTCGATCAGACCCTCGCGATGATCGAGCGGGCGAGCACCTCCCTTTTCGACCAGATCAAACCAGGAATCCAGGGTGCACGATGACTCCACTGCCAGAACAACCACTGAGCCCGCTCGACGGCCGCTATAGGGCGTCGGTCGCCGGTCTCGGCGAGTTCCTCTCCGAGGCGGGGCTCAACCGTGCCCGCGTGCACGTCGAGGTGGAGTGGCTGCTCTACCTCACCGACCACGAGCTGTTCGGCTCGAGCCGCCTCAGCCACGAGCAGGCGCACGCGCTGCGCGCCCTCGCCGCAGACTTCGGCCAGGCCGAGATCGACGAGCTCGCCACGCTCGAGGCCACGACCCGCCACGACGTGAAGGCCGTCGAGTACCTCGTGCGCCACAAGCTCTCCGAGCTCGGCCTCAACGACATCGCCGAGCTCACCCACTTCGCCGCCACGAGCGAGGACATCAACAACCTCTCCTACGCGCTCACCATCGGCTCCTCGGTGCGCGAGGTCTGGCTGCCCCGCCTGCGCGGCATCGTCGAGAAGCTCCGCGAGCTCGCGATCGAGCACCGCGATGTGCCGATGCTCGCCCACACCCACGGCCAGCCCGCCACGCCCACCACCGTGGGCAAGGAGTTCGCCGTCTTCGTGCACCGACTGCAGCGCATCGTCGGCCAGGTGGAGTCCACCGAGTACCTCGGCAAGTTCAGCGGGGCCACCGGTACCTTCTCCGCGCACGTCGCAGCGGATGCCGGCCAGGACTGGCCGGTCGTCTCCCGCGAGTTCGTCACGGGTCTCGGTCTCGACTGGAACCCCCTCACGACGCAGATCGAGTCCCACGACTGGCAGGCCGAGCTCTACACGCGGATCAGCCACGCCAACCGGATCCTCCACAACCTGTGCACCGACATCTGGACCTACATCTCGATGGGGTACTTCACCCAGATCCCCCAGGCGGGCGCGACCGGGTCGTCGACCATGCCCCACAAGATCAACCCGATCCGCTTCGAGAACGCCGAGGCCAACCTCGAGCTCTCGAGCGCCCTGCTCGAGTCCCTCGCGGCGACCCTCGTCACCTCGCGCCTGCAGCGCGACCTCACCGACTCCTCGTCGCAGCGCAACGTGGGCGTGGCGTTCGGGCACTCGATGCTCGCCATGGACAACCTCGGACGCGGCCTCAGCGAGTTCTCGATCGACACCGAGGCCCTCGCCGCCGATCTCGACGGCAACTGGGAGGTGCTCGGCGAGGCGATCCAGACGGTGATCCGCGCGGAGATCACCGCCGGCCGCAGCTCGATCTCCGACCCCTACGCGCTGCTCAAGGAGCTCACCCGCGGTCGCCGCATCGGCCAGAAGGAGCTCGTGGAGTTCATCGACGCCCTCGACATCGGCCAGGAGGCCAAGGACCGCCTGCGCACGCTCACCCCGGCCGGGTACGCGGGCCTGGCGAGCGAGCTCGTCGCCTTCATCGAGAAGTAGCCCTACCGCAACTCAGGCAGAACGCGGCGAGCGGATGCCGTCGGGCCCAGAACTCCGCGGGACCCGAGCCCGGCGCCCCGCGTTCTGCCTGAGTTGCGCAGGCCCGCGCCCGGCGGCCGCGCGCGCACCCCCGCAACGACGAACGGCCGGCACCCCGTAGGGCGCCGGCCGTCTCGCGTCTGCAGGGCCTAGTGGCCGTCGGGGCGGTTCTGCTCGTCGAGATCGATCTGCTCCTCGCCGTCGGGGCGCACGGCGAGCACGAGCATCGCCATGATCACGAGCGCGACGATGAACGCGAGGCCCGTGAAGATGAGCGAGAGGATGATGTCGCGCGTCGACATCAGTACGATCAGTCCGGCGAAGACCGCCATCACACCGGAGAGCACGAGGATCTCGGCCGGCTTGGTGCGGTCTTTCCTGCTGGGTTTTGACACGTTAACTGCCGCTTTCCGCGGCCGTTGCCGCCGCCGCCCGGTTGGCCCACTTGAGGCTCAGCCCGGCTATTACGAGGTAGACACCGAGCACGGCGCCGTAGGCGCCGAGCACTCCGACTAGGATCACGGATGCTGTGAGCGCCCGTTCGATTCCGTCTGGTCCGGTGAATGGTTGGTTGTAGTCGCCGGGCACCACGAGTACCACGACGGCGAAGAGCACGGTGAGCCCACCGGCGAACAGCCAGTCGCGGGCGTAGTCGAGCCGCCCCCGGCTGCGCAGCCCCGAGTACAGCTCGAGGAATCCGGTGATGACGGCCCAGGCGCTCAGCAGGAGGATGAGGAAGGGAAGGCCGGCGCCCGTGGTGAGCAGCGCGAGCGCGCCGAGGGCGACCGAGACGGCGCCCTGCGCGAACTGGAACCAGCGCAGCAGGCCCGCGGGGAAGGCGAGCACGCTGCCCGCGATGAGAACCGCCCCACTCACGACGGCGAAAGCGCCGAACGCGACGTAGCCGAGGAGTGCGGAGTGGTCGGCCGTGAAGGTGATGACGACACCGAGTACCAGCGCGAGAAGCGCGCGCAGAAGAACCCACGGCCAGTAGCGGGCGGCGTGGGTGACGTTGTCGTCAAGGGTAGACACGGGGAGCAACCTCTTTCCGACGGGCTCGCGTCAACTTTACGCCACTGTGCGCGGCGTGTTTCCTGTGCGCGCCGCACGCCGCCCGGCGATGGGGGCCGCGGCACGGAGCGACCGGGCTAGGCGCCCGGCGGCAGGTCGACGAATCGGGAGAAGTGCCCGTGGAATCCGACCGTGAGCGTGTCGGTGGGACCGTTGCGGTGCTTGGCGATGATCAGGTCGGCCTCGCCCGCTCGCGCGCTGTCCTTCTCGTAGGCGCTCTCGCGGTGCAGGAGGATCACCATGTCGGCGTCCTGCTCGAGCGAACCCGACTCTCGGAGGTCGGAGAGGGCCGGCTTCTTGTCGGCTCGCTGCTCGGGGCCACGGTTGAGTTGGCTGAGCGCGATCACGGGCACGCCGATCTCCTTGGCGAGCAGCTTCAGTGCTCGGGAGAACTCCGAGACCTCCTGCTGGCGGGACTCCACCTTCTTGCCACTGGTCATCAGCTGCAGGTAGTCGATCACGACCATCTTGAGCCCGACGCGCTGCTTGAGTCTGCGGCACTTCGCGCGGATCTCGACCAGAGTCATGTTCGGGCTGTCGTCGATGAAGAGCGGCGCGTCGTTGATGCGGCCACGGGTCTGGGCGATCGTGGTCCAGTCCTGGCTGTGCACCGTTCCCTTGCGCATGGACTGCAGGGGAACCGACGCCTCGGCGGAGAGCAGTCGCATGGCGATCTCGCTGCGGCCCATCTCGAGGGAGAACACGACGACGGGCAGGTCGTGGTGGATCGCCGCGGCGCGGGCGAAGTCGAGGGCCAGCGTCGACTTTCCGATGGCGGGGCGGGCGGCGAGGATGATCAGCTGGCCGGGGTGGAGGCCGTTCGTGAGCGCGTCGAGCTGCGCGAATCCGGTGGGTACACCGATCATCTGACCGTCGCGGCCCTTGGCCGCCTCGATCTCGTCGACGGCAGCCGTGACGGCGTCGGAGAGCGGAACGTAGTCCTCCGTCTCCACTCCGCCGTTCACCGCGTAGATCTCGGCCTGGGCGTTGTTGACGAGGTCTACGACCTCGCCCTCGCTGGCGTATCCCATCTGCACGATGCGGGTGCCGGCCTCGACGAGTCGGCGGAGCACCGCCTTCTCGGTGACGATGAGGGCGTAGAAGCCCGCGTTGGCCGCCGTCGGCACCAGACCCGTGAGGGTGTGCAGGTACTCGGCCCCGCCGGCCCTCTGCAGTTCGCCCGCCTTGGTGAGCTCGTCGGTGACCGCGATCACATCGGTGGGCTCGCCGTGGGAGTAGAGCGAGAGGATCGCGTCGAAGATGATCTCGTGCTTCGGAATGTAGAAGTCCGCGCCGCGAACGACCTCGACGACGTCGGCTACAGCGTCCTTGCTGAGCAGCATGCCCCCGATCGCGCTCTGCTCGGCGAGGAGGTCGTGCGGGGGAACCCGGGCGTTGTCGCCTCCGCGGTTGTCTCCCTGTCGCTGTTCGCCGGCAAGACCGAGGTGAGCAATAGACACGTGGCATCTCCCAAAGATTGAAAAGTTAAGTTAGGTCTAGCGACGGCCTACGACATCCTCCGCCGCGACCGCCCCCGTCGCCCGCGCTCTGTCTGTGGCTGCCCCACGCTATTGAGGGCCGTGCACCTGCGCAAAACAGCCCTGTGGACAGCCTTGTGGATAAGACGGGCGAAACGCCGGAAGTTGTGTGGGGAACCTGTGGACTGAACTGTTAGTAACTAGTGTTAATAATCATCTAAAAGCTATCTGACCTGCACTTTGAGGTTCCACATGGTGTGTGTAGAAAACTGCCTCGACAAGACCTTGAAGGTTGTGAAATTTAACATCTGCCTGTGTACAAAAGCTTGACTTTGGGCGCAAAAAGGGTGGCAGCGGCGCACCTTCCGGTGCGCTGCTACCACCCGATTCTGATGAGACTATTTTGCAGAGACCACGTTCAGCGTGATCGTGGCGACGAGGTCGTCACGGAGACGAATCGACGCCTCGTGAGTTCCCGTGACCTTGATCGGCGAGGTGATCTCGATCTTGCGCTTGTCGACGGTGCCGAGTCCGGCCGCTGCCACCGCGTCAGCGATGTCGGCGGTCTTGACGGAACCGAAGAGACGTCCACCGTCTCCGGTCTTGACCGTGAGCGAGACGCTCGTGGCCTGAAGGCGGGCCTTCAGGTCGAGTGCCTCTTCGAGGGTGGCGTGCTCGCGAGCGGAGCGCGCTGCCTTGATCGACTCGATCTGCTTCTCTCCACCACGGGTCCACGCCACGGCGAAGCCCTGGGGGATGAGGTAGTTGCGAGCGAAGCCGTTCTTGACGTCGACGACGTCGCCGGGAGCGCCGAGGCCGGTGACCTCGTGCGTGAGGATCAACTTAGACATATCAATGCTCCTTAACGGCCTGAGCCGGCGTAGGGAAGCAGTGCCATCTCGCGTGCGTTCTTGACCGCACGTGCGATGAGGCGCTGCTCCTGGACGGAGACACCGGTGATGCGACGGGCGCGGATCTTCCCGCGGTCCGAGATGAACTTACGAAGGGTTGCAACATCCTTGTAGTCGATGACGCCAACGCGAATCGACTTGGCAGGAGCGGCGTTCTTGCCGTCCTTGCCCTTGCGGATGGGCTTACGGCGGTCGCCGCTGCTCTTTCCAGCCATGGGTTTACTTCTTTCCTAAAAGTTACGTGAGCGCCTAGAAGGGCGTTTCGTCTGTGTAGCTGCCCGGCGTGTTCCACACGTCACCGGCAGCCTCGGCTGCTGGTGCGCTTGCGGCCCACGGCTCTTCGGCAACCTGGCTCTGTGCTCCGCCACGTGCTCCGCCGCCGCCTTCGCGGGAAGAAGCTGCACGAGTCACCTGGGCTGTGGCGTAGCGAAGCGACGGGCCGATTTCATCGACCTCGAGCTCGATGCTCGTGCGCTTCTCGCCTTCCTTGGTTTCATACGAACGCTGCTTCAGGCGACCGGTGGCGACGACGCGCGAGCCCTTGGTGAGGGATCCCGCCACGTGCTCGGCGAACTCGCGCCATACGCTTGCGCGCAGGAACAGAGCATCTCCGTCTTTCCAGTCGTTGCTCGCGCGATCGAAATTGCGCGGTGTCGAAGCGATCGTGAAGTTGGCGACCGCGAGTCCGGTCTGCGTGTAACGCAGTTCCGGGTCTCCGGTGAGGTTGCCAACAACCGTGATTATGGTTTCGCCGGCCACGATTACTCCGAGGCCGCTTCGGCTGCTGCGGGTGCAGCAGCGGGCTTGGCGTCGGTAGTGGCCTTGGCCTCAGGTGCCTTGGACTCGGGAGCGGCCTTCGACGGTGCGGCTGCCTTGCGGGCTGCCTTCTCGTCTGCTGCCTTCTTGGCTGCTGCGACCTGGGCGAAGCCCTCTTCTGCACGCAGCACCTTGGTGCGCATGACAGCTTCGCTCAGGGAGAGCTGGCGGTCGAGCTCGACGGTGGCCTCACTGGTAGCAGTGAAGTTGACGACGGCGTAGATGCCCTCGGCCTTCTTGTTGATCTCGTATGCGAGACGACGACGGCCCCAGACATCGACCTTGTCGATCGAGCCGCCATCGTTGCGGATGACGTTGAGGAACTTATCGAGGCTCGGAGCCACGGTGCGCTCGTCGATCTCTGGATCGAGGATGACCATGAGTTCGTATTGATGCGTCACTAACCCACCTCCTTCGGACTTTACGGCCACAGACGATCTGTGGCAGGAGGGTGTTGACGTGTGGCCCTGGCCAAATTAACCGGGGCAACCTGCCTAGTGTAGTCAGTACAAGCACCATCGTTCAAGGAGCACACCCGTAATA
>Ga0247810_10000465_pt1 | contig 43954 bp, 44 predicted proteins | sample UWRJL119311C1_FD_179918 | JGI IMG/M metagenome (GOLD analysis project Ga0247810, IMG submission 179918) | Plant litter microbial communities from Arlington Agricultural Research Station in Wisconsin, United States - UWRJ-L119-311C-1 | ecosystem: Environmental > Terrestrial > Plant litter >...
TCACCACGCTGAACATGCTCAAGATGGAGCAGCAGATCGACTCCCTCGCGCCGGTCACCAAGAAGCGCTACATGCACCACTACAACTTCCCGCCCTACTCGACCGGTGAGACCGGCCGCGTGGGCAGCCCGAAGCGTCGCGAGATCGGGCACGGCTTCCTCGCCGAGCGCGCCATCGCACCGGTGCTTCCTCCCCGCGAGGAGTTCCCCTACGCGATCCGCCAGGTGTCCGAGGCTCTCGGCTCCAACGGTTCGACGTCGATGGGCTCCGTCTGCGCCTCGACCCTCTCGCTGCTCAACGCCGGTGTGCCGCTGCGCGCACCGGTCGCCGGCATCGCGATGGGCCTCATCTCCGACGAGATCGACGGAGTGACCCGCTACGCGGCCCTCACCGACATCCTCGGCGCGGAGGACGCACTCGGCGACATGGACTTCAAGGTCGCCGGTACCAGCGAGTTCGTCACCGCGATCCAGCTCGACACGAAGCTCGCCGGCCTGCCCTCCTCCGTTCTGGACGGCGCGCTCAAGCAGGCGAAGGAGGCTCGCACCGCGATCCTCGCCGTGATCAACGCTGCGATCGACGCCCCCGACGAGATGGCACCGACCGCGCCCCGCGTGATCTCGGTCCAGATCCCGATCGACAAGATCGGCGAGCTGATCGGCCCGAAGGGCAAGACGATCAACCAGATCCAGGACGACACCGGAGCCGACATCTCGATCGAGGACGACGGAACCGTGTACATCGGCGCCGTCGACGGACCGTCGGCCGAGGCCGCCCGTGCCGCCGTCAACGCGATCGCGAACCCGCTGAACCCCGAGGTCGGGGAGCGCTTCCTGGGAACGGTCGTCAAGATCGCCACCTTCGGTGCGTTCGTCTCGCTCACCCCGGGCAAGGATGGTCTGCTGCACATCTCCGAGGTGCGTAAGCTTGCTGGTGGCAAGCGCGTCGAGAACGTCGAAGACGTCCTCGCCGTCGGCCAGAAGATTCAGGTCGAAATCACCAAGATCGACGACCGCGGAAAGCTGTCGCTCGCTCCTGTTGAGGACGAGACCGTCGGTGGAGACACCGAGGGTAGCGCAGCCGCAAGCGAGGGCCCCGAGGCCCCCGCAGAAGGCTAGTCGCCCCAGAGATCTGCTCGAGGCCTCTCGCCAGGCGCTCGAGTAAGACGGAGAAGCCCCCACCGCAAGGTGGGGGCTTCTTTGCTCAACCGGCCCGCTGTGTATCCGGCATGTATCCGAGTCGCTACGTCCTCGTAACGATGCGTCGTGTCGTGCCGTCGATGTCGGCGGCCGGCCGTATTCTCGAAACCGAGACAAGCGGGGTGCGGATGACGACAGCAATCGACACAGGACACCCTCTGCCGCCCGAATCCAGACTCGCGAGCACCGTCCGCGAGACCTCGAACAGCGGCGGGGTCACGATCCGCGCCGCGGCGCACCGCCGGGTCGGCGAATCGGAACTGCGGGTCTTCCCGCTCGCGATCAGCGGCAACGTGTTCGGATGGACCGCGGAGACCAACGCCACCAACGGCATCCTCGACAACTACGCCGCAGACGGCGGCAATTTCATCGACACGGCCGACTCCTATGCCGGCGGCCGCAGCGAGATCATGATCGGCAACTGGATGCGCGACCGCCGCAACCGGGCCGAGATGGTGGTCGCCACGAAGGTGGGCAAGAGCGCCGACCATCCCGGACTCTCGGCCCGCAGCCTGACGAATGCGGTGCACGCCTCTCTCGAGCGGCTGCGCACCGGCTACATCGACCTGCTCTACCTGCACATCGACGACGAGTCCGTGCCCTTCGAGGAGACCCTGTTCGCCGTCGACGAGCTCATCCGTGCGGGCAAGGTGCGCTATTTCGGAGTCTCCGACCACACGGGCAACCGACTGATCGAAGCCCGCGTCGCATCCGCTCAAATGGGCGTCGCCCCCATGGCCGCGCTGCAGAACCACTACAACCTGATGCACCGCAACGAGTACGAGGGCGACCTCGCCCGCGTCGCCGACCGGCAGGGGCTCGGCGTGATGCCCCGGTTCGCGCTCGCGAGCGGCTTCCTCACGGGCAAGTACCGCTCCCGGGCCGACCTCGCGAAGAACGAGCGCGGGGGAGAGGTCTCCCGCTACCTCGGTCGCCGCGGCGCCCGCGTGCTCGCCGTGCTCGACCGGGTCGCCGCCGCCCACGAGGTGCCCGTGGGCACGATCGCCCTGGCCTGGCTGCTCTCCAAACCGCACGTGGTGGCGCCGGTCGCGTCCGCCAGCCGGCCCGAGCAGGTCGCCGATCTCACCGCGGCCGCCCGCGTGCAGCTCACCCGCACGCAGATCGCCGAGCTCGACCGGGTGTCCGCTTAGCGCGTTCGTCGGTCGGCCCTCCGTCGTGGCCCGCTCCAGCTCCCATAACGTAGGCTCGTGGCGATGAACGGTGCAGTGCAGTTACCCCTCGACCTTCCAGAACTCTCCTTCCTCTCGGCCGGTGACTCGCTCGTTCGACGCAGCGTCCTGCCCAGCGGAGTGCGCATCCTGAGCGAGAAGGTGCCGGGTGCGCGCAGCGCGACCATCGGGTACTGGGTGGCCGTGGGGTCCCGCGACGAGACGCCGAGCACCTTCGGGTCGACGCACTTCCTCGAGCACCTGCTCTTCAAGGGCACCACCACCCGGTCGGCGCTCGACATCGCCGTGAGCTTCGACGCCGTGGGCGGCGAGCACAACGCGATGACCGCCAAGGAGTACACCTGCTACTACGCGAAGATCCAGGACCGTGACCTGCCGATGGCCATCGAGGTCATCTCCGACATGCTCACCTCGTCGCTGCTCGACCCCGAGGAGTTCGAGACCGAGCGCGGCGTCATCCTCGAGGAGCTCGCGATGGCAGACGACGACCCGGGCGACGTCACCAGCGAGCGCTTCTTCGAGGCCGTGCTCGGCGACCACGCCCTCGGCCGCCCCATCGGCGGCAGCCCCGAGACGATCGCCGCCGCGACCCGCGACTCGGTCTGGAACCACTACCGCGCCAACTACCGCGCCCAGGACCTGGTGATCACCGTCGCCGGTGCCGTCGACCACGACGAGCTCGTCGCGGGCGTCACCGCCGCCCTGAGGCGCGCGGACTGGAACCTCGACACCACGGCCACTCCGGTGTCGCGGCGCAGCGCCACGGGCGAGCTGATCGAGCGCGGGAGCGCCCTCACCGTCGTGCAGCGCCCGATCGAGCAGGCCAACATCCTGCTCGGCGTCGAGGGTCTCGCCGCCAGTGACCCCCGCCGCTCCACCCTCGCGGTGCTCAACTCGGTGCTCGGCGGCGGCATGTCGTCCCGGCTGTTCCAGGAGATCCGCGAGAAGCGCGGCCTCGCCTACTCGGTCTACTCCTTCTCGCCCAGCTACTCCGACGCAGGACTCTTCGGCATCTATGCCGGATGCTCGCCCTCCAAGGTCGCGCAGGTCGCCGAGCTGATGCTGAGCGAGTTCCGCGCGCTGGCGAGCACGGGCGTCTCGGCCGACGAGCTCCGCAGGGCGAACGGCCAGCTGAGCGGCGCATCCGCTCTCGCACTCGAGGACTCCGACACCCGCATGTCGCGTCTCGGCCGGGCCGAGCTCACCATGGGCGAGTACGTCGACCTCGACGAGTCCCTGCGGAGACTCGACCTCGTCACCGCGGACGGCATCCGTGAACTTGCCGAAGAGCTCGTGTCGCGACCGCTTTCGGTGGCTGCAGTGGGCACCATAGATGAAGATATCTTCGCCGGACTCGCAGAGTCGCCCGCTCCGGCAGCGTGATTCTCGATTAGAGCAGGTGCAAACGTGTCACATTTCATCTACCTCGTGCGCCACGGCGAGCAGCAGGACGCCGAGTACGGCCTTCCCGACGGCCCGCTCTCACCGCGCGGCCGCCGGCAGGCCGAGGCGATCGCCGAGCGCCTGAGCGGGGTCCCGTTCACCGGAGCGTGGCACTCGCCGCTGCAGCGGGCGGCCGAGACGGCCGAGATCATGGGCAAGCGGATGCCGGCCCTCAACTCCGAGCCGTCGGCGCTGCTGTTCGACTGCATTCCGAGCGGGCCGACCCCCGACATGCCGCGCGCCTTCGAGTCGTTCTTCGGGGGAGTCACCGACGAGGAGATCGATGCCGGACAGGCCCAGATGGCGGATGCCACGGCCGAGTTCCTGGCACCGGCCGGCGACAGGCACGACCTCCTGGTCACCCACAACTTCGTGATCGGCTGGTTCGTGCGCGAGGTGCTCGACGCTCCGAACTGGCGCTGGCTCGGCGTCAACCAGGCCAACTGCGGGCTCACGGTCATCCGTGTGCGCTCGGCGAAGCCGCCGGTGCTGGTGTCGCACAACGACCTGGGCCACCTGCCGGTCGAGCTGCGCACCGGTCTCCCCGAGGACTGGCCGCACTACTAGCTAGAGCTGCTTCGCGTACCAGTCGGTCGCGTTCGGGTTGTCGTTGTAGGGCTCGACGTTCACGAAGCCCATCGAGCGGTAGAGGCCGCCGGCGGCCGCGAGCGTCGAGTTCGTGTCGAGCACCAGCTGCCGGGCACCGAAGGCGCGGGCGCGCCGCTCGAGCTCGGCCAGCATGGCGCGGCCGTAGCCGAGGCGCCGGGTGTGCGGCTGCAGCCAGAGGTGCTTGACCTCGTAGCGCACCTCGCCGTCGTCTCCGTCGTGGATGCGGCGGATGCCTCCGCAGCCGACGTCTGCGGGCTCGCCGGCGAGGTCCTCGGCCTCCGCGACCAGGAACACGCCGCGCGGCGGCACGAACTGCGCCGGATCGGGGAAGGTCGTCGTGTAGACCCCCTGGTCGGGCGAGAAGGTGCGCTCCCGCGAGGTGAAGTACTCGGTGAGGAGCGCGTGAGCCGCGGCATCCGTCGTCTCGGATTCGCGCCAGGTGACCATGACACCCAGCCTAGGCGCGGCCTTGATAGATTTGAGCAATGACTACGAAGGTCGCCGTCGTCGGCGCAACCGGCACCATGGGGCGTCTCGTCTCCCGTCTCGTCACCGATGCCGAGGGCTTCGAGCTCGTGGCGTCGCTCTCCTCGCGCAGCGCGCTCAGCGACATGCTCGTCGCCGACGTCGTCGTCGACGTCACGCTGCCCGCGGTGTCGCAGGGGGTGGTCGAGTTCGCGGTCGCGAACGGCAAGAACGTGCTGGTCGGCACCTCCGGATGGTCGAGCGAGCGGATCACCACGCTCGAGCACCTGATCAAGGATCTGCCGGGCACGAAGCCGGGCGTGGTCATCATCCCCAACTTCTCGATCGGCTCGGTGCTCGCCACCTCCTTCGCGGCGATGGCCGCGCGCTTCTACGACTCGATCGAGATCATCGAGGCGCACAGGTCCACGAAGATCGACTCCCCGAGCGGCACCGCTGTGCGCACCGCCGAGATCATCGGTCGCGCGCGTGCCGCGCTCGGACCGGTGATCGCTCCGCACGCCGACCAGCGCGCGCGCGGCCAGCAGGTCGCGAGCGTCCCGATCCACAGCCTGCGGATGCAGGGCGTGGTGGCGAAGCAGGACGTGGTCTTCGGCGGAACGGGGGAGACCCTCACCCTCAGCCACACCACCATGTCGGAGACCTCCTACGAGGCGGGGATCCTCGTGGCCCTCGATGCCGCGCGCACCGCGACCGGCGTCACGGTCGGACTCGACAAGCTGATCGACCTCGGTCCGGCGGGGCCGTCCGCGTGAAGTCGCGCCTCGCCGCCATCACGATGGCGGTGCTCCTGGCGATCTACCTCGTCTTCGTCGTCAACTACGCCATCGTGCTGATGAGCACCGGGGTCGGTGTGGCGATCGCGATGGGCGTGGCCCTGCTCGTGCTCCCGCTCATCGGCGCGTGGCTGCTCTGGCGCGAGATCGCCTTCGTACTGCGCGGCGAGCGCCTCGTGCGGATCCTCGGCGCCTCGGGCGGACTCCCCGTCGACGACCTGCCGCGCCGCCCGAGCGGACGCGCCGACCCGGAGGCCGCCGACGCCCAGTTCCCGGCCTACAGGACCGCGGTCGAGGAGGATCCGGACTCGTGGAGCGCCTGGCTGCTCCTCGGGCTCGCCTACGACGCCAGCGGCGACCGCTCGCGGGCGCGCTGGGCGACCCGCGAGGCGATCAGGCTGGAACGCGCGTCGCGCTAGCTCCAGACGGCGCGGATCGCCGCCTCCACCGTCGTGTGCGTGAACACGAAGCCGTCCGCCTCGAGCTTCTCGGAGACGACCTTCTGGCTCGGCAGCAGCAGGTCGCGACCGGGCTCGCGCAGTAGGAGCTGGATCACCGGCTCGGGGATCGTGAACAGGTACGGCCGGTGCATCGCATCCGCCAGCGTCGAGGTGACGATCCTCGCACTCGCCGGGGTCGGGCCGGCGAGGTTCACCGGTCCGCTGAGCGTCGAGGTCAGAAGGTGGCGGATGGCGGCCGCCTCGTCGTGGAGCGAGATCCAGGGCCAGTACTGTGCGCCGGTTCCCAGCGTCGCGCCGAGACCGAAACGGGTGAGCAGCCCGAGCGGTGTGAACGCCCCGCCCTCGCCGACGACGAGACCGGTGCGGAAGTCGACCACCCGTGTCGCGTGCGCCGCGAGCTGCGAGGCCTGCTCCCAGGCGTCGACGACGTCGGAGAGGAAGCCGGTGCCCTTGCTCGCGTCGTCGCGCAGCTCCTCGCCGGGACGGTCGCCGTAGTAGCCGACGGCCGAGCCGCTGAGGAAGGTCGCGGGCGGGGTGGCGGAGGAGTTGATGGCCTCGGCCAGGGTGCGCGTGGCGTCGACGCGCGAGCGCAGGATCTCCCGCTTGTAGCCCGGGGTCCAGACCAGGCGCCCGGTGGATGCCCCGGAGAGGTTGATCACGGCGTCCGCGGAGGCGACCAGCCCGGGGTCGATGACACCGGCCGCGGGGTACCAGCGGTACTCGTCGCTGGCGCGCCTCTCGCGACGCACCAGTCTCAGCAGCTCGTGGCCATCCGCTTCGAGCTGGCTGCGGAGTTCGGAGCCGATCAGTCCGGACGCGCCGGCGATGAGGATGCGCATCAGGCGAGGCTCGCTTCGAGGGTGATCGGGATGCCCGCGAGGGCCTTCGAGACGGGGCAGTTCTCCTTGGCCTCGTTGGCCAGCCGCTCGAACTCCTCCTCGGAGATTCCGGGGACCTTCGCACTCACGAGGAGGTGGCTCCCCGTGATCCCGGCGCCCGGGTCGAAGGTGACGGCCGCCGTCACCTGCAGGCTCTCGGGCACGTGGCCGGCCGTGGACAGGCCGTTGGAGAAGGCCATCGAGAAGCAGGCGGAGTGCGCCGCCCCGAGCAGCTCCTCGGGATTGGTCCTGCCCTGCTCGCCCTGCGATCGGGCCGCCCAGGAGACCGGGAACTCCGCGGCGTCCGAGGAATCGAGCGAGGTGGTGCCGGATCCGCTGGGCAGATCGCCGAACCAGAGGGTTGTTGCTTCGCTGGTGACAGACATGGGAGTGCTCCTTTTCGTCGTTCCCACCCTAGGCGCGGGCGGCTGAGTCGTCACCTGTGCCCGGGGGCATTGCGCACCGGAGTCGGCGGCACCCGCTATCGTGAAAGCCGTGCCAGAAGAGATCGAACCAGACGTGCCCGTATTCCGCTCCGACATGAAGGTCGAGCTCGTGCGCGCCAGCGCGGACGACTCCGACGTGCTGTTCGCCGCGCGGGTGTCCACCCAGGGCGAGAAGACCCTCGAGTCGGCGCAGGACGAGACGGTCGACGCCAGCCGCAGCAAGGGGCTCATCAACTACCTCATGCGCGACCGTCACGGCTCGCCGTTCGAGCACAACTCGATGACCTTCTACGTGCAGGCGCCCATCTTCGTGTTCCGCGAGTTCATGCGGCACCGCATGAACTCCTACAACGAGGAGAGCGGGCGCTACCGTCAGCTCAACGGCGTCTTCTACGTTCCCGCACCCGAGCGCAACCTCGTGCAGGTCGGCAAGCCCGGCGCCTACGTCTTCGAGCCAGGCACCGCCGAGCAGCATGCAATCGTCGACGCCGAGGTGCGCGCCACCTCGAGCGAGGCATTCGCCTCCTACCAGCGGATGCTGTCGGCCGGCGTCGCGCGCGAGGTCGCCAGGATCGTCCTCCCGCTGAACATCTACTCGTCCATGTACGTCACGATGAACGCGCGCTCGATGATGGCGTTCCTCAGCCTGCGCACGACGCGCGAGGGCTCGCACTTCCCCTCCTTCCCGCAGCGCGAGATCGAGATGGTGGCCGAGCAGATGGAGGAGCACTTCGCGAAGCTGATGCCGCTCACCTACGAGGCCTTCAACACCAACGGGCGCGTCTCCCCGTAATGCAGGCGGCCGCACCGGTAGCGCCGGCGTTCCTGATCCATCAGACGCACGACGCCTCCGGTGCGCCCGCACCGGCCGAGTACGTGCGCGAATTCCCCAACGGTGTCGTCAGCATGCTGACGATGCAGCCGGTGTACCTCTTCCTCGCGCCGCTGAACGTGCTCCCGGCCGGGCAGCCGGGATTCTTCAGCTACTCCGACCCGGCGGTCGGTCGTGGCACCATGCACGCCGTCGGCTTCGACCAGCACGCGGGCAGGGGCATCGAGAACTACGTGCTCACCCGCGAGATCGACGCGGCCATCGGAATCCCGGAGCCCACCCGCTGGGACGGCAGGCAGCCCGGCTTCGGCTCCCCGCGCCCCTTCAAGAACCCGTGGATCTCCACCGCGGGAGCCGTCGCCATCATTCTGGCCAGCCTCGGGTTCGCGGCCTACTCGCTGTTGCTCGAGCTGCTCGACCCGGTACGCGCCGACGCGGTGCTGGTGGTGTCGCTCGTCTTCGCGTTCATCTTCATCGGACTGGGAACCCTGCTGCTCATCCAGCACGTGCCGCGCATCCGCTGGTGGATGCGGGCGCGCGCCTACCTGCGCAGCACCGGCCGCGCGATCCCGGAAGACCTCCGGCGCTTCAACTGAACTCCCGATCGCCGACGGCGATCCCCTCCCGCGGGGGGCTCCGGCATGCGGGGCCCCGCGTGCCGGGCCGTTGTGCAGGACGGGCGCGCCGGGCTGTTGTGCAGGACTGGCGTGCCGGGCTGTTGTGCAGGACGCCGCCGAGGCTGCGGTCGCCTCCCGGATTCGTTTCCGTTCTGCAGGACGCCGCGGAGGCTGCGGTCGCCTCCCGGATTCGCTTCCGTTGTGCAGGACCCCCTCGCCGTGGCTCGCGTCGGCCTTCCGTTGTGCAGGACCCCCTCGCCGTGGCTCGCGTCGGCCTTCCGTTGTGCAGGACGTTCGCCTCAGCGTCCTGCACAACGGAGCTCAGCGTCCTGCACAACGGAACACAGTGTCATGCACAACGGAACTCAGCGTCCTGCACAACGGAACTTAGCGTCCTGCACAACGGAGCACAGTGTCATGCACAACGGAAAGGGAGCTCGGGGCGGTGACGGGCGACGGGCGACGCGCGCCACGCGGCGGGGGAGGCGGGACCGCCGTGAGCGTCCTGTCGAACGGAAGTCTGCGCAGGAGGGAAGCATGACCCCCGGCCGGCGCGAGACTCCTGTCCTCCACCCGGCCGGCGCGAGACTCCTGTCCTCCACCCGGCCGGCGCGAGACTCCTGTCCTCCCCCCGGCCGACGCGAGACTCCTGTCCTCCACCCGGCCGGCGCGAGACTCCTGTCCTCCACCCGGCCGCTGCCGACGGTCGTGTCCCCAGATGACCGCCGATCGGTCGGTCGAGGCGACCGCTGCGATGACAATGGGCGGCATGATCAAGCTGGTCCGCGACATCGAGATGCTGGGCGGAATCGCCTCCAAGGCCGAACTCCTGAGACTCGGCCACAACGCCGACACCATTCGCCTGTTCGCCGACCATGGCGGCCTCATCCGACGGATCCGGAAGGGCTGGTACTGCACTCCGCAGCTCGAGCCCGAGGTGTTCGAGGCCTTCCGCGTCGGCGGGCGACTCGCCTGTGTCAGCGCTGCGGCCTTCCACGGCCTCGTGCCACCGCTCGCGACGAACGAGCTCCACATCGCGCTCAACCGGCAGTCGTCCCGACTGCGTACCCGCACGCATCCGCGCACCCGTTTGAGCTCCGATCCCGATCCTGATCTGGTGCTGCACTGGACGAGGGATCGGCTCACCGGCACCCGGAAAGCCGTCTCCGCGGAGACGGCGATCGCGCAGATGACCCTCTGCCTGTCACTCCAGCGCGTCGTTCGGCCCGCCGGGCGCTGCCGACGCGATAACCTATAACACGTGTCTACTACGTCGAACCCATTCGGCCAGGTGCTCGTAGCCCTGGTGACCCCCTTCACGCCCGACGGCGAAGTGGATTGGAACGACGTCGAGAAGCACATCGACGACGTCATCACCGCGGGGGCCGACGGCATCGTCGTCACCGGCACCACCGGCGAGACCAGCACGCTGACCGACCCGGAGAAGCTCCGACTCGTCGAGGTCGCGAAGTCCGTTGCATCCGGCCGCGCCAAGATCATCACCGGTGGCGGCTCCAACGAGACCGCCCACGCGATCGAGCTCTACAAGGCCAGCGAGAAGGCGGGCGCCGACGGCGTCATGATCGTCACGCCGTACTACAACAAGCCCACCCAGGCCGGAGTGCTCACCCACTTCCGCATGATCGCCGACGCCACCGACCTGCCGGTCATCCTCTACGACATCCCCGGCCGCACCGGCATCCCGATCAAGTACGAGACGATCCTGCGCGCCGCGAAGCACCCGAACATCCGCGCGATCAAGGACGCCAAGGGCGACTTCAGCGAGGTCAGCCGCGTTCTCAACCAGACCGACCTGCTCTACTTCTCCGGCGACGACGCCAACGTGCTCCCGCACCTGAGCATCGGCGCCAGCGGCCTCATCGGCGTCACCGCGAACATCGCCGCGGCCCCGTACCGCGTGATCATGGACGCCGTCAACGCCGGCGACCTCGCCGCCGCGACCGCCGCCCACAAGCAGCTCGAGCCGCTGGTGCGCGCCGTGATGACCCACGTGCCCGGAACCGTCGCCGCGAAGTACATCCTGCAGGGCCTCGGCCGCATCCACAGCGCCCGCGTGCGCCTGCCGCTGGTCGGCCCCGAGGAGTTCGAGGCGGCCCAGATCGAGGACGAGATCGCTCTCGTCGGCGAGATCCCCGGCGTCGACTTCAGCAACTTCCGCCCCGACCGCAACGCCGCCGCCGGCGGAGCGCTGCCCAAGGTCGCGGGCACCACGCGATAGTCGCGTACCACCAACTTCACCATGGGGCGAGAGGCCCTGCCGCTTACAAGTAAGGACCGAATGACCACCAGGATCTACCAGCCCGCCAAGCTCAAACCAGGCACCCTCCGCATCATCCCGATCGGCGGTCTCGGCGAGATCGGCCGCAACATGACCTCGTTCGAGATCGACGGCAAGATCCTCATCGTCGACTGCGGCGTGCTCTTCCCCGAGGAGCACCAGCCGGGCGTCGACCTGATCCTGCCCGACTTCTCGCCGATCAAGGACCGCCTCGACGACATCATCGGCGTTGTGCTCACCCACGGCCACGAGGACCACATCGGCGCCGTGCCGTACCTGCTCAAGCTGCGCGCGGACATCCCGCTCATCGGCTCGACCTTCACCCTCGCGCTGATCGAGGCGAAGCTCAAAGAGCACCGCATCGTGCCGTACACGCTCACCGTCGCCGAGGGCGATCATGAGCGGATGGGGCCGTTCGACCTCGAGTTCATCGCCGTGAACCACTCCATCCCCGACGCCCTCGCCGTGGCGATCACCACCAAGGGCGGCACCGTGCTGCACACCGGCGACTTCAAGATGGACCAGCTGCCGCTCGACGACCGCATCACCGACCTGCGCGCCTTCGCACGCATCGGCGAGGCGGGCCTCGACCTGTTCATGTCAGACTCCACCAACGCCGACGTTCCCGGCTTCACGCCGAACGAGCGCGACATCGGTCCGGTGCTCGAGTCGGTCATCGCCCGCTCGCCGCGCCGTGTGATCGTCGCCAGCTTCTCCAGCCACGTGCACCGCGTGCAGCAGGTTCTCGACGCCGCGCACGCCAACGACCGCAAGGTCGTTCTGATGGGCCGCTCGATGGTGCGCAACATGGGCATCGCGGCCGACCTCGGCTACCTCAAGGTTCCGAACGGCGTGCTGATCGACGCGAAGAAGGCAGTGAACCTGCCCGACAACAAGCTCGTCTACATGTCCACGGGCAGCCAGGGCGAGCCGATGGCCGTGCTGTCGCGCATGGCCAACCAGGAGCACCAGATCGTCATCGGCAAGGGCGACACGATCATCCTCGCGTCCAGCCTCATCCCCGGAAACGAGAACGGCGTCTACCGCATGATCAACGGGCTGATGAAGCTCGGCGCCAACGTCGTGCACAAGGGCAGCGCGAAGGTGCACGTCTCCGGCCACGCGGCCGCGGGCGAGCTGCTCTACTGCTACAACATCCTCAAGCCGCGCAACGTGCTCCCCGTGCACGGCGAGCAGCGCCACCTCGTGGCGAACGCGAACCTGGCCATCCAGACCGGCGTTCCGGAGGAGAACACGATCATCGCCGAGGACGGCACCGTCATCGACCTGAAGGACGGCTACGCGAGCGTCGTCGGCCAGCTCGACCTCGGTTTCGTCTACGTCGACGGCTCCAGCGTCGGCGAGATCACCGACGCCGACCTCAAGGACCGCCGCATCCTCTCCGAGGAGGGCTTCATCTCGATATTCATCGCGGTGGACAAGCAGACCGGCGCCGTCATCGTCGGCCCGGAGATCCAGGCCCGTGGATTCGCGGAGGACGAAGGCGTGTTCAACGCCGTCATCCCGCAGATCGTGAAGGCCCTCGAGGACGCCGCGAAGCACGGCACGCAGGACACCGCCGCGCTGCAGCAGGTTGTGCGCCGCACCGTCGGACGCTGGGTCAACACCCAGCACCGTCGCAAGCCGATGATCGTTCCGGTCGTCATCGAGGCCTAAACGCCGGTCTCCGCCGGTCGATCCCGTCGAAACCCCGTCGCCCCACCCGGGCGGCGGGGTTTTCGCGTTCCACAAGTCATCCGCAGGAGTGATAGCCCCGTCGCAGACCCCGCGGTACTGTAATCGAGGATTACACGCAAAGACGGGGAGCATCACGTGAACGTACTTCGAAAATGGGTCTTCCCGATTCTGCGGCTCCTCATCTTCGCCGCGATCGCGGTGGCCCTCGTAAAGGTGGCGTTCTTCGCGGACACGGCCGACACCGCAGCGGACCCGGCGTACCCCACGGGCGAGATCACCGAGCCGGAGTACATCGTGGCCGTCGGCACCGTGCAGAACGACGTCACACTGACCGGAACCGTGAATGCGGATGACGCGGTGCCGATCAAGGCGACGCTCGCCGGCGAGGTGCGCAAGCTGCTCGTCGCGCAGGGCCAGCACGTCGATGCGGGCACTCCGATCCTGACCCTCCGTGCGGAGGTGCCCAACCCGGACGGCACCATGGCGGTCAAGAACGCCACCGTCACAGCTCCCAGCGCCGGAACCCTCTCCAGCTTCCCCGCGCTGGTCGGCCAGATGTACGCCGTCGGCGACGCCGTCGGCCAGGTCGCGCCGTCGAGCTTCAACGTGAGCGGATCACTCCCGCCCGAGCAGCTCTACCGGCTGCTCAACCAGCCCACCGAGGCGCAGGTGACGATCACGAACGGGCCAGCGCCCTTCGCCTGCACCGGTCTCACCATCACCAGCCCGCTCGCGGGCGCCGGGTCGACCGGGGCGGAGGGCGAGAGTGCCGAGCCCGCAGGCGGATCGCCCACCGTGCGCTGCGTGGTTCCCGCCGACGTCACCGTCTTCCCCGGTCTCGCGGCCAACCTCGTCATCGGCGGCGGCTCCGCCGAGAACGTGCTGGTCGTGCCGACCACCGCTGTCGAGGGCACGGCCGGGAACGGCAACGTCTACTTCGTGCTGCCCGACGGCTCGAACGAGAAGCGTCCGGTCACCCTCGGGCTCAACGACGGGCTGAACGTGCAGGTGCTCACGGGCGTCGTCGAGGGCGACTCGATCCTCCAGTTCGTGCCGGGCGCCGCCGCGCTCACCCCCGACGGCTGCCAGATCATGCCCGACGGCATGCAGGTCTGCCCGTGACGAACGCGCTGAGCCCGGTCGACGGCCGCCCGGCGCTCCTCCGCCTCGAGGGCGTCACCCGCTCGGTCGAGCTGCCGGACTTCGAGCCGCTCGAGATCCTCAAGGGCGTCGACCTGGAGGTCTCCGTCGGCGACCACGTCAGCATCGTCGGGCGCTCCGGCTCCGGCAAGTCGACGCTGCTCAACCTGCTCGGCCTGCTCGACACCCCCACGAGCGGTGCGATCTACTTCGACGGCGAGCCGGTGCGCTCCCTGCACTCCGGAGCGCGCGACCGCAAGCGCGGCAGCGACATCGGCTTCATCTTCCAGCAGTTCAACCTGCTCGGCGGCCGCACCGCGCTCGAGAACGTGATGACCCCGCTGCTCTACGCCACGGGACGCCAGTTCTGGCGCCGCAGGCAGATCGCCGCCGAGATGCTCGAGCGGATGGGGCTCGGCGACCGGATGAACTCCATGCCGGAACAGCTCTCCGGCGGTGAGCAGCAGCGCGTCGCGATCGGCCGTGCGCTCGTGCGCGGCCCGCGCCTGATCCTCGCCGACGAGCCGACCGGCGCCCTGGACATCGAGACCGGCGCCAGCGTGATGGCCCTGCTCGACGAGGTGGCGGAGAACTCCGGCGCGGCTCTCATCACCATCACCCACGACGCCAACGTCGCGGCGCTCGCCCGCAGGCACTACCGGCTCGACCGCGGGGTGCTCTCGCCGGTCGACGTGGCACGGGTGCTCGCCCTGGCGGCTCCGGAGGTCACGCTGTGAGGCGCCTCTCCACCTCCTTCATCGGAGCGGTCGTCGAGGCCTGGGCGGAACTGCGGATCCACAGGACCCGGGTGCTGCTCAGCCTGATCGGCGTCGCGGTGGCGGTGGCCGCCATCACGTCGGTGGTGGGCGTCGGCGCGATCGCGCAGCAGTCGCTCACCGAGCAGAGCGAGAAGAACCAGGGCAGGCCGGCCCTGATCGGGGTCGCCGCCTACGACGACAGCACAGGCACATCGGTGTCCGCGGAGGAGCTCGGTGCGGCGATCGCCAGCACCACGGAGCGGTACTCGATCGAGTACGCGAGCTGGAACGCCTACGCTCCCACGAGCGTGCAGTTCGCGACCGGTGTCGCGCCGGTGGACGGGCAGGCGGTCGATGTCGACTACGGAACGATGCACCGGGTGGAGCTCGAGAAGGGCCGCTGGTTCGTCGATGCCGATGAGCAGCGACTCGCCCCCGCGATCGTGGTCAACGACGTCTTCTGGAAGCTGCTCGGCTCACCCGACCTCAGCACGCACCCGGTGGCCGAGATCCTGGCGGACGGCAGTGTCACCGCTGTCGTTGTCGGGGTGCTGCCTCCGAGCGGCTACGAGTACGACAGCCCGTCGATGAAGATCCTCTACTCCGCATGGGAGCGGATCGCCCCTCCCGCCGACCCGCGTTCCGTCTCCGCGTCCTACGAGCTGTGGGTGCCGCCGGGGATCTCCGAGGAACTCGTCCCCCTGATCCAGCGGGACATCGCCGGCTTCTTCGACAAGGGCGTGACCGCCCAGGTCGGCCGCCAGGACTACCTCGCCCACGAGGACGGCGACCCGCTGCTCCCGGTCAAGCTCGTGATCGGCGGCGTCGCCGTGCTCATCCTGCTGCTCGGCGCACTCGGACTCGTGAACATCTCGCTGGTCACCGTTCGTCAGCGGATACGCGAGATCGGGATCCGTCGCAGTTTCGGCGCCACGGCCGGTCGCGTCTTCTTCGCCGTGATGATGGAGAGCGTGGTCGCGACCCTCGCCGCCGGCGTCGTCGGCGTGGCGGTCGCGATCGCCGTCGTGCAGAACCCCTGGGTGCGGTCGCAGGTCGGACAGGGTGTGCAGGACCTGCCGGCGTTCCCGCTCGAGGCCGCGCTCATCGGGCTCGCCGCCTCGGCTCTCGTCGGTGCCCTCGCCGGCCTGCTGCCCGCTCTCGTCGCCGTGCGCGTGAAGGTGATCGACGCCATCCGCTATTGACGTCCCGGGGGGCTCCCGGGGGACACGCGCCCCCGTAATCCCGGGGAGAGTCGTACCTCGGAGGTACCGTGAACGCATGGCTACGAGCACCAAACCGACCCCGCGTGCGCGCACGACGACGTCGCGAGCGCGCCCCGCAGCATCCGGTTCCAAGAGCACCGCGGCGAAGAACGCCGCCACGAAGAAACTGCCGGTGCCCAAGCCAGAAGCGGATGACCGCCCAGGCCTCTTGACGTCGGCCTGGCTCGGTCTCGCCCACGTGGTGGGCGGCGCGGCACGTGTGCTCGGCAAGGAGACCCTCGCCAAAGACGAACGCCGCGACGGATTCCCGTTCTTCCTGTTCGTGCTCGCCGTGATCGGCGCGGTCATCGAGTGGTTCAACCCGCTCGACCCGGTGGCCATCGCCCTCGACGCCTACACCTTCGGCGGACTCTTCGGCCGCGTCGCCTTCGCCCTGCCCGTGATCATGCTGATCTTCGCGGTCTGGCTGTTCCGGCATCCCGCCAGCGTGCACGACAACGGACGCATCGGCATCGGCCTCACCCTGCTGCTCGTCTCGATCAGCGCCCTCTGCCACATCTTCGGCGGTCAGCCCTCCTTCCCGCTCGTGGCGGAGGAGATCGCCGCGGCCGGCGGGGTCACCGGCTGGCTGCTCGCGAGTCCGCTCCTGTTCGCCACGGAATGGGTGGCGGTCCCCGTGGTGGTGGCGGTGCTCGCGCTCTCGCTCTTCATCGTCACCAAGACTCCGCCGAACCGCATCGGATCGCGCCTGCGCGAGCTGTACGCCTACCTCTTCGACACCGAGCTGCCCGAGTCCGACGCGAAGCGCGCCACGGGCGACGCCGCGAAGAACGACACGTCGGACTCGTTCGGCTCGCTCGGCGACCTCGGCGTCGACAACGACTACGACGCCGACCCGGCGAGCGTGCCGTGGTGGCGGCGCAGCAAGCCCGCGGAGCAGGGCGGCAAGGCCTTCGACTCCCCGGTGGTCGCCTCGGACAACACCGAGGTGATCGCCGACCTCGATTCGAACTCGCGCGCCACGACGAAGAAGAACGACGAGGAGTTCGGGATCGAGCTGCTCGAGGAGCTCGTCAAGGCGGAGGACGCCGTCAAGCGCTTCACCGGCGAGGTCGAGACCCCGCCGCTCGCGCTGCACAGCACGGGCCTGCGCGAGGACGGGCCCGCATCGCCGCTGCCCGGCTTCACCGTCACAACGAGCGAGAAGGGCCACGCCGGCGAGTTCGAGGGCGAGACCGTCGCCCCTCCGCGCGCCACCGTGCACCGCACCGCCGCCGGCCCGTACCACCTGCCGGCCCCGTCGATGCTCACGCCGGGCACCCCGCCGAAGTCCCGCAGCGCCGCCAACGACGAGGTCGTCGCCTCCATCACCGAGGTGCTGCGCCAGTTCCAGGTCGACGCCTCGGTCACCGGGTTCAGCCGCGGACCGTCGGTCACCCGCTACGAGCTCGAGCTCGGTCCGGGTGTGAAGGTGGAGCGCGTCACCGCGCTGGCCAAGAACATCAGCTACGCGGTCGCCAGCAACGAGGTGAACATCCTCTCGCCGATCCCCGGCAAGAGCGCCATCGGTGTGGAGATCCCCAACAAAGACAGGGAGATCGTCTCCCTCGGCGACGTGCTGACCTCCGCCGCGTCGACGAAGAGCACTCACCCCATGACCATCGGGCTCGGCAAGGACGTGGAGGGCGGCTTCGTCGTCGCGAACCTCGCGAAGATGCCCCACCTCCTCGTGGCCGGCTCCACCGGTTCGGGAAAGTCCAGCTTCGTGAACTCGATGATCACCTCCGTGCTGATGCGCGCGACGCCCGCCGAGGTGCGCATGGTGCTGATCGACCCGAAGCGCGTCGAGCTCTCCATCTACGCGGGCGTCCCGCATCTGATCACGCCCATCATCACGAACCCGAAGAAGGCCGCCGAAGCGCTCGCCTGGGTCGTGAAGGAGATGGACATGAGGTACGACGACCTCGCGAGCTTCGGATTCCGCCACATCGACGACTTCAACAAGGCGGTCATCGCGGAGGAGATCGTGCTCCCCGTGGGGAGCGAGCGCAAGCTCTCGCCGTACCCCTACCTGCTCGTCGTGGTCGACGAGCTGGCAGACCTCATGATGGTCGCCCCGCGCGACGTCGAGGACTCCATCGTGCGCATCACCCAGCTGGCGCGCGCCTCCGGAATCCACCTCGTGCTCGCCACGCAGCGTCCGTCGGTCGACGTGGTCACCGGTCTGATCAAGGCCAACGTGCCCTCGCGCCTCGCCTTCGCCGTATCGAGCATGACCGACTCGCGCGTGATCCTCGACCAGCCGGGCGCCGACAAGCTCATCGGCCAGGGCGACGCCCTCTTCCTCCCGATGGGCACGTCCAAGGCCATCCGCGTCCAGGGCGCCTGGGTGCAGGAGGACGAGATCGCGAACGTCGTCGCCCACGTCATCGCCCAGGCGCGCCCCGACTACCGCGAGGACGTGGCGGTGACCGTCGAGAAGAAGGTGGTCGACGCCGACATCGGCGACGACCTCGAACTCCTGCTGGCCGCGACGGAGCTCATCGTCAGCACCCAGTTCGGCTCCACCTCGATGCTGCAGCGCAAGCTGCGGGTCGGGTTCGCCAAGGCCGGACGCCTGATGGACCTGCTCGAGTCGCGCGAGATCGTCGGTCCGAGCGAGGGGTCGAAGGCGCGCGACGTGCTGGTGACCGCCGAGCAGCTGCCCGCGGTGCTCGAGCGGCTGCGCGGGGGAGACACGGCCTCCGCCGCACCGACACCGCCCGCCACCCTCGCGCCCGACAGTCTGTTGCGTAACGACTTGCCCGGCAGGGACCTCGTCGAGGAGAGCTTCGACGGCTACCCTGAGGTCGAGGTCGCTTCGGACGAAGACGCCTGGAACCTGACTGACCGGGAGTAAGCACGTGTCGAATGAACCCGTGAACGGCACGACCCCCCACGCCCCGCGCAAGAGCAGCTTCAGCGGCCGCATCTGGCGCACGGGCGAGGGACCGGCGAGCAACGCCAGCGTCCCGAACATCATCACGGTGGTGCGGATCCTGCTGGCTCCCGTCTTCGTCTACCTGCTGCTCTCCGACCAGGGGGAGCTGGGGCCGGTGCGCTGGATCGCGGCTGTCCTGTTCATCGTCGCCATCGCCACGGACGGCATCGACGGCCACATCGCCCGCAGCCGCAACCTCGTGACCGACCTCGGGGTGCTGCTCGACCCGATCGCCGACAAGATCCTCACGCTCAGCGCCCTGATCACCCTCTCCGTCCTCGGAGAGCTGTGGTGGTGGGTCACGATCGTCATCGTGGTGCGCGAGCTCGGCATCACCGTGTGGCGGCTCGTCGTCGTCACCAAGGTGGTCGTGCCCGCCTCGAAGACCGGCAAGCTGAAGACCCTCGCCCAGGCCGTCGCGATCTCGCTCTTCCTGCTGCCGCTGGTCACCGTGGTGGGCGACTGGATCCTCTGGGCCAACTGGATCGTGATGGGCATCGCCTTCGTCCTCACCGTCTACTCGGGCATCGAGTACCTCGTGCAGGCGCGCCTGTCGAAGAACCGCAATCCCGCTGGTTGAGTAGCGTGCGAGGAACGAGCCCGCGTATCGAAACCACGACGCCCGATTCCGCCGCCGCGACGGTGATCGCCGCCCTCCGCGGCCGTGACCTCACGATCGCGGTGGCCGAATCCCTCACCGGCGGCCTGCTGACGGCCGATCTCGTGGCCGTGCCCGGCGCATCCGCTGTCGTTGTCGGGGGAGTGGTCGCCTACAGCACCGCGCTCAAGCACAGCGTGCTCGGCGTCGACGCCGGGCTGCTCGCCGCCGAGGGGCCGGTGCACCCGCTCGTCGCGAAGCAGATGGCTCTCGGTGTGCGCACCGCCCTCGCGGTCGACGGACGTGCGGCCGACATCGGGATCTCGACCACGGGAGTCGCCGGCCCCGGCCCGCAGAACGGCACGCCCGCCGGCACCGTCTACCTCGGATTCGCGATCGGCGACCGGGTCGAGAGCGTGCTGCTGCAGCTCGACGGGGATCGGCAGGCCATCCGATCGGCCGTCGTCTCCGAATCACTGGTGAGGTTGGCCGCACTGCTGGCCGACCCGCGATGACCGGCTCGCACCCCACGAGGGCTGCGGGAATACCGGGCGTTTCTATCTCGTTACAGATATCAGATTAACAAGCGCCATACAGAATGCTCTGGTTAGAGTACTTACGTACCGGTGGTTGTAGTGTTACTGCTCCACACATTTTGGATCAGGACAACAGGTCTCAGAGGAGGGTCCAATGGTTCTAGTTCGTCAAGAAATCGGAGACGTGCTTCGCGACTTCCGCCTGCAGAAGGGGCGCACCCTTCGTCAGGTCGCCAGCAAGGCGAGCGTCGCACTCGGCTACCTCAGCGAGGTGGAGCGTGGCCAGAAAGAGGCCAGCTCCGAAATCCTCGCCTCGGTGGCGGATGCTCTCGAAACGCCGATCTCGGTGATCATGCGTGAAGTGGGCGACCGCCTCGCAATCATCGAAGGCGTCTCCTTCGACAATGTCGCAGCCTCCATTCCGGATACGCTGCCCGACGAGTTGGTCGCCGAGTTCGACGCCAACCTCGCCCGCGTCAACTAGGCGCGCACCCAGACCCTCCCTCCGCTTCAGCGAAGCGCACCACGAACGCCCCGGTCTTCCGCCGGGGCGTTCGTCTTTCCCCCCCCCCCTCGCCATGAGCGGATGCCCCTGGCCGCGCAGTTAGGATCGTCCGGTGCGATTGAGCGAATTCCGGATAGCCGTGACCGACGAGTTCGGCGAGGCCTATGGACGTGTGATCACCCACGACCTGGTTCTCGGCGACGTGGGCGGGCTCACCGCCGAGCAGGCCATCAAGGCGGGCGTTCCTCCGCGCGCCATCTGGCTCGCGCTCTGCGATGCGAGCGACGTGCCCCAGGAGCGCCGTTACGGCGTGGGCCTGCGCGAGGCCAAGGGCTGACGCAGCCTCCCCTTCCGCCATGTCGTCTCGCGTGTCGTTCGAACACGCGTTCGTATCTCTGTAGACTCCCTCATAGCTTCTATCGAAGACGGGTTGTGCACCGATCCGTGATTCTCCGCCGCAATGTCGGGGGTCGCGCCTACGGTGAGAACAACTGAAAACCAGCCTTTGTCGGGGGGCTGCGGGCCTTGCACGATCGGCCCTCAGCGAACCGGACAGCCTATGGGCAGCAACGCACGACTCCAGGGAGATACACAATGGCATCAGCAGCAGACCGCGAGAAGGCACTCGATACCGCCCTCGCCCAGATCGACCGTCAATTCGGCAAGGGCTCCGTCATGCGCCTCGGCAGCGACGAGCGCGCCCCCGTCGCCGTGATCCCCACGGGGTCCATCGCGCTCGACGTCGCGCTCGGCATAGGCGGGCTTCCCCGCGGCCGCATCGTCGAGATCTACGGACCGGAGTCGTCGGGTAAGACCACACTCACCCTCCACGCCATCGCCAACGCGCAGCGCGCGGGCGGCATCGCGGCCTTCATCGACGCGGAGCACGCACTCGACCCGGAGTACGCGCAGAAGCTCGGCGTCGACATCGACGCCCTCCTCGTCTCCCAGCCCGACACCGGCGAGCAGGCGCTCGAGATCGCCGACATGCTCGTGCGCTCCGGCTCCATCGACCTCGTCGTCATCGACTCCGTCGCGGCACTCGTGCCGCGCGCCGAGATCGAGGGCGACATGGGCGACTCGCACGTCGGTCTGCAGGCCCGACTGATGTCGCAGGCGCTGCGCAAGCTCACCGGTGGCCTCAGCCAGACCAACACCACCATGATCTTCATCAACCAGCTGCGCGAGAAGATCGGCGTGTTCTTCGGCAGCCCCGAGACCACCGCGGGTGGAAAGGCGCTCAAGTTCTACGCCTCCGTGCGCCTCGACATCCGCCGCATCGAGACGTTGAAAGACGGCACAGAGGCCTACGGAAACCGCACGCGCGTCAAGGTCGTCAAGAACAAGATGGCGCCGCCGTTCAAGCAGGCCGAGTTCGACATCCTCTACGGCGTCGGCATCTCCCGCGAGGGCAGCCTGATCGACTTCGGCGTCGAGCACGAGATCGTGCGCAAGTCGGGCGCCTGGTACACCTACGACGGCGACCAGCTCGGCCAGGGCAAAGACAACTCGCGCAAGTTCCTGCTCGAGAACCCGGAGATCGCGGCCGAGATCGAGGGCAAGATCATGATCAAGCTCGGAATCGGCGCCGAGGGCAAGGCCGCGAAGGAGATCGTCGACAAGGCCGCCGCCGTGGTGAAGGCCGAGGCCACAGCGGCGAAGGCCGCTGCCGCCGCCGAGAAGGCGGCCAAGGGCGCGACGCTCAAGGTTCCGGCCAAGGGCGCCGTTCCCCCGAAGGTCACGCCGCCGAAGACGCCGGTCGGCGCAGGCACGGCCCCCGCGGGTGCCGGCACGAGCGCCGCACCCGTCGCCGCCGGCGCTCCTCCGCTGCGTAAAGCCGTCGGGGAGTAGTCGTGGAGCGTTCCGACGGCCGCCCGGCCAGATCGAGCGGTCTGGCCCCGGTCAGCTACCTGTTCGGCGTTCCTGACGCCGACCAGGCAGCGCCGGACGCGGCAGCGCCAAGCGACGTAGCGCCGGACGAGGCAGAGCTGGACGAGGCTGGGTCAGCGGACGCGGCAGCGTCGGCGGCCCAGGATGCGGCACTGGCCGCCCTGCAGGCCGCCGCCGTCGCCGCGGCGCAGGCTCTCGACGCCGCGCGCGCCGAGGCTGCGGCCGCGGTACGTGCGGCCGAGCAGCTGCCGCCGGAACGCCCCCGTGCCGCCCCGCGTCTGCGGGCGGTCACCCGTGACACCGACTCCGGCTGGTACGTCGATCCCCTCGAGGAGTTCGAGCAGCACAGCCCGCTCGCTTCGCCGGCGGAGACCGCCGCCCTGGAGCCTGCCGGCGCCGTCGCGGCGGCACGCGCCTTCCTCTCCACGGTCGAGTCGCAGACGGCGGCGGGCGCACCCGCGTCCTCCGGTGTGCATTTCGTGGCCGACGACGACGACGACGACGACGCGGATTCCACCGGCCGCACGAAGCCGCCGCCCGTGCGCCAGACGAGCATCAACGCGCTGGCCCGCAAGGGCATGTCGAGCGCGGAGATGACCGACCTACTCGAAGCACGCGAGGTCGACCCCGACGAGGTGGTCCTCGAGGTGAGCCGGCTCGAGGCCGCCGGGCTGCTCGACGACCGTGTGCTCGCGGAGCATCTCGTGCGCACCCTTCAGGAGCGCAAGGGCCTCGGCCGCTCCGCGATCAACGCCGAGCTGCGCCGCCGCAAGGTCGACCAGGCCGCCATCGACGAGGCGCTCGACACGGTCGACGTCGACGACGAGCTCGAACGCTGCCTCGAGGTGGCGGTGAAGCGCGCCTCGCAGCTGCGCTCCTACGACCGGCCCACCGCCGAGCGTCGGCTCAGCGCCTTCCTTATGCGCCGCGGCTATGCCGGCAGTGTCATCTCGGCCGCCGTCGCGCAGGCTCTCGGCCCGGTCGGTCCGCGCTTCCGCTAGCACCGAGTCCGCACCACCGCCGGCCGGCCGATCCGGGGCGCGTTCGCTAAGCCGAGCCTTCGGTGATCCGACCCGCGCCGCGATCTACACTGGACAGCACTATGACCCTCGTCGCCCCCGCCCTCACCGCACCGGAGACCGCAGCACCCCGCACCTACGAGGTGCGCACCTACGGCTGCCAGATGAACGTGCACGACTCCGAGCGGCTGAGCGGATCGCTCGAAGCCGCCGGGTACGTGCGTGCGACCGACGCCCAGGCCGACATCGTCGTCATCAACACCTGCGCGGTGCGTGAGAACGCCGACAACAAGCTCTACGGCAACCTCGGCATGCTCGCCTCGATCAAGAAGCAGCACGAGGGGATGCAGATCGCCGTCGGCGGCTGCCTCGCCCAGAAGGACAAGTCGGTCATCCTGGAGAAGGCCCCGTGGGTCGACGTGGTCTTCGGCACCCACAACATGGGCGCGCTGCCCACACTGCTGGAGCGAGCGCGTCACAACGGCGAGGCCCAGCTCGAGATCCTCGAGTCGCTCGACGTGTTCCCCTCCACTCTGCCGACCCGGCGGGAGTCCACCTACAGCGGCTGGGTCTCCGTCTCGGTCGGCTGCAACAACACCTGCACCTTCTGCATCGTGCCCGCTCTGCGCGGCAAGGAGAAGGACAGACGGCCCGGCGACGTGCTCGCCGAGGTGCAGGCACTCGTCGACGACGGCGCCATCGAGGTCACCCTGCTCGGCCAGAATGTGAACTCCTACGGCGTCGAGTTCGGCGACCGCCAGGCCTTCGGCAAGCTGCTGCGCGCAGCCGGGACCATTCCGGGACTCGAGCGCATCCGCTTCACCAGCCCGCACCCGGCCGCCTTCACCGACGACGTGATCGACGCCATGGCCGAGACCCCGGCGGTGATGCCGCAGCTGCACATGCCGCTGCAGTCCGGTTCCGACCGCATCCTCAAGGCGATGAAACGCAGCTACCGCTCTGAGAAGTTCCTCGGGATCCTCGACCGGGTGCGCGCCCGCATCCCGAACGCGGCGATCAGCACCGACATCATCGTGGGCTTCCCGGGGGAGACGGAGGAGGACTTCCTCGAGACGATGCGGGTCGTCGAGGCCGCACGCTTCGCGTCCGCCTTCACCTTCCAGTACTCGATCCGCCCGGGCACCCCCGCCGCGACCATGGACGACCAGATTCCGAAGGCCGTCGTGCAGGAGCGCTTCGAGCGCCTCACCGCGCTGCAGGACCACATCTCCCGCGAGGAGAACCAGAAGCAGGTCGGGCAGGTCGTCCACGTGCTGGTCTCCGCCAGCGACGGCAAGAAGGCCGCCGAAACCCACCGCCTCTCGGGCCGTGCCGAGGATTCGCGTCTCGTGCACTTCGACGTGCCCGCCGGCAGCGCGGTGCCGCGCCCCGGCGACGTGGTCACCGTGCGCATCAGCGATGCGGCATCGTTCCACCTGGTGGCCGACGCCCCGGCCGGTGCGCCGCTGCAGATCCGCCGTACCACCGCGGGCGACGCCTGGGACCGCGCCGAGGCGGCGTCCTGCGGCGTCCCGGCGCCCGCCGGAGCGGCGAGCGAGCCGGGCCGTGTCTTGCTCGGCCTGCCCGGCCTGCGCATCGGAACGGGACCCGCGGCACAGCTCCCGCTGCGCGCGGTCTCCACAACGCCCATCTACGACCTCGACGACGGCGAGCGCTAGAGCGTCGTGCCGCACACAGACCTGCCCCTGCTCGTCGTCGTCGGGGCCACGGGCACCGGCAAGTCGGGCCTGTCGCTCGACCTCGCCGAGTCCCTCGCCGCTCGCGGGCAGGCCGCGGAGATCGTCAACGCCGACGCCATGCAGCTCTACCGCGGCATGGACATCGGAACGGCCAAGCTCCCGCTCGACGAGCGCCGCGGCATCCGCCACCACATGCTCGACGTGCTCGATGTCACCGAGGAGGCGAGCGTCGCCGACTTCCAAGCGGATGCGCGCGCCGCGATCCAGGGGATCCTCGCGCGGGGCGCGCAGCCGATACTCGTCGGCGGCTCGGGGCTCTACGTCTCGAGCGTGATCTACGATTTCCAGTTCCCGGGCACCGACCCGGCGATCCGCGAGAGGCTCGAGGCCGAGCTGGTCGCGACAGGACCCGGAATGGTGCACCGGCGCCTGCGCGAGGTCGACCCGGTGGCCGCCGAGGCGATCGGTCCGAGCAACGGCCGCCGGCTGGTGCGCGCCCTCGAGGTCTTCGAGATGACCGGGGTCCCCTTCGGATCCGGGCTTCCCAGCGCGGACACACTCTGGCGCGACACCCGGATCGTCGGGCTGCGGGCGCCCCGCGAGGAGCTCCTGCCGGTGCTCGACGCCCGGGTCGAGCGCATGTGGTCCGACGGCCTCGTGGCGGAGGTGGAGGCGCTGCTCCCGCTCGGGCTCGGGGTCACCGCCGCGCGCGCGATCGGCTACGCCCAGGCCGCCGCGCAGGTGCGGGGCGAGATCGGGCAGGAGGAGGCGGTCGAACTGACCGCGGCGCTGACCCGCAAGTACGCACGGCGCCAGGTGAGCTGGTTCCGCCGCTACGACGCCATCCGCTGGCTCGACTACAACGACCCGCAGCGCACGCAGGCGGCCCTCGCGGCGGCCGACGCCTAGCTAAGCTTGCCCGGTGACTACACTGCACTTCACCAAGGGCCACGGCACCGGCAACGACTTCGTCCTCTTCTCCGACCCGGAGGGCGCCGTCGATCTGAGCCCGGCCCAGGTGGCCGCGATCGCCGACCGCCACTTCGGTGTGGGCGGCGACGGCGTGCTGCGTGCGGTGCGTTCGGCGCACATCCCGGAGGGCGCGGACGCCCTCGCCGAGGACGACGCCGCCGAGTGGTTCATGGACTACCGCAACTCCGACGGCAGCATCGCCGAGATGTGCGGCAACGGAATCCGCGTCTTCGCCCGCTACCTCATCGACAACGGGCTCGCCACCCTCGAGCCCGGCGAGACCCTCCCCATCGGAACGCGCGCGGGTGTGCGCGACGTGCAGCGCAACCTCAGCGGCTTCCAGGTGGACCTCGGCCGCTGGTCGCTCGAGGGCGGCGAGCCCCTCGTGCGCGCCAAGAACCTCGCGGTGGCGCGCCCCGGTCTCGGCATCAACGTGGGCAACCCGCACGTCGTGGTCGCCCTCGCCAGCGACGACGAGCTCGACAGCGCCGACCTCACCTTCATCCCGCAGCTCGACCCCGAGGCGCCCCACGGCGCGAACGTGGAGTTCGTGGTGCCCGCCGACCCGATGATCAAGGACGGCGTCGGCTACATCCGCATGCGCGTGCACGAACGCGGAAGCGGCGAGACGCTCTCCTGCGGCACCGGCGCGGCGGCCGCCGCCCTCGCCACCCGGCACTGGGCCGGAGCGGGCGCGCCCAACCAGTGGAAGGTGCAGGTGCCCGGGGGAGTCGTCGGTGTGCGGATGTTCCCGACCGAAGACGGCGAGCACGTCTCGTTGAGCGGACCCGCCGACCTGGTCTTCGAGGGCGAGCTGAGCATCTAGGCGGCTGGTCGCGAATCGGCCACCGCGGCGCCTCCGTGTGAAGCAATGTGACCGCGAGTGACCCCCGCTTACCGGCGAGTGGACATCGTCGGGGCGGCGGGGGAGGCTTCGAGGAGCGTCCCGGAGAACCGTCCGGACCCACGCCCAGCAGCAGCGGGAGACGAACCCATGGCCGATGAGACCCCCACGACCGCCGGACGGGGCGCGCCGCCCTTCTTCCTGGCCGTCGAGCTTCCCGCGGCGGGCGAGCCGGCGACGCTCGTCTCCGCGTCGATCGCGGCGCTGAACGGATTCGCGGCAGCCGGAGTGGGCCTCGCGATCATCGCGGACGACCTGCGGCCGCAGCACACGGACCGCGCACGCGTGGACGCCCCCACCCTCGCCGCCTTCGCGGCGCCCACGGTGGCGGGCATCGCACTCGCGCCGGCGATCTCGACCACGCACAGCGAGCCCTTCCACCTCGCCAAGGCGGTGCAGACCCTCGACCACGCCTCGCTCGGCCGCGCCGGCTGGCAGGTCGCCGTGTCGACGTCCGCCGTGGAGGCGGCGCTGTTCGGACGGAAGAGCGCCGTCGACCTCGCGGAGGCCTGGGCGGAGGCGGAGGAGGCCATCGAGGTCGCCGAGCGTCTCTGGGACTCCTGGGAGGACGACGCCGAGATCCGCGACGTCGCGACCGGTCGCTTCATCGACCGCGAGCGTGTGCACCACATCGACTTCGAGGGTCGCTTCTTCTCGGTGCGCGGGCCGTCGATCGTGCCGCGCAGCCCGCAGGGGCGCCCGCCGATCATCGTGTCCGCCGCGGACGACGCGTCGCTCGACGTCGCCGTCCGTCGCGCGGACGTGATCCGGGTGGCCGCGGGCGGCGTCGCCGAGGTGCGCGCCGGAGTGGAGCGGGCCGGGCGTGCCGGGGCGGTGACGATCCTCGTCGACGTGGCCGTCGCATCCGCCGACTCGCTCGACGAGTCCCTGCGGGCGCAGGGCTCCGGCGCCGACGGGGTGGTGCTGGTCTTCGCCGAGATCCCCGACGCCGGCGACTACGCCGCGGTGCTCTCCGCCGCCGTGAATCCGCGACGCGGGCCGACTCTGCGCGAGAGCCTGGGGCTCGACCTCCCGACCAGCCGCTACGCGCCGCGCCACTCGCCCTCCCTCGAAGGAGTCCGCTCGTGACCGCACGCAAGCAGATCCACCTCGCCGCGCACTTCCCGGGCGTGAACAACACCACGATCTGGGCCGACCCGGCCTCGGGCAGCCAGATCGACTTCGCGTCGTTCGAGCACTTCGCCGCCACGGCCGAGCGCGGGAGGTTCGACTTCCTGTTCCTCGCCGAGGGCCTCCGGCTGCGCGAGCACAAGGGGGAGATCCACGACCTCGACGTGGTCGGCAGACCCGACACCCTCACGGTGCTCGCCGCCGTCGCGGCCGTCACACGACGGCTCGGTCTCGTGGGCACGATCAACACCACCTTCAACGAGCCCTTCGAGCTCGCCCGCCAGCTCGCCTCGCTCGAGCTGGTCTCCGGCGGACGGTCCGGCTGGAACGTCGTCACGAGCAACGACGCCTTCACCGGGGAGAACTTCCGCCGCGGCGGCTTCCTCGCCGACGCCGACCGCTACACGCGGGCCGCGGAGTTCGTCGACGTGGCCGAGGCGCTGTGGCGGGGCGGCGGTGTCGACCACCACGGCGGCTTCTTCGACGTGGTCGGCGCGCTCGGGGTTCCGGCGAGCCCGCAGGGGCGGCCGGTGATCCTCCAGGCGGGCGTCTCCGACGAGGGCCGCGATCTCGCCGCGCGCTACGCGGACGCGATCTTCTCGCCCTTCGCCGACCTGGTGACGGGGCGCGAGTTCTACGCCGACATCACCCGGCGTCTGGCGCGCTTCGGCCGCGGCGCCGACGAGCTGAAGATCCTCCCCGGTGCCGCCTTCGTGCTGGGCGCCACGGAGGCGGAGGCCGAGGAGCGGTACCGGCACGAGCGCCGGGCCCAGGTCAGCGGCGCCACCGCCGTGCGCACCCTCGAGGCGGTCTGGGGCCGGGACCTCTCCGAGTACGATCCCGACGGCCCGCTGCCCTCGGTCGACCTCGTTGTGGAGAACGTGGAGCTCACCGCCGGGCGCGCCTCGCACCACAAGGACCGGAGGGGCACGGCGCGCGAATGGGTGGAGCAGGCGGAGGCCGAGGGGCAGAGCATCCGCGACGCCGCGATCTCGAAGCTCACCCGGGGCGTCCTGGTCGGCACGCCGGCGCAGGTCGCCGACCGCATCGACGAGTTCGTGCAGACCGACGCGAGCGACGGCTTCGTGCTTGTGCCGTCGATCACCCCGACCGGGCTCGACGAGTTCGTCGACACGGTGATCCCGCTGCTGCAGGAGCGCGGCTCCTACCGCACGGACTACAGCGGAGAGACCCTGCGCGAGAACCTGTTCGCGGGCTGAACCGCTGCGGGCCGGCTACCTGCGACGCACCCGCAGCACCCGGAAGCCCTTGTTCGTCGCGGTGCGCACGAAGGTGAACTCCTCGGGGAAGGTGGCCTGCATCCAGCGGTGCAGGGAGTCCGAGCCGAGGTTGCGCTGAACCACCAGCCAGCCGTCCGAGTCGAGGTCGAGGCGGGGGAGCCACTTCTCGAGCAGTCCGTGCAGTTCGTTCTTGCCGACCCGGATCGGGGGGTTCGACCAGATGGTCGTGAAGGTGACGTCGTCGGGAACCTGGTCGGGGGTGACCGCCCTGATGTTCGTGGCCCCGACGATCGCCGCGTTGCGGCGCACGAGGTCGAGCGCCCGCTCATTGACATCGACCGCCCACACCGTGGCGCGGGGGGACTCGAGCGCGAGAGTCAGCGCGATGGGACCCCAGCCGCAGCCCAGGTCGAGCAGGTTGCCTCCGGGCGGGGGAGCTGGCACGTTCGCCAGCAGCACCTTCGTGCCCGTGTCGATGTGCTCGGGGCTGAAGATGCCGTTCGCGGTCTGCAGTTCGTAGATGTTTCCCGCGATCTTCGCGTGGATCGTGCGAAGTTTGAGTTCACTCTCCGGGGTGGACGCGAAGTAGTGCTCATTAGACATGCACCGAACCTACCGAAGTAAGGGCGAGTAAGGTTAATGCTAATGAGTGATTTCGAACAGACCGGTACCGGGAACGTCGACGCGGTCGAGGGCGACGACGTGGTAGCCCGAGTCCTTGCCAACGCCGGCACAGCATCCGCCAACCGCACCTCCTTCGGCTCGGGCACCGCCCAGGCCCTCCAGTCGGACTCCGATTACGACGAGGGCCGCGACGGTGAGCAGCTCGACCGCGAGGACCGCCAGGCACTGCGCCGTGTCGCCGGGCTCTCCACCGAGCTCGACGACGTCACCGAGGTGGAGTACCGGCAGCTGCGCATCGAGCGCGTCGTGCTGATCGGCATCTACACGCAGGGCAGCACCGTCGAGGCCGAGAACTCCATGCGCGAGCTCTACGCCCTCGCGGAGACGGCCGGAGCCGTTGTGCTCGACGGCCTCCTGCAGCGCCGCGCGCACCCGGATCCCAGCACCTACTTCGGAAAGGGCAAGGCGGAGGAGCTGCGCGGCATCGTCGCCGCGAGCGGCGCCGACACCGTGATCGCCGACACCGAGCTCGCACCGAGCCAGCGGCGCGCCCTGGAAGACATCGTGAAGGTGAAGGTGATCGACCGCACCGCGGTGATCCTCGACATCTTCAGCCAGCACGCGAAGAGCCGCGAGGGCAAGGCCCAGGTCGAGCTCGCACAGCTCGAGTACATGCTGCCGCGTCTGCGCGGTTGGGGTGAGGCCCTCTCCCGTCAGGGCGGTGGAGCCGGCGGTTCCGGCGACGGCATGGGCAGCCGCGGACCCGGTGAGACGAAGATCGAGCTCGACCGTCGCCGCATCCACACCCGCATGTCGCGCCTGCGCAAGCAGATCAAGGGCTTCGCGCCCGCCCGCGAGGCGAAGCGCGCCAACCGCAACCGCTTCGAGGTGCCCTCCGTGGCCATCGTCGGGTACACCAACGCCGGCAAGTCCAGCCTTCTCAACCACATCACCAGCGCGGGTGTGCTCGTGGAGAACGCGCTGTTCGCCACGCTCGACGCCACCGTGCGCAAGTCGGTCACCGCCGACGGCCGGCCGTACACGCTCACCGACACCGTCGGCTTCGTGCGCAACCTGCCGCACCAGCTCGTCGAGGCCTTCCGCTCCACGCTCGAGGAGGTCGGCGAGTCCGACGTCATCGTGCACGTCGTCGACGCGTCGCACCCCGACCCGGCCAGCCAGCTCACCACCGTGCGCGAGGTCATCGCCGAGGTCGAGGCGCGGGACATCCCCGAGATCGTCGTCTTCAACAAGGTCGACCTCCTGCAGGACGACGACCAGCGCCTGCTGCTGCGCGCGCTCGAGCCGACGGCGATCTTCGTCTCCGCCCGGAGCGGGGAGGGCGTCGCGGAGCTGCAGGCGCGCATCGCCGAGCTCGTGCCGAGCCCGGACGTGCCCGTCGAGCTGCTCGTCCCCTACGACCGCGGAGACGTGGTCGCGAGCCTGCACGATCGCGGTCGCATCCTCAGCACCGAGTACGTCGACGGCGGCACCCGCATCTCCGCCATGGTCAACCAGATGGACGCCGGCGGGCTCAAGGACTTCGTCGTAGTCAGCGCCTGACCGGCGCTTCTACAACGCCTGTCGCTTATCTTGCACGCCGTGTAACAGTAGGAAACCCGCCGACGACCGACGGCGTCGCGCCCGTAGTGTGAAGCCGTCAGTCCGGAGGGCCACGGTGAATACAACGGTGAACACGATCACTGCGAACGAACGCGCGACCTTCTCGTTCGAGCTCTACCCGCCGCGCTCGGCCGCCTCGGAGGCGTCGCTGCTCGAGTCGCTGCCGCACCTGGTGGACGCCGGACCGGAGTTCATCTCGGTCACCTACGGCGCCAACGGCTCCTCGCGCAGCTCCTCGCTGGCGGTGCTGCTGCGCCTGCTCTCCGAGACCGACGTGAAGGCGATGGCGCACCTCACCTGTGTCGGGTCGTCGTACGCGGACGCGACCCTCCTCATCCGCGAATTCCTCGACGCCGGCATCACCAGCTTCCTGGCGCTGCGCGGCGACCCGCCCGCCGGCGCGGTGGAGGGCGACCGCTTCCTCGGCGACCTCGGCAGCGCGGGGGAGCTCGTGCAGCTCATCCACCGCGTGCAGGCCGAGCGCGAGCAGTTCAGCCTCAACGAGATCCCCGGCTTCCCCGGAGCCAGGCGCCTGAGCAGCGGGCACAAGGTGACCATCGCCGTCGCCGCATTCCCGAACGGCCACCCGCGCTCGCGCTCGGTGCGCCAGGACCTCGACACGCTGCTCGCCAAGGAGGCCGCCGGCGCGAACCTCGCCATCACGCAGCTCTTCTTCCACGCGGACGACTACCTGGGCTTCGTGCAGCAGGCGCGGGAGGCGGGCGTGACCATGCGCATCCTGCCCGGCATCATGCCCGTGCTCAGCCCGCAGCGGCTGAAACGCATCGTGCAGCTGACGGATGAGACGCTTCCGACCGATCTGCTGCGTGCGCTCGAAGCGGAGGCGACCCCCGAGGGCCAGGCGGCCGTCGGGATCCAGCACGCCATCGACCTGTCCTCCCGGGTGATCGGATTCGACCGCCCCGGCCTCCACCTCTACACCTTCAACCAGCACGAAGCCGTCATCGCCGTTCTGCGCGGTGCCGGTCTCCTCACCCCCTCCAAGGAGTTGCATGTCTGAGTCACCTACCGCCACCCCCGCGGCCTTCCCCACCGGCACGATCCTCGGCTACCCGCGGATCGGACGGCGCCGCGAGCTGAAGAAGGCGGTGGAGGCCTTCTGGGCCGGCAGGATCAGCGCGGACGAGCTCGAGGCCGCGGCCGCCGAGCTGCGCGCCGTCACCCGCGAGCGCCTGGTCTCGCTCGGCCTCGGCAAGACGGACTCGTCGATCCCCGAGGCGTTCAGCTTCTACGACCACGTGCTCGACACCGCGGTCACGGTCGGAGCGGTCCCCACACGATTCCAGCGTTTCGTCGGTGCAGACGGCTCACTCGACCTCGCCGGCTACTTCACCGTCGCCCGCGGTGAGGGCGCCGATGTCCCCGCCGAGATGACCAAGTGGTTCGACACCAACTACCACTACCTGGTGCCCGAGATCGGCCCGGAGACCGAGTTCCACCTCGCCTCCGACCGTCTGCTGCGCGAGGTCGCCGAGGCGACCACCACCGGGTACCGCACCCGCCCGGTGATCGTCGGGCCCGTCACCTTCCTGCTGCTCAGCAAGCCGAGCGCGGGAGCCCCCGAGGGCTACCAGCCGCTCGACCGCCTCGACGACCTGCTCCCGGTCTACGCGGAGCTCATCGCCGGCCTCACCGCCGTCGGTGCCGAGTGGGTGCAGCTCGACGAGCCCGCACTGGTGAGCGAGTCGATCGAGGTCGACCGCGCGGTGGTGCTCGAGGCCACGAAGCGCGCCTACGAGCTGCTCGGCGCCGTGCCGGCCCGCCCGCAGATCTTCGTGTCCGCCCCCTACGGCTCGCTCGACGACGCCCTGCCCGTCCTCCTCGCGTCGCCGGTCGAGGCGGTGGGCCTCGACCTCGTGAAGGGATCGGTGCCGACCGGCGTCAGCACTGAGAAGACCCTCGTCGGCGGTGTCGTCGACGGCCACAACATCTGGCGGGGCGACCTCGACGGTGCCTTCACCGCACTCGAGGCGCTGCGCGAGCTGAGCCCGAATGTCGCGGTGTCCAGCTCCACGAGCCTGTTCCACACACCGCACTCGATCGCCGACGAACCCGAGCTCGACGTTCGGCTGAAGAGCTGGCTCGCCTTCGCCGACCAGAAGGTGGAGCAGATCGCCGCGTTGGCGACCGGGCTCACCGCGGGGCGCGAGGCGATCTCGGAGACGCTCGCCGCGGCATCCGCTGCCCTGGCCGACCGCCACGACGCACCCGGCGTGCGCGACGGCGCCGTGCGCGCCCGCGCGGCCGCCCTCACCCCGGCGGACTTCAGCCGCGGCGACTACACCGAGCGCCTCGAGGCGCAGGACAAGGCGCTGAACCTGCCGTTCCTGCCGACGACCACCATCGGCTCGTTCCCCCAGACCGGCGACATCCGCAAGGCCCGCGCCGCGAACGCCACGGGCCAGATCAGCGACGCCGAGTACACCGACTTCCTCAAGGCGGAGATCAAGAGCGTCGTCGACCTCCAGGAGGAGATCGGCATCGACGTGATCGTGCACGGCGAGCCCGAGCGCAACGACATGGTGCAGTACTTCGCCGAGCACCTCGACGGATTCGCCGTCACCCAGAACGGCTGGGTGCAGAGCTACGGCAGCCGCTGTACGCGCCCCTCGCTGCTCTGGGGCGACGTCTCGCGCCCCGCGCCGATCACCGTGGAGTGGAGCGAGTACACGCAGAGCCTCACGCCGAAGCCGGTCAAGGGCATGCTCACCGGACCGGTCACGATCCTCGCCTGGAGCTTCGTGCGCGACGACCAGCCGCTCGCGGACACCGCCAACCAGGTGGCGCTCGCCCTGCGCGACGAGATCGGCGACCTCGAGTCGGCCGGCATCGGCGTGATCCAGGTCGATGAGCCCGCCCTGCGCGAGCTGCTGCCCCTCAAGAAGGCCGACCAGGCCGCCTACCTCGACTGGTCGGTGGGATCGTTCCGGCTCGCGACGGCGGGCGTCGCCAAGCAGACGCAGATCCACACCCACCTCTGCTACTCCGAGTTCGGCGTGGTCATCGACGCGATCAACCTGCTCGATGCCGACGTCACGTCGATCGAGGCTGCCCGCTCCAAGATGGACGTTGTGCCCGAGATCAAGTCCTCGGGCTTCGGCCGCGGCATCGGCCCGGGCGTCTACGACATCCACTCGCCGCGCGTGCCGTCGGTCGACGAGATCACCGAGCTGATCGACATCGCGCTCGGCTCCATCGCCGACCGCCAGGTGTGGGTGAACCCCGACTGCGGCCTCAAGACCCGCGGCTACACCGAGACCGTCGACTCGCTGAAGAACCTGGTCACTGCGACTCGCGCGGTGCGCGAGCGCACGTCCGCCTGACCGCCGGCAGGGCCTCGATCCGTCGGGGCCCTACCCGGCGCAGGCGGCCCGGACGAAGTCGTAGAGCGCCGCCTTCACCTCGGCGTCCGCCGCGACGTACACCGTGCCGCTCGTGCCCTCGACGCTCACCCGCAGCGGGAAGACCGTGCCGCGCTTGTCCTCCGCGACGGCGTGCGGGTCGCAGCGTGCGGGAACAAGCGTGAGAGTGAGAGCGGATGCCTGCGACCGCCGGTCGACCGTGAGCGCCACTCGCTGACTGGCCGCGGCGCTCCCGTCCACGGGGTCGGCGAGTGCGAGCAGCACCGTGCCGCGCGCCTCCTCGATCAGCAGGGCGCCGTCGAGCCCGTCGTCGACCACCGGGTCTACGCGGAGGTCGAGCCGTGCCACGAGGGTGACGCCCAGCCGCTCCAGCCGCGGCGGGGTGGTCGCGGAGATCTCGGCGTAGCGGGCCGCGGCCTGGCCGAGGCAGTCCTCGACCACGAGGCGCGGCATCCGCTCGCTCGGATCCTCCGCAGGGAGCCGCGCACTCCCACGCGAGCCGTCGGGCAGGGCGAAGTCGATCGATGCCGTCGCCTGCGGGGCGTCATCACCGCAGCGAGCCTCGGGGAGGACCACCGGCAGGTCGACGGCGCGACCGGCCGCGATGGTGGTGGAGCTCTTCGCCCAGGCGGCCGATTCGACGAACTGCCCGGAGTCGAAGACGAGGCCGTCGATCTCGAGGTCGACCTCCGACTCGTTGTGCACGGTCACCTGGAGTTGGCGTACGGCGAGGTCGGTGCGCGACTGGTACACGCTGACGGTGACTCCCTCGGGGAGTTCTGCGTTCTGCGCCGTCTGCGGGGTCGACGAGCAGGAGGTGAGGAGCAGTACCCCGCACACGAGCGGAGCGATTCGCGCGTGCATGGCGTGGGTTGTGATGCCGGCTAGACCGAGCGCATCACGGCGACGACCTTGCCGAGCAGTTCGGCGTAGTCGCCGAGGATCGGCGCGAAGGCGCTGTTGCGGGGGAGCAGCCAGGTGTGGCCGTCGCGCTGCTGGAAGACCTTCACCGTGGCCTCCTCGTCGAGCATTGCGGCGACGATGTCGCCGTTCTCCGCGGTCTTCTGCTGCCGCACGACGATCCAGTCGCCGTCGCAGATGGCGGCGTCGATCATCGAGTCGCCGACGACCTTGAGCATGAACAGCTCGCCCTTGCCGACCAGCTGGCGCGGGAGGGGGAAGACCTCGTCGATCTGCTGCTCCGCCGTGATCGGGATACCGGCCGCGATGCGGCCGACCAGCGGCACCATGGCGGCGTCGCCGATGGAGGGGGAGTAGCCGGCGTCGGCTGTGTCCGACTCCTGCGACGGCATCTCGATGAGCACCTCGATGGCGCGCGGCCGCTTCGGGTCGCGGCGCACGTAGCCGCTCAGCTCGAGCTGGTTGAGCTGGTGGGTGACGCTCGAGAGGGAGGAGAGGCCCACGGCGTCTCCGATCTCGCGCATGCTCGGCGGGTAGCCCTGGCTCGACACGGAGCGCTGGATGACCTCGAGGATCGCGAGCTGCTTGTCGCTCAGGCTCTTGCGGCGGCGCGTTCCGGCGCGGGTGAGTGCGGCGTCGCCGGTGGTCTCGTCGCTCATGGGTTCTCCCGTACCTGGGCCGAGGGCGCTCGGCACATCTCAATGTCGGTGGCTGCTGTTTGTCTGTTCCCAGACGATCAAAGTCTAGACATTCGAAACAGTATCCGGATAATTCGCCACGGTAGCCGTTTCGACACCGATAGGCAAACACCTATTCGAGTGTGTCGAGTATTCGTTCGTCTAAATATTCGAACAAGTTGTTGCGAAGCCCGGCATTCGAATGTATGTTCGGAACAAGTCTTCGTACCCGGCACCCGCTTCTCCCGGCCGAGCGGCAGGTGCCGGGTACGAAAGCTTCACGCACCACAGCAGTCACACCCCGCACCACATACACCCACAGCACAGCAGGCGATGGAAGAGAAGGAGCAGCACATGAGCACAGCAGTAGTTTCCACCGGAACGGTCGAGTCCTACGCCACCGGCTCTTCCGACTCTTCCGGCACCGGCATCGTCGCGCTCGTCCCCTCCGCCCAGCCCCGTCTGCGCATCACCAAGCGCGGCCGGGTCGTCTTAACCTCGCTGGCGGCCATTCCGTTCGTCGTCGCGGCCGTTCTTATGGGCCTCAACGGCGGGGGAGCCACGGCCACCTCGTCGGCGGGCGCGCCCGTCGAGCAGGTCACCGTGCAGGCGGGACAGTCCCTCTGGCAGCTGGCGGAGGACATCGCCCCGGGCACCGACCCGCGCGAGGTCGTCCGCGACATCCTCGCCGTGAACCAGCTCGAGTCGGCCAGCGTGCAGGCCGGCCAGCGTCTCGACGTTCCCGCCGAGTACAGCGAGTAGCCGCCCTCGGGAGAAGCGCTCCGGCCCCCTCTACTGACGAGGCGCTCTCCGGGGCTAGCCTCGTCCCATGATCCGGATCCTGCTCCGCGCCGTGGTCTTCCTCGGCTCGGCGGCCCTCGGCCTGCTTGCCGCCGCTCTGCTCGTTCCGGCCGTGTCGCTCTCTCCCGCTGGATTCACCCTCGCGGTGGTGGTCTTCGCGGTCGTCCAGAGCGTGCTGACCGCGCTGACCGCCCGCGTCGCGTCGCGCTGGGCGCCCGTTCTCGTCGGCGGTGTGGGCGTCATCTCCACGCTTCTCGCCCTCGCGGTGGCGTCGCTCCTGCCCGGCGGTGTCACCATCTCCACTCCCACCGGCTGGCTGCTCGCGGCCGTGGTCGTCTGGCTGGTCACGGCGCTCGCCTCGATCGTGCTCACCGTCCTCCTGCTCCGCGACCGGAGCGCGCCGGCCGCCACGGGCCGACGCGCACGCTGATCACGCCCGTCGCGGCAGCGCATTAAGATTGCGGGGTGGCTCAACTCTCCGATCTCCCCATCCGTGACGACCTCCGCGGCCTGTCGCCGTACGGCGCCCCGCAGAAGGCCGTGCGCATCGCCCTCAATGTGAACGAGAACTCGCACCCGATCCCGGAGGCCGTAGCACGCGACATCGTGGAGTCCCTCGCGGCCGCCATCCTGACGGTGAACCGCTACCCCGACCGCGAGTTCACGGAGTTGCGCCAGTCCCTCGCCGACTACCTCAACCTCGCGCTCCCGGCGGAGAAGGCACTCGACATCGCGAACATCTGGGCGGCGAACGGCTCCAACGAGGTGCTCCAGCAGATCCTGCAGGCCTTCGGCGGTCCCGGGCGCAGCGTCCTCGCGTTCCCCCCGACCTACTCCATGCACCACATCCTCGCCTCGGGCACCGGCACCGCCTGGATCGCCGGCGAGCGCGACGCTGACTACGAGCTGTCGCCCGAGACGGTCGTGCGCTGGATCGAGCAGACGAACCCCGACATCGTGTTCCTCTGCTCGCCGAACAACCCCACCGGCACCGCCGTCTCGCTCGAGACGATCATCGCCGCCTACGACGCGACCGACGGGATCGTGGTCGTCGACGAGGCCTACGCAGAGTTCGCACCCGACGATGTCGAGAGCGCGGTGACCCTGCTCGACGGTCGTGAGCGCCTCCTCGTCTCCCGCACGATGAGCAAGGCCTTCGCCTTCGCCGGCGCACGCGTCGGCTACCTCGCCGCGGACGCCGCCGTCAACGACGCACTGCGCCTCGTGCGCCTCCCGTACCACCTCTCCGCGCTCACCCAGGCGGCGGCCGTGGCCGCGCTCCGTCACACGCCGGAGATGCTCGCCATGGTCGACGACATCCGTGCCCAGCGCGACCGCCTCATGGTCGAGCTGCCGAAGCTGGGGTACCCCGTGCTGCCGAGCGCGGCGAACTTCGTGCTGGCCGGCGGTTTCGCCGACCCGAACGCGACCTTCGAGGCGCTGCTCGAACGGGACATCCTCGTGCGCGACAACGGGATCCCGAACCACCTGCGCATCACCGCGGGCACGAAGGCCGAGACCACCGCGCTCCTCGACGCACTCGCGTCGCTCTAGCACCGCCCCGAAGCGCCCATCCGCCCTCGATAGAATCGAACCCATGAGCACCGCACCCCGCACCGCAGAGCTGAAGCGCGCTACGAGCGAGTCCAGCATCGAGTTGTCGATCAATCTCGACGGCACCGGTGTCTCCGACATCCACACCTCGGTTCCTTTCTACGACCACATGCTCACCGCCTTCTCGAAGCACTCGCTCATCGACCTCACCGTGCGCGCCACCGGCGACACCGACATCGACGTGCACCACACTGTGGAGGACATCGGCATCACCCTCGGCCTCGCCATCAAGCAGGCCCTGGGCGACAAGGCCGGCATCTCGCGCTACGGCGACGCGCTCGTTCCGCTCGACGAGGCACTCGTGCAGGCCGTCGTCGACATCTCCGGCCGTCCGTACCTCGTGCACTCCGGCGAACCCGCCGGTTTCGAGATGCACCTCATCGGCGGCCACTTCACCGGATCGATGGTGCGCCACGTCTTCGAGGCGATCACCTTCAACGCGGGCCTCACCGTGCACATCACCGTGCTCGGCGGCCGCGACCCGCACCACATCGCCGAGGCGGAGTTCAAGGCCTTCGCCCGCGCCATGCGCCAGGCCGTCGAGCCCGACGCGCGCGTGACCGGCATCCCGTCGACGAAGGGTGCGCTGTGAGTCTGGTATCCCCATCCGTTGTTGTGCTCGACTACGGCTCGGGCAACGTGCACTCCGCGGCCAAGGCGCTCGAGATGGCGGGTGCCCGCGTCGAGCTGACGGCCGACCGCTCGCGCGTCGCGAACGCCGACGGTCTCTTCGTGCCCGGCGTGGGCGCCTTCTCCGCGGTGGCGGAGGCCCTCGCGAAGGTGCAGGGCGGTGCGATGATCGAGAAACGCCTCACCGGCAGCCGCCCCGTCATGGGCATCTGCGTGGGTATGCAGATCCTGTTCGAACACGGGGTGGAGCGCGGCAACCAGGCTCCCGGGCTGGGCGAGTGGCCCGGCAGCATCACCGAGCTCGATGCGCCCGTCCTGCCGCACATGGGCTGGAACACGGTCGAGACCCCCGACGACACCACCCTGTTCGTCGGGCTCCGCGACGAGCGCTTCTACTTCGTGCACTCCTACGCGGCCCAGGAGTGGACCCTCGACGTGCAGCCCCCGTTCCCGGCGCCCAAGCTCACCTGGGCGAACCACGGCTCGCGCTTCATCGCGGCGATCGAGAACGGGCCCCTCACGGCCACCCAGTTCCACCCGGAGAAGTCCGGGGAACCCGGCATCCGTCTCCTCAAGAACTGGCTCGACTCGCTCTAGCGCGGGCGGTCAGCCGGTACCATCGAGTGTTTGCGCGCGACGAGCCGCAGTCTCCAACAGAAAGAACGGCAATGAGCGAGTTCAGCAAGTCCCCTGTTTTGACCCTCCTGCCCGCGGTCGACGTGGCCGGCGGCAAGGCCGTGCGACTCACCCAGGGCGAGGCCGGTTCGGAGACGAGCTACGGCGACCCGATGGACGCTGCCGACGAGTGGATCACCCAGGGCGCCGAGTGGATCCACCTGGTCGACCTCGACGCTGCCTTCGGACGCGGCAACAACCGCCACGTGATCGAGAAGGTCATCCGCAACAGCCCGCGCAGCGTGAACATCGAGCTCTCCGGAGGCATCCGCGACGACGCGAGCCTCGAGGCGGCTCTGCAGACCGGTGCCAAGCGCATCAACCTCGGCACCGCCGCTCTGGAGAACCCCGAGTGGGCGGCCCACGTCATCGCCGAGTTCGGCGAGGCCATCGCCGTCGGCCTCGACGTGCGCGGCACCACGCTCGCCGCCCGCGGCTGGACCCAGGAGGGCGGCGACCTCTGGACGGTCCTCGACCGCCTCGAGCGCGCCGGCTGCAGCCGCTACGTGGTCACCGACGTGACCAAGGACGGCACGCTGCAGGGCCCGAACATCGAACTGCTCAAGCAGGTCATGGACCGCACCCACAAGCCGGTGATCGCCTCGGGCGGCATCTCGAACCTCGACGACATCGCCGATCTGCGCGAACTCGTCCCCCAGGGGCTCGAGGGCGCCATCGTCGGCAAGGCGCTCTACGCGAAGGCCTTCACGCTGGCGGAAGCGCTCGACGTCGCCGGCGACTGATGTCCGACCACCACTCGCACGACGACCCGCATCACTCCGTCCCGCTGCCGGGCGACTCCGCGGGCACGCCCTGGGCCGGTCGCCACTTCGAGCCGAACACGAGTGCGGATGACGACGGCTCCGCGCCGGAGCGGCTCATCGAGGCGTTGCGCCGGTTCGCGACGCGCGAGCTGGGCGAGGGCGAGGTTGTGGACGCCCTGCGCGACTCGCGCCTGCTCATCCCTTTGATCGCCCACCTGGGCGAGGCCGGTGAGAACGAGCACGGCCAGCTGGTCGACAAGACCCAGGAGCTCTCGATCATCACCGTGAGCGGCCCGGACGGGCGCAATGTGCTGCCGGTGTTCACCTCGGTCGACGCGATGAGCCACTGGAACCCCAAGGCGCGGCCCGTACCCGCCTCCGCCGTGCGTGTCGCCCTCGCCGCCGCGAGCGAGGAGACCGACCTCGTGGTGCTCGACCCCACCTCGGAGACGGAGTTCATCATCCGCCGCCCCGCGCTCTGGGCGATCGCGCAGTCGAAGCCGTGGACGCCGAGCTTCGCCGACGAGGAGGTGCTCGACGCCTTCGCGGATGCCGCAGCGGGCGAGCCGGCCGTGAGGTCTGTGGCGCTGGCTCCCGGGGATCCGCTGTCCCGATTGACCGGACCGGAGTTGATCGTGCAGCTCGCCCTCGTCGACGGCCTCGCCAAGCCCGAACTCGACGCCGTGATCGGCCGTATGCAGGCGAAATGGCTCGAGAGCGAGATCATCTCCCTGCGGGTCGACTCGATGCGTGTGCAGCTGATCAGTGCCGGCTGAGGGCTAGATCTGGCGCTTGTCCTTGGGTGTCGGCTTCAGCGCCGCCCCGAACAGCCGCCGCAGGGCCGATCCCTTCGTGGTGGGGGAGTTGCGGATCGGGAACTGCGAGGCGAACTCGGCAGGCGTTCCGAAGGTCTCCGAGGCGGGCTTGCCACTGGTCTTCGCGTAGGTGCGCAGTTCGGTGAGCGACTTCGCAATCTCCGGCTCTGTCTGGCCGCGCATCCGCAACAGGATCACGAGTTCACGCTCGTACTTCGCATTCTCCAGCTTGGCGGTGTTGTCGTCGCTCATGCTCCGATTCTCCCATCCTGCCGGCCGCGTACGCGTAACAGCACCGCAACACCGCATGCCTAGACTGATCCGATGAGAACCGGAGCGCGTGCCAGACGCGTCTCCGTGGCGGCCGTGATCCTCACCGCGCTCACCCTCGTCGGCTGCGCCCCGTCGAGCGCCAATGACGCCTCCGGAATGGAGTTCGCCGACCAGTCCGACGTGCACCAGCTCGAGTTCGACTCGGTCGACCGCAGCTACATCGCCCACGTTCCCGACGACGCCGCCATCGGCGCACCGCTCACCCTCCCGGTGCTGGTCGTCCTCCACGGCGCGGGCGGCAATGCGCTCAAGGCCGAGACCGCGACCGGCCTCACCACCTTTGCGAAGGCGGACGACTTCATCGTCGTCTACCCGAACGGCACCCAGGCGGCCGACATCGAGGGACAGCTGGCCTGGAACGCGGGCGCCTGCTGCGGGGTGCCCAAGCGCACCGGGGTCGACGACGTGGGCTTCATCGAGGCCGTGCTCGACGACGTGCAGGCCAAGTACGCCGTCGACACCAATCGCATCTACCTGGCCGGATTCTCCAACGGCGGCATGATGTCGTACCGATTGTCGTGCGAACTCGGCGACCGCATCGCCGGCATCGCGGTGGTGTCGGGTGCGTTCAACGTGTCCAGCTGCGACTCGGAGGCGACCACGGACGTGCTCATCATCCACGGAACCGGCGACCTCACCGTGCCCTACAAGGGCGGCCTGAGCAACGAGCGCACGGCGGCGCGCTTCGGCCAGTGGTCGAACAAGTCCGTAGCGGATGCCGCGAAAGTGTGGATAGCGCGCGATGATTGTGACGACTCCCCAGACTCGGAGACCCAGGGCAGTTTGACCTGGCAGGTCTACGAGGGCTGTGCCGACGATTCCAAACTCGAGGTGATCTCCATCAAGAACGGACAACACGTCTGGCCGCTCGCGCCGAACAGCGGATTCGACGCATCCGAGACCATCATCGAGTACTTCGGACTCGACACGTGAGCGGCGTGCGCCCGCCGATGCCGCCCGGCCCGCGCGACAAGGGCGACGCCTGGGTCTACGCAGACGACGGCAAGAAGTATTGGGGACGGTACGGCGCGGCCGGGCTGCTGGTCTGGCACCGAGAACGAGGGATCCTGCTGCAGCACCGTGTGGGCTGGAGCCACTTCGGTGGAACCTGGGGTCTGCCCGGGGGAGCTCTCAAGGAGGGCGAGACCGCCGAGGCCGGCGCGCTGCGCGAGGCGCACGAGGAGGCGGGTGTTCCCGCGGAGCTGCTGCGAGTCATCGCGACCTCCGTTCTCGACCTCGAGATCTGGCGCTACACCACCGTGATCGTGGAGGCTCTGGAGTTCTTCGAACCCGTTATGGGCGATGCGGAGAGCGAGGCTCTGGAGTGGGTTCCGGTGAATTCTGTAGAAAATTTCCCACTTCATCCCGCGTTTGGGCTCGCTTGGGCAGAACTGCGTTCTCAGCTGCGCTAAGCTATTCGAGTTGCCTTTCGAGGCGACATGTCGCGGGCTGTAGCGCAGCTTGGTAGCGCACCTGACTGGGGGTCAGGGGGTCGCAGGTTCAAATCCTGTCAGCCCGACAAAAATGTCTCGGAAACTCACGGGTTTCCGAGACTTTTTGGTT
>Ga0247810_10000466_pt1 | contig 43782 bp, 45 predicted proteins | sample UWRJL119311C1_FD_179918 | JGI IMG/M metagenome (GOLD analysis project Ga0247810, IMG submission 179918) | Plant litter microbial communities from Arlington Agricultural Research Station in Wisconsin, United States - UWRJ-L119-311C-1 | ecosystem: Environmental > Terrestrial > Plant litter >...
CTACCTTTTCAGCTTTCATCTCGAGTGTCAATTATCACTCTAGAATGGCTCGCGATTGGATTCCTCGTAAGTTCTTGCTTGTGAGCTGTGAGATGTGAGATGTAACGTTCTGGCTTACGTGTTACGCGTACGCATTATGAAGGATCGTGATACTAGTTCAATTATCTATCCGACACGCTATATGTTAACATCGATAATATATTCTTGTCATTGAAGGTTTCGTTGGATCAAAATTTTCTGCTGGGTTTCAGAACAGTGAGGACTAAGAATAGATCGGGCTTCCAACTAGGTAGTTCATCCTGACGAACAATATATCTTGTCACCAAAATATGTACTGAAGTCGTGCTAACTTATAGAATGAACCTCTCTTCACCTCACGTTCAAAGGGGTTCGTTTACTCGAAAATTACGGAGGTATCTCTCATATAGATAAGGCAATCTCCTCCTATGTTTGTGGTTTTAAAGGCCAACTAGAAGCACGCGCCAAAATCCGATTTAGTTACACATAAGATGTAATACTAAGGTCTGCAAAGATCGATTGGCCCCAGTCTTCGTAACTATTAGTAGATAATGTTTATTGCCCGAGGAGGCTCCTATCTTTGTGGCAAGAAAATCTTCTCAGATTTAACATCATGTAATTGTAGTGACGCACTTGTAATTCCTCATCACGAGGTATGCTAGTTAAAAACTCCCTTTGGTAATAATTGATGCAAATTCTTTTTCTTTGGAAAGGAATGAGACAGGGAGGTTGAAGGAAAGATTGAGATCGGGAATACGAAATTCCAGAAGGAGGGCTCCGCGAACGAAGCAAGGGAGACCCTCATATTAGATGGAATAAGCAAGAGCAAATATTCACACACAAACACAAACATATATGTAAAGATCTCGGTATTATAAACGATCTCACTTTTTGGGTATTTTACAATCTACTCTTAACAACAACAGCTGATGTGGTGGTTTACCGCGAAACACCATCTTAATCAATGGTCGTAAATATCCACATCTTCATATTTGTCCTCGTCGATAATGTCCAATCTAATTGGTTCATATTCAACGCCCTCGAGACTGGCTTCTACTCCATCCTGAATGGGTTCTGCGGCGTCCTCCGGAAGTCCTCGTTCAGATCTTAGACTCTGTACCTTTGAGTTCGTCATTTCATAAACGTATTGCCCCAGATGCTCCACATTCTCCATTTGTGTTTCTCCTGGTACAATTGTGCCTTCTTCATCCTTCAGCAATCTATTACTAGGAAACAGCTCTCCGGTGACAAGTTGCAGCTTATCTGGTCTTTGCAGAAGTATGTCAAATGCCTGACGTAGCTCGAAACACGACTCAAAGACCTCTCGTCTTCCGAGAATATAAAGTCCTAGGCGCGCGCGAGACAACGCAACTGTGAGACGTCTGATATCTCGAAGATAGCCAACCCGTGACGTACGAGTAAGTGACAATATTACATCTAAACACTGTTAGCTAGAACCTATGTATGTGTATTAATTCGCTTACAGTCATTTTGCTCGCCTTGATATTTGTCAACAGTTGTAACTATCTTAGGTGAACCGAAGAGGGGATTTTTGGCACATCGGTGATTGAGAACATCTGTAATCAAGGCCCGTTGCCCGGCATACGTGGCTAGAATGCTGATTTTGGATGCTGGATAACCAAGGAGGCGCATGTACTGGAAGATAGCAACGGCGTATTCGGCTTCTCCAAGGTTCTGAATAAAATGGGGCGTAGGTTCCGACTCACCCTTACCTTTGTAGTCAAGGACTTGTATAAACTGGTAATCATATTTAAAACCCGCATTGGCAACTTGATATTCAGATAGGGAAGAAACATGAGGAAGGCTCCCCAAATTTTGATATCGCCATGAATACAGAGATGCAATTGAAGGGCGAGCACGACCTTGCTGATCAAGATTGATGGTTGGAACTCCAAGACGAACCAGGCGGGAGAATAGTGACTGTTCAAGGTTGGCATATTGGCGGAAAGCTAGATTTTGAATGACTGGAGAATTCTGAAAGTGGTCGCCACAAAGAACGACACGCTGCAGAGGCATCTCGCCATTCTTGGGGTTCTGTAAAGCTAAAGGTATGAAATTTTCGATTTCGGTGATCTGAGCAGCTTCCTCCATGATAACGTTATCGTAATGGAAGCCAAGTGAAGCGATTTCTTTCCTTCGCATAGCAGCATGCGTCGATGTCATAGCAATGATGCGCGCTTCATTGGTAAGTAAATAGTTTGCCTTATCACGGTCGCGGCGCAAAATTTCAAAGGGTCGTACGTCTGCGAGCTCTGTAAATATTTTAGAAACGTGGTTATAACAGCCATTACAGACGTCCAATACTGAAGCTATATCCGCATCTGCCGGAAACAAAGGCTGGGGTGCGTTGCTGAAGTAGGCGTGGAAAGGAAAAGCTAAAATTATGGATTCGGGTGTCGCTTCTGGAGATTTGGTGAAGTCTTGGAATCTATTCCATGCTGGCTCAACATAAACAGAATTAAAGTAGCCAGCTGTTTCTGCAGAACTGCCGTGCGCACCAGGTGCTCCGAAGTTTGCAGCAAGACGGTCCACCTCTCTCAGATAACTATCTCGGTTTTCTAAGAAAGACTCGACTCTCCCATGCTTGCTAAAGTTGGCTTCGGTGTCGAGGTCCTCCTCGCCATGTCCCAAGCGAAGAAGATGTCGCTCATCAATATCCAAGGCCACTATTTTTTGGAATAGCTGGTTCAAAGCTTGGTTGCTATGCGCGATAAGAAGTGTTCGCTGCTTAGGAAAGTTGTGGTAGAGGTTGTTAATTATTTGAGTTGCAACATCAGTTTTGCCGGTACCTGGAGGGCCAACAATAACCGTCAGACCAGGCTGTGTTCCCGAAACAATCGCGTCAACCTGGGAGGGCGTGAATCGAACTTGATTTAATCTTGGTGCGTCCATCGGATACGGACCAGTGCTAGGAGGCTTATATGTCGATACTTGAATTGCCAAGGGTTGAGCCTCTGGTGCAGGTTCTGCATCTCTTCGTCTTTTTTTTGATGGTTTTGCTGGCGCCACATCTACAGTCTTTGCTCCCATCTGCAGTACGTAGGGTGGACCAAAGCTGCCATTCTCGTCATCTCCTGGCTCTACGGTCTTCCCTGGTAGACTCTCAACTAGATGCTGCCAGTCAAGGAATGTATCCCGGTAATCGACTTGTTTGATTTGATTCGGCAAATGACTATAGGTTGCTCCTGCTGGATCACCATATCCTAAGAATACCTCATGAAGCCATGAAGCGAGAGGAATATCAGACAACGTCAAGCTTCGAATCGATTCCAATATAGGTTTGAAGTTGTTTTCCCTGCCTCTCCTTCGAACAATCAAGTTGATACTGTCGTAGATATCTGCTTTGCCACTAGCTGCCCGATCCATATCTTCTTTGAACATAGCAGCATCGAGTTTGACCTGTAACTTGCGTACTTTGGGACCACGGCCGTTCGTTAGGCCATTGAAATCTCGTAACGAGCGTCCACGGTCGTCCAGCACTTGGGTGATCTCGGCTGCTCGTACGTATCTCAGGCCAATCTTTTGCGCGTCAGAATGTGGTGCGCCGCCATTTGATGCTACGGTTGAAGAGTCGTTGGCATCAACAGCGAGCAAGAATATTACATCATCGGGCCGAAGCGAATCCCATTCTCGCAGAACATTATCGGCAAGGCGACTGACATTGAGTGATATCTCAGCTCTGACAACTGAAGGTGTATCTTGGCCAACTAGAGGAGGGACCACCTCTAGAATCGATGGTCTGGTAATGGGCAGGGCCATCTTGGCATAACCATTGAAGCTGGTTTGGCCCGGTCGGCCACCAGCACTCGGACGAAGGCGTTTTATTACATCTTCAATATCCTTTCTAATTTCATAAAATGCTTCGCATCGATGCAAGATAAATGACCTCCATAGGAAATCGCCCACTGTCAGATATTGTAAGTTGAGCTTCGGCAGAGCCAGTGGCTGAGAGCCGTCGTATTTATCGTTTCTCAATAATGTGGGCTCAAACAGAGTGAGTTCCGTAGGCAAAATGCTGAGGTCGCGCGCCGTCTCTTGGAAAGTCTTTCGCTTCTCATGTCCAGAAAGAAGGACCTCAATGAGGAATGGCCGGTCTGCAATCACCCTTGAAGTCCCGGGGAATGAAGTGCGGAAGTCGAGGAGATCACACAGCTCCACTATTTCTGCGTCTGTCATCCCTTCTAAATGCCCTTCAAGCTCCGAGCGCTTATCTATTGACGCATAGTTTGACAATGCGAGGATTGTCAACTTCTCCTTGAAATGCTTGAGAGCAATTCGTTGTAATTTAGCTAATCTTGCACTGTGTCTTTCAGATGCTTCTGAGCTGGTATGCTGGACTCCGGTGTGATCATCAATGGAGAAGTACGTATAGTGTTTGAGTAACCCGTAAAGATCCCGCAAAAGCCCATTGTCTTCATCATTGAATGCTGGGGATAGCCGGATTGCCGGTAGAGTGTGTAAATCCTGAATGAGTGTGTTGACATATCTTCTAGTTGGCAACTGACTTTGGAGATCAATCAAAAACTCAAGAAACCTTTCACAGTAATGCAAATTATCTACTCCGGATTAGTCAAGTTTCATCTATGATTCTAACTAGAGAACTTACCAGACTTTAACTTTTCGTTGTATAGTTCATTTAGAAATTCTAGAATCAACGTAGATAACCATAACCTTTCAAAACGGAGACGAGGCTTTGTTGCATCATCAGCAGCATCATAACGCTTGTTTGCTGCCCTCCATGCTTTTCTAAGTTGTACACTCTGGTCCAGTTTCGTCTCACGTTTCTTGTCGCTTGATATATTGTGCCAGATGGAAATGGACACCAATGGGGCGCATTCTTTTCTGATAATTCCGCTATCCAACGACTGAAAGGCGCTTATGATGAAAGAAAGAAGATGTGTGCGAATCTTAGCTGATAAGGTTTTGTCCAGTGTCATAGATAAAATTCGTCGAAAAAAGCTTGAGAACTCAGTTGAATTATCAGCAAATGTATCTATCAATGTTGTTAGACAATATGTAATCAGTGATCCCGAGCACACATACCCCATGTTGGCAAATGTTCTCGTGTCTTGACATTTGAAATCAGAGCTATTAACAGTACGTGGAAATTTGAAGAATCGTCGTTATAACCAGGCCATAAGTATCTGTAACAGAAATTAACTTGGGCAAGGAAGCATGGAGGGAATGCTCGTACTTTTCCAGAATTTGCAAATTCTCCAAAGCCAGCAGTGACCTAAACTCAAAGTCCTCCTTCTCCAATACATCCCATATTTCGGTTTTCAGAACTTCAGGCTTAACTTTGACCTTGGTCTGCTTCTTTGTTGTTTTCAGCCAATGCTTCTTCGCCAACTCCTCAAAGGCGTTCTCACTCTCCGGGCTAGCTTTATCCTCGACAATTGCTACCTCCTGCTGAGGTTGCGTCTTTCGTTTAACTCTTGGGGGCATCGTCGTTGGAGTTGTGTACTTCGTTATGCGCCGCGTCGCAAAGTTACTGATACGAGATAATTTGTCGCGCCTGGGCCGAAATGCATGAGATAATTAGCGGCTTGGCATATTGAGCTCCATCGCAAACTACTCTTCTTAATCCCGTACCCTTCGCGCAAAAAGTCTTAGGAGATACCTTTCAGCCACATATCGAAACGAAAAACAAGATAAGAGATACTGTCGCCTGCGAGGCAGTCGGTGCATGGCTATCAGTATGGCGGATCATGGGGTGCAGGGGGTTGGTGATTTTGGGGAACTTCTCGAGGAGATGATGCAGCGAGCAGAGGTAGTCAAGCAGACGGATTCGGTGGAGCCAGCTTTGAGTAAATCGGATTTCGCAGACCTTGTCGAGAAACTGGAGTCCAGTTTCTATTCTCAGGCAAAATCTCTGGACATGCGAAAGCCCGCTCATGCAATAATTGAAGCTGCATTTCGAGATCGATTCAACAGTTTACTGGTGAGCTTGGAGCAAATTTGGATAGAACGGACACTGGAGCACATCTGACGATCTATAGGCTACATCAATCATCACTTCGTCAGCTTTCGTTAAAGTTTGGAACCTCCTCGATATCATATCAATTCTCTCAGATAACGAACAATGCGATGCCGCTCTACTGTTCTGGCTCGTCGAAGAGCTTCTAGATAGTCAGACAATTGCAGGCTGCCGCAGGACATTCGACTACCTGGAGTCGCGGCGTGAGAGAATTACTGCCAAAAACTTTAGCCAGAAAAACCTTGTCATACTTCGTACGTGCAATGAATTGCTTCGACGGCTCTCTCGTGCTGACGATACGGCCTTCTGTGGGCGAGTATTCATTTTCATGTTCCAGAGTTTTCCCCTTGGAGATAGGAGTTCTGTGAATCTTCGGGGAGAATACCATACAGAAAACGTCACGACATACGACACACTGCCCAATGAGCAAAAATCTAAGGTGGATTCCGAAAAAATGGATGTGGACAAGGAAACTATCACTCCACCTCATGCTACAAAATTATTGACAGGGGGAGAAAAGTTAAGCAGCGATTCTATCACAAAAGACTCTTCATTGAAAGCAGACGAGTCCTTCAGTGCCGATGCATTATATCCTATCTTCTGGTCATTACAAGAGAACTTTAACCAGCCAAAGAAGCTATTCGATAAGTCTACCTTTACCGGGTTCAAAGCCGGGCTCGAGGGTACGATGAAAATGTTTGAATGGGTCAATGAAACAGCTGTACGTCCAGCACAGCCTGAGGAAGAGGGGAAAAGAGGTATCAAACGGAAGCGAAGTCAAGGAGATGACGACCTAGCAAATACCTTCAATCCGAGATATCTCACAAGCAGAGATCTCTTTGAGCTAGAGGTAGGTAACACCTATTGATAAGAAATCCTTTCTTCTTTGCTAATAATGTGTCTTAGATTAGCGATTTACCATTTCGACGTATGATATTGACGCAAGTATTGATTGTGTTAGATTTTCTTCTTTCTTTCAGTGTCAGTGCTAAAGAAAAACTTGCGAAAAGCCTACCGGAAAATCATAACAAATCTGTGCTATATGCAGACCAGTCGCTCAGTGAAGAAGATGTCAGTACTTTCACTTATTGGCTTTCTACCTTTTGACATTTCTCAATGCCTTAGCGTTAATACAGCACTAACTCTTGACAGACGCGGTGGGTTCAAGATCAAAAGATAAAAGTTACTAAATACCTCCAAGGAGCCCTTGAGGGTGCCTTTTTCCATCGCATGGTCTTGACTGTTCTTTCCAGAGACAAAAACTGGGTTCGTTGGAAGATCGAGAACTGCCCGCCGATATCCAGACCTTCTGTTTCCCCTGAGGATTTTCTTTCAGCAAGAGCTGCAGCAAAGAAAGCTACCACCAGTAAACGTCTTCGACCGACTGCACTAGGATCTCTCGACCTTAAGTTTCTTGCTGAGACAGACAACAAAACTAGTTTAGAAAGATTAAAGGATCCATCTCGATACAAACTTCCATCTATCGAAAGTTTCCGGAGCAAGATTGAATTGGATGACATGGACATCGACATGGCTAGAAATGAAGAGGAGAAGAGTCTCGCTATCGATGCCAAGACAAGTAAGAGTTGGAGAGCTCTTCGTCTCGCTAGTACTACTAAAATCACGGCTTTTGACAAGATTGAAAAATCTGACAAGATCGACGTGATATTCCAAGAAGACCCGAAAGGCGAAGATGTCGGTGATGAATCAATTGATATTAGTGAGGATGTCAAGTTTCCTAAGGATCGTCGAAGCATTGTCATTTCCGGTCCAAGCGGAGTTGGCAAAAGCAGACTAATCAATATGCTCTTGGAGAAACATGCAGCAGTGTTCAGCAAGAAGGTTTCCCATACAACTCGGCCACCTCACACCGGAGAGGTAGATGGAACTCATTATTACTTCGTCACTAAAGAGGAATATAATGTGATGCGGGATGGTGACGAATTCATGGAAATCAGCAGCAACAATGGAAACGATTATGGGACATCGCGTAAGGTTATCGACGGTGTCATCACTAATGGAAAGATTCCTGTCATCGAACTAGATGATCATGTAAGTGTGATCTTGGTCAATTTCTGCGAAGCACTCAATACGTTCTTCGAAAGTGCTGTATGCTAACTCATATATAGGGTATTCAGCAATGCAAGGAGAATGGATTTGCTGCTCGTTACATTTTTCTCGCCCCTCCTGGCCCTGGCGTAACTGAGCTTGAGCAACGATTGCGACAAAGAGGGACCGACAGTGAGGACATTATAAAGGAAAGTCTGGAGGTAGCCCAAAAAGATATAAAAAACTCAAAAGCGTATGGACTTTATGACAAGATATTGGTCAACGATGATCTTGAGGCTACATACGAGGAGTTAGAGAAGTACATATTTAGCGAGGATGCTGTGGAACGGGACAGTAGTCCCATGAGCAAACCAGAAGATGGTGTCGTTGAAGTTTTGGTCACAGACACTTTGGCAGACACATCCGCAGAATTACCTACTGAAATGGAGATTTGATTGAAGCCTGGCTCGACGTCTAGCTTCTTATAAGCAAGGGCTCTATTCGGATGACCAGCTCTTCATTTCGCAATGGTTTTCAAAGCGGTGGATTTAGGTATCTAAGCAGTCGCCTTTGGTTTTATATCAGCCATTGTAGGATAATCTGAATATCCAACCTCTCTATCGGGGAATGGCCCATAAAATCTAGACCGATCATATGCGTTCAATGGGAAGCCCGTCTTGAGCCTGTTCAACTATTAACACTCGCGCATATACGTAGCTCGGATTTTTTCTCACCTTTCCACAAGATCTGGGTTGGCCAAGAAATATCTACCGATTGCCAGAGCACTGTATTTATTATCTTCGATTACTCCCCAAGCATTCGTATCATTCCAACCACCCGCCGAGATAAATGGGGTTTCTCCAAAAATATCTCTAAAGGTTTTTAAATCAACGTTTGTCATACCCCAGGATTCCAAGACTGCGTTTCGTTAGCTGGGCCTTATTCCTGAAGTCGGAAGAGACTCGGAGAGAAATACATTTGTTTTTTTCGGCTAGACTGTGTATTTGCTCATAGCGCGGCTCCAGAAAATGCACATAGCTTAATCGGTGTTTGCGGTTCAGCTCTTTACACAAATATCCCCACGTTTCCATTCTCTGCATACCTCTCGCTTGGTTGAACAGTCCAAATGGTGTAAGTCTGATTCCGAGTTTGTCCTCCCCAATCGCGGACACAAGTGCATCCATGAGCTCCAGAACAAACCTACAGCGTTTCTCCGGAGTTCCTCCATAGTCGTCAGTCCGCGTATTGATATTACTGCTCAGAAACTGCTCAGGCAAATATCCGTTACCGCCGTGGATTTCTACTCCGTCAAAGCCACATACTTCCACGGCAGTTTTCGCTGCTGCAACATAGTCTGCGATCTGCTTCTTGATGCCATCCACACTTAACTCGGTCGGTGGGAAGTCCTTATATTTCACAGGAGTGCTCGTTCCAGGCGGAGGATGCGAATAAGTTTCATCACCCTCGTAAGGGGTGGCGCTGGCGCTTATCGTTGGAGTTCCAGTATGATGTGGGATACTGGCTCTGCCAGCATTCCAAAACTGGGCATATATGTATCCGCCCTTTGCATGCACGGCGTCGACTACGGCTTTCCACCCCTTGGCCTGTTCTTCGTGAAAGAGACCTGGAACACCTGGCATGCCATTTCCTTCTAGGTTTGGGGGGATGCCTCCTGTGATGAGCAGTCCACCAGGTGTGGTACGCTGAACATAGTATTCTGTCACGAGAGAATCGGGGACCCAGATATTGCAATCAGGAGCAGAAGTGAGAGGCACGCCGCGATTGCGAGTCAACGGTGCGTGAATGATGCGATGGGACAGCTTTAGCTTTCCATTTCCAATTGTGAAGGGGGTGAAAAGGGCGGATTTTGCGCCTCGTGGTGCTGTATTATTGGAAACCAGTCCATTCCCTGGGACGTTGGTGATGTCTTCTATTGACCCCATAGTTTCTACCTATGCTGCTGGATTGAACCGTTTAGAAATGTAGTCTGTAAATGACTCGGGGATATCACAGAAAGATTTTAAAGCAGACTTATGAAAAATATCATCCAATTCAGCGCCAGACCCTTAGTGCTGAAGACATAGTGAAAATTTGAAAGCAGATCCGGTACCCTCCCCGAGTGCAATTATGGATGGATTTTGATGCCATTGACCTATCATCAACCGGTGACGGCAACAAGCTTGCGATATCGATAAGATCTTTAGTCCTCGGCCCATACTGTACAGTACTGTACATAACTACTAGCATCCTTATCGCGTAGATATTCGTCGGAGATCATCCCGCGAACGTTATCGGCGGAAGCACAGCGACGCAAGAGTGGGGACAGTTTGAGAGCTTCTTCTATTGTGGTGGAAGCTAGCAGGGCTATACATACAGACTAGGAATGGTACCTGAGGCTATCTTCTGAGTGTTCCACATGGTATGACAGCTGGAAAGTTGTCAATAAAACGCCAGATGCACCATGTTTATTTTACAACACATAATGCTCGGCATGATTGGTAATTGAGCGCAACTCAGGCGCGTACTTTTGCTTGACTATACAATTCTTCTACAATTTACTGACATGTTTATAATGGAAAAGGAGTCTGCAAAGGCGCGCACGGGTTTTCGGGAGCTCTATATGTATAATCTTCTAAATGAGGAGAGGCAGATTCCGACCGCATCCCGACAGATATCGAAACCGTCAACCCGGATACAGCTGAGGTTGGTTTACTTAATTGACTGAATGAGACTAGGGGTCAATTGAAATCGAATAGGTCTTAACCTTTTGCATGTGCAAAAGAGCAGCGAGTTGTGCGGTTTGTAGCTGGCGAGAAGAAAGGGAAAGTGGAATCAGAGAGATGTTTTTCTTTTTCTCAAGTTCAATTCGATCATGCTATAGTCAATATGGCGATAGAATTCGGAGAATACACACGACAGCCAGAAGACAATCATAATGCCTTGAACAGTCTAGCACTGTACGTTTCAACCAGATCAGTGGTACCAAATAACAAAAATCACTATGGACAATCTTCTACAAATTAAAGCTATTTATTCATTTACATAATTAGACCTAGACTGGTACTGGCTTATGTGTTGGCCAAGCATTGATAGTGTTGGGCGCTTCGGTCCTCTTGACGCCTGGTGCCAAGTGTCCCTTCTGGTAAGGAAACTTCTCTCTGAAGTGCAGGGCGATGTCAGTACGAGTAGGCACCCATACTCCCTCCTTTGCAGCAATGTACTCTACAAATTTCTTAAGACCCTGGAATCGGCCTGGCTTGCCTATGCAGCGGCAGTGTAGGCCAATGGTCATCATCTTGGGTAGTCCATCCTCCCCTTCCTCATAGAGAGTATCAAATGCTGATTTGATGTGGTCATAAAAGTCATTGCCAGTGCTGAAGCCGGTTGGCATACTAAATTTGTAGTCATTACAGTCTACATGATTAGTTAGGAATTTATTGTAAGATCGGTGAACATACCGTAAGAGTAAGGTATCATAAGCATGCCTTCTGGCTTCTCCTCGTTCTTCTCCGCGGGAACATCAACCCAATATGGAAGATCATCTGCGTATGAATCTGCTTCCCACAGCAATGGGATACCCATCTCTTTGTAAACATCCCAAACTAAAGCCTGTGATCTGCTAGACGATCTGCCGTAGTACCAACCCTTGGGTGGGGCTCCAGCAATTTTTGTAATGGTCTCAATTTCCTTCTTGATATAAGCCTTCTCTTGCTCAGCTGGCATATCCGCATAATCTATCCATCTGTACGCATGGGAAGCAATATCGTGTCCATTTTTAACTGAGGAAGCTACAACTGCAGGGTTGTCTTCGCATGCCTTTCCTACCGCGTAGAGTGTGTATTTGAAGCTGTGCTTGTTGAAAAGGCGGAATAGTCGCCAGACACCCGAACGAGCTCCATAATCGTACTCGGATTCGATATTGACAGCCCGCTCTTGTACCTTCTGTGGTCCGCCTGGAGCTTCCCAAAATCGGTTCTCAGCAACCTCGTCCCCATTCAACACGCACTCCTCAGCTCCCTGCTTTTGGTCAGGAAGGTGGCTTGCAATATAGGCGGCATTAGACATACCTCCTCGTAGTTGATTACAAATGATACTGCAATCTTGGCTCCGTTAGGCCATTGTGGATTGAAAGAGCTCTCGCCATAGCCAATAAGATCTCTGGGGAAGTCATAATGATCGTCCCACTCATACTCCTTGACCTTGGGAGTTCCTACTAATCTAGAGACCAACTCTGCGGCCATTTTGAAGTAAAGTTTGATAGACTAAAAGGCTGAGATACTGGGAGTTCGAAAGCCAGCAAGTTGAATGATTGAGAAATACGAACGTAAAATGTGAATGTGAATGTGAAATGGGAAGCAAGTAAGTAGAAATATATGTACTTAAGATCAGCTAGCACTTCGGCAACTTGCAAGCTTAACCTGGAGACAACGCTGTCATACCGGAGCTCCAGGTGATAACCTTAACCTTTGAATTAGATGATAAGGTAAAGGGTTGCAGTAATCGGCTGTGGACCAGTAGCTCTTTACACAGTATCATACCAAAGTGACCAAAGGTATGTTGCAACCAGCAGAGGAAGGCCAATCATCGATTGGCGCGGCCGGTGGCATTACATCCAAGAGGAATTAATTCAGCAAATAGACACTCATGGCCAGCTGATAAGAGATTGACTTCGTAGCTCCGATAGTCCTGTAGCGTAGATCGGAGGAGATATTGTTTGATGTTGGTGAAGAGTGGGGAAGAGGGGCAGCGTTCCTTACCCGCAAGCCACATATGATAATAAATAAGGCTGAATTTTGCAGTGGGTTTCTGCATTGATGGTCGTTGTTGCATCTGTATTACCATCCATACTCAACCACTTCCTTAATGATGTGATATACTCTGACCCCCAGGTGTCATTTAAATCTCTAGTGACAATTCACCACGTTACGCATCAACGTCCAGAAAATATTCGTTGAAGCCAGGTAGTTACTGACTGCACAGTCAAGAGAGAGATAAATCATAAGTTCGCTATAATTGGTCTCGATTATGGCAATCCCGAAGCATTCAACTGCCAGACCTCCTTCATTCAATTGTGCCAGCACAACAGTAGGTTCGACAAGGATGATCTCGTTTGTGGATTTTGAGATTTATCTTCTAAACGAGACTCTCTAAGGTTCCAAACGTGGACCTTGCTGTTATACCATTTTGTTCTGCGTTGCAATCAGGCTCTCGATGATAACATATATGAAGGTCTGTGGTGGGGATCCTTTACTACTATGCATGGCCAAAATTTGCGAAATGCTCTTGTATATTTCCCCAATTTCTAAAAACAACATTACACTTTCTTTCTGTATGAACTGTATCAGTAAACTATAACTAGTCATGAAGCCAAATATCAGTCAGTACTGACTCCTTTATGCCCAGTGATATGCTCGCCAGTGCGCAGGTATAATATGCACTCAAACAGATAAAGGAGATATCAAATGCAGTCTACCGCTGCAGATTTTAAGAAGTAGCGGTCTGAAGATACCCAACCAACCCCTTCTCAAGATTTCTACCAAACTACTGTCTTTGATATTGACAAATGGAATGACAGAGCTTGAACTCCTTTGCCAGATTTCACAGCCTGGCAGTTCTGCTTGGGGCAAATTTGCAGCCTTGAAAGTCCTGCGCATCCCATCCATTCTAGCTGCTACATGTGCTTTGTTTGGCGTCGATGCATTGTGAGCTCGTGTGCAAGGCATGATCTGGTTTGCTCCTGCTGAAGGAGTCTTTATGATACTCTGGTGAGGATTTGCTGTACATGGTTGCAAATGTTTGCTGTTATATAAGATTAGCCAGTCATACGTTATGGATAAAAGACCAAACCATCTTAATTTCTTTGATAACGTAGCTATAGTAAAGCGGCTGGGCCAGTTCCAGTTCTGTCAGACCTCCAAGATCTCCACTACAGCAATGAAGAGAACAAAATCTCAACACTGCTTCAAATCTATCCACAAGTAAGCCTTGTTCACACATAGTCCTTTCTAGGTTCTCTGGTATATCTGTATATTACCTCAGCTCTAAGAACTACACACTGCCTGCTATTGGTTAGTATATTCATTGCTGAACAGCGTGGTTTATTTTGTTCCCCATTCACAAAGTCTAATCGCCGAAGCTGCCTGCCTTGTTGAAGACACTGCCAAGACTCAACGTTAAGTATATTCGGATTCACTGAGCAACTAAATCACGCTAAAACGCGTCTGACCTCTTCATTTTTAAAAAATAATGAGGCTTTCCTCTAACCTCGCAACTACATTTCAAACACCTTCTTAAAGGAGTGTCTTGCAAATCTTGAATTTTGCAAACGCTTTCAACTATCCTCATAGAAACCTCAGCGCTAACTATCACAAGACTATAGACTCAGGTCAGTTAAGCCAGGTTCAAGCACTGCAACGTGCAAGTGATGGATTCTGACCATCTCCGAATTTGTAGGGAATAAAACAAACATCATGGCTGGCATCCCGAAGGACGAGTTCTGCTACATGGACAAGCTACCTGTAGAGGTTAGACAGAAGATTTTCGGCTTGGCGGTCATGCTCAAGAAGGATGTCACTCCAATTCAAGTGAAGAAGAGATCTAACAAGTTCTTGTGGGACAAGGCACAGACAGGCCAGAATGGTATATCTGCTGTTCAGCCATTGACTGCTGTACAGTTGTCACGATGCAGCAAGGCAATCTATGCTGAAGTTGCTACAACTCATCTATTTTATCGTGTCAACCAGTATGTTAAATCTTCTAGATCTTGGTCAAATAGCTAACAGGTTTGTAGCTTTGACTTCACTGATGTTTCCGAATTCATAAAATTTATTGTGGCAATCACCCGAAACCGAGCAATGGCAATTCAATCCATCTCAACTACCTATGGCTTTAAGTGGTTCGGCACACGGTATCTCCAAGACCAACCTTTCTTCACAGATTCTGATCAACAGCTAACATTTCTTGATAGTAGCGTAATGGACATGCATTTTGCTGCACTCAGAGCATGCTATGGCTTACAACATCTTGAGTTTGTTTTTCACTATGATGTATACGAGCACTACTACCACAAGAAACTCACAAAGAAGAACGTTCATCCAGATCTCGTTGTTGCAGTTCAGGGTCTAAGAACACTGAAGATTAAAGTGTCAGACTACAAATCAGCATTCACTAATCGGGACCATTATGATACATTGGTTTTGAACACGCAAACATGCCGGGAATCACTTGCACATGTGCTAGGAAAGGCAGCGTTGGTTGATAAAGCCAAAGTCTATCAGCCATCTAAATTCTTCTCTCGTGTTATTGATTGGGCCTCGCTCGACATTGATGGGGATGGTCGTCTTAGTGAAGACAGAAAGCCAGGCGTTGTTGCAAGCCGTACCAGACAAGCCACCAAGAACCTATCAACAATGGACGCCTTTGGAGTCATACCCAAAGATGCTTGCCCAAAGTATAGCATTGATGGAGAGCTAAGCTGGGGTGAGTCTTGTTCTTATATACGGAAGTTCTTCAGCCATAAAGCTATGTTCAAAGCCATTAGTCGGCGAGTTGAGGAACGAACTGTCTTGGCTCGTGAGACCTGCGTTTTCAACATACTGATTCAATTACAGATATCGATATTATTAGCGACGCTCGCGCATCAGATGACATTTTGTACCCAGTTGAGTTCTTGTGCGCCTTGCGACACCGTGATGCAGACGACAAATATATGTGGGTTATCCCTCACGAAAGCAAGACATGGGAAAACCTTGGTGTACTCAGGCAAGTATTGATTCAAGGGCTCATTTAGCATTTTACCTCTACTAATAGTATTTTTAGTTCCGCAGAAAGCCGCAAAAGAATCGTTGACTTCTACACTATAAATCTGCAGGGATATGGCAAAAAATTGGTTTTAGATGTCTGGAAGACTGGTGGAGCTCGGCGTGCAGATGGAAGTAAGTGGACATGCTCCGGTATATAATTCTCTCATTCAACAGCGACTAACTTTGATACAGATCGACCTGGTGATAAGTCTGAGGAGCGATGGGATACCGAAGATAGCAGATATAAGGCAAACAGCATCAAGGACTTGGAGAAGTTGATCTCTAAGGCTGAGTTTAGAGCTGCAGAAGCTGCTAAAAAACGTGAGCAAGCTGAGAAGGCGAAAGAGGCAAAGGAAGCAAAGAAGGCTGCGAAAGGTACGTGGTTATTTAGTCTACAAATTCCAAATATAGTGATATTAATAAACCCAAACAGGAAAAGCCAAGGGCGGAAAGAAAAACGCCAAATAAGCCTTTTGACAAGCCTCTACGTGCGAGCTTACTGGCACCAATAGCGCTTTCGTTCCCATCACACTTCACATATTCTTAATAGTCCAACCACCAAGTTTTACCAGATATGGCATGTGGAGATGCATCGCCCTTCACCAGCTTTACACATCTGCACTATTCTTGGCTTTCCTTTTATTTTACGTGGAGCAAGACTATGCCTGCGAACGATCGTACGATATCGTTTGCACATCTCAAATTGATGTTATCAATCTCGAGGTGGTGTGATGGATTTCTCTAAAGCAATCAACACGCACTCGGTTATATTCCGCAAATCTGGCGACGAGGATACTTTTCCTTTTTCCTATGTTTTGTTCAATCCAAAACTCAACCCAACGATCTTGCGGGAGGGTGTTTCCGGTTCGTCATTCGCATGATGTCTTTGGCTATCTAGAGAGACTGGACGGAATCAGATTTGCCGACCATCATGTGGTTTCACAATTGGGCGTCGCGTCCTAGCATATCATGTTTCTTTTTATTTTCGCGCAGCTTTGTTTGGCACCTAACGCGCACGATTGTATATCCGCTGCTTGATTCTTACGATGCCTACGATGCGTATCATGGAACAGGATGGATCTACATAGCATGCGTGGTCCTTACATTGCGAGCCTGCATAGCGTTGCGATACCCTAGCATAGCGATTTAAGCTTTAGCTTTAGCGTAGCAAATCCAGCGTATTCTACCATGACCAGACTTCTGTGACAGATACAGCCAAGGCCCATAAATGACAGGCTTCCTATTATTGAGTGATCTAATCCAACAACACCAGGAACACACTGATATTTGTTGGTATTGATGACGGGGTGTTACCAACTTCACCACAGCCTAGACCCGAGCGGAGCAGAGCCTCGTTTGTTGACACGCTTCGCTTAAGCGCCCAGGGGGTTCAGGGGCAACAAACATTTTATGCTGCCAAAAGTCAACTGACGCCACTAGGCCCTGTGTTCTCTAGACACGTTCCGTCGTAATCAAGACCGAATGCGTACTCGATTTTATGGGTCCCGGCATATTTACCACTGGAATGTTTACCGCCACGAAAGGACCCTGAAATTACGGTCGTCGGGAGATGTTGGTTGGAAAGTCTATGACGCGGTCTGTCCGGTGGGAGTTCCGCCAGGCGAATGGAAAGAAGCCATTGGAGGGGGCACCTACGCAGAGTTGGGCATAGCAGCGCTGGCTTGCGCGGGTGGCGGCATGGTTCACGGCCGCCGAACACTGAGGTTGCGTGCAGAGTGGGAGTTGCTCGAAAGCAGAAAGCCTTCACGAGATCAACAGGATCCAGATCCAAAGTATAATACGTATGAGACTCTGGAAGCTCTTGTCATGTGGGAAAGGATGAAGAAGAGATACCACCGTGCTTCATGTACAGTACAGTCAGTACATTACGTGCAAGCGTCAAGTGATGCTAGGGCAGATCGCATTCGCTTAGTTCGCTTGTTCGCGTATTTACTGTATCCAGGATATATACTCCGTAGTCCATCTAGTCTAAATGTGAATAGCTACTTCCCAGTCGTTGTTCTTCTACCGACTAGCAAGAAAGCAGGCTGGGCCCGATCCAGCGAGGATTCCTCGATCAGCATCTTTCTTCACATCGGCGAGGGATCACAGAGTGCGAGCAGCATCCCCCAACCACAGCCACAGCACCCACCGCACCACCCCATCCTCCCGGCCTGATTTGGACGATTACGAAATCGACCTGGTGCGGTGTCGATTTCCGAGTGCAAAATCAGAAATGCACTTGGGGCAACATTTGCACCGGAGTCCGGAGGGTCAACGTCTGGCTGTTCATTATGCGCTTAGGTGAGCGCAATCGAGGCGTGCGTGAAGGTAGAGATACTTCATCCCTCGCAGCATGGTTGGTCGAGGAAGGGTTCGTATATCTCGAAATCCCACGGGACAGTTCGGTGTTACTAGGATATACCGTATTCTGTCGTCTCCCCAATGATGTACTTCTTTGAAGATATCAAGAGTCCGAGTGAACTTGCCCCAGGAGATGTGACCACCACCAATCTAGAGTCGGTTCCTCTTAACATAAACCCATTTATTTACCTTGTACATCTAAATATATTTAGAAATATATATGTCGTACTTCGTAATCCAACACCTCTGACATCTACTCAAGAGGCCCGCCTCTCCCTCCTTTACACCTTTTGCCTTTCCCTGCCCCACTTTATGTACTTGTACATTCGACACAACTTGGCACCGGGATACTTTCGGGCGTGGTCGATGATCCTCACAAGTCCCATTCACTACTTGACAGGTTATTTTTCCTACCTGGTATACTTATGCACTCTTCCCATCCCTTGTTATTTCCCATACCTCTTTGCGTATACGACTCCTGTTCTGCGACCATTACTATCCCAAACCACCATTGACATTTACGAGGCGATTGCCGATACGAATCTATAAATCCGAGGCATATTCTTGCTTGCCACACATGGACGAATAAGTTTGACACACGATTAGCAGAAGCCGAAGAAGCCAGCGGGTTTTAGCCCGATCTGAATATCTATTTGACGGCCTTTGCTGGACGAAGCGTCTCAATGTCGTCCTCTTTCCCCCTCAACGCGGCACTTACTCTCCCTCCACCGCTCTCGAAAACGCCCAAGCCGTCCTTCCCAAATATCACGCTCCCTAATGAACACCTCGACCCCTCCAAAGATGCCCGACAAATTGTCAGATTCATACAATGTCCGACCTGTTCATATCCTTTGCGCGAACCCGTCACCATGCCGTGCGGGAACACGATTTGCAAAGCATGTGTGCCAGAACTACATTTCCGGTCCAACATCTCGTATCCGATGACACCAAATAGGTTACAAGGGTTTATATGTCCGATTATCAGCTGTAGGAAAGAGCATGCTGCCGGAGATTGCAGTATCGACGTGGTGCTCAACCGCATAATGGACGTGGTGCGCAAAGAAATAGAATCATATAAGGCATCCCTAGGGGCATCGCAAGGCATGATACAAATCGAAGAAAAAGACAAATGGTCGATAGCTGGAGTAAGCTCTCTGAAGGATGAACCAGTACGGATACAAATCCTACCGGGGGGTCGACTTGCTGCTGCATTTACGATGGCGGAGATGGGCGAATTGGCATATGATTCGGAAGTCATATATACTCCTATGTCTCCGACCGGCGACAGATCAGCGTCTTTAGATGAGGCTGTGTTAGAAGAGCTCAAGGATGCAGCCAGATCAGAATTGGACTGTCATGTTTGCTACAGCCTGTTTCTGGATCCCCTCACTACCGCCTGTGGCCACACTCTCTGTCGGACCTGCCTTCACCGAGTCCAGGATCATTCAAATCTCTGCCCTATCTGCCGCCGTGTTTTGGCGTTGGCTCCAGGAGTCAGCGAGTCACAAGCACCCTCAAATATCGTGCTAGGCAGGTTGTTGGCCGGCTTGTGCCCAGAAGCACTTGCAGCCAGGATAGAAACTGCAAAGTCAGAATCGAGCTCTCTGGGAGATCTGGATACGCCTTTGTTTGTTTGCACGCTGTCATTCCCTATGCAGCCAACGTTTTTGCACGTCTTTGAGCCTAGGTATCGCCTCATGATACGTCGAGCTATGGAGACTGATCGGAAATTCGGCATGCTTCTAAGTAATCGCACACGCGAGGTGCAAGGAGATATGGGTCCTGTTCCCTTTTACCAATATGGAACTATGCTTCTTATCGTCAACATGCACGTCATGCCTGACGGACGCAGTATTATAGAATCTGTTGGCATTTCCCGATTTCGAGTGCTCAGACATGGGGTTTTAGATGGCTACATCGTGGGCAAAGTTGAGCGAGTAGATGATATGAGTGTTGCCGAGGAGGAAGCCATCGAGGCAGCAGAGACCTCCTCAGCTCTGCGTCATTTCTCTGCCCAAGACCACTTTGGGGCGCCTCCTCACCACTCCGGTACGGAACACCGCTTGAACCAAATTCAAGATCTCGATGCCTTGTCGACCCAAGAGCTATTTGAGATTGGTGTCGGATTCGTCAAGAACATGAAAGAATCAAGTGCGCCATGGCTACACCACAATGTTGTACACTCCTATGGAGAGTGTCCCGAAGACCCAGCATTGTTCCCATGGTGGTTTGCAAGCATCGTTCCGACCAGCTACGGGGAGAAATACAAGATGCTCATGACCACTACGGTACGCGAGCGTCTAAAGATGTGTGTTATGTTTGCGGCGGAACTGGAAAAGCAGAGCAGGTATGTGCAATTCTGCCTAGAGTCTCAACAGTAGACAACTAAGCGCAATTACTAACCATCGTAGAACTCCAAATTCCAGCTCCAGCTGCACCGTCTTCTGACTCACCGCCCTGAGCTTCTTCATGATACTCACGAGCATCGGCATAATATATATGGGCCATCAACGACGGAGAGGACTAGAAGAGATGGACTTGTGAATTAGAAATGGTTGATTTATGCATAAGCGTGTTGTTTTTATGTTCCTGTGGATATTTGGGCACTCATTGCGAGATCAGGACTACCGTTCCTCCATAATTGGCGTTTGAGGATCGAGATACTTTGGAGATATCTGGCACAATATGAGAGATGTACATACTTACGAAGTGAATGCAATATTACTCTAGAACATTACGCTATATCCATGTTGTCCGTGTCCCACATCTTTTCAAGAGAATGTGCAACTCAATGTGAAATACTTTGTAAGCGTAAGCAATTCAATATTTAAGAAGCATGGTTTAGCAAAACGTTAAATGCTCGCTTTTATTTTGCTCACGTTCTACATTTCAATAACCTTCTCAAAGTCTTCCCCAGATCAAGACTACTCCAACACGTCTTTCTATCCCTCCCAAGAGCTTGCTTTATCATGTGCATCCAATGTGGATTCGATAGTGTCATCCAGGATTCGTTCGATCTCTTGCATCTGTCGTGGTGCGATATCCGCAACGGACAAACCATCCGGCATTTGCTCTGCTGGCATCAATGCTCCCACGACTAGATCAAGATGCCTCTGCCTTGCAGAAGACGGTTTGATCATCTATTTGCATTTTCCCCTTGCAATCCCAAACCTTGTCGTCACACCTAAAACACTCTCTCTTGTCCATAGGGACATGCACACATGATAGCAAGAGTGTCCCGCTCCACTCGCAGGTGATTTCCCTACTTTCCAGCTGTGAGAATTAGGGTTGTTTGCAGCGGGGGGTTGGTAGATCTGTGACGACCCCGGGTACGAATATAGGATAGTCACATGTATGGAAATGATACTGGGTAGAAGTGTTAGTGTATAGAGGGGTCGAGATATATGGTTTCTTCTTGACTGTTATTGGGGCTATTGGAGTGTGAGAAGTGGTGAGAAGGGTAAGCTTTTGCCTGGTTGGAAGCACTCTACTCCACCAAAGAATGATTCTACCTCTTTACACCAACTACACAACTAGCTACCACGCTGCAGAGCTAGTATTCCCGCAGAAATGCTAGTTGATATGCTACGGAATCGCCTAGGCCTACGCACTAATGCTCATACTTATCAGCTTCACTAGACTCGAAGTCGAGGTCGAAGTCTTACGCTACCTTTACTGTAACCGAGGGAACACTTGGTAGGTAATAGTGAACATAGCGCTATGTCTGGATCAGACGTATTCGGCCATAAAGTCATGTAAGTTCTGGATGGGTGAGAAAGCATACGGATGAGAGTTTTGGTAGTAGGAGTCATTCCAATCATGAAGTTTCCTATCAATTGTGTGTCAAAGCGCTTGATACAAACTCCTCATGAGGGACAATAGACCTCCTCCGGGAAGATTAGCAAAACATAGAAAGGTCACTAGATGCTAAACAAGCAATGCTGCGTGCTACTACACGACAGTCTTCCATGCCTGTGGTCTTGTTCCGGGATTCATTGCACAAATATTATGAGCTAAGTCGTAGACGAGAATTAAGCAAACGCAATCATTATATCAAATATCAATGGATAATGGAGAGAGCAGTGATGAAGGAGAAAAGCACCCCCCTACGTAATTCAATCTCATGCAACAGCCCCCAATATACCAAAGTATTGCTAGCATTTTGTTTCTTGACATCTAGTGATCGGTCTGGTCAAACACAAAAGTCGCTCAAGCACTTCCAAGGTTTAGAAGAGAAAACATAATCCGGTTGGAATTCCTCAAGATTTCACTGCATTCCCCATGATCTGGTTAGATAGAGTATTACAGACATGTCCGCCGCAGAGATTTGCTGCAGTGGCGATCCACATGCAAGTCATCTCGGGACTATGGCTTTTAACGTTCCAGAAAGAAATAAAGGAGTCGGCGCGTTATCTCCGCCTCCCTGTTCGTTATTAACAATAGTAATAATTAATACCCAACGTATCATATAGCTAAAGTGCCACTTTCATATCATCATCTAGGAAAAGGGGTAGATACGCTACGTAACAAGAACGATCCGAATTATTTTTGATAGAAGTCCTCCTGACAGTCGCTTTCTGAGAGACAAGGGCTGTAGAAGATTCACATGGGCGGTTCGAGCTTCGCGTCACACTGCATAAGTCCCTATCGACGTGCATGCTAACCCTCAAGTTGCACTATCTGCAACAGATGACCAGTTTACTTTGCCTTCCTAGATGAGTCAGAGCCCTGCATTTAGAGTACAGTTCGGATTGAGGAGGTATAAGGGAGCGGAGTTTATTATGGAGTTAAGTTGGGTTCATCGACTCTGTTGGAAAAAAACCCTCGAGAGAGTAAATTCGTCGCTGCATCAAAGGATGAGAAACGGCAGAGTTTAGGAATCAAGTGGCCCCTTGCTCAAAGCAGCCGGGTGATTATTTTGATCAATCAGCTGTGAAATTGCTGGTTGGTAGGCAGTGACTCTGCTGGTCGCTTGAGTACAACGCTGGACAGTGGTGATACTACGGTAGATCCAATGAGTGGTACAGTATGAGTCGCCTATCGTGTCGAGATCTGGAAGAGATAATTCATGATTTGATCCTCTCCTGCTCCATCAACAACTGCGAATGGCTGGTGTGCGAGCCTGAAATTCATCTCAAATACCAGTCATATCTTCCAAGAACAGCTGAGCTAGTGGTGGCAATAGGTGAATAGGTAGACAAGCTCGAAAATTACAGGAGCCTTCCTTGCGTTGCTCCTGATCACAGAAGACTAATTAACCACCTAAAAAGCACATTGAACAATCACAAACTTGCTCGGGCTGGAACTGTCCTAATTACTTCTTGATGCTGAAGTTCGAGAACCCAAAATACTGACGGTATTATCAAAACGCATTCGACAAAACATGTAACTAGTGCAGATACGAGTCTAGTGGCCGAGCGGGCAACCATTCCGGGTTCCAGCTCGGAAATGCCATTTGTCCTATGGCTAGCTTGTTTAAATATGGACCGGGCCCGTCCCAGATCTTCGTTTTGAATCTTTTTAATTTGGATTTTCCATTTTCCCTCCGGAGAGCAAGAACAGCACGACGCGGCAGAATGATCTTCGGTGGTCGTAAAAATGGCAGAGGATAGACAGGGTGATTTACGTGTGGCTATCCAAGTCTTGCATTAGGCACAATTGGCGGAGAAAGAAGAAGTACTGTGCTGCTGACGCTGCGGTGGTGCACATACATAATGCCTTTTCAGGGAGGCCGGGGCTTGGCAAGGTCGTCGTAAAATGGCCTTTGGTTTCTATTTGGTGTAATGTCTGCTGATGCTGCATCTCCTACTCATATATAAGAACGAGTTACGAGCAGCTCCAAGCAACCGGCAAGGAGCAGGAGAAGTACCATCGACCCGTGCCACCGTGCCGGGTGTTACTGTACTGTACTGTAGAATACACCTACATAAAGCGAGAGATAGTGAATTAGTGAGTGGGAAAAAGGAAAAAGAGCGGACTGGATGGTCCTAGTAGGCCGCTGAGCAAATACCTCGTCAGGGTGGTTGGTGGTGCACCGAAAAGCCGTCCTCCCCCCTTCACTTTCGCTTCCGTTCGGCAAGCCCCTTAGCTAAATATAAAAGAAAAGAAAAGAATAGAAAACTCCAAGAGCCTCATCCATCGTCGCTCCCGCAGTGGGAGATGGATTCGGTTGATATGACTCTACCAGAATGCAACGTGAATCGACATCTTGCTGAGTCCTGTCCTCTGGTGATTTGGTTACTGGCTGGCGGATGACTATTCCCAAGGACGGACCAGGGCAATTCAGTTCCAGTATGATTTATGTGGGTCCCTGAGCACTCGCTAATTTGGTTTGGGCTTGGCCCCGTTTCTGGCATTTTTCTCGCCTTTTGTTCCTTCCGCCCCAAGAGAATAATTTAATAATCTCACATCTCTGTCCATCACAGAAACACCATACCCCCAACAACCCATCAATCTCCTTGTTTCTTCTATTCTGTAGAAGATTCTCAGTGAGAGGCTTGTTTTTCGATACTTCACAGTCATCGTATCATACTTCATTTCGCACGCGCGCCTTTTCGTCGTCGCTGCGAAACTTTACACTCCTTCCTGCATTTCTGCGCACGAGGGAGCGATTTACTTCGACTAACTCAAGTCGCAACATCTCCACTCCAACGCTTGCTTGTCTTGTCTTCGAAATAGAAAGATCCGATTAGATATCAGATCGACCTTCTGCGAAGGACAGCCCATCTTGACCTCTGTTATACGTCATTCTACAAGCAATACCTAACCAGACACATCAGCCTCTCCCACGAAACAATCACCCTATGACTACTCAAGTCTCCCAACACCAGATACCACCGCAGGCCTCCAGCTCAACCAGCGCGTCGCAGTCGACTCTGTCCTACGCTTCCACCGCGAAGAAGGCAGTCTCGTCGCCACCCATCGCGACGGGCTCCTCCACCCCTTCACCCGCCGTGGCTGTTGGAGGTTCTGCGCCGGTACAGCAACATGGAAAATCCAGCTCGATCTCGCCAGCCAACGGCAGATCTTCAGTTCCTCCCGCTGTACCGGTAGTTTCTGCACCTGCTATCGCACATAGCTCTGCAGCAAATGGCGGTTCCGAGCATAGCCGTAAGAACTCGGTGACAATCAGCGCAAATGGTCCCAGTGGTTATATTCCCAACGGCGGTCCCGTCGGTGGTCAGAAGGCCGGTGTCCCACAGTTTGGATCGATTGCAGACTCCCCGGCTGCTTCGCACAGCACGCCTCACGTTTCTCAGTCGAACGCTTCGGCACCCATCCCTATTCCAGGCAACCCACGCGTTATATCACCCGCTCAATCACCATCTCCCATACCGCAACCATCTGCAAGCGGCGGCCGACCACCTTCCAGTCTGGCTCCCGGGAACAATGGGACAATAAACTTTGGCAGTCTTGATGGTGACGTAAGTCTAGTCTCTGAGCTTTGATTTTTTCTGTCTCACCACTAACTATGTTTTTTTTAGCGTCACAATCGTCAAGCATCTGTTCCACAAGGTCCTGTAGCCACTGGTAACCAAGCAACACATGCTCGTCGAGAATCGAACCACTCTGCCCAGAGCGATCAAGCTCCCGGACGTGGTGGGTTCAATCAGCAAGCAGGACGAGGTCGGGGCTCCTTTAATCAAGGCCAATTTCAACAACAGCCACAACCTGGTTACCCTGCGACGGGAATGCCATTCCGTGCTAACTCTGGCCGCGGTGGTATGGCTGGAGGTATGGCCCCCCCATTCCCAAATCCTGGACGACCCATGGGCAATCCTGCTTATCAAGGCTCGCCAAACCTGGCTACTCGTAGTCCTGCAATGCCAAACTCGATGCCCGGTACACCCAACATGAATCAAGCTATGCCAATGCAGAACCAACAACAGCAGTTCAACGGATACTACGCACCCGTAACTAACCCATCTACTTCCACCTTTTCTGCGATGTTTTCGAATACAAACAGAGGTGGCACAGCAGCAAGCTGGACAAGGGAGGACAAGCAGTCCCCTCCGAACCACCAGTCTCCCGAGCAGTCCACTGCACTCGGTAGTCAATCTCCGTTCAACAAGCAGTTGCCAGTCGAACGAAACGGTGATGGTCTTAGTTCTGTCGAGACAACCCCAGCTCTCTCTGTATCCTGGACAAATGGTTCTGATCCTTTGCTTCAGCAGAGAAACGTGCCACTGTCGGGTTCTTTAGAGTATGGAGCGTCTCTGCCTGACCACATCAGCATGCCCCCCCTTCCTACCCCCATTCCTACTATTCCTCCCATTCCCAATACGTCTTTTGAAAGTCCATTGGACCTCCAGCGAATTGATCTTTCACCAGAAGGTGGTGGGTTTGACCAATTTCTAACGAGACACCAGCAGCCAAACCATTACGGTGGCTACCCACAACAAGGCTACAACGATCGCATGCAGTACCCTATGAACGGAGGACCTCCGATGATGTACGGTCAGATGCAGAATATGGGTTACAATATCGGCCCTCCTCAATCACCGCAGCCTGGCTACCAACAGCCTTACGTTACTGGCCAATATGGACAAGCACAACCAATGTCACGAAATTCTTCACAAATGTCAGAGCATCGACCAGCATCTAGCACTGGTATGGGCCAACCTGGGACACCTTCAATGGCACCTGCTGTCGCCCATGGCAATCACACACCACAGAAGTCTTCTCCAGCACCAAACTCTTCCTTTTCCCGCCCAGCCCGAAAGAGTGCTGCTATCGTCATCAAAAGACCAGATGGTGAAGCTCTAGATGTTGAAAAACTCAAAGCTCCTGCTTCTCCAGCATTAAAGGATCGCGCTCGGACCCCACCAGTTATTGCCTCAACTCCTACACCTCCACCAAAGTCAGCTACCCCACAGCATACTCGCACTGACAGTGCAGCCCCCAAAAGCACTCAGCAGATCCAGCAGGAGATTCTTGAAAAGGTCAAGGCTGCCGCTGCTGCCGATAACGAGAAAGTCGAAACCGAGGCCAAGGCAGACGCCGAGGCTAAGCTAGCCAGTGAGGCTAAGGCTAAGGAAGAAGAGAAGGAGAAATTAGAAGCCAAGGCTTCAGAAGATGCTAAGATCAAGGAAGCCGAAGAAAAGGCAGCTGCAGAGAAGAAGGCTAAGGAAGAAGAGGAAGAAATAGAGAGACAGATTGAGGAAATGGAACGCGCTGAAGCGGAACGTGAGAAAAAGGAGGCCGAGTTACTTGAGAAGCGTGCTGCTGAAAAGGCCATTGCCGATAAAGCCAAAGCTGAGAAGGACAAGATTCTTGCAGAGGAGAATGACCGAAAGCTCAAAGAACAAGAGCGTGAAATGGAACGCTTAGAGGATGAGAAAGAAGCCAAGCGCCTTGCTGCAGCTCAAGGTGGTGCAAAGCCTGAGGTCAAAGCCGCGAAGCCAGAAGCTAAGGAGGCAGCACCTACTACGCCCAGCACTCTTGCTTCCAAGTTATCCAGTCTTACTCTGGGTACCGATAGTGGTGCTTCCACTCCAAATTCTGATGATTCCATGGGTCCTCCTCCTAAGGTCTCTAATGAGAAGCGTAGCAAGCCTGCTGCTCTCAACCTCGCTCCGCTCAACACAAAGCCTATTGAGCCTCCACAGCCAAGTGCAGCCCTACAATCACTCAAATCTGCTCGTTTCCTCACCGTGCTCAATTCAGCTATCTACCCTGCTGATATCCGTTCACCAAACCCAGCACTCAACACTGCTGTCACCACTAAGGGCAAGAGCTTCAAGTATGACAAAGAGTTTTTACTGCAATTTCAGAAGGTCTTCGTCGAGAAGCCATCAATGGAATTCGAGTCTCAAATTAAGGCACTTATTGGAGATCCAACCGAGCCAGGCTCTGCTCGCACTGCTGGACCCAGAGGTGGCTCAGGTATGGGCCAGAGAGGAGGCTCTAGAGGAGCTCCTTCTTCCTCTTCATTTGTGATGGGACAATTTAACGCTGGTGGTCCGATCAATGGGAAGATGCTTCCCCCGGGCACAACCTCCGACGAACGATTTGCTATGTCCAGTGGCTCTTTGCCACGACCAGCTCCTCACCCAATGGCCTCATTCAGCCGTGCTGGTGGAGCCTTCTCGGGAGGACCTGCAATGAGTCGAAGTGGTTCTCAGATGGGCAGTAACGCGCCAAGTTCTCCACGTCAAGGCAGCAGATCGCAACGCCAAGGTGGCGGCGGTGGCAGCAAACGTGGTGATTATCAACCAGGAGGCAATTCAAAGCAAGACGCAAAGACTATGCCACTTACATACGGTAAGGACCTCAAGCCTATTCAAGTTACAGCTACCGGTTGGAAGCCACGCAGTATCAATGCTGGTCAATCCGCAACTGGAGCCGCTGGCCCCGCTCCAGGTGCATCCGGCGCTCCTGGTCATATGGAACCTGAGATGGTTCAGCGTAAGGTCAAGGCTGCGCTGAACAAGATGACCCCGGAGAAATTCGACAAAATTTCCGAGCAGGTCCTTGTTATTGCTCAACAGTCCAAAGATGAGGCAGATGGCCGTACTCTACGACAAGTCATTCAACTCACCTTTGAGAAGGCTACAGATGAGGCTCACTGGGCATCCATGTACGCTAAGTTCTGCAAACGCATGTTAGAGACCATGAGCCCTGATATCAAGGATGAGAGCATCCTTGATAAAAACGGAAACATTGTGTCTGGAGGTAATCTTTTCCGAAAGTATCTTCTCAACAGATGTCAAGAGGAATTCGAGCGTGGCTGGAAAATGGACCTAGGCGACAAGCCCGAAGGTGAGCGTGGCGAGGAGAAGACTGAGGAAGCTGCCATGCTTTCTGATGAATATTACATTGCGGCTGCCGCCAAGAGACGTGGCCTCGGACTGGTTCAGTTCATTGGTGAACTGTATAAGCTCAGCATGCTTACGGAGCGTATCATGCACGAGTGTGTGAAGAAATTGGTTGACTACACTGGTATCCCTGATGAGGCTGAGATCGAGTCGCTTACCAAACTTCTCAAGACCATTGGTCTCAACTTGGATAGCACTGAGAAGGGTAAACCCATGATGGATGTCTACTTCACCCGTATCCAAGGCATGGTTGATACTCCAGATCTGCCCAGCCGTCTGAGATTCATGTTGATGGATATCATTGATCTCCGAAGAAACCACTGGAAATCCAAGGAGGCCAACAAGGGTCCTAAGACGCTCGATGAAGTTAGATTAGAGGTAAGTTCCTATTTTCGCTGTGTCACTATGAATCCAATACTAACGAATTTTAGGCTGAAGCTGCAGCAGCTCAGAAGGCAGCCGAAAACGCTCGCGGTCCCCGTGGGGGTGGCGGAGGCGGTGGTGGTCGTATGCAAATGGGACGTGGTGATTCGAGGAACTTCTCGAATCAATATGGCAACCAGCCACCTCCTGACTACAACAAAAACACTGTTGGCATGGATGACCTTCGTCGTCTAGGTGCTAAGGGTGCCAATCGCAACGCCAGTCAGCAAATGTCCTTTGGCCCGACTTCGATGTTCTCTTCACGAAGCAACAGCGGTCGCAAGATGGGTCCTGGTGGATCGTTGAGCAGAACAGGAGATGATTCAGGACCGTCATCGAGAACTGGCACCCCTCCTCAACAGAAGGAGAAGGAATCAGCTACCTCTGCAAATGCATTCAGGTAGGTCGATTTACCCTATTGCAGCCTTCGTTACGACGTACTAACATAAACACAGTCTACTTGCCAACATGGGCGAATCAGAGCATCCAACTTCACCGCCTTCGACAACTACCTCTCCGGAATTGTCCAAGGCAACACCTGCAACTGCAGGCAAGTCTGAAGATAAGAAAGGGAGTGAGTCGTGATCATCACGAGAAGACGATTTACACAAAAGTGTTTCTGAAGTAACCTAATATTTGTGCATAGACCGGCGGGTTAATATTGCATTTGCGGCGCCTTTTCTCCAACTTGTCTTAAAATTATCTCTTGTTATTATGATACCTCACATTCGGCCACTAGACTACATTCGACACCAGATTTCATTGTCATTGCTTTCCTACCCATTCGGTTGGTGCGGGGAGACGGGTTCTTTTTTAAAGTTGCGAATTTTCTTTGGCTCACGAACTTGGCTCGAACAGCATATACGCTGACGAGTATCGAAACTAAAAGCTTTTGTGTCAATACTTTCCTTTTCTGACGAAGTTCGAGCGGTCGAGCCTGTTGCGTTGCAGCGAGAAGCTTGAATCATGGAAATACGAGCGATGCTTTTCTGGAGCTGGCTGGTTGACCTTGTAATGTTGAACGTGGAGAGGCAAGAGTGGTCTAAAGCTCGGGAGGGAGGCTGGGCGGGACTCGTCTAAATGCAATTGGGTGCGACCAGTTTCAGTAATGGACGAGTGAGCCGGGCAGACATTCACGGGTGGGAAGGAGTCTTGACTTGTAAAATATCTAATTCAGTTTAGTTGGCCAGCCAGCCTCATCATATAAACCCTATAAAAAAACTCTTTGTCTTCATCGTTACTTTTGACGTTCGAATAACATTTATCTACGCTAAATAGAACCGCGTTGTAGTCTCCACTGAGCTGACACTAATGAATGTAAAGGTATAACACTGTAGCAATTTCTAACGTCTAGTCCTTGATCTCCAAAGGTGTAGATTTGTCTCGACTTTCAGATCGCCTTTGTTGATTATCACTTGTGGTTTAGTAGAATGCGGATAAATCTATTAGATGCTTTTATCTCTGTGCTTGACCAACCATGCATGGCAGCCGGTTCAACTTAAGTGGAAGTTACGATCAGCAAGTGTCGCTGACTTGCTCAATGGTAGGTGGAAGTTTCTAATCTTATCAAATAGAGTAAGGCGCTACGCTAGGGTCGCATTGATCCGGCGAAATGGATAAGCCAATTTTAGTGACTGGTATTCGGTGTCACTTTAATCCATGCATCGGAACCAGTGGCTTGCCTTATATGATCCGGGGTAAATACACATTTGTGTGGGGAAGCTTTGCATGCATCAACAGAGCCCCAGATTCAGATCAGTCAAGCTACTGTAGAGGCATCATCTCCAGATCTTTTTATGTCGGCAGATTACCCGTGGCATCGTCAGCCGAACAGGCTGAAATACCACGAGGCGGTAGTTGACCATCCGATGTGTAGTAGAAGCAAGGAATTCTTGTGAAGGACGATAGTGACGAATAGAAACAGGTTGCACTTGCATTCATTTAGGCACTTCGGCATGAAGCTGCTAAGAAAAGCAAAACCCAAGAAAAAAATGGTCCGGTGGACATGTTTAGGGTTGAGCCCAAATCGATATACGGAAGCAGCCCGAGAAACCACCCTAGGTTGGATCGTTATATCAGATTAAAAGTATTTTCGGCTAATAGCCTATTCTTTAAGAATTCACATGATTGTTCATCAACGTCAAACATCCGTCCGTTGCTGACCCATGTAGAAGCTCGTTTGTGGGTTTGGGGCAAATTGCTAATATATAGGACTTGGCAATAACATTGGGATATTCATGACCATAGTATATATAATCTAGATATACCTCCTTCTGCCTAATGCCTTTGTTTGAATCAACTCCCTTTAATACTAAACTTTTTGGGAAATAGAGTTTGTTCAATTGACAAGCAAGATGCTTTCCTTTAAAAACATAGGTGCTGTGCTAGCCTTTTTGGCTAGTGTTGATCTTGCTGCTGCTCAGGGAGCTGCTTGGGCTCAGTGTGGAGGAAGTGGTTTCTCAGGCCCAACTACTTGTGTTTCAGGATATACTTGCGTCTACAGCAAGTAAGAGATCCACTAGAACGACAACATCAGTAAATTATACTAATTTTCTCAGTCAATGGTACTCGCAGTGTCTCCCAGGAACCGCGTAAGTAAAACTCCGGAATGGTTGTTTGTGTGTATTTGAAAACTGATAATATTATCAATCTAGAGCTCCGGCTGATCCTACAACAACAGCAGCTACTCCAACCACTGCAACCACTGCACCTGGAAGCACACCAACAAATCCCTCTTCAGGAGGTGGAACTGGTTACAGCACTGGTGGATCGAACAGTATCGATGCAAAGTTCCGAGCAAAGGGGAAGAAGTACTTGGGAATTGCAACTGATCAGGGACTTCTCACAACTGGAAAGAATGCTGCTATCATCCAAGCAAACTTTGGTCAAGTAACACCTGAGAATAGCATGAAATGGGATGCCATAGAAGGTTCGGAAATTTGTTGATGAAATAGGAGCCAGAGCTAACTCTATGTAGGATCACAAAACAATTTCAACTATGGCACTGCAGACTATCTTGGTAAGCGGTTTTACCTGGCCAGTCTCTAGACGTAGTTGCTGACATGATCACATAGTTAACTGGGCTGGTCAAAACCAGAAACTCATCCGAGGACATACGCTAGTATGGCACTCGCAACTCCCTTCATGGGTGAGCAATATCAATAGCAGATCTACTCTCACCTCTGTTATCCAAAACCACATTTCCAATGTTGCTGGAAAATGGAAGGGAAAGATCTATGCATGGGATGTCGTGAATGAGGTGTTTGCAGAGAATGGAAGCATGCGTAAGTAAATTCTCTCCTAGCAATCTTTATTTCTCAGAAGGATTGAGGAGCGAATGCTCCGATATGAAAGAGAAGCACAGGATTCAGAAACCTGGCATAAAGCTGGAGCCAATGTAACAGAAAAGTTAACTCCAAACTTAGGCCAGTCCGTGTTCAGCAGTGTGCTCGGGGAGGACTTCATCTCCATTGCTTTCAAAGCCGCAAGAGCAGCTGATCCAAATGCAAAGCTATACATCAACGAATACAATCTAGATGCCGTTGGATACTCTAAAGTAACAACTGGTATGATTGACCACGTTAAAAAATGGCTCGCTGCCGGTGTTCCTATTGATGGTATCGGATCTCAAGCACATCTCCAATCTACCTCCGGCGGCCAATCGTGGGGACCTAATGGGCAAGGCGCAGTTCTTGCAGCTCTCGCAGCAACTGGAGTTTCTGAAGTTGCAATTACAGAATTGGACATCGTTGGTGCCGCCGCCTCCGATTATGTCACCGCAATAAATGCTTGTCTGAATGTGGCCAAGTGTGTTGGTGTTACAGTTTGGGGTCTTCGTGATCCGGTATGACAACCCCATCCCTTCTATCAACCTCTTCACAGAGAATTTATTGATACGACCACTGGAAAAACAAAATTACTAATATACAATAGGATTCATGGCGCGCAAGCTCAAGCCCTCTTCTTTACGATTCGAACTACAATCCAAAGTCTGCTTACACTGCAATTCTCAACGCGCTTAACTAAACTATCTGACTGATTGCTGTGGTGGCTATGTGAAGGGTGAATAGAGAGGATCTGGATGTAACTTTTTTCTTGTATATATATACATGTATGTAGTGACTGAAGAGGTGGTACAATTGCACATATTTGAGAAATATGTGCTTACCAAATTGTGATCATTTTTTCGTGATGGTAACGACTCTCGAGCAAAACCGATATGAGCCAAAGCGTCACTCTGGACTAACCCGATAATCACAATTGTTAATTGATCATAGACTCTATTGGTGAGTATTGGAAGTGTACAACAGGAAGTATATTTAATATAGTGGATGTTACATTGCTAGTCAATTCTCAACTCTTAAAAATAGGGTTGAGTGTGTGGTACGTTTGATTCAATACAGACTTATGTCTATAAGTATCATTTATTTTGGATCTGCTCATAAGAAATGTTTTCCAATTGCCTTTTATGAATCACCTTCGCCTAACTATGAACCGTAGTTGAGAGCAATGAAGCACGTGCTTCAATGAAGAAATATGTGGAACAGGGGTGTGCTTAAGCCGCTGAACTTGAACTTTACCCCTCTCACAACATATGTCCCTTTTTACTAGTGCAATAACATTCTACAAGCTTTCCGCAGTTTCAGTATGTCGAGGGCTAAAGTTCTGGTGATAGCGGGATCAGATAGCTCTGGTGGAGCGTAAGTTGTTCCTAGCGATGCGTTCTAGACCTTACGGTATTCTGACATGAATGTAGAGGTCTTGAAGCAGATCAAAAGGTGATTGCAGTTCATGGATGTTACGCTTTGACTACTACGACAGCATTGACTGCTCAAAACACCCTTGGAGTTTTTGATATCCATTCAATACCGCCTGACTTCGTCCGAAAGTCAATTGATGCATGTATAAGTGATATTGACGTGGATGTTGTAAAAACGGGTAAGACGGAGAACGAGAAAGAAAAACGGAAATATACTCGATGTTGAATTTAGCTCAGGTACTAATTGCTATATTTTAAGGAATGCTCGCATCAGCAGAAACCATTGAGGTAGTTGCAAACGCTCTCGTTCGCCATAATGTGAAAACGACCGTCGTTGACCCAGTATGCTCCCACTTCTTCTAGGAGGTATTTTGATCGCTTCAACTTTTTAGGTTATGGTGAGCACTACAGGTGTAGAATTACTCCCACACCAAGCAGTTCGTCAGCTTCGGGAACACCTGCTTCCCTTGACGACGATTCTCACGCCAAACGTGCCGGAAGCCAAACTTATTCTATCCAATGCCAACATACCTTTTGAAGATCCTCAGAGCGTCATAGATTTGATTGATATGGCTAAAGCTATACAGTCATTAGGCCCCAAATATGTATTACTCAAGGGTGGCCATCTCCCTTTCCGAAAAGATGGTTCTGTAGCGAGCACACATGAAGATGGAGCAATTGTCATTAATATCCTCCGTGGAGAAGGAGAGACAACAAGAATAGAAAGTGTCTTCCAAAAGTCAAAAAATACTCACGGCACTGGATGTTCACTAGCTTGTGCGTTTTTCTCGGCGTCTAATTCGCAAGTGCTTGCTGACACAAATAGCTGCAATTGCGTCGAACCTCGCAAATGGACTAAATATGGTACAGGCAGTGAAAAATGCTTGTAGATATGTTGAAGTGGGTATTAGGACTGCTGTTGACCTAGGACATGGAAATGGACCAATCAATCACTTCCATTCGAATTATACTTTGCCTTTTGCACCGTAAGTACTACCCTTAATCCTAGCTATTGATATTTATCCCTTGTATGTAGTGGTCGATTTATCGAATATGTCCTCGAAAGGGAGGATGTGCAAGAGAAGTGGCATAGGCATGTGGAACACGCCTTCGTTGCAGGACTCGCGGATGGCACATTGCCAGTATCTGCATTCAAGTATTACTTGGTACAGGATTACCTGTTTCTGGTAAGTACTCCGTGAAATGCTACGTGGTACAGGCTGATCTCGCAGATTCAATTTGCAAGAGCGAATGCTTTAGCAGCTTACAAAGCAAAGAATATGGAAGATATCGTTGCGGCAAGTAAACTAGAAATGTATCTAGAACACGGACTAATGTGGTTGGCAGGGAGCAAAGATAGTTGCTCATATCAATCATGAGATGGGACTACATATCGAATATTGCAAAGGCTTTGGGCTGACCAAAGAAGACCTTTTAAAGACTGAAGAAAGCCAAGGTACCGTCATTCCTCGAAATGGTTCGAATCATTGCTTACCCATTATAAGCATGCACTGCATACACAAGGTGATACCTACCACCCAATCACAAGGCCATCAACTAATCTGACCCAGATATGTCCTAGACATAGGACAATCTCAAGATTGGTTATCACTGCAAATTGCATTAGCACCATGCCTAATAGGCTACGGCCAGATTGCTCAACGACTTCACGCAGACCCAAAGACCAAACGAGAAGGTAACATATACTGGAAGTGGATTGAGAATTATGTGGCCGAAGACTATGTCCAAGCAGTAGAAGTTGGTTCAGCCTTAATTGAGAGAAATGTCGCCCTACAATCACCAAGTAAAATAGAGGAGCTTGTTGGAATTTTTATTCACGCAACGAAGGTAAGTGTCATATTTATTGTAAAGCTTTTGATTAAACTGATTTTCCATAGATGGAAACAGGCTTCTGGGACATGGGATCAGGATTCTGAGCAGCCAGAGACAGAAGCCCCTATAATCGGTCGAGGAATGCAAAATGTTCAGTCCTAGGAGTAAGCATATAGTAGAGCCTAGTAGAGCCTAATAGACCTATTGACAGCCTTTTGCATTTATCCTTCTGCGATTTTTGTAATTAGGTAGTGTTCATTTGCCTGATGTTTGTAGGCATCACACATGTCGATGTAGTGATGGGGCTTAGCTTCCGTATCCTAACGTGGCGAGAGGAAAATTCACTAGGGTACGGTTTTTAGAAGAACCATCAAATTCAATACATTAAGAAGTTAGAGGTTAAGAACACTTGACCGAGTCGTGCATAGAGAATAAATTCTCAATACTCATAGCTTGGCGTTTGCTCTGACAAGCCTAATCGTCGAGAAGTTTTCAAGGAGGCAATCGCACGCCGAGTCAGAAACCACGCTACCCCAGAATAGGCTAGTTATCTCCATTAGCGCGATAAGATTTTTGAAGGAAGCGCAATCTTGCGAAAGTTTCTCCCGTTCCCAAAACAAAGCATTTTGCAACAACTCTCATCAACTACATCAACACATCAACTGCCAGGCATCTTCTCATCTTTCAGAGAAGCCTTTTACGCAGACTATCGCATCAACTGTCATAAACTGACCTTGTACAACCTCATACGCTCTTTCCAGCAAGCAAACAGAATCTCAACATGTCTTACGGTGGCGGATCATACGGTGGAGGTGGTGGACGAGGTGGTGGAGGAGGAGGCTATTCCAACGGGTACGATTCTGGCAGTCGGGGAAACTACTCCAGTGGCTATTCCAACGGGTATGAAAACCTACGGTCTAGATATTGTTGTGAAGTTCGACGCATCCCGTTCATGCGTTCCGATGTTAATGGGCTACCTTTTCAAAGGCAACCTGTCACTTCGCATCACCTAGCAACACAACTCCATTTTTCACTTTAAGGATACGCGCTAACAGTTACACAGAGGTAGCAACGGATACTCCGGAGGCGGTGGTGGTGGAGGAGGTTACGGAGGAGGTGGTGGCGGTGGAAATGTCAATGGTTACAGCGGAGGAGGTGGTTATGGCGGAGGTGGTGGTGGTGGTGGAGGATACGGTGGTGGTGGAGCTGGAGGAGACCGCATGAACAACCTCGGTGCTGGTCTCCAAAAGCAAAACTGGGGTGAGTAACGACTAGCACAGTACTTGATGATTCATGCTAACCAGAGTTGTAGACTTATCTGCCATGCCTAAGTTCGAGAAATCCTTCTACAAGGAAGACCCTCTAGTCACCAACCGCTCGGAAGAAGATGTGGCTAAGTTCAGAGCTACTCACAATATCGCTATCGTTGGAACCAACGTTCCCCGCCCTGTCGAGACCTTCGATGAAGCTGGCTTCCCATCTTATGTTATGAGCGAAGTCAAGGCTCAAGGTTTCCCCGCTCCCACCGCAATTCAATCACAGGGTTGGCCTATGGCCTTGTCTGGACGTGATGTTGTCGGTATCGCTGAGACTGGATCTGGAAAGACCTTAACCTACTGCCTTCCCGCCATCGTACACATCAACGCCCAGCCTCTTCTCGCTCCTGGAGATGGACCTATCGTATTGGTTCTCGCTCCTACTCGTGAGTTGGCCGTTCAAATCCAACAAGAAATCACCAAGTTCGGTAAATCATCTCGCATTCGCAATACCTGTGTCTATGGAGGTGTCCCCAAGGGCGGACAGATTCGGGATCTTTCCAAGGGTGTCGAGGTCTGCATCGCTACTCCTGGTCGTCTTATTGATATGTTAGAGTCTGGCAAGACCAACCTTCGCCGCGTTACTTACCTCGTACTCGATGAGGCTGATCGTATGTTGGACATGGGTTTCGAGCCACAGATCCGCAAGATTCTCGGCCAAATTCGCCCTGATAGACAAACTTGCATGTGGTCTGCTACATGGCCAAAGGAGGTTCGCGCTCTTGCTTCCGACTACCTGAACGACTTTATCCAGGTCAACATTGGATCTTTGGAGCTATCTGCTAATCACAGAATTACCCAAGTGGTCGAGGTTGTTTCTGAGTTCGAGAAGCGTGATAAGATGACCAAGCATCTCGAGAAAATTATGGAGGATAAGGACAACAAGATTCTAATCTTCACAGGTACTAAGCGTGTTGCTGATGATATCACTCGCTTCCTCAGACAAGACGGTTGGCCCGCGCTTTGTAAGTTGATTGAACCTTTATCCTTGTCTTCTCTAACATCAAATAGCCATCCACGGAGACAAGCAGCAAAATGAGCGTGATTGGGTTCTAAATGAGTTCAAGACTGGCAAGAGCCCCATCATGGTTGCTACTGATGTAGCATCGCGTGGTATTGGTATGATTGAAATCCCCCTCCCCGTGCAGCAACGCCCAGCAGCCCAGACAAGTGCTCCACTCTCATCACTCAAGCTCTTTCTAGATTGCGTTATTATGTCCGGGTCCTTTCGTGTCTTGAGGTTCTCTAATACAAGGCGTCTTGGATCTGCAGTGCAGCATTTCCGTGCATCACTGGCATGGTATATTCCTAACTCAAAGTACTTTCCCTGGTACATGATGTGGAATTGACATTCCTTGACTCGATCAAGCCTATCTCCAAGACTCCCAAACCAGAGGACCAAGAAGTGTGAAACCATATACCCTGACATTAACATCGCATTGGACAGTCCAGTAGAATTTGAGAGAGTATTGGATGCATTCAATTGCAGCTCTTCACATGCCGCCGCGGATCGTTGCTATACAAACTTATCTGCTCTTGCTAACCTTTCATAAAAAGATGTCCGCAACATTACTCACGTGTTCAACTATGACTACCCCAATAACTCTGAGGATTATATTCATCGTATTGGTCGTACAGGTCGTGCTGGTGCCATGGGTACCGCCATTACTTTATTCACAACTGACAGTATGTATTCCTACCCCATACATCTTGTTCATCTACTTACATTCTCTAGATCAGAAGCAGGCTCGTGATCTCGTTGCTGTTCTCACTGAGGCTAAGCAACAGATTGACCCTAGACTTGTGGAGATGACCAGATACGGTGGTGGAGGTGGTGGTGGCAGATATGGAGGAGGTGGTGGATATCGTGGAGGACGTGGTGGTGGACGAGGTAAGTCACTTTAACTTCTTTCCCCCCCTCGTTCCATCAGCTGATGGGACTAACAAGGTCGTCGCTAGGAGGCTTTGCCTCTTCCAACAATGCTCCTCTTGGTGGGAACAGACGTTGGTAGAGCCACTCAACGAACAAACGATTTTCCGACATCGCTTTCCTGTCGGATCGGCAAACTAGTATCGGTTTTCGTCAGTCCACCAACATTTTATGAGAATAGCATCCACTGGTCGTTACGGAGTTTATTGGCTGAGGTATGGGAAAAAGGGTAGATCGCTTTGCATTTCCCCCCATTCACCTCTTGTAATTTGTTATTTATCCCCAAAATTTCCTTTGCTTCTCTGGACATGGTATTAGATAAAGGCGTGCCTGAGGTTTTGAACTCAAGTCGTCCTATATTAGATTGCTCTCGCAGGGTGTCCTTACCCTTCATGATATTTTTCAGGACGAGGCGTGCGTGGCCACAAGTAACTTTTCCCTTGCAATAGACTGCCTTGTAAGCTATTTAAATTAGTATGATAGATAATTGCAAGCTTATTTAAAACAAAATGCTTTCCCGTCCTCAATTTATGACTTTCCGACGGTGTTTAGTTCTGGCTGACTTGGTATACAATGTGTGCTCGGAATAAATACATCTCACAAGATCCTTTTCCTCTTGAAGTGAAGTTCTAGAAGCCGAACGAGTAAACAATGGGCAAGGTAAGCTCTACATCCCCCGGCAGGACCGTCTCAGGTAGGTACTCACTCATCAAGTGTGCATCTTAGATGTCCTTCCATTCTGTATTTGCATTGACCTTTTGATTCTTCTCCGCGTCTAGCTAAAGATGAATTGTGCTACGACGAGGAAATATGATGCGAAGTGCTAAGGCTTCTTCTTCGCAATGAACTAATGCCATGCATGGCCTTACCTATCCTCTGTCGTAGCAGTCGAGGGTCTAATCATGGAGATACTTATCGGATTTTAGCGTCCTGGATGAGATGAGAGGAGATGCTGGAGCTACTTTAATATACTTTGCCCTTTTTTCTTCTCAGGTATATGAGTGCAATGAATGGGTAGGCGTAGCATCGGAGATGCGGTTCATACTGGCACGACGTGACTCGGGTGGGACTGCTAGAGCGTGTATATCTGATGTGGTTTCGTGGATATGATTGACAAACGGTTTCTCCTCCTGCCATATCCCTCTCCTCAGGTAGAATTCCACCCTCTACAAACTCCTCGCCAGGGGGTTTCCAACCAGATAGAAGAAAGAGACAGAGTTGGCTCAGGTGGACGAGTATGGGTGGGTAGAATATCAACCATGGCTCCTTTCGGCTGGCTGCTGAAGATTTAGATGCTGGAATAGGGACATGCCTGGATGCATCATTTGAACTCATACTACATGCGAGTGGAACGTGGCCCTAGGCAGGGGAATTCGGTTGCTACGTTGGTGAAAATGGAGGCCACATTTATGAAATATACACTCTTGGGCTGGCTTGTTTGTTTCGAACTTTACGCTGCCTGATAGGAAGATGAGGATGCCCGGTCATCGTTGCTTAGTTTTAATGCTGCTAGCGCCTGGTACGTACGATCAGAGCGCTATAGTTCTAGAACATTTAACAAGATATGACCAACTACTTTAGATTCACATGGTGCACAATGATTCGTGATTTATGATGTGTCCAAGGTGAGCAACAGCACACAAGTGTTTAAAATTACGTTGAATACATTAATTACAGTATAGAGGAACCTCGCCCAAGCCACCTATATCGGCCAAGAGATATTAATCGGCACGACAAGCGATATTATGCAATGGACAAGAGCGAGGCTCTCTTTCGGTTCTTGGTTGCGTAAACTGATGTACCCAAACGTGTACCGTTTCCCCTTCCAAGTAGTGTTGACTGACCAGAAAACGTTTTCATGAATCCTCAATTCCGACCCACGCTCCCAACCAAAAAGTAAAAACTCCAATCCTCCAAAAATGCAGAAAGCTATGCGTGGCAAATGCAAGAATGGATTGGGGTAGATGAAGTGATGTTTGTGCAATGTCGTGTGAATGTTCCTTCCGGGAAACATCCAAGTTGGGTTTTGTATACAAAGTGGCAGTCCAAGCGGCTGGTTAATATATGTGCATTGAGCTAAGTGGAACCAAAGCCATGATCCAGATCGAGAAAGAAAGTACAAGAATACGTTGATGGTTAGTAGTTGGTTATCGAGGTTATGACCATTGGGACTTTTCTTTGAGCCCGCCGATCCGTTCCATATCAAGGGAGTGGAATCGTTCGTCGCTATCCTTCTGGTAGGCTGGAAGCTGATCGTTCTCCTTCAATGGTTCAAGGCCATGGGAACCGTTTTCACCAACGCGAACAACTACCACGCGGCCACCTTTGCGCTGGCCTTGCTCATCGTGCTCGTCTGGGAAAGTAATACGGATCTCTGGAACGGGGGACTGAGGTGGTGATGATTGGTTGCGGATCATGGAAGATTTCTCGTCATAGACGTGGATGCTTGATTCCCGGCCATGGGAGGATGTGGTAATTGTGAGGCGGCGGTGATTTGAAGACGATTTCTCGTTGTAGGTTGGGAGTTGTTGACGTGCAATCGCCCGGCGTTGGCGGATCTTGCGTGCGGTATAGAGGGCTCCAACGAGTAGAAGTGCAACGAAAATGAGAACCATAAGTGCGATTAACAGGTTGAGCATGGTGGGTGACATTGTTGCGGAGCTTTCGCTTCGGGAAACGAGTTGTTTGATGGAATCCATTGCGTTAATAGTAACCGACAAAGACTAATCGTAGGAGTTCGTTGAATTCGTACAAGAGGCTGAGACACTGGTGTCGGTATTGTACTATTTGAATGGAGTGCTGGCAAGAGTGTTTACTGGCTATTGGGGGGGTTGATCAGCTAGATGTTCTCGGGCAACGCAACTTCTCGATTCCATGAGATCTACCACAAGACATTCCACATCCAACAATGGAAAGAAACAGCACGACTCTCGGAAGAAGGGCGGTCGTGATGATGAGATGATGGTGGTGGAAGTGATATGAGAGAGACTTACACCAGGGACAGGTAGCGGATCAGGACAAGTTCGGAATGTTTGGATTCGGTGAGTTGGCGGGAGGAAGTGAGTGGACGGAGTATCGCTGAAAGAGTGAAGCGATAACCTGGCAATCAATGGAATGATTGAATGAATGTGATGGTCCCGAAGGAAGGAGTGAAGGGCGAACTCGTGAATAACCTCGTCGTTGCTGAGAAGAAAGTGAGGAGAAAAACGGGCAGACGACAGACGAGGTCAAGATCAACTCTCAATTGCCGTAATTTCGATTAAAATGGACCACAGCGGCTCCCAGATTAGGACCAGCCAATCAGGCTGCGTGGTACGCACAACCGCCCCGCTAAACGACCGTTTAGAGTGTTTTCCAGGTACGGCGCCTTGGCGTGTGTACCGGATGCGGATTAGCGCAAAACCCGGCGCTGAAGGATGGGATTATTGGATGAACCCCCTTTCTTCCCTTTTGTTGCCGTATTATCCATACAACGTTGACGAAATACTGTACTGTCCGGTCTGGTCCTGTCCTGGCTGCAATACAACCCTCTATCCCAAATAAAAGGAACCTGACCAGTGGCAATCCAGCCAATCTGCTTTCCGTGACTTCAAGTGCAATGAAATCACCTAATCAAACAGCTCAATCAATAATGCACTCCGGGAGATCCGTGGAATCGATGAGATCACCTTCAGTGCTGTTGTTGCTAACCAAGCAACGGTTGCACCTGGTCGCTCGTATCGGGCGGCCGGGCTGGTCTGCGCGGTCGCCTGGCCGTGAGTTGGCAGCTCAATGGCAAGGACAAGCCGACAATACTTTGGTCGTGCAAAGCAACGGCGGCTGGATTTATAGAGCACGGTCTTTGCTGCTCCTATCAATGGAGATTGTTGATGGTTGGTTGCCGCTCGGTAGGTTTGTCGTCAGGTTAACATCTTTCTGGGCCAGAAGAAAATGAAGAAACGTCGGAACACAGGAGGAGCATTCGAGAAACAAACAAGATCGGATTCAATTTCGATTTCAAATTGAAAAGGCAGATTTCAGATCCAGACTCAGGTTCCACGACGATCAGGGACGATCAAGCAATAAGTATCCCCTTGCTGATCACCCGCTCGTCAGCATGCGGCTGCATGGCACATGGTGATCGCATCGTAGGAATCATTCAAGCAGAACTTAACACTCGAGGTGTCGCGGATTCACGCTTGCAACGCCGCCTCCCTTATGAGTAGCGAATCACTCTCTGGGTTGTCATTGGCGAAAACTCTCATCTCCAGCCAATCTGAGTACTTCAGTGCGTGAGATGTATGAGGACACTAGCTATCCTCGAGGAAGAATCTGATGGTATCGAGGGGCTGAAACGAACCAAGATCAACTACTAACAGCATACGGTTATAAGGTGCATATGGAAAAAGTTTACGCTTCATCCAGACAAGACCTACTTTGGGTTTGAGCATTTCCTCATCCTCGGTTCCTAGTATCCCCCTCTTCTCCCCCCCC
>Ga0247810_10000467_pt1 | contig 43629 bp, 23 predicted proteins | sample UWRJL119311C1_FD_179918 | JGI IMG/M metagenome (GOLD analysis project Ga0247810, IMG submission 179918) | Plant litter microbial communities from Arlington Agricultural Research Station in Wisconsin, United States - UWRJ-L119-311C-1 | ecosystem: Environmental > Terrestrial > Plant litter >...
TACCTAATAAAAAAAAAAAAAAAAGGGTTTTCCTGTTCCTCCATAATATCCCCCACACTTCAACCGCAGATCGCCCATAGAACGCCCGAACCTCCGGTCTTTTCATTCCTGTAGCGATGGCTATCTCAATTTCTCTCGAATTCCCATCCCTGAAACTTCATCATTGTGTCGTTGAGAATAATTGTCACAAACCCGCGCGGGTTCCATAATGAACTAAGTGGCGTTGTGTGAGAATTTCCCCGTGTAAATCACAATCTGCCAAACCCCTTCGCCACCACACAAGCAGGAGATTGGTGCCAAAAATCCTCAAATCCTGGATGGGTGAAACATCAGCAAACGTGACACCTAACATTAAATCGCGGGATGCCCCTTGATCTGATGATCACTGTCACGAACATCCAATGCCAGGTCTGCTGAAACATCGTGGGGCTAGGAACATAGCCTGTAGGAAAGCAAGAAATGTCGCTGGTCCGAAACTTCATTTCACTATGCCATTGTTATCAATTAAAGACTATTTTCCAAGGAGCATCTCTCGTCGCGGCAATGCTGAAATAGACGGGGTTTTGGAAGTATTTGAGCCGGAAAGAGAGCTAGAAGAGAGCTAGAACGCCAAATCTTGGCGAGACGTCAAGTCGTCGCAACAACGAGAAGATAGAGAAAAAGTACGATATCACAAATGAGTAAGTCAAGTAATCGTTACGTTATCAGGTGAGACCTTTTGTAGTCATTTTTCTAGCTATGTACATTTAACATTGTTAAGTAAGAAGCATCGCTATGCCACCGATCAATGCTTCCCAGTATTACTATTCCTGCCTGATCATAATTACCTGTGACTTACAAGTCACACACCGGAGGTCCCCCATAGTACACCACGCAATACCATGCGTTCTTGAAAAATCAAACCATAACCAGTATTCATGATACCGTTTCAACTCAACTCATTATGTAGAACAGCCTACGACAACATCAAATCTACAAAAGCAGAATAGCAGCAACGCCGGCAAAGGCGAAAGCGAATGAGGATCGCACTGATGTGGAAATACCAGCACCAACGGGGATTTGCTCTGGGACAGTGGTGGCAACTGGGGCCGAGGCGTTGCCAGTTGGGGCCTGGATCTGACCATCTCCAATTTGAGAGATGACAGGTGCCGGGGCAGCAGTGGCAGTGGGTGCTTGAATCTGACCGTCTCCGATTTGGGAGATGACAGGTGCTGGGGCAGCAGTGGCAGTAGGTGCCTGGACTTGTCCATCACCGATCTGGGAGATGACAGGTCCGGCAGTGGCAGTAGGAGCTTGGATTTGTCCATCTCCAATTTGAGAAACGGCTGGTGCAGGGGCAGCAGTTGGCTTCTGAATCTGGCCATCCTGGATCTGGGAGATGAGACCGGTTGGGACTTGTGGTTGTCCGTCTGGGAGCTCAGAGACAGCAATGGCAGTGGTGCCTTGGATTTGTCCATCTGCAATTTGAGTCACAGCTGGGACAGCTCCAGTACCAGTAACCTGACCATCGGCGATTTGCCCAACATTACCACCACATGGCAAGACATTGATGGCGATAGGCTCGCACTGGGCGGCCCAGTTGCGGTCATAGAGATTGTAGAAGGACCCGCTGAGGCACTGGTAGAAGACTGCTGAACCGCCAAGAGCGAGCGAGCCGTTACCACAGACAGAGAAGCCACCGGTGTAGATAGCTCCTGCTTGAGGAGGACCATCGAACTGGAACTGGTAGTTGTCCGCAATGTAACCAATGCGAGACTGAGCATCAGTCAAGATACCGTTGGCGAGGGAGATGGTAAGAGATCCCTCGGCACCGCAAGCGCGCTGTATTCATGTCAATGGATGTTCTGAAAAGTAGCATTGTTCAACATACCTTTTCCAAGTCACGCTTGCTTGGGTTGACGGCAGTGATTTCGAACTTTCCATCGTAGCTAGCCTTGCATCCGTCAGGAGATGAGGATGTAGGTGTGATGGTCTCCGTGACAGCTTGAGGCATAGGAGAAGCAAATGCAAGTGAGGCGAAAGCGCCGACAAGAGCGAATGTGGAGTGCATCTTGAGCGAGGGTACTAAACAGTATGTAAAAGAAGAATGGAGCGTGAATTAATGTAGTATAACGACGGGATGTTAAGGAGAATGATTATTCTACCAAAAGAGTCAAGTAAAAATTCGAACCGGTAAAAAAAAGTGATGGATGGATGGAGGATGTAAGAGAAGAATGTGAATAGAACAGAGGGGGGAAAGGCTATATGTAAGACTACGAAGGTGTGATGGCTCTTTCCCAGCCAACTTAGCACAGCTTTCTGCGGCTAGAGAAACCTAGAAAACAAAGGAAGAGGCAGGGGGCGTGCATCGAGTGGCAGGGCCGCTTACTAGCCTCTTCTATTGATACTACTCTGCTTTCCTTACGACTCTACATGCTGCTAGTCGGGCTGCTAGTCTTGCTGCGGTACTATATTGCTACGGTACACTACTACTTACCTGGGACGACGATCCGTCCGGCCCATACCAGGCTACAATGAGCAAATATATTGGAGACTGAGGAGAGCTGCTGCAGCTGCAGCAGCAACAGCCATACTGTATGTATGTACGCCGTGCAAAGAAAGCACTTTCCTATCGACCCAACTGCCCTTCCCCTCCCCTCCCCGCCCGCCGGGCAGCAGCTTGGTGCTTGCTCCTCGTCCTCCTCCTCCCTGCATGCAGTGCGTGCAGCTCAGGAAACCACGGGGCAGGCAGGTTGTTTCGGTTGTTGGAGGTGAGCAGAGTAAGATCGACCAGCACGGAAATAGTACGAGTACGAGCTACGGGAGTACCGAGACGTAAGACCATACAGCGAGTTCGGTGGAAGTGACCAGAGTCGATCCATGATCTATCACAATACAATTTCGGCTGCAGAGGCACCCTCATCTCCTCCCATGCAAATGTCAAAAGGTTAGTCCAACGCGATAACCGCTTCGCTTACGCAGGTATCCAGGAAGGTAAAAGGGCAATATTCTGACATCTGCATCGCGTCTCCGTCAGCGGAAACTGCGACAATCTAGAGCAACCACGCCAGACTTTGAACATGTCATGCAACCCAAAGCCAATTGAAAAGTGCAAGAGGAGGCGTTTTACGGTTCCCCTACAGTTGGCACTGGGGCATTGTAAAAATCCTTCTCTGTGCGATTGATGTGCTCGTAAAGAAGTTGGGCCCACAATTGTGTGCCTGGGGCAGCCAATGTATTTGTTTTCGGCTCAATAAAGTGTAATCTCTATTTGATTTATTTTAGAAATTTGCCAGGACCTTAACATACACCCTCATGGTTCTTTTATACATCTCACGCCAATTCAGTACAACAATGAGGCAGGGCAAGAGAGAGGTGTCGGAAGGATTCTGTTGAGTGAGACCTTTGTTAGTAGTGGTACGGTACCTGAAAGGTAGGTGTGGTCCCAAAACATCAGGCGTCGCTACAGTCAGATTGTCAGAGGCTAATAAAAGTATAAGGAAACAGAGCAGAGCTAAAAGGGGGAGGTGTGCCTCCCTGCTGCAGCCACGCCTGTGCTCTTGGTTTCGCTTCGTCTCCAAATACGGAGTAAAGGCGGTTGGTTGAATAGCCCGATAGCCTCAAGAGTGGTCTACAGCTGAACCTTGTACATTCTACCCTGCCGTTGTTTCGCTCAGTACCCTACAGCACTGGCACTGACCGTACACGAGCAATTGAGTGTCTGATGGTTGAACGCACGGAAAACACGGCTGGACAGCGATGGGCAGCGTTGGAATGGTGAGGTGGATAGCAGAGTGGAGAGATATGGTCAGAGTGGCGTGGAGAAGAGGGGACGCAGGACGCACTGTATCAATAGGGGCTTGGGCGCACCGGGTTTGGTGGAACTTGTTGCGTGGCTGGGCGGATCGTGGGCTTTGAAACATCGAATTCTTCTCTTCGATAACCCAGCCCCCCGCTTGATCTGCCACAGCATGGCGAATCATCAACAATCCGCCTGCCCCAAGCGTCCTTCACAAGCTTTTCGAAACCCCCCCTTACAGTGGAGATTGCTTTGAATTCAGGTTCCGTAGCGGCTCTAACACTCGTGCGCTCTCTTCAGCGGCGGGGGTGTTTAAGAAAATGCAAATGGTAACCTCGACGACGATTACGTTTGCTCTCGTATTGAGCAAGCCAAATGTTGCCGAGTTGGAAAAACATGACTATAATCTCTCCCGTCCTCTTCTCACTCAACGGTGCGCTTGGGTGTGGGAAGTAATCCTCCGATTAGCCGGCCAATGATGAATATCCTCGTGTGTGGAGGGTTACAGTACAGCAGCCATGCATGCGCACATTTTAGGAGATCACCACAAGGGTTTACATTTCACATCTTCTAAATCCTTGGCCATAGCCAATAGGCAGTATTTCTATGCAAATTACCAACACAACCTACACTCAACAATTTTGCTAATCATGTGCTTCCAAGCACATTACAATTGGCAGGCTTCGTTTTCAAGTCGATTACGCTGCTCTACGGAGTACGAATACTAGAGCGTCTTGGTTCGGGAGGTTGGTTGAAGTCTAAGTAATGAATGACTGGACAGACGCCAAATGCGTGGCTGAAAGAGAGTTTACGACACAAGATAGTCCCCCAACTAACACTAGTTGCATTCGGAGCCTCGTCGGAAACTCTGAATTTTCTTTATTTGGATCATCTCCTGGTGGTTGTGTTTACCAACGCGTGTCGCCTAGGAAACACTGGAGATATGACGTGTATTGGTCGAAGTAGCTCATGATCTTCATTAATCCATATGTTTGCTCCGCAACTTTCGACTAGCACTATGGTGTCATATTTAGCAGCTAAAACAAGCACATGATGTTTACCCAGCCTTTAATGTTTGACGGATGCTCTTGGATGTTGCTGCTCAAGCCATTTGTGAATCCTCCTAGTTGTGAAAGATGAAAGCCAGACAGCCAAATTTTGATCTGTGTCTAGGTCTAGTCCTTTTTCGCAGGCAATTATCCAAATACTTCGTCGTGCAACTAACGAACAGTTATGGGAAATTAATTCAGATTGAAACTCATGGACCATTTTCAGCTCAACAACAGTTCTCTACCTGCTTCAAACCAATCCAATAGATACGGATGCATGGTTATCAATATCAGCTTTCTCATTGTGTCAAAATTTGCTACACGTTCGAGCAATACGATCCAGACCTCCCAGAATTACACTGTATAAATTCAAGCAGCAACATTAGGATCATATCCAAACTGGAACCCATCCACACATGGACTTTGCATGTTAATTTTGCTGATTTACAATATCCCGAGTTTTAGGGCAATTGCTATCAATGCATCTCCCATACTAGAGGAAATCCGACATACGAGAAAGGACGGAGAAAACATCTGATTTAGGGGATTGATTCAAAGATGTGTAAAATCGGGCGACGGAGAACAAGCTTCGTCCAATCGTGGTTGTATCTTTCAAACTACAATTGTGACTGCCATACTTTCCAAACCCCACAATCCAGACACGCTTTTCGAATTCACAAGAAGCTGATAGAGCATCGCTTCAAACAGACATCGTAAACTGATCGCGTAATGTGCCGAGCCGCGCAATACGAAGTTGCAAAGACGGCAACGATGATTCGTATTCTTGCTCAACCATTACCCCACCATTGATGGTCCAGACACTGGAAGAAGGCGATGGCTCTTGATAGTGGCAACGTCTTGTCGTGACGTCTATGAAAAGTAAATGCCAAGCCTTGCTGAGGAAGGGGAGCCTCGAGACAATTGAGTGAAAGATGCATATTTCATTTATTGTGTGAACTTTTCGACAGTTTCCTATTTGACTTGGAGTTGGTAGAGGTTATAGATTTGTGTAGTGGTAGAGCAATGTCATTTAAGAGATATAATGTTGTTGAAGTCGGGAATGGGAATCTAGGTCAGTAGTGTATAGCCGCTTATATTGTTGCACGGGACAAATTGTCTTAATTGCATTGGCAACTCTCCATTAATTTTGTCGGGTAATTCAGAACAGTGTGTTCTAGTGCATCTCTCAGCTTTTCATCGGCATGTTGGGCTCCTCTTTGGTTAGGATTGGTATGTGTGAGCATACTGAAGTCTCTTGGTTTCGAGATTACCATTTTGGTGAAATGTCTGATGTAGTCAGACTTTGATCTCAACAAAATTCCTAACTTGGAACCACGGAAACCACCAATTGACCATATACCTCGCAAGCATACTTGTCTCGTTGGTTACACCAAGGAGACAGACCTGTTGAAGATAAAAGGTGGGCATCGAAACCTGACCTTTTCGCTGTAGGTATTATCCGAGGATTGGCAGCTTTACTCGCTGCTGAGTACGCAGATCTTGCAAGGTACTTTTCGAATCATGGTTTTGCTTGCTTTTTACTATAATCATCCAACAAGCGTAGGGCAATTTGATGCACATATCAGACCTAGAGACCCGAACTTGCGACTACTTTATCATGTCACGGTGTATCGTTGACTTGCAGATGTTGAGATTCCTGGAGCGTCTTCTCGCCCGGTAGACGATATAGAACAATAGTAGGAAATTTGGAGCTTTCCACTGTGTGGCAATCTCTGTGGTTGGAAAATATCTTCTTCTGGAATCGCCAACCATGCTAAAACAAAATATACTACTATCTTCCTAAGATGTACGCAGGGACTCTGGTTGATGTGAAGAATATTAACATCTGTTAACCAAGCACTTCTAATTATACAGCTTGCCTATTTTCATTATATGCGTTCTAGATGCTCTTCTATTTTTGGATTAAGCTATCTCATAGAGCTCACTTAGACACTTAGTCAGCCGTACTAATCACTTTTCACCTCAGCGCGTGTACGGTGAAAAATTGTCTTGCGGCCTATGTTCTTGTCGAAGTCCATGATGTGCTATGGGCTATTGGAGTCTCTTCCAACTTTAAAAGCATGATGGAGTTCTGGATCGTCAAAGTCTAATTCTGCTTCTAGCTTGTTTTTTTTGGAGCCAATTGTAGTGTTGCATCAGATACTTTTGTGACTTTGGCTGAGTAGGCTTCCCTAAGCGTGCACTTTGAATCAACATGGCACGTTTCTTAGATCAGCTATGGAGAAAACCCAATGCAATAAGCCTGCCCGCTTTGTCATCTTGGGAAGGTCACGGTGCGCACCAATTTTGTAGCTGTGCCGTGGCTCTCGTGTGTTTGGTACTAGGGCATGGTCATGATGGACCTGCTGCAAGATGCAAGCAAGCCTTGCAGTTAGTTATTTAACTCTTTATGCTACCATTTTCGAATTTCAAGAAGCTCGAGGTATATCACACAGCTACCCGATTTGCACTGTGACCTTCGAGAATTGGTCCGGAGGATATTCATGTTCCTTCGTAGTACTGATTTTGGCACATAAGGGGAAGTAAAGTATCTCATCTATTTTCTAACCCCCAACATCGAGACTTTAATGCACTCTACCCATCATACACAACATACATCTGTTAAGTAGAGGAATTAAATTTACATTGAAGTCTAAGCGGCCATCTAGATGCTGAAATAAGAGCATCGAGATGGAGCAATACATCACTGCGAGCAGTTCTTGTGGACTATTCTCCAAAGTTCAAGGATCTGGTAGGCCCACGACACTTTGCAGCTTCCGATAATATTATTGCTTGCTGTTCTTCTGCGTAAAATCAACGTGCGATTACTATCGCTTACAAATGGAGCTCGATCCTGGCCATCACTTGAGCTGGCTCTGCTTGAACATTCACCAGTTATCTGCTTCCTATCTGCCAACTTCCGCAACCTCCAGATCCCAATTCCCAAGAATGCCCAATGTTTCCTATTTCAACCCTTGGAGTTCAATGCCTGCGATATAACAAGTAACCTCTCCATGTTTCGCGTTCCTAGTTACTGATGGACCACCGTCCAATTTGAGATTTAACAGGTCAGTTTCCCTATGGTACACCAATTAGTATTCTGGATAACCTCCAACCTCATAACAAAACATACGCTTTGCACCAATCCGTTTCATTAGTTCTGGCAACAATGATAATATTTTGCCAAGTGAGCGGTCCAAAATCCCATTTCCCTCTGTTTTGTAATTGCAACATCAGAAATGCTCTTTTGTACGGGGTGTCTGGTTTCGGTGCTAGACTTGTGTTAGTAGGGGAAATCATTCGACTTTCAAGTTAAGGGATGCAAAGTACGGTCGGTCAGTGGGCTGACAGTGAATGAGCCAACAAAGGAGTTCGGACCGTTGAGGACTCCAGATTCTACAATCCAAGAATCCATGACTCGGTTCTTGGGCACGTTGAGTGTGAATACTGAGGTAACTGCCTGCATCGGATAAACCAACATATTGGAGCCGACGAGATCTCTCCAATATCTACAGTGTCAGATATGTATTAGTATAGCTGGCATAAGATATGAAAAGTTGCCAAACATACGAATTATTACCAAAGAGAAAAGGCCGCATAGACCACTGTGAAGCACCTGGTGGTAGTCCCTCGTTGGAGATAACATTCTGCAAAATGCCAGCATAGTCGGATTTTAGAGGGTCAGGTGCGAGGCCAGGCCAGAAGGAAACTGTATCTACTGAACTAGAGCCATCGCTCTTGGAGGTAGGTGGGAGGATAACTGTGCTTTCAAACTACACATATGAATTTGTTAGAGAAGGATATGACATGCAGATGGAGCAAAGTGTTACTTACACGGGTGATCTCAGCCTGTGCCCGGAAGTCAATGGTATAGAGTGTGAAATTGCGTTCACCAGATTCTTTGGGGGGACCAGCCGCTGAGATCTTTAGAATCGTACAGATGGCTACCAGGGCGAGACTCATGAGCGACTTCATGGTTATCAGGTTCGGGATTAATCAAAATCGTTCTCCGAGCAATGAGTGCTATTGCCGTTTTCGTATGTTAAATTTTCTTGCTTTTATGCAAGAATTACAAGAGTTTGCGTTTCATCAAATTCACCCGCTCGTTGGGAGTCATTGTTGATGAATATAAACCCCGATGAACATAATCTGGCTTCCTATTTTAGAGAGCATATCATATTTATGAATCAATGAGCTTTGTTCTTTTGCAACACTGGGTAATATATCTTGATAATAGACTCGAATTAAACATTTTTAACCCAATAGATTGATTATTCGCTCGCACTACACCCCTACGCCTATGTAGCAAGATTGAAGAGCCTTTTCCTGCTTATTCCCACTTGGTTTAATTTCCCAACTCAGCGTTTTCGTGGTTACTAGTGATGAAGACGATGCACCCCGCTCACTCCGGCCAGCGCTTCAAACCAGTATTATATGATATAGTATTTTGTATAAAGAGAACACTAATTCAGTCGGGAAAAGAGAGGGGCTGTGGTAGGGTCGACTTTTAGCATCTCCGACCCAATGATGCAAATGGAGACGGTAAGAAACAGACTTAGCAATCGCAGAAATGAGACAGCCCGTAAAGCCTCATACAGCAACCTCTTCGATGATCACAACAGAGATACCTACCAGGTCAGTCCCTCTTTCGATGTGATCGTTTTTAACAGATGCTGAATATACACATTTCTTTCGGTGGCCCATCAGGAGATACCCTTGTTGCCAGAGAAGTGATGGCTGTACGAAGCCTCACAGCAAATGCTCACCTTGCCTCTTGGTCTAAATAAATAACCTTTGAAAACAATTTTCATAGGTACTCTTTAGCTACCTTATCGAAACTCCTAAGCTTTTCCTTAAGCTGTATGGTATATGTTTAGCCTGCGAAAACCCGCACTTAACCTTTCTTTTACCAAACTCAGGAAGGGAATAAAGGGCTGCATCTGCCACACTCAAGTAAGTTTTCGTTATGTCAGATTGGGAAATATGGTTAAGCTGAGCTTCCAAGTTCTTCCTTCTTCGAATCACTGTGTTCCGAAGAGAGAAGGTATTGTGCGTCTGGAGTTCTACCATGAGGCAAGACTTTCTTGGAGGTTGACAAACGTGCTGCTGACCCTCTGCCATCCATCACGGATTAAAGTTATGCAGCATGATGTCAATGAGTGCTATGCCTTTCCTGCCATTGAACATCAGAATGAAGCATTGAATAGAATCGCTTTTCTGAATGCGCCGCCATGGGGCAATTGGAAATACAGATCAACCGACACTGTATACTTTGTGTGGGTTTGGGATCGATAGCAAGTTAACAGGGTTGTCACCGGCACTTTTCAAGGAGCCCCCTAGCTCTGACGCACATGTTGATTGACCCTTGACAGGCTTCTGTCAGTTGTTACATTGCACATTAGCATCATCATGCGACCGGCCAGCTGTATATGCAAAAGCAAAGGCAGACTTCAGCAATCAATGGGGTCATAGATATTAATTTTTGGGCGCTATGTGGATGTGAGCAAATGGCAAATGAGAAAAGACACCCGGGAACGGGCACTAAGCAAAGGCTACACTGGCTGCCGAGGCTTAAAGCTAACTCAACTATGCCCAATCATGCTTAGCAGCTTCTGACAGATACACTGGACCTGGTCCAACGTATTTCCATCTTCCCACACCAGTATTAATCCATCCGTCTTCGTTCTGCACCACTTAAACCCCGAACGCCTCCTATGGCATAGTCCCTGAGATGCGATCTCGGTCTCCACCACGACGTCGCCATATATTATTGCTGAGGTGACCACCGGTGCTGGTTTTATACAACCATGGCCAGTTCACCTAATGACTCCGCGGTATCAGTAGCGACGACATCTGCGAAAAGCCCACCTCCGCCGGTACCTCCAAAGCCTGCATGGCTGGCTTCTAAATCAGTATCGGAGCCTTTGTCTCCAATCCATACAGACGCAGTCGCTCTGCCAAAATCAAAACCTCCGTCTCCGAATATAGAAATCGCTTCTCCCACTGAGAATGAGGATGCTGCTGTTCAGGCGCAGAACCAGATAGAGATTGACTCTTCAGACACGGCGTCCGTCAGCGACGCAGGCGAATCTGGATATGGAAGTGATTCGGGTGGTTCTTCGTCGACCTCGATTTCGAGTAGTGTGAGGAATTTCACCTTTGAGAATGGAAGGCGATACCACAAATTCAGGGAAGGCTCTTACAACTTTCCAAATGACGATAGTGAGCAGGAGTAAGTGGTCTCTGGATTAACACCACACGGTACTAATTTACTCCGTGCAGACGTGAAGATATGAAACATGCAATGGTAGTTAATCTGTGTCAACGCCTTCATTTTGCCCCAATTGGGGAAGGAGCACAGAATATTTTGGATATGGGAACAGGAACAGGTATTTGGGCCATCGAAAGTCAGCATACCCATCACCCCTTCCTCTCTTTGAACATCAAAACTATCTGGTCTACATATATCTAATGCATTAAATAGTGGGAGATTTATATCCAGCAGCTAATGTTATGGGTGTCGATCTAAGTCCTATCCAACCAGAATGGGTTCCGCCGAATGTCCAGTTCATGGTCGATGATGTCGAGAGTCCTTGGTTACGACCATTGGATCATTACGACTATGTCCATGCAAGGCATACTGTTATGGCGATCAAAAACTGGCCAAAGCTGATGGAGAGAGTATTACAGTATGGATGTTCTCTAAATTCATCGCAGACAATTCGCTAACAGATGGAAGACATCTAAAACCAGGAGGATGGCTTGAATTACAAGAAATCCACCATTACCCATACTGCCACGATGGCAGTATGCCCGACAAACACCCAGTCACCGAATATTGGGGTTTAATCATAGAAGCACTGGCCGTCCTCGGTGTAAATTTTAACGCTACTCTGCTGCTCGCCGATATGATGCGAGCCGCGGGCTTTGTCAACGTAAGCACTCGGATATTCCACGTCCCGATCGGCACTTGGCCCAAGAATAAAGTGTTGAAAATGGTCGGTTTGTATTGGCGGACAATTCTTGAGATAGGGTTGCAGCCAATTGCAATTGGGCCGCTCACCCGTGGTTTAGGTTGGACCAGGGAGCAAGTGGAGGTCTGGTTGATTGAAGTTCGAAAAGCATATAAGGATACTTGGGTTCATAGCTATATGCCTTTGCACATTATAACTGGGCAAAAGCCTGGCCCAGGTGTAGTTGTTATGTAAGGGCAGAGCATCAAAGCTCATGTTATTATGATTTACGAATGGAGCATTGGGAGGTTAGGAGCCACACAGTCACGGCTATGGTTGTTAGATATCTGGGATGCATTTTTGCGTGGATTTGGGATATTTGTTAGCTGGGTTGTTGAATATATCACCATTTATTGATTAAGGTCTTCATCAAATATACTTAGAAACCAAGGTTTTCCTATTTCCACACCGCGTTTGCTGCAAATTTTACCGTTCCTGGCAGTGGAGGACTCCTCGACACGTTCACCGGAACATGTGTCACGTAAGTTGAAATGCTATCAAATTGTGCATAATGGCGTCTGCCTTTTGCTCTATGAGCTGAAAAATCGAGGCTTGGAGGAATGCCAATCATTGATTCCATCCCGAGTAACTTCTTACCTTATAGCCGACCGGTACCATCTATGCGAGCGGGCCGCCCGAGGATTACTATTGCTTACCCCTTTATAAAATTCCCATACATCTATATGCTATTGTCGATGTTTGGCACTTGGGAGACTTTGTTTTTGGGAGGGTGGTGACAGGGTTGGCCTGTAATTGCATCTATATCCCCGATAAGGTGCTGATGTGGGGGGTGTGAGGAAAGTGCTCACCAACATTTCGCAGGAATCTCGCCTGAAACATTCCGAATAGCCGATCTGTTGGATTTGATCTCATCATTACTTAGATTGTCGGTTCTGGATCCAACTTGATTCCCACGAAAGCAAGCAGTCCCAGCAATATTCTGTATAGGGTTTTGACATCAGCAATTATGTGGCGGGCCAATCCATACTTTAATGGCTCAAGTCGGCCCACTCAAGCAATGTCTGATCACACAATTTCCGACATGCAGCGCTGGCATTATTCCCAAGACCTGGGCTTGGGTGCTTACCGTTACAGCGCGCCGAGTGGAACAACAGATTCAGGAAATTGGTATGCTCCATTCTTTCCATCATAGCTGATACTTCTGGGTATATTGCCCTGGATCCTAGCTCTAACGGCACTGGGGACGTTTGATCCTGGGTATCAAGTTCAGGTTGCGCAATGTGAGTTTATACATATCCCGAGTATCTGGCTCATAAGCGTCAGGTCATCACTTATTGGTTCACCCCTGCTAGCGTAATGCTGCAGAATCCCATTGAGCCTATCGTGGATGATACCCTGGTCTGATGGTAAATAGACGAGGAAATCCCAAGTTGAGTTTGGGCAATTCATTTAGTATTTGGGCCGTCTGCCTCCGCTTGCAATCCCAAGTTCCTGGTCTCCTGCGTTCCCGCGTAGTAGCTAGCCATCAACTACTTCATACGAGCAGCAGCTAGCGAACCGACGAGTCAAGAGCAACCCAGAACTATGGTCAAGGGACGAGCAGCCGGTAACAGGCTCAGCATTGGATCATGGAGCTTGCCGTTTCGAAGTAGTAGTCAGAGAAGGCAAAGCCGAAACCTCAGTGCAGTCACAGCCCCAGTGGAAGCTGAATCAAATTCACCATCCTCACTCAACTACAGCAAGGCCCGTATCTCCAATACATCCCTACGATACGAAAGCAAACCAGTATCTACCGCAAGCCAATCATTGAGCAAAATGGAACCAACTAGATCTTTAATTGAGTTGGCAGGAACGATAACCCGAGAGACGGAAAAATTGGAGAAGTACCTAAAGGAAACTGGAGGCAAAATGCCAGGCTTTGAGGTCGATTCGCCCTTGAACTTCCCGAAATTGCCGGATGATGTGAAGAAGGCTAGGGAAGAGATCATGAGGGCTACGAAGGAACTTGGGGATTTGGTCACGGGCCCAACGGAAAGTGTGAGATGGATGGCCTGGGATGTAAGTCATGCTCCTGTACTGTGAAAGATTGCAGTAACTGATATTTAGCAGCACAACAACTCGCTTTCCCTCCACGCAATATATCATTACAAGATTGGTACTTGATTCCTCTAGTCTGATGGTCATCTCGCGGCTTTGCTAACCAAGATCCAGCCAAATCTTTCCCAGTTAATTCTACAGCCACATTTGAAGAGATCGCATCTAAAGTTGGTCTAGATGAGGTGAATGTCCGCCGCTTCCTGCGACATGCCATGACCAATCGCATCTTCCATGAGCCTACTCCTGGTGTCGTAGCTCACACTGCAGCTTCTCGGGTGCTGGCCGAAGATCAGGCAATGGACTCCTGGGTCGGCTTCTGTGTAGAGGATATGTGGCCCGCTGCCTCTCAGACTCTCAAGGCCATAGAACTCAATCCCTCGGCCGCGGAACCTACTCAGACTGGGTTTTGCATCTCAAACGGTACCACCGACAAAGAACCCATGTTTGCAACGTTTGGCAAAGATCCTATGAGAGCAAAACGCATGGGAGGAGCCATGGTTTCTCTTACCGGAGGTGAAGGTTACGAAGTTGACTACATGCTCGACAACTATGACTGGACATCTATCAACTCTACAGGAGGAACCTTTGTTGACATCGGCGGATCCCATGGCTTCGTCTGTGCCGACCTAGCAAACCGCTACAAGAACATTAAATTCGTGGTCCAGGATCTTCCCAAAACCGTAGCAAGCGCTCCAAAGCTCGACGATAGCATTGCAGACCGTATCACCTTCCAAGCCCATGACTTCCACACAGAGCAACCAGTGAAGGGTGCCGATATATATTTCTACCGCTGGATTCTACATAACCATAGTGACAAGTATGCACTTAACATGCTAAGGCAGTTGATTCCGGCGTTGAAGAAGGGGTCCAAGGTGGTGATCAATGATCACTGTTTGCCAGAGCCAGGCCAAGAGAGTTTATGGGATGAGAAGATCATCCGGACGATGGATTTAGTAATGTTGACTCTGCTTAATGCACGGGAAAGAACAGCAGGAGACTTCAAAGAGCTATTTGAGGAAGCAGACCCACGATTCAAATTTTTGGGTGTGAAGCGTCCCAAGAATTGTCGAATGAGCATTATCGAGGCGGTCTGGGAGGGAAAGGACTTTGGTGGCAAGTGATAGGGATAGTCTTTAATCAACATGTCTAGAGCTACTGTATGAATATTTCCGGTTCTGTAGAAATTCTAGTTAATATTTAACAAGTAATTTGGACCACCTAGGCACAAATTTGTCAAGGATAAAAAATGAGCTCTCTCAACAGTCTTTCCTGTTTGAACACGACTAGGATCTCCTACATAGGTTTGTTTGGTTTGCTAGAATAGAATGGTTCGAGATACGTGGACTCGACTTCTGGTAATAGAGTAAGGGCATATAGGAGATAGTTCGTGGGAAAACCGCTCGTGTCGAAGTTGCTAACTTGGAAGGGTTCGCATCATGTCACTTGAATCTTCTGAAGTCACTCAAAGTACTCTAACTTTTCTTGTTACTAGCATAGTCTACATTTTTAAATTGGGATCATGGGCATGCGAGAGATGTAAGTCAATCGAGTCTGACTGCTCGTGATCGAAACAACTAATCCTAGTTTTTTGACATATTAGGTGAAGCCGCTTATTGAAGCACGCTGATACCAGTCACCGACCAGTTCCTGAATTCTAAGTCGCCGAAAACACTTTATTTTTACATTGTAAACCTGCAGAAAATATACATCAAGGACATCAAGAATATGCCTCCGTGTTCTCGGAGATAGTTACAGTTATGGAGGGTTTGATATAAATAGTTACCGCCCCTATTTGATACAGTACTGCCGGTAAGCTTTGGCGGGGTATTTTTGGGGACGAGTGGTGGGGATGCAGCTCTTCCACCAAACGTCGAGTGCTTGGTTGCGGTTTTGATTCAGGGTAAGATGGAAAAGGATAATAAAGGATAGTGTATTGTAGTTTAAGATGGCTAGATACTCTGTCTGTCATAGGTCTGTTCTCAATGGTGTAATCGACTACAATAATTCTAGCTTATTCCTAGCATTGAATAGCATATGCATTGCCTTTAACGACAAACCACGGTTCAGTAATATATACACTCAGGCATTGATTGTTCTTTTCACCTTTTACGTTCAGTAGTACTTCACTTTTCAAGCAAGTATACACTATCGAGCTCAAAGCAGAGTTTCCACAGGCATAATTCCAGGTACGGTTCTGGAAGGTGTCGGGGCTAATATCAGCGGTTGTATGCTTCATGCATTGTACTTTACTGTGCGGTGTCCTCCGTATGGATGGTAAAGCCACGGAAACAAGGCACACGCCAACCAGCCATTCAAAATCGGAGATCTATTTCTTTTGAGCTTGACTGCGTGGATGCAGCCCTACTGATTTGTAGATATCTATCAATAGAACTGCTGCTACTGGTGCACCAAGTGTGGTAAGATAGAGTAGAATCTATGTATGATATGGGCCATGCGCTCGGTTCTGTACGAGCATTTTATTTTAGTAAGTGATGGATGACCTGCAATAGGAATCGATACTTATGATCAACACCGTGATTTGTCACGGAGCTCAGTACTTCTCGAGAGGAGCCGTTTCAATCTTACGACGCTGCTGCTGCTGCTCTAGACAAAGTAGTTTTGTAAATAGTGTATTCTAAAATCACAGTCAGCACAACCACGTCAAAGACCCCATCGAGGACTATCATTTACGTTTGCCGAAACAGATCAGAGATCATCCTATACCATCAAAGTGTCATCTCATATCTTCTGGGCGGTTGTCTCTACCGGACGCGGTACAGTAGGATCTCATCTGGCTGGCTCTTGGGGTTAGTAGTACGGTTTGGAGTTGGTGTGGAAATGTTGGTATTGCTGTTGGTGATGGGCTTAGGTGTGGTGCCACTGTACCAAGAAACCCGAGCGGCAATGGTCTGCGAGAGACTGGCTGACTGGCAAGATTGGAAATGGGTGCTTAGAAGACTGGGTAGACTGGGTAGAGATTGGCGAGACTGGTAAGCTGGCTTCCACGACGCCGGTATAACTTGTATGTCCTCCGTACACAGACACCGCCCCCTGAACACACTCTGCATCAGCGCTTCCCTTCTTCCGCCGTTCATTGGCCGTCCCTCTACAGACTGGATGTTCTTGTGCTGCACATCATTCGCAAAATAGCATTGGCGCCCCGTCCACAGCCAATTCTAACCGACTTGGTGATATCCGTCGTGGGCGGCTGGGGGAACAGTCAGGGTGCCGGCGCTCGCTGAGTGGTGGGCTGAATTGTGCTTACAACCTTACAACCGCCCATCTGCAAGAGCAAGATGTGAGCTGCCAGTCCAGTCCAATCCAATGGCTCTCTCTCGTCTGCACCCAATGAACAAAAGGGCACGCCGACCCAGCATGGCGACCTCTTTTCTCCATTCCAGTTTACGACTCTCGATAATCAATCCTTCTGAAGCTCTTCACCCATCAATACAGCTCTCATCCTCCAAATAGCGACAGTATCCATCAGAGAAATTAGCCGAGGAAGAACAAAAGAAAGAAGAAATCACCATGTTTTCGAGGAGCCTTGCGCTGATTGCGACCCTATGTCTGGCGGTGGCGGTGGAAGCACACACAGTTCTCACATACCCCGGATGGAGAGGAGATAACTTGATTACGAACGACACATTCCCGTTTGGAATGCAATGGATGTATCCTTGTAAGTGTTCGCGGTGTTTGTTTTCTTGAGAGACTGTTCTTTGGCAACGAGGTGGTGGGGGGGTTCGGGCACCCGAAGATTCGCAGAGAGCTTTCCCGGCAGCTTGAAGACAACCTCACTTTAGTTGCCCTTCTTTGATCTCGGGGTGTAATTTAGTTATTATTCTTATACATAGACTTCTTAAAAATATTAAGCTAACCCCAAATCTAGGTGGCGGCCATCCAACAACCACGAACCGAACTCTTTGGCCAGTAACTGGTGGAGCACTTGCTTTACAGCCTGGATGGTTCCAAGGCCATCTTACAGCATTTTTCTACGTGAATCTTGGCTTTGGGACGGATGGACCAGGAGGCGGTCCACCAAACATGTCGTTCCCAATGGTACCTCTCTTCCAAATCGTCGGGCCATCGAAAACCCCGTACCCAGGCACATTCTGTCTGCCACAGGTACCGCTTCCAGCTGGTGCGAATGTGAAGATTGGAGATAATGCCACAATCCAGGTGGTGGAAACTGCTATCCACGGCGCCGCATTGTATTCGTGTGTTGATATCACGTTTGCGGATCCGAAGGACGTGGCAGAAGTCAACAGCACGAATTGCTACAATAGCTCGGATATCTCATTCAACAATGTCTACTCCATTCCCAATGGCGAAGGCACATCTTCGTCAGCAACAAAGAATATCGCTTCCTTTTCGTTGATCTCGATATCATCGTTAGCCATATGGGCGTTCTTGTGACCGCGGCTTGCATTTGTGTAGCACCTTCTGTAGATATAAGCTGTTTCGCTATTGGTTATTTGGAGTTTGGAGCGGGGAGGATCGGAAACTTATATGATTATAATTCATTTACAAGATGGGCTTGGTCCCCGGGATTGGAGCGAAAGAAGTTCGATACAGAACTCTCCTGCATTACAGGGCGTTTGAAGCAGTGTTTCTAGTACTATACCAGACCAAAATACAGAGACCTTTTGAAATCACTCACAGATTCTCGTATTCACTTGTTCGTCTAATATAAGTCTGATGGGGAGACACTAATGTAATAGAACATGTAGGTTCTCTGTCCAGCAAACTTTTGCATCAGTCCTAGGTATCCTCGTTTCCTTCTCCTAGCCAAACATCTATCTTTGAACCTTTCCTCACTTATGCTACCACTGACTCCCCAGTTCTATAGCACCGTCAAGCAAGTTGGTGGCGTGGCTTGCCGAGCCGCACCTAGTCGAACTTGGCTGCTTTCTACTCACCAGTGATAATACTAAATCATCAGCTTTAGCTAGACTTATCAGATCAGAGCTAGATATGGTCCTCCGAAACGGTGCACTAAATATAATGATAAAGCTGTCTCCATGAACTTTTTGGCTCTGGTGAAGTCACCTTATGTGGAAAAGTTAATCTACTACGCCTCACTTCCTGGAACCTTAACTTTATTTTTGACATGTCACCTAGGTTTTCATGCATGGGTTCGTTGAGATTTGAATTCTCATTCTTAGCTATCGCTAATCTTCTATTACGCCTCATATTTCAGGTGCGGTATAGTTAGCAGGATGTGGTTTATTAGATGTAATTTATTAGATGTAATTTATTAGATGTAATTTATTAGATGTAATTTATTAGACCTAACACAACGTATTACGTTTCTAGGATTGGGAAGGTGTTCAGTATTTTTTACCCTATTTGAATATCTGGAAAAAAAAACTGAAAGTTAGAGAAAGAAAGCAATACTTTAGTAGAACCAAAATACAAGGGGATCATAAGAATGAGTATTAGGCGGGAGCGCGCCTCATGAGAAAAAGAAAAGAAGAACTTAACCCCTATGACCCAACTATCTAATGGAAATTCTAGAAACAATGATTTTGCTCTTGGCTATATCACCTACATCACATTCCTAATTCTGAGTCTAGCTTTTCGTCGATATTTCCCGTAAAATACGAAATCTAAAAGGGGAAAGCCTCTACTTGACTCATAGAGGTCTTTTATCACAATTTTTCATAGCTTGTCAAGGCAAATCGCACAAGTTCTCTAGGTCATAAAAGGACTGCCTGAAAAGACAACTTAGTATTTCTAACTGAATAGTCTATAGAGAAGTAAAGTGAGCAAGTAGGGTGGAGAGATTCTGTCTGTTGAGGGAAACAGTCTCACGTGAAAGTATCTGCGGCTTATCTTGGCGACCCCTCCACGAACGCAACTTCGACAAACCCCCGCCAAAATATCTCCAACTCTTTTTCTTCTCCACAACTACGACTACATGCAGCTCTGTACTGCTGAACTCTTCCGCACAAAGCAGATTTTTGTGATTGAAATTTAAACTATTGCCCCTTCGTCTACAGATAGCGGCAATCTTCTGTGCTCCACATAATATCTACAGTACATTGCACAATTCACAACCTCTCGTATCTAGACGTCAAGAAGACGACAAGATGCCTCATACCAACCGCAAGAATCAGGCTTCAGGGCCTGTCGGTGCCGAATTCACTCACAGCAATCGACGCACCGTTCAAGATGATGCTGGATGGTCTCACGTTGTCAACGTCAGAGGAGGCGCTGGCGGTAGAAGGACGACCAAACACACTGTCAAGCTTCCAACCAAAAATGGTGAATATGCTTACGCCAGCAGTTCAATTGCACAAATGCATAAGCACCTTGACTTCTATTCTGAGAAATGGGCTGGTGATCGAGCAAGCCAGGAGTTGTATATGATGCTCGATGATAGCAACTCGGGCGTAGAGAATGTTGTGTGCCTTGGCCTTGGTAGCTTGCACAATGCGAATTCAGAGAGTCAGAGAGCTAGCTGGATGCAATTGGTCGCTCTCAGAACTATCTTGGATACTCTTGGTATGTACCTGATTATTTCCGCTGGTCTGTCACTAATTCTATGTAGGAGCCATTGTTAAATCGCCAGTTGTCTTCCAAGATCCTGCCTTCAGCGCAATGGACAAGGACTTCTTGACTTCTCTTGGATACGTCATTGTTGAGTCTCCATTTGCTTGGGATAAAGTCACTAAAGAGAGCCTTGTCTACGGTATTCATTGCTACAACGATGTTATGAGATCTGTCATCGAGGATGTCCGTCCAGCTATGATGATCCGAAACATTCTGCATAGTGAGCTCTGGTATGTGAATTATGTGGATCAATCTGCATGGGCTAAAATAATTAGGAACCCCGAGACTCATGGGAGCCAGGCATACCATGCTCAGCTACGAGGTGAATATCACGAAGACGACTTCCCACAGCCACAAAATGGTAATGCATTTTCTGATACCAAGATCTACTGGCGTAACACCACAAAGCCAGCTGTTCCAACCATTACAACTTCTCCTACTAAGCATATTACATTTTCGAATGAGGAGCGGGTCACTGCAGATACTGTGCAGCACGCTATTACGCCAGCATCGTTAACACAAGATATAAAAGTCAGTACCCAAGAAAATACCGAGGAGCTTGTCGATAGTGGAATCTCTCCTACGGCCCCTACACCTACACTCCAAGAAACAGTCTCAGCAACCAAACATGAGATTGACTCAATCGCGGTGGAAAATGAGAATGTTGGAGACCAGCCTCGACTCGAGGACGACACGGCACCTGTAGCACCATCTTCTTCCAAAGACATCCCCGTGAAGGTCGTGAAACCAGAATCTTCTACGGTAATTGTTCCTTCCGCTGCTGAGGAGTCTAACTCTGAAGGCACATTTAAGCTTTCGCAAGAGGACACTTCGGCGGCTACTCCTACCCTGTCTACTGAAAGCTACATTGCGGACAGGAATCTTGATGAAACTAATTCTCCAACAGTAACCATCACTGAATCATCATCATCATCATCGAGGCGGAAAACTCAGCGGGAATTTTCTGTGATTATTGGTACTGCAACTCAAGACGTTGGAATGAGTGCCACTGATGGCCGCATACCAGGATGTCGCTCAGTATCCCCAACTAGTGTTGGCTGCGAAAGTAGCAAGGCTGCTTCTCGATATGATGCTCAGATATCACCTATGCGGTCCAGCTCTTACCAAACAATCAACAAGCCTCTTACTATGCAAACTAGAGTGGTTCAACGAAGTAACTCGCCAGTTAGTTCTGAGAGCACTTCTCCAAATACCAGTTTGCGGCACCAACAACGTGAATTCATCGAGGCTAAGGCTATAGAGATGAAAGCCCGGATAAAGGCAGAAGAAGCTACTTTCAGAGAAATTGCTAGAAAACAAGCAGATACCTTTTCGGCCTGGCTTCAGCGCAAAGGTTCTACATCTCCATCCAACATTGATAAAAAGAAGAGAATCATCTTAGAAAACATAGTATCGCAGCAAGTATCCCAACCATCAGTCAATAGTGATTTTGCCAAAGACAATTTCGAAAAACACTCTCTGCCAGCTGATGACAAAGAGACAATTGTCAAGATTGAAGGAAGTTGTCAAAGAGCGGACAATTCTTCGAGGACACACGTTGTTGAATCAGAGCTTGCGAAAGGCACCAGCGTATCGAATGCTGTTGTAAATGACTCGATATTGAGGGAGGCCAATGACCTAGACGCTCCTATTGTTAATTGTAATATCATCAAGAATGAAGTTCATATCGCGGTCACCGTTGAGGAGGCTAATTCATACAGTCCTGTTGTTAAGGCCACGCTCATGAAGGAGGCCCATGAAATGCCAACGCCAGCTCCTGCAAGTGAGACTGTGAAGATGGAAAGTGATATATTCAACGACACTGCCAGAAACATCAAGGCTAACAATCCAAAAACAACTGCAGTTATTCCTGAATTTGAAGCGGATGATGCTATTGTTGATGAGAACATTGTTGGAAGTTCCAATGCTCCTTACGAACAACCTACCATCGACCTAGAAGCCCTACTAACTCCAGAGATGCCTGAAGCTTTCCCCGAACTTGAAAAAATTACGATTCCTGAAAACACCACCGCGAATAGCACTGATACCTTTATTGATGTCGATGATGCTCAAGCTTTAAGAATGTTCGAGGTCTTCACAGAACTCAAAAAGATTATCGCTGTGGATGAGACTGTCGCCGACCCTGAAGATGCCACCAATTCTAACGAGGAGCAACTTGGTTGTTGTAAATTGGACGATCATTCTCCCAAAAGCACCATTGTTGCTAAAGAATTGGTTGATAAACATTCTGTGCCTGAACGGAGCACCGCTAATGACTATAGTGGCAGTGAAGCTGTTACAGATGGTCTTTCATCTAGGGTATCAAATGTTAAATCTATCAAAGTTGCCAAGGCGGCCAATGCAGCTGCTACCAAAATATCTAACGCCTGTGGTGGCCATTTAGATACATCTCTTGGTGAAATCGAGGCCGCGGCGAAGATCGTCGAGAGATCTACTGCAGATTCTCCAGACACCTCCAACATCAAGAGCAGTAAGGCAAGTGAGGGAGGAGGCAAGAAGATTGAGCTTGGTAAAGCTGAGCCTTATAAGGTCACAATTCAAGGTGCTAGGACCGAAAGCCTCAAGTTCAAATCTATCAAGTTCAATGGGCCTATCACGATGAAGAATTTCTGTGTTGGAAGCATCAACTTCGGAGAGGTCAACATGCCAAACGGACTTTTTATTGAGTTTGACGAGGATTGAAAAGTTCAGAACTTTAGGTCTGGAATTGTAGCATGGGTTTACTAATTGAGCTTGCTCATATCTCACATAATAGGGATTCGTGTTTTTCCCAGTTGGTGTCCTAGGGCTTTCTTTACTTTGTTCTCAATAAGGATTCACTAGAGCGCTTCATATATTCTTCTTTCTCGAGTTATAAATGGAGTTTAGTATCCTCCTTGCTCTTAATACCAAAGTGTTCATTGCTCTTTTATCGATGTGCCAATGGATTCTGGAGGCATTGAACTCGTCGCAAAACGGTTGGGAATCTGTCTTAGAGACGTGGATGAATTTCGATGGGCATTGCTCTCAAAACAATGGGGATGTGTTTTGTCTCCCAATGACACATACATGTAACTTTGTCGTTAAAATACTCCAAATTGAAAGTCATTTCCCCACAAGCTCTTTTCCAATTCAAGTTTCGAGTCGAGGTTATATCGTCAACTACTTCCCTAATCCAGGAAACTTCTTGTTACTCTTGATAATGATGTATTCAATAATCATGTTGAGTCATCAAGTCAGTCAGCTAGTGCACTACCGCGGAGAACATCATTGATCTAACTAGCACCCACTGATCTTAGTCTTAATTTACGTTTGAAATTTACATGATATAAACTTTGATCAAGATGATAGACCGCCAAAGCATAGAAAACACGAATTTCTCCATTGATATGCCCCAAAAAACCACACTGTAGTGAAGATATGACTCTCAATCAATAAAATTCAAATGGATAAGTGATGGATATCAAAGTGCTAGAAATTAGAACTGTGTTGCAAACCAGGAATTTGAAGCCCGTCCGTCAGAACATCATCCTTGACTGGACTCTTTACATCTCGTGGGGTGGACAAAACGTGCTTAAAGGTTCCAGGGGATTTGAAGCTAACCTCACATTAATCCTCTTTTGCCATCAGAGCTACACAGGCATTTAGCTGATATCTCCGGTCTTCACCACCGTGCCGAACGCATCAGCTAACTCTGCCAGTGTTGTCCTGACTAGGTCTTTCGCATCTACGCCCGGGATGTTTCGATCCCCAATCGCATCCTCGGCCAGGAGCACTTCATACTGCTTCTCCGCTGCCTGCCTCGCAGTCGTGCTGACACAGACATGGGCCATATATCCCGTCAACACAAGCTTCGACTTCCCCGTCCCCTTGATGAACTCCTCGAGGTCCGTCCCTGTAAAAGAGCCGGGTTGTTGTTTCTCAATTACCTTCTCCCCATTCTTCGGAGCCAGCTCCTCGAATTCCTTTGCGAGATCTGTGTCGGGGGTGAAGACTGGAGCACCCGCGGGTGTTTTATGTACGATGTGAACGACAGAACCCGCGGCACCTGCTGCTCGGTACTTTTCGAGGAGAGTTGCTATGGCTTTGCGAGTCGCGGCCACATTTTCAGTTTTGAGATGGCCATTGGCATATCTAGAGATAACATATTAGAATACCTGTTTTATCAAGGCAGGTGCGGTACAAACTCGTTCTGGGCATCGATGATGAGAAGTACACTGTCTCGCGTGGAGGCGGTGGAAGGAGGGGCACCAAGAATTTCTCTGAACGCCTTTGCCATTTTCGGGGTTAATGTAATTGACTTGGGATAAATTGATGAGAGTTTCTCGTAGCTATTGATGAACTCGTGGTTTCAATGAGTTCTTTATATAATGCTCGATTACCAATACAACAAACGCCATACCTAAATCCCATCTCATCGACCCGTCATGATCTCCTTCTGCGGGGTAGGTATTGGCCCTCCACATTAATAAGGTTCGCTGGGCGATGATGGCCCTTGGCGATGGAATTGATACTTCATCCTAGCTGGTCCAGGGGGGGATAGGTGATGAAGTCGCATCAGTAAAGAGAGCATATACTTTGGTCCTTCGTAGGGTAACTAGGCAGGTATTTTGATGCTTGTCTTGGTAGGTTGGGTGGTCAGTAGCAAAGCAGGTTGGAGGTTGGTAAACACGCAGCATCGTATCCAACCTCCTAACTCCCACCTCCCAGCCTCAACCCTCGACCTCTACCTACCTCTATCTCTACTCTATCGCATAAACGGCTATAGATGTAGGGAAGGTTCGATCCCAACCTCCAAATATCCTTCTGTATTTACCGCACCGTTCCCCCAGTCCGAATCACCTCTACAGTATAGTATGTATAGTAAAAGCACGCTCACCACCAAGTAACCCGTGCGTTGCCCCCCCTGACCCTAAACCTGCCTTTCCCGCCCACTAAAACTGTGGCGATGCTGAAAGTGCAAACCAAATCCGTAAACTGTAAAACCGTCACCGCGTCAACACGTCCCGCAACCCTGTGGCTTGTATTTCCGCCTCGTTCTCCGTATTCCAGCTGCAGCTGCCGCTGCCAGCCAGAACATTTCACGGGCTTATTTATTTTGGGATACGTGGTTGTCAACCTCACGAAAAGAAAGCCCGCCACTTGCTTCGGTGCTCCTTTGCCGGCCTTTTCCCCTTTTACAATACTTACGGGCTTGATTGTCCTTCGAATTCACTTTCACATTTAGACCAAGTAAACAAAACGTTCTGGGGCCAAAAGAAACGTCATTACGTGGTGGTTCAAGTGATTCGAAACAAGATTCACTCAACACCCCCTTGACTAGCGACTTCCTTTGTTTTAGATACAGTCATCTGACTCTCCTGGGATATACCTCCGTGCAGTGCTTACTTGCTCTTCCTTCACGATGTCCAGACGCTATTCATTCGAGGAGCCTGGAGAGCCATTGCATTCAATTTACCATCGTGAACCAGAGCAGGCACGATCTCCTCCCCGAAATCCCATAGAACCCCCGCCCTACAGCCCAGCAACACCCACTCGAGGTATGTTACACTGATATTGACGAGAGGTGGAGTCCTTCGCCTTTTTGTGATACGTTATTGACTCTGGAATCCTACAGGACAATCTTACACCTCGCGAATACCTCCGCTACAGATCTCTCCTGTCCATCAACAATACCCTCCACAAGCATATTCGCCTCCTCGGAGCCCTGTGAAAGCCAGTGCCGACGACTCATTCAATCAACTACGAGCAGCGCGGAGACAAAACCAACAAAAACTTACAAACCATCCACTCAACGAACCTAGATCCCTCGCAACAATACCGGCTCCTCCACCCCATCGAGACTCAGCTGGACGAGGCTGGGAACGTGAATCAGGCTACACCAACTCAGCGTATTCCAATATCACCCCTGGAGCGGACAATTTTGGAGAACAGGCAGCTGGTGGGCTTTCTGGAGTCGCAAGAAGTGTCGCAGATCAACGTGCTAGAGAAAGCGGACTTGAAGCCATGAGAAATACTCCGGGGTACGATGCGGATGATATGCATATGGGTACCTACCGAGATTCGCCATACCGGCAACAAGAAGGTCCATTCGCAGACCCGTACTCAAGACCAGTACAGCGACACGATCCATCGCAGTCGTCAATTACTCCTATGGGTGCAGCAGCATTCCCGCCAGGAATCGCCACGCCACATTCGTACTCCACACCCTCACGTTCTCCGAATCCGTCCCAAAGCTTGAATAGCGAGCCATATATCGATAATCCATATCAGCAGCCCAACCATCGCTACTCTCGCAATGTAGACCCAAACTTGGCCAGCGACTTTGACCCAAATAGTATCGAGGACGATGGAGATGATGGACTGGAATACAGAAATGGACATAGAGGCTCTATGTTGAGTCTGGGACACCAATCAGATAGGCCACGTGGTGCCGGTGCTGGTGCAGCATCAGGTGGAATAATTGGTGCTGTTGGCGGTTTGTTGGGGAAGGGTGCTGGCGGAGGAAAGGTTGGACCGCAATACAACCCAGTGCAAGATACTGCATATGGCGGGCCCAGCCATTACGAGATGGATTCAGAGCGCGAGAAGAGCGCTTGGCTCTCCAAGCAATCGACCGGATCTAAGAAGTTAAGGTGGATAGTCGGTGTGGTTGTGGTGCTGATAATTATTGGAGCAGTTGTGGGAGGAGTTCTCGGATCTCTTTTGAATAAAAAGAATTCCAGTGCCTCGACTCCGTTCGGATCATCTGCTTCATCGGATACAGCTACAAATGGTGACCTGAACAAAGATTCTGCCGAGATCAAAAAACTCTTAAATAACAAGAACATCCACAAGGTGTTTCCTGGTGTCGATTACACTCCAATGTACACCCAGTACCCTGATTGTTTGCACTACCCAGCTTCGCAGAACAATGTCACACGCGATCTTGCGGTCTTGTCACAAATGACAAACACCATTCGACTATATGGTACGGATTGCAACCAGACAGAGTTGCTTATCCATGCCGTCGACCGGCTTGACCTGAAAGGCAAAGTTAAAATTTGGATGGGAGTCTGGTTAGATAAAAACGAAACAACTAATGCCCGACAAGTCTCCCAGATGTACGACATTTTGGATAAGTATGGGGCAGATCCATTTGTAGGAGTCATCATAGGCAACGAAGTTTTGTTTCGTGAAGATAAGACAGAGACAGAAATGGCTACCTACATCAAAGACGCGCGGGGAAATTTCACTGAAAAGAAGATCGACCTGAAAGTGGCTAGCTCTGATTTGGGAGATAATTGGGCAAGGGTCCCAGCATTTGCAGCACAGGTCGACGTGGTCATGTCAAACATTCATCCTTTCTTCGCAGGCATCACTGCCAAAGAGGCTGCAGGTTGGACGTATGACTTCTGGAAGAACAATGACTTGCCTGTCAAGGCGGGTATTCAGAACCATATCATTGCGGAAACTGGCTGGCCTTCTAGAGGCGGAAAAACCTGCGGCCAGGCTACGACTTGTACCGAGGGCAGTGTAGCAGGAATCACCGAAATCAATTCCTTTATGGATGGCTGGATATGTGAGGCGTTGGCTAACGGCACAAATTATTTCTGGTTTGAGGCTTTCGACGAGCCTTGGAAGATCAAATTTAATGAGCCTAGCAAAGAATGGGAGGATCAATGGGGGTTGATGGATGTCAACCGGAATATCAAACCGGGCGTGATGATTCCAGATTGTGGGGGTAAAACGGTGCCAGCTCTTTAGTGAGGCAATTGTTGGGCGAGTAATTAGCAGATTAAGTATGTGAAAGTGGGAAGGGTAATAATGTTTTTTGGCGTTCTGGTAGGCAAGAGATGCTGGGCATCATTTATTGAGCGGAGAGCATGTATATTATGATCGATCGAGGTGGGTGGTCTTCCGGGACAAGGGGTCTTAAGAGCAACTGCATAATGTAAATAAGTAATCCGTAGATCATGAGCAGACGCTAATATAACGAAGACATAGATCATTTACCTCATCTTCTCTAGTCTGGTGAACTTCAAGTACTTGCTTTCCTTTTGTATTCATCATATCAATTATAGTCTATATTATTAAATACAACGACCAAGTATTTATATAGGTTGTTTATCTGCAAAACGGCTGAACTCGGACTACTACATACATAAAGAAAGGGGCATAAGTGCTTACCGAGCCCCACTTCTGCGGCCGAGAGGTCCGCCTGTGACATATTCATCGGCATGATGATGTTGCCCCTCCATTCCAAAGAAAAACCTACCCAGGAACAACTACAAATACGCAATGAAGCAACGCTTTTCCTCTCTGGACGTCAAGGTATGTGATCTATTTCCATCATTTCCAGCTCTACGAGTATTGACATGTCCAGGTCATCGCCCACGAGCTTTCTAATGCTTTGCGAACCCTCCGCGTCTCCAACATCTACGACCTGTCTACCAAAATCTTCCTAATAAAATTTGCGAAGCCAGACAACAAGCAACAGATAGTTATAGACTCCGGTTTCCGATGTCATCTTACCGACTTCGCACGAGCAACCGCTGCCGAGCCTTCACACTTCGTTATCCGGTTACGGAAATTCCTGAAAACAAGAAGAGTTACAAAAGTCTCGCAAGTGGGCACCGATCGGATTATTGAGTTCGAGTTTAGTGATGGACAGTATAGGCTCTTTTTGGAGTTTTATGCGGCGGGTAATGTGATTTTGACAGGCAAGGATTTAGACATTTTGGCGTTACAGAGGATTGTGTCTGAAGGCGAGGGACAGGAAGAGTTGAGAGTTGGTTTGAAGTATTCGTTGGAAAACAGACAGAACTATGGCGGTATCCCTACTTTGACAACAGAGCGATTAAAGTCAGCGTTACAGAAGGCTGTGGATAGAGGAGAGGGGTCCGCTGCAGGTGGCAAGAAGGGAAAGAAGAATGCTAAGGATGGGCTGAGGAAGGCTTTAGCTGTTTCTATTACCGAGTTTCCTCCTATGCTGGTAGATCATTCTATGAAGGTTTTGAATTTTGATTCTGAGCTGAAGCCAGCAGACATATTGGAGAATCCAGATACCTTAGCCCATTTGATGCGGTGTTTACAAAAGGCGCAAAATGTCATACAAGAGATTACCAGTCTTGAAGTTGCGAAAGGTTACATAATCGCGAAGAGGAAAGAGGGCGCCTCCGAAGAAGATACATCTCGAAAAGTACTAGTTTATGATGACTTTCATCCTTTCCGACCGCGTCAATTCGAAGATGATCCTACATGTATATTCCTCGAGCATGGTGGGTTTAACAAAACAGTTGATGAATTTTTCTCCTCGATAGAAGGGCAGAAGTTAGAATCTAAACTTGAGGAAAGGGAACTCGCAGCAAAGCGAAAATTGGAGGCTGCACGACAAGATCAAGCTAAGAGACTGGGTGGATTGGTAGAGGTTCAAGAACTACATATGCGCAAAGCCGGTGCATTGGAGGTCAATGCAGAGCGGGTACAAGAAGCCATGGATTCTGTTAATGGTCTCATTGCACAGGGTATGGACTGGATGGAAATTGGGAAACTCATTGAATGGGAGCAGAAGCGTGGAAACCCAGTCGCCGAGATTATCAAACTGCCACTCAAACTGCAAGAGAACACCATCACCCTTTTGCTGGACGAAGAAGAGGCTCCTAATGATGACGAGTCTGCTTATGAAACAGCAAGTGACGTATCCGATAGCGAAGAGGAAGCTCCTATGCCAGCGAAAAAGGAGAAGAAAGTGGAGAAGAGATTAACTATTGATATTGACTTGTCACTGACACCATGGGCTAATAGTAGAGACTACTATAATCAGAAGAAAACGGCGAAGATAAAGGAGGAGAAGACTTTAGAATCATCTGCTCAGGCTCTAAAGAGCCAGGAAACAAAAATAGCACAACAACTCAAAAAGGGCTTAAAGACAGAGAAAGCTATTTTACGTCCTGTGAGAAAACAGATGTGGTTTGAAAAGTTCACCTGGTTTATCTCCTCTGATGGATATCTTGTCCTCGGAGGAAGGGATGCTCAACAAAACGAAATCCTTTATAAGAAGTATTTGAAGAAAGGAGACATCTATCTTTCGGCTGATCTCGAGGGAGCAGCGACAGTAGTCATTAAGAATAATCCCAGAACACCAGATGCTCAAATCCCGCCATCTACATTATCACAGGCTGGAACTTTGGGTGTAGCAACCTCGAGTGCTTGGGATTCTAAGGCAGGAATGTCAGCGTGGTGGGTCAATACTGATCAAGTGTCCAAGCAAACCTCCACTGGTGATTTTCTACCGACTGGAAGTTTTGTCATCCGTGGAAAGAAGAACTTCTTGCCTCCTGCTCAACTAGTACTAGGATTCGGCGTGATGTTTCTTATTAGCGAAGAAAGTAAAGCGAGGCATTTCAAGCATAGAGTTGGGGAGATCCGCTCAATAAACGCACCTGCGATCGACAATGCGGTTGATAGACAGGAGCCGTCTAGTATAGTTGATGATGCAGGTAGCGCAAATGGTGATGTGACTGATTCTGATGTTGAGGAGGAGCAAGAGCAAAGAGAAAACTTGCTCCAGACTGGTTCTCGACCTGAGGCTGATGATGAACCTCAAAACAAAGCTCAAGTAGCCGAGAACGATGACGATGATGATAATAATGAAGACGACAATGACGATGACAATCCAGCGACTAGTCTTGGAGATCTAAATTTTGAAGAAACCAAAGATCCTGAAGAGTATGATAGAGATTCAGCAGATGATATTGTATCTACTATGCCTGTTACAACTAAAGCAACCAAAACCGCACCACCACCACCACAACGCAAACGCGGCCAGAAAGCCAAAGCAAAGAAGATAGCTACGAAGTACAAAGATCAAGACGAAGAAGATCGTCTCATGGCACAGGAGCTTCTAGGCTCTGTAGCTGGTGTACAGAAGGCAGAATCGGAAGCTAAACTCAAGGCGGCACGTGAAGCAGAGGCCGTATTCCAGAAAGAGAGACGGAGAGCGCAGCACCAACGGACGCAAAAAGAAACAGCTGACCATGAGGCGGCCAGGAAAGCCATGCTAGAAGAAGATGCTGGAATGGACGAGGAAGAGGAGGACCGTCTAACAAGCATAGACGCGCTAGTCGGCACCGCCCTACCCGGTGACGAAATCCTCGAAGCCATCCCAATGTGTGCACCCTTTTCTGCGATGAACAAATGCAAATACAAAATCAAGCTGCAACCTGGTACAGTAAAGAAAGGCAAAGCAGTCAAAGAGATTTTAGGACGCTGGACAAGTGATGCGAATCTAAAATGGGTGGATAAATACAGTCAGGACGCAGAGAAGATTTGGCCTAGAGAGCTAGAGCTATTGAAGGGATGGAAGGTGGAAGAAGTCACTAATACGGTTGTTGTCAGTCGGGTGAAGATTATGATGAGTGGTGGTGCGGCGGCCGCAGGTAAGGGCAAGAGCGGTGGTGCGAGAGGTGGGAAGGGGAGTAAGAAACGGTAGACGGACGGTCTGTATATATACGTCAGTATATTCGATAGATTCGAGGTTATTAAGAGTGCACGTCTGAATTATCGTAGAAGCACGTTGTGACGTGAAACGACCGGAATGAATCGACCAAGATCTTTTGCCGTTCTCGTCGATCCAGCATGGCATTTTTCACCGAATTTCCGACTATGGGATTTCAAACAGAGGTGCCTTTCGTTGTCTGAAGGGGCCTCGCTCTTCAATCTGACTCCAAGTAGCTTCGTCCTAGCGCCCTTTCTGGATAGGAGGAATCAATGGATATTGAACGTGTAGGTGCGTGGATGGTAGTCATACGGAAATACACGTCCGCCAGGCTCTACACAGCTCTTACTTTAAGTAACAAGATTCCCTCGCCAGTTGCTTGTTCGAATTGTGCTGTCAAGCACCAGGCAACCCTAGGCCCAGGGCACAAAATAGCTTCAATACTCGGTGCACATATCGCCTTAGAGATCTGAGGTCAGACGTAGTGTTTTATGTCAATACCAGATCTTACACAACCTCGGGTCCTAATTGGTCCTCACATACTCATATTCTGTGGCGAATATGGGCAGCCTTTAGTACGAGAGGTTTTATGATGCATCATACATTCCTCCCACTTTCACCCGTACCATTTCATAATTCTACCCAGAGCTTGGGAAAGTGCTGGGTCCACCCGCAGTCCAGCGCAGTCTAGTCTATTGGAGCTAGTGGGTTCGCCGAAGCTTAAATAAAGCGCATCTTACTGCGTGGTCCAATAGCAAGCAATCTGGCAGCCTGGCAACCTGGCAACCAGTTAACAAAAACAAAAGTCAACCGTATTCTTGGCCTATCTTCCGCAATTACATAGTGTACCCCTAATATTGGTCCCTGCAGTAGCAGGCACCGCTAATAGTAAATGACCCCTAATTTCCACAACCGAACTATACCAAATCTCTCTCTTTGTTCCCATCTCGAATCGAAATCAATCGATGCAGCGCAGCAGTCCTGACATCGTCCATAACGTAGTCACGGTCGATGGTTTCATCTCTAGCAGCGTGGCTCAACTAGGTGATAGCTGAGGCAGTGCTTCCAAATCTCGACCATCCATTCCTCATGCACCAGTACGGCACCAACCGACGACGCCACGCTGGTAGGTGGGTGTGCTTGTTGGTATCAGTATGCGCTTTTAGGCTTCTAGAGATTTCCCCCTCGGGTTCGCCATGCGATGAAGTGCTTCACCTTGCTCCGATTGTTAAGGTTTGCTAATAAGCTTCGCCTAATGTACAGTACGCGACAATATGATAGTACGGCTCAATCTCCTGTGTATTGGGACAGTACCTTACCGTCAATGTCATCTTATCTGCCAAGGGCTCAATTAATGTAGCCAGTAACCGATCCATCCAGTAGCATTCCTCCAAAAAATAACATAAGCATTCCCCCAGCCTCAATCCTCCCTCTTTCTAGCTTGCGGCTACTTCATCCTCCTCTTTTCTTTCGTCTGCCCTATTTGGACATCCCTCTTGAAATTCATTCTTCTCGGTTCTTTGCAATCTTCTTGGTTGTTGCAAAGGAATGGAGAAGAAGATGACTGCTCCATCCTTGAAGAACTTCCGGTTCACGGCGCCATGGCTGCTCGCTGCCACCACCTTGGTATTGATATGGACCATCTATTCATTAAATCTGAACCCCTTCCGTAATAACGTAAGTCTCAGCAGTGCGAATCGCTTTCGCAACTAACATATAGCAGCACTCGATACCACCAGTAGATGCGCAAGTAAAAGAGGACTGGACGGGATACGAGGGAATACACACGAAACTAACATATACTCGCACGGAAGACCTTGCAAAAGAGGAGCAAGTTCCTACACCAGTACCAACTTCAAAGATCAAAACGGCAGCACCTGCGAAAGCTACTGGTGCCGAATGGCCCAAGTACCCATTCGAGCCTCTACCTGAAGGTTCCGACCGTCCTTTGATCGTGTATGTTTTCTTCGAAACGCCATCCGCGCTGAGGAATTTCAAATTCTTCCTTGCGCATGGTCTACATGGTGCAGCAGACTTCTTGTTCATTATCAACGGCGACTCCAAAGAGGACAAGTTAATTCCCCGAGCATCGAACATACGTATTTACCGAAGAGAGAATAAATGCTATGACCTCGGAGCGTTTGCGGAGGTTATGCAGATAAATGATTTCTATAAAGGGTATCAACGCTATATTCTGATGAATGGGAGTATTCGGGGCCCTTTCCTTCCACATTGGGCTGATGGATGCTGGAGCGATATGTATTTGGGCAAATTGACGGACGAAGTGAAGGTAATTATATCTAGGTCACCGTGAAATTGAGCCTGAACTAATTTCGCTTTCTCTAGTTGGTCGGCATGACACTCAACTGCGATCCTCAGCTTCACGTCCAATCTATGCTCTGGGCGCTTGACCGGACGGGTCTCACAACACTCCTGTGGCCCAATGCCTGGACGGTCGAGAATTTCCGTGCAATAACTCCGGGTCCTGATGCGCCATTGGTGCCATCGTTACCTATTCCCTATCTTAAAACTCCGGGAATCAACTCGTGCCCCTCGGAATATTGGGAAGCTGTTGCCATTGAGGTCAACGCAGCTTTACTTTTGGTTTCCGCAGGTTACAAATTTGACGTGATGATGAATGGATACCAGGCGAAAAAGGGCGAGGATAACTGGCAGGAGCAATGCAGGCAGAATAGCGACATGACGCAACCAGGCCATTATTATGGAGGGACTGTCGACCCATTTGAATTGCTATTCATGAAGACAAGCCGCCATTCGGAGGCATTGGATGCACAGATAGAACGATTATCGCTATGGACGAATGAGATGGGATATAGCAGCTTTGATCATTGCAAAGCATAAGCCGGATTGTTCGTATAATTGCTTTTTTGTTATATAGCGACCTGTATGATCTGGGCCTATGTTCAGTTTGTATTTCAGCAAGGCGTTGGGGTTTCATTTTAGCATTTGGGATAAACTTGATGGGGGCTTTATACCAGGCGTCGAACTACTAAAATATAGATCTAATCGCAAAAGAAAGAGCCTCGATAATGAGCAGAAAAGACGTTCCTTACTACATTTCATTGCATCGATGGAAATTGACTTATCGCCTCCAGGGATTTTGTGATGGATGTTACGCAATGCTATCCAATGGTCGAAAGCTTTTTGAACTTCCTGTGCGTATTCGATGCAATTATTGACAGGTTCTCGCACGCTCAAGCTTTATAACCACTCTTGTGCCATGTTGCAAGATAGCCTCGTTGTGCAATGCTTAGTCTAGGGGCTTTCTTTATTGTACTTTCATCATTTCCTTCATCTCCCTCGTGGTGTACCATAGATTCCGTGAAGACCGCTTGGTTCTGCTGTGTCACCAGAGATACAAATGATCAAGGCAAAGCATGTCATTGCTCCAAGTGGAGTGGTTCGCTTCCATAGACCCATCTCTGCTTTGATTGATATGTTAAATTTATATTTTGATAAATTAAGAGGGCATCAAAAATTTCGTCCCGGCCCATTGACTTTGAGGTTTGGCAGCGTGACGGATTTTTTAGAAAGAACCACTGAACTGCGGGGACTGGGAGGTAATTGATTTTGTTTCTGCGTGCAATAAAACAGAGGAATCCCGGTAGGCTTGATGCTGGGTCCTAGGTGTTTGTTCTTTTGGGCGCTGCTGAGCAACTCTCATTTCTTTTTTGAAGAGTGGCTAGGGATACCATGGTATCGAAAGAGTTCTAATAGTCAGCTGCATGAATTTAGTGTTCTTTCATAACGGTTTAATCTCGGATTATAACTTGACGATGCATCTCTTTCGCAGTAATGTCCTTTAGATGATAATGTATAGCGCATTTCCCACCTTTCCCTTGGTAGTTTCTGAATGTATATCTTCTTCGACCTAAAAAGATTATGTTTCTATCCCATTGTATTCAAATGAACATCTGCGCTTTACAACTATTGATAATGACTCTATGATGATATCGCTACCAATAGGGAGGTTTGTTGGGGTGAATGGGCATCTTACTTCATTTATACGGTGCCTTCCCAATTTGGCGCAGAATTGAAATGTACTCTCATGTAGCTATTATCTATCTATCTCTCTCGTGCTCAGAACTTTCCGCAACCTCCCAACCCAAGTGATGAAGCGGAAAAGTACATGACTTCCTTTCAGTAGAAGAGTTTACGTTGGGTTATAGACATAGATAGCTTCCTTTACAGGTGCTCAATTACGCCTTTGCTTCCTTCAATCTGGTCAACACTTGTTAAATACGTTTACAACGTGAGATATTTAGATCTACCCTATTATCACATTTCATTGATCTCCAACCAGGAATCCTAGCTATTAAAAGATGGCGTACTTCAGTTTACGACACTCTTTCACTTCAGTCAGCGAGCCGGCTACTTCTCAAGGAATTATTTACACACCCCTATGCGTATCCCAAACCCACGTAGATGGGGTATGGCCTTTCCCACCACTATTATTGATATTATTCTCCTTTGTGCTATCTGAACAACCGCCATTCGCTCTCAGTACATTTCCGGGCACCTGCCGTAGATTTGACGTCCATCACGCCGAAGGTAGTTTCTTCGCCTCGACAATTTGAATACCTAGCATCTGTACCCAATCCAGCAGCAAGCACTCAATATAGCGACAATAATCGAAGCTCGGCCACTCACACATCTCGCTCCTCTTGTCTTACACTTCGCAAGTGTCTTCGGACCCTCTTGGCCCATCCTTGTCTTCACGATCGATCCCAGAAATGCACCAAGATCTGCATCTTTCGCGCGGGCTATCGAATCTGGTCGCGTCAAAACACAGGCTTTGCCAGCAAATGCCTCATTTAACTTTCGTGAAAAGGTCTCCGAATTCCTAACCTCGCCGTGGATTTGGGAAACTCTCCCGCTAGCACCACGTGTACTACTTTTCTAGGCAGATTCTATCATTTGTTCGAATTCCGAAGCCCGAGCAGAAAACTTCTTGAAGTATGATGTTATTGGCGCGCCGATTCGGCAAGGTATGGGATATGGAGATGTAGGTATGAATGGGGGACTCTCATTGCGGTATCCCCGCTCACTGGTACTTGATATCGTTAAACGATGGAACTGGAAACAAGAACGAGAGACCATGCAGCTGATCCCACATACCCTCTAGCTGCTTATGAGGACCAAGGGTTCTACAAAAAGATGATTGTATGAACCTCGATGCAGCAGACCTGCACACCGACGATTTGGATGTTAAAAGGAGCAAGTGGGATACAAGGGAGCCGCTGTCAAGCTTCCCCACGTTAGAGGAGGTGATGAGTTTTAGCGTAGAGAGCATATGGTACGAGCGGCCATTGGGATATTACCAGATGGCTCACTGGCACTGGGACCGACGAAAATATATCAATAGTTAGTGTTCAGAATATAGGATAGAGATGAGTGAAAACATTTCAAATTAAACTGTGGGTTACATAAATAAAGCCTTCCCTGAAAATGAAAATGCAGTATTGCCGTGATTAAGAGGGGGAATACTACTTTAGCTATGATAACATGCTAGTTGGGAGCCATAATAGGTTGGAGCTAGACTGATCAGTTTGGAGCAGATCCGGCTGTTGAATTTGAATTTCATAGCTTGCTGAAACACGCTTGGCTGTTCGCTCTATCCTCATTGCTTTATTTGCCTTCGTTTTTTCCAATACCGAGAAGGAGTCTTGAATGTTTACTAGTTTTTTTTTCAGAAAACTCATCAAATGCACAATTATAGGCGGCAAACTAAGTATTAGATTTCTCATTCTATTAATTAAGATCTCCTCAACGATATACTAACTAGTAGGCAGCATAATATGTTTTTATTGTAAAGAAGAGAAAGGACAGCTAACATGAGGGATTTGAACCAACTCTCAAATAACCGAGTTGGATTTTAAGTCAAGCAGTTTCATTTATTCTAGTATCTTAATACATGTTTTAACAGCTAAGATGAACCCAATTCAGTGATAAGTAAACCAAGCCTGTTAGTATTCGATCCCCTCTTATTCTAAGAATCTAGTACTAATACTTAGTATCAATTGATAGGGTCCACATACTTCTAGATTATCATTAAGGCTACCAGGTGCTAAGTAAAGAAATTGAGAAGAATCATACGAATAAATACAAGTAAGCTAAATGTTTCTTTTTATATATTTGTTTTCTCTAAATCTTTTTGAAATCAATTTAAGAGCTTCAAACTCTAACGTAGAAATCTAGAATGTACTAGCGCATAGGTACTGATGTATAGTAGTGTTATACCCAGTGGTAGGTTGTAGATCGCGTGTGCTTAAGTACTATTCTCGACGCTTTAGTCACTTATACTATCAAATCAATAGTACTACTACAAGTAGCGAGTCAATACTATATTCCTATGAATAAGCAGTACTACTAGTAGCAGTTCATTGATATTAATAATAGAAGTGCCCCCGCTGCCCCGGTAACTTAACCAAAAGGACGAAAAATGAGCTCATCACTACTAGTAATAACACTAGCAGTGAGTGCTGTTGATTCAAGTGTTTCTAGGAATAAGTAATTAACTACAAATAGGATAACCTGGAGTAAGTATTATGCACTAATATATAGTAACGGATTTTTTTGAATTCCACTAGTGCTTCAAACAAGCTCTGCTAGCAAGTTATCTTACCAAAGTAGTCTACAAATAAAATAGTAAGTACTAACACTATAAAGCTCTACAAATCAGTACAATTATATTGTTATTACTATCACAGTGTCGACCTTGAATAAGTTAATCCTGACCTTTCTAACTCGAGCTACACACTAGACTTGGTTCAATTTTGATTCAACCCTGCCATAAATTACTAGTAATTGGAATGAGATTCAGAGTCTCTCGACTTTAGTCGAACTTAAGTCCAATAAACTTTTTTTAAGTTTTATTCAAAAAAATCAGTCTATGTGCTTGAATAGTAATAGATCAATAAAAGCCGACGCTAGCATATATCAGGTATTCTGAATTATACTTTAAAGCAGCCTTTAAATTTTTAGCAAAGAGATATGTAGTACTAGAGCTGAGCCAGATTTGCTAATTTTCAACCCACTTTTACCCAGAATTGTATAGTTGATTTATTTTTCGCTTTTTCAATTATAATTAACTACTACAGTAAGTCATTCAAGTGACTCGGTATAATAGATCCTGACTTAAGCTCACTTGACGTTGATTGAACCCTAATTTAGGCAGATCCGGTTTAATTCTAAAATTAGTTTATGATTATATTAGTATTATATAATCCTAGCCCAAGTCCAAACCGAGCCAGTCGATCTGAGTCTGATTCAATTCAGTAGGTATGGACCCACAAGTACGAAGGAACTAAAATAGAAGGGAGAACGAGCCCTTATAACTTAAAGGTTATAGGTTGTTCCATGAAAGTTAGTCCCGTGGTGGTATACTATACCATTATAAACAGCTCGTGATGGATCTCCACCTTCGACTACTTAATATTGAAAAGTAAGCAGTACTAGTACTTAGTAGGTAAGTACTTAATCAGCTAGAGTCCTGCTTCTTATTCAACCCTAAATATAGTAGGATGTTAAGTAATCAAGAGCGTTCGATTATCTGATACGGCAATGTAATGCTGAAGTTAGCATTGACCCACGTGATCTATAGGATCCAGGTGGATCACCTGACTAACGAAGGCCAAGGGACTACTTACTTGGCGCTCTCTATTGAAGCATGTATATAAGGAGAGACCTCTCCCTACTCAGATCAGTCAATATAATCATACTGAACCAGTAATTCTAGCATGTAATAGGCAGACGTATGGACGTACAGGTCTAAATTATGATTTGTACTTAGTACTGCTAGTAGTACATAGTATTTGGTAGTAAAAACTGACAAAGTACCTGGTAATTTTAACAACAGCATTTAAGATGTTTACTGACTGAGTACTAGTACTAGCCAATAAGGAATTCCATCTTTAAGTTTTAGAAAGACTAAGTACATAGAACATACTTTATATACATAAGTACAACTTAGTACTAAGCTTAGTAGGGCCCTAGGTTCTGAAGTAAGGAGAAATCCACGAGGTCTATATGATAAGTATAGGTGGATCACTTGACTTCTACTAGTGAAGGTCAACAGACTAAGTAGACCTGCTCGACTTCTGGGCGTATAGAATGGAGCTGCCTGCCTTGGGTCTTTGTAGCTTGAGCCAGAGCTTGTATAAATACAAAGAAAGTCTTTTCCAATACTTAGAATTATACTAAACCAGTCATCTAGCACACAAGTTTTAATAACCTTGATAACTGAGAGTAAGTGCTTACTAATTACTACTACTCAAACACTTCTCTCAACTTAAATTCTTGACGTAAAATGTGTACTTGGCTGCAGAAGATATGAGAAGTAACAGGACCACTACTATCGCGTACTACTTAATATTGTTGATGTTAGATAGCAGTACTGTTTAATTAAGAAAGAATTAACACAAAGTACTAACTAGAATATAGGTGGAATTTGACTTGAGCTTTTTCCTAATTAGAGAGTAAAATTCTCACTCACAGTAAACGGGTGTGGGTGACCAAGGGTCTAGTCAAAACTTTTAGGCTTAAGTTGGTTCAAATCAATCAAGAGTTTTGGTCATGGTTTCGTATTACTATTAGTAGCCAAGATTTCGAAGTATGAGAATGAGACAGAGCCAAGCCTGAGCGACGTATTTACTGAGCACACTATTATGTTGGTTTTTAGAGCCCTAATAGTAGGAAGCTTAGTAAATATAGAACACGTGTTCCAAGGGCCCCGTGAATATCATATTTGAAAACGCCGCTAGTTCAAAATCTTGGCCAAAACCCTCAGTCCATTTCGACTGACTTAAGCCATGACGCCTATGCCTTGGCCTTAAATCAGATCCTTGGGCAATCACATCGGTTTATTTATGATGGGGCTCTGCCCCTCTTTAGTTGAGAAATTTATGTCAAATTCTTACAACTCACTCGCCTCTTACATCTTGATCAATACTTTATAGTACTAGTAGTAAGCTGCCTTCTTTTATACTAGTACTCATAGATTTTCCTTCAACATATTAGAGGGTCTGTAAAACCAATAGTTTCTAAGCTGCCTCTAGTTAATTAATGCCTTTACCAATAACTAAGTGATGCAGTGCTTAGACTTGGTACTAATAGGCGATTACTACTTAGTACTGGTAATTGGTATACTAAGTACTTAGTACTAGTGTTGACCTATAATATATTCGTCTCAAGCTTAACGCCTGAAAGCGCTAAATCACAGCTTGGTGTACGCTGAAGTTAGGCAGATCCACGTGACCCGTAAGGTCTAGGTGCATCGCCTGACTAATAAAGGTCAAGGAACCACTTGGCACTCTCTATTGAAGCATATGTATAAGAAGAGACTTCTCCCTACTTAGATTAGTAGTTAATATAATTATAACAAACCAGTAATCATAGCGGTGTGGTATTAAAATACAATAAATACTTATTTGGTCCGCTACACCTATTCCATGTCATTCAGATTTACGTAAGCCTCCGTCGGAAGTTTTAAATAAAAGACTGTATTATTTGCTAGAACTACTAGTTCAGTTTGGTAATAATAATTGTTAATCTACTTAGTAATCAGAGTTAGCTTTCTCCCTGTATATTCTAATTATTTATGCTGCCAAGTACTAGTCGTCTCTTGCCATGACTTTTATTACTTACTTAGTCAAGCGATCTATCTAAATACTAATTAGATTAGTACTCCCAGAATTACATCAATCTTTGCCTAACTTTAGCACTACTGACTCTCTATACCTATATTTTAGAAGATAATAGGATGAGAAAAATACCAGTATGGTAGGGATCTCTAAAATCGGTCAGGAACAAATAAGGGGTTAACACTCCTAGTAAGTACTTGGTAATTGGATCAATTACTACCGGTCCTAATTTATAGTACCTACGTACGTATCTTGACGAAGAAGTACTTACTTATTTATCTATAAGTATAGCTACTAGTACTAGTAAATGGAAAAATGGTTCTTCGCTTAAGCCAAACTGGAAATTGCTACAGGATACAATTTTGTTTATTTCAGGGATACGGGGGTCATATGTGAGCTAGTGACTTGAAGCTGAATTCTCATTGTACACTTGGTAGCCAAGAGTATCCACCATCTTACGAGTCTAAATTTAGGCTAAGTCTCACCAAAACAAGCCCCTCCATTCTTTTATACACTCTCAATACTAAGTATTCACGTTTTTACTTGCCAATTCGACTCTATTTTATGTGTGTTTACTCTCAGCGTTGTAGCACCAAGAATGTACAATCGTAATGGCTGAAATATTAGCTGTATAGACAGACTAGTAGCCGTCTGCTGATACAAAGGGAGCCTTAGATTTACATGGTAATAAATTAGAATTACCATGCTTTATTAAAGTATATATATCCTAATTAATTATCAAAAAGCTCGACTATTAAGAGCTTTTACTTACTTTGAATCAGCCTCGGGATTAGACCGTCTTAAAAATACATTTGTGCTAAGAGATGATTGATATCTTCTATAAGTGGCAGATCTAGATACAAAGTCTCTTTCCTATATTAACTTCACTTTCTAAATTAGGAATTAGGACAATAACTTGGTAGTGAAATTTTTATATAATAATCATAAAAGACACTCAAAGATACTGATAAAAAGCAAGCGTTACCTTTGTTAATTATGATCTATATTTTAAATAGGAGTATAAATTCAACTAAAGAAATAAGAAATCTTAGTATTGGGCAGAAAAGTGTAGTAAAAAACTAGAATAAAATATGTTAGTCAAATAAATACAGCTTTGACTCAGAGGTCAAAACGATAAGAGTGTGTTTTATAATATTTAGAGAAAAATATAAAGTTTGGTTACAAACCTCGCTGGATATCTGTTAGTGTATATTAGTGTTTTTTAGTGGTCGCCAGCAAAGGTCGGAATCAGATCAAAATGTCAATCTAATACCATACAGGGATGGAGAAACCCACGAAGGAGGAATGCCAAACCGAATACTACTAAGTACTACTTGGTAGGCCATGCCGTGCAAGTATTGAGCAAATAGGAACCAGCTTTGTATTTTACAAGAGGGCACCGGTGGCTGTCAACCAGCTACTTGTTATTAGGAAACCAGGTTGATCGTGGATTGATCTGTATCTGCTGTTAAGTAAAGGGAAATAATCTTGCAATTTAGTACTTTTCTAATCCGCCAGATAGTAACTGTTGTTGTATTGATCGAACAGCTTGGTGTGATGACGAGGATAGACGACGAAAAAAAAAAACGAAAAGATTCTTGGCCGCCTAACTGCCTTGAATCACCTATCTTCAACCTGGCATATCAAACAGCAGGCATGACCGAAGCTTTTATACAAACACCGCTATGTGAGAATAAGTACAAGCTAATTTGTTGGTTTAAATATTACGGTTGCATTGTATACAGATCGGTACAGTTAGTCATTTAACTCGCCTTCGGACTCCCGGATACAGGCACAACTAGCGCGCAAGACCTAGACCCTATAATGTAAACAAAGCTCAGCTGTAGTGACACTTTGGACACCAAATCGCTGAGAAGCGGTTGTCGGTCAGAGAATAGATAAGATGTGGCGTGTAGTGAATCAGGAGCTAATCGACAGGGTTGAGCGAAGTCAGTACACGAGATCAAGGTGTAAAGACGCTTAGTTTATCTAGAAGAAAGTGAAGGTATCTAAATACAGTAGAGAGGCCTGCCAAGGG